>ERZ791865.1035-NODE-1035-length-30961-cov-5.748948_pt1 | contig 30961 bp, 23 predicted proteins | sample MGYA00509942_ERZ791865 | MGnify/ENA primary metagenome ERZ791865 (study PRJEB30046, sample SAMN00792098) | human gut metagenome | study: EMG produced TPA metagenomics assembly of the A metagenome-wide association study of gut microbiota in type 2...
GGGCCCTTTTTTCAAATCATTTAACTTTATCAGAAGTCCGCGTTGCCCACGGTGCGGGGGTGCAGCTCCACGTCCCGGATGTTGCTCACACCCGTGAGGTACATGACCATCCGCTCAAAGCCCAGGCCGAAGCCCGCGTGCTTGCAGCTGCCGTAGCGCCGCAGGTCGCAGTACCACCAGTAATCCTCGGGGTTCATCCCCAGGTCCCGGATGCGCGCCTCCAGCACGTCCAGCCGCTCCTCGCGCTGGCTGCCGCCCACGATCTCGCCGATGCCGGGCACCAGGCAGTCCGCCGCGGCCACGGTCTTGCCGTCGTCGTTCATGCGCATATAGAAGGCCTTGATCTCCGCGGGATAATCCGTCACGAACACCGGGCGCTTGAACACCTCCTCCGTCAGGAAGCGCTCGTGCTCCGTCTGCAGGTCCGTGCCCCAGTCCACCTTGAAGTCAAAGCGGTCGTTATTCTTCTTCAGGATCTCCACCGCGTCGGTGTAGCTGATGCGGCCAAAGTCACTGGAGGCCACATGCTCCAGCCGCTCCTTCAGGCCCTTATCCACAAAGCTGTTGAAGAATTCAATCTCCTGGGGACACTTTTTCAGAACGCTGGTGATGATATACTTGATCATGGCCTCCGCCACGTCCATATCGCCAGCCAGGTCGCAGAAGGCCATCTCCGGCTCGATCATCCAGAACTCGGCGGCGTGGCGCTGGGTGTTGGAATTCTCCGCCCGGAAGGTGGGGCCGAAGGTATACACATCGCCAAAGGCCATGGCAAAGTTCTCGGCGTTCAGCTGGCCGGAAACGGTGAGGCTGGTCTTCTTGCCGAAGAAGTCCTGGCTGTAATCCACCTGGCCGTCCTCGGTACGGGGCACATTATTCAGATCCAGAGTAGTCACCTGGAACATCTCGCCGGCGCCCTCACAGTCGGATCCGGTGATGATGGGCGTCTGCACATACACGAAGCCCCGGTTCTGGAAGAACTCATGCACCGCGTAGGCCGCTACCGAGCGCACCCGGAAGGTGGCGGAGAACAAATTGGTCCGGGGACGCAGATGCTGGATGGTGCGCAGGAACTCCACGCTGTGGCGCTTTTTCTGCAGGGGATAGTCCGGGGCGGACTTGCCCTCCACCTCCACGGACTGGGCCTTCACCTCCAGGGGCTGCTTGGCCTCCGGCGTCAGCACTACGGTGCCCCGGACGATCAGCGCAGCGCCCACGTTCTGGCCCGCGATCTCCTTATAATTGTCCAGCACGGAGGCATCCAGCACCACCTGCAGATTCTTGAAGCAGGAGCCGTCGTTCAGCTCCACAAAGCCGAAGCCCTTCATATCCCGGATGGTCCGCGCCCAGCCGCATACCACCACTTCCTTGCCGTCCAGGCTCTCCCCGTCGGCAAACAGGGCGGCGATTCTCATTCGATCCATAGCAATATCCACCTTTATTCGTGTTAGTTTACAGTATGTACCATTATAAACACATTTTTTCAATTTGGCAACACATTTCCTCTTGACAAATGAGAAGAAGTGCGAGAATATAAGCACAAGATTAGAAAATAAAGTTTTGCTTACGAAAGGAGGTCGCCATGACACAGCGAGAACGACAGATCCTTAACTGGATCGAGGCGGACCCCATGATCTCCCAGCAGGAGTTGGCGGATCGGGCGGGCATCACCCGCTCCAGCGTGGCGGTGCACATCTCCAATCTGATGAAAAAGGGCTGCATCGCCGGGAAGGGGTACATCGTCACCAGAAGCCCCTATGTCACCGTGGTAGGCGGCATGAACATGGACATCGGCGGCCGGCCCTACAAGGCCCTGGTGGGCAAGGACTCCAACCCCGGCACCGTGCGCATGAGCCCCGGCGGCGTGGGCCGGAACATCGCCCACAACATGAGCCTCATGGGCCTGGATGTGCGGCTGGTCACGGCCTTTGGCGACGATGTGTACGCCCAAAAGCTGGCGGCGGTGTGCGGCGAGCTGGGCATTGACATCTCCCAGTCCCCGGTGATCCCCGGGGGACACACCTCCACCTACCTGTTCATAAACGACGAGACCGGCGACATGCAGCTGGCAGTGGCGGATATGAATATATACGAAAATCTTACCCCCCGGGTCCTCTCCGGCCGCCGGCAGCTGCTGGACGGCAGCCAGGTGGTGGTGCTGGACACCAACCTCCCGGCAGATAGCATCCGGTGGGTAGCAGAAAACTGCAAGGCACCTATTTTTGCCGACCCCGTCTCCACCGCCAAGGCCGAAAAGCTGCGGCCGGTGCTGGGAAAGCTACACACCCTCAAGCCCAACCGCCTGGAGGCAGAGCTGCTGTCCGGAGTGGCCATCACCGATGACGCGAGCCTGCACCGGGCGGCGGACGCCCTGCTCAGTACGGGGCTGCACCGGGTGTTCATCTCCCTGGGGGCCGACGGGGTCTTTGCCGCCGACCGCAGCGGCCAAAAGCTGAAGCTCCCGGCCCTGAAGGGGAGCATCGTCAGCACCACCGGCTGCGGCGACTCCTTTATGGCTGCCCTGGCGTGGGCCTATCTCCAGGGCAGCGACCTGGAAAAGTCGGCCCGGGCAGGCCGGGCGGCCTCCACCATCACCATGGCCAGCGCCGACACCATCAGCGCCGCCATGAGCGAGGATGCGCTGCTGGCACACATGTAAATCCGTTTTCTATCAACCATATTATATAATTGTAAAAACAGGAGGTATTTCATTATGCTGAACCGTTATCTGGACATTGCACCCGAAGTGAAGAAGGCCCTGGACGAGGGCAAGCCCGTTGTGGCCCTGGAGAGCACCATCATCTCCCACGGTATGCCCTATCCCCAGAACAAGGAGACGGCCCTGAAGGTGGAGGAGATCATCCGCTCCTGCGGCGCCGTGCCCGCCACCATCGCCATCATCGGCGGCCGCCTGAAGGCAGGCCTCACTCCGGACGAGATCGACTACCTGGGCAAGGCCGGCCACGCCGTGACCAAGGCCAGCCGCCGGGATCTGCCCGTGCTGGTGGCCAAGGGTATGGACGGCGCCTGCACCGTTACCACCACCATGATGATCGCCGCCATGGCGGGCATCAAGGTCTTTGCCACCGGCGGCATCGGCGGCGTGCATCGGGGGGCGGAGACCACTATGGACATCTCCGCCGACCTGGAGGAGCTGGCCAAGACGCCCGTGCTGGTGGTCTGCGCCGGCGCCAAGGCCATCCTGGACCTGGGCCTGACCCTGGAGTACCTGGAGACCAAGGGCGTCACCGTTATCGGCTACGGCACCAAGGAGCTGCCCGCCTTCTATACCCGCAAGTCCGGCTTCGGCGTGGACTATGAGCTGGACACCCCCGAGGAGGTGGCCAAGGCTTTCCATGTGAAGCAGGTGCTGGGCCAGGAGGGCGGCCTGCTGATCACCAACCCCATCCCCGAGGAGTATTCCATGGATCCCGCCGTCATTAACAAGGCCATTGACGAGGCCGTGGCCGAGTGCAAGGCCAAGGGCGTACACGGCAAGGAGACCACCCCCTTCCTGCTGGCCAAGGTGAAGGATCTCACCGGCGGCGACAGCCTGGACAGCAACATCCAGCTGGTATTCAACAACGCCCGGGTGGCTTCCGCCATCGCCTGCTCCCTGAGCAAGCTGGAGAAGCAGGGATGAATGCGGCGGTCCGCACCGCTCTGTTAGTGTGGCTGGCGGGCGTCAACGTGGTGACCTTTGCCCTGTACGGCATTGACAAATACAGGGCCAAAAAGGGGCGCTGGCGCATCCCGGAAAGGACGCTTTTGCTGCTGCCGCTGCTGGGCGGCAGCGTGGGCGGCATTCTGGGCATGGCGGCCTTTCACCACAAGACCAGGCACTGGTATTTCCGCGTGGGCCTGCCGGCGATGTTTCTATTGCAGGCAGCGCTGTCGGTGTACCTGGCGGCGCGATAAAGCAAGTATCATAAGAGAGCAAAAGGCACCTCCCCTCGGGGAGGTGCTTTTTGTGTTTGGGTTTGGGGAGTACGGATTGCCACACCAGTGACGTCGGTCACTGGCTCGCAATGACAGGGTTTTTGACATGGAGTGCGGTGCAAGGCTGGGCAGCGGGGTGAGGGCACCCCGCCCTACGGAGGGCAAGTAATTCGGTGCAGGTCCGGTTCGGGCTGTCGGGACGCCGCCCCCTACGGACTGGGGCAAGAAGCGCGGCGGGGTGTGGGCAGAAAATCAGCAGGGGCGGACAGAGTTGTCCGCCCCTGTGGGGGATGCTTTATTCACCGGACGATAATGCCCTGGTGATCTACGGGCAGGGGGAGCTGGCGCCAATGGCCGGGGAGCTCGGAGAGCCGGGCGGCAAGCTTTGCGTCAAAATCCGGGTCCGCGGACAGGCACAGGAGGGTGGGGCCGGCGCCGGAGATAAAGAACGCCACGCAGCCGCAGTCCTTAGCCAGGGCCTCGGCCTCGTCAAATCCGGGGATCAGGGTGCGCCGGAAGGGCTGATGGAGCTTATCCTGGAGAGAGACGGAGATGGTCTCCGCATCGCCCTCCTCCAGGGCCCGCAGCAGCACGGCGGTGCGGGAGACGTTGAAAATAGCGTCGCCGTAGGGCACCTGTTTCGGCAGGACGCTCCGGGCCAGGTGGGTGGAGAGCTGGAAATCCGGGATAAGAGCCGTGCAGTGCAGGCTCTTATGCAGGCTGTACCGGGCGATATAGGGCCGCTCGTTTTCCACAAAGGAGGCGACCAGGCCGCCGAAGATGGCGGGGGCCAGGTTGTCCGGGTGGCCCTCGATGTCGTTGCACACGGCCAGCAGCTCCGCCCGGGAAAGGGGCGAGCCGTGGTTTGCATTGGCGCCGGCGGCACCGGCGGCGATGAGGGCGGCGCTGCTGCCCAGGCCCCGGCAGATGGGGATCTCCGCCTGAATGGAAATGCGCAGGCCCGGCATGGGCAGGCCCAGCTTAGAAAGCACGGCCTTGTAGGAGACCACGGCCAAATTCTCCACCGTGGCGTACTCCGGCTCTACCCCCTCGAAGAAAAGGCCCTGGGGGAGTTCTTCAAAGGTCAGCGTATTATACAGGGCCAGGGCCAGGCCCAGGGTATCAAAGCCGGGGCCTAAATTGGCGGTGGTGGCAGGAACGCGGACGGTCACCATTGCTTTTCACCTGCTTTCTGCAGAACGTAATCCAGCATGTCCTCCCGGTCGATAACGTCGGTGTGCCGCACGGGCTTTTCCCGAAGGGAGGCGAGATTCTTGGGCACGGGCACGCCGGTGGAGGTGTGCAGATCCTCCATGACGGCGAACTCATCGTCGGAGACCCGCTGCCCCAGGGCGGAGAGGACGGCGGCGGGGAATTTATAGGGGCTGGCGGTGGAGAGGACCACCACCGGCGCGCCGTCCCAGTGCATGTGGATAAACTGATCGGCCACGGTCCAGGCCACGGCGGTATGGGGATCGCAGAGGTACTTCTCCTCCGCCCAGACCCTGCCGATGGTGCGCCCGGCAGCCTCGTCATCGCAGCAGCCGCAGGAGAACTCCGCCTGGAGCTTAGCAAGCAGCTGGTCCGTCACCTTATAATGGCCCAGCTCATTCAGGTCCTTCATAAGGCCCGAAACATAGGCATCGTCCCCGGCCAGGAGGCTCAGCAGGCGCTCCAGATTACTGGAGACCAGGATGTCCATGGAGGGAGAGGTGGTCTTATAGAAGGTGCGGCGCCTGTCGTAAACGCCGGTGGAGAGGAAGTCCGTGAGGACGTCGTTGCGGTTGGAGGCGCAGATGAGCCGCCCTACGGGCAGGCCCATGCGCTTGGCAAAGTACCCGGCCAGGATGTCGCCGAAGTTGCCGGTGGGCACGCAGAAATGGACCTTATCCCCCACACGGATGCGGCCGGAACGCACCAGGTCGGCGTAGGCCTTGAAATAGTATACGATCTGCGGGGCCAGGCGGCCGATGTTGATGGAGTTGGCGGAGGAGAGCCGCACGCCGGGCAGGTCCTCCTCGTCACAGGAGGCAAAAATGCGCTTGACGCCGGTCTGGGTATCATCGAAATTGCCGCGGACGGCGCAGACCTTCACATTGCCGCCCTCTTGGGTGACCATCTGCGCCTGCTGCACGGCAGAGACGCCCCCGTGGGGATAGAACACGATGATCTTGGTGCCGGGCACATCCCGGAAGCCCTCCAGCGCCGCCTTGCCGGTGTCGCCGGAGGTGGCGGTGAGAATGAGCATCTCATCCCGGATGCCCTCCATATCCCGGGCCTGGCTGATGAGCTGGGGCAGCAGGCTCAGGGCTACGTCCTTAAAGGCGCTGGTGGGGCCGCGGAACAGCTCCAGCACATAGCGGTCGCCCACGGGCACCAGGGGGGTCAGGTCCTCCGTCTCGAACTTCCCGGCGTAGCCCCGGCGCACCAGGGCGGGCATATCCTCATAATCCGGCAGCAGAGCCGAGAGGATCCGGGCGGACATGGTGAGGGTGTCCTCCTGAATCAGAGACTGCCAGTCCAGCACGGGGATGGCCTCGGGCATATAGAGTCCCCCATCCGGCGCGATGCCCCGGAGTACGGCGGCCGCGGGAGTGGCCGTGAGGGCGCGGTTGCGGGTGCTTTGATATTTCATACAAGTTTCTCCAATCTTTTTCTTGCAATTTGCATAATGATATGATACACTGTCCCCAAGAAAAAAGCAAGTGTTTTTTATTGGTGGACAAAATCAACTTTTTTGTCAGCGTGATTGAAAACTTTGCATCAATTTCTAAAGAAAGCGAGCTGAAAATATGTTAAAGGTGCTGAAGTTCGGCGGATCCTCCATGGCGGACGCCAAGCAGTTTGAAAAAGTGAAGAGTATCGTGCAGGCCGACCCGGCCCGGCGGGTGGTGATCGTTTCCGCCGCAGGCAAGCGGTTTTCCGACGACCACAAGCTGACGGACCTGCTGTATCTGTGCTATGCACATCTGAAATACGGCGTGTCCTGCGACAGCGTATTTGACATGATCCGCTCCCGGTACATAGAGATCCGGGACGACCTGGGGCTGAAGACCGACCTGGAGACGGAGTTTGACGCCCTGCGCAAAAAAATGGACGCGGGTATCAGCCAGGACGAGCTGGTGAGCCGGGGCGAATACTTCGCGGCAAAGCTCATGGCGGACTACCTGGGCTACGACTTCCTGGACAGCGAGCTGTGGCTGAAGTTCAATCTGGACGGCACGGTGGACCAGGAAAAGAGCTACGAGATCCTGGCCCGGGCGGCCTCCGGCCGGCGGGTGGTGATCCCGGGCTTTTACGGCACCATGCCTGACGGGACCATCAAGACCTTCACCCGGGGCGGCAGCGACATCACCGGCGCCCTGGCGGCGGCGGCTTTGGACGCGGACGTTTACGAAAACTGGACGGACGTGTCGGGCTTCCTTATGGCGGACCCGCGGATCGTGAAGGATCCGCTGCCCATTGAGCGCATCACCTATTCCGAGCTGCGAGAGCTGAGCTACATCGGCGCCCAGGTGCTCCACGAGGGGACCATCTTCCCGGTGCGGGAGAAAAACATCCCCCTGAACATCCGCAACACCAACCAGCCCGACCACCCCGGCACCATGATCATGGAGTCCTTCGACGAGATGGAGGAGGCCAAGGACGCTAACTTCATCACCGGTATCGCCGGGCGGAAGAATTTCTCCGTCATAACCATCACTAAAAACGGCATGAGCAATGAGGTGGGCGTGCTGCGGCGCATTCTGGAGGTGCTGGAAAAGTACCAGCTGGTGCTGGAGTACCTGCCCTCGGGCATTGACAGCGTGTCTCTGGTGGTAGCAGCGGACAAGCTGCGGCCCTGCCAGTATCAGCTGCTGGGCGACATTCAGAAAATGCTGAAGCCCGATAGCATCCACGTCACCGAGGACATGGCCATTGTGGCGGCGGTGGGCCGGAAGATGGCCTTTAAGCCCGGTACGTCCGGTAAGATCTTCGCCGCCCTGGGCGAAAACGGCATCAACATCCGCATGATCACCCAGGGGCCCGACGAGCTGAACATCATCGTGGGTGTGGACAACAAGGACTTTGCCGGAGCCATCCGGGTACTGTATGACAGCTTTGTGAAATAATCAAGGAGGAGTTTATCATGAAAAAGTATAAAGTAGCGATTCTAGGCGCAACGGGCGCCGTGGGCCGGGAAATGATGAAGATCCTGGCGGAGCGTGAGTTCCCCGTGGAGGAGCTGCACCTGCTGGCATCCCAGCGGTCCGTGGGGCAGAAGATCCACTGGCAGGGCCAGGAGCTCACGGTGGAGCTGGCCTGCGACGAGGCCTTCCAGGGCATGGACATCGTCCTGGGCGCGGCGGAAAATGACATCGCCAAGCAGTTTGCGCCGGCCATCGTAAAGGCCGGGGCGGTGTTCGTGGACAACTCCAGCGCCTTCCGCATGGACCCGGAGGTGCCCCTGGTCATCCCCGAGATCAATCCCCAGGATGCCAAGAAGCACAAGGGCATCATCGCAAACCCCAACTGCACCACCATCGTCTCCCTGGTGGCCATCAACACCCTGAACCAGGACAGCCCCATTGAGAGCATTGTGGCCTCTTCCTATCAGGCCGTGTCCGGCGCCGGCGCCGGCGGCCCCATTGAGCTGATGAACGAGGTGGAGGCCCTGCGGGAGGGCAAAAGCTACGAGCCCCAGGTGTTCCAGTACCAGATCGCCTACAACGTCATCCCCCAGATCGGCGGCGATGCCTTTGAGGGCTACACCTCCGAGGAGATGAAGATGCAGAACGAGGGGCGCAAGATCATGCACCTGCCGGAGCTGAAGGTCAGCTGCACCTGCGTGCGGGTACCGGTGGTGCGCAGCCACAGCGTGTCCATCGTGGTGCGGACCAAGGAGAAGATCTCCGTGGAGCGGGCCCGGGAGCTTATTGCCGCCGCCCCCGGCTGCCGGCTGGTGGACGACCTGAAGAATAAGCAGTACCCCATGCCCCTGGACACCAGCGACCAGGACACCGTGTTCGTGGGCCGCATCCGGGACGACCTGACCTCTGACAACGGCCTGAACATCTGGTGCTGCGGCGACCAGGTGCGCAAGGGCGCGGCTACCAACGCCGTGCAGATCGCCCAGCTGCTGGTGGAGTAAGCGGCAAAAATTTTCATCACTGCGAAGCCGGCGGCCAAGCCGGCTTCGCAGTTTGTTTTACATGCTTCTTAGTGAGGGGATCACGGATTGCCGCACTAATGACATCGGTCACCGGCTCGCAATGACGCACAGCAAGAGGTGCAGCGGGCGGCGGGGTGTGGGCACCCCGCCCTACGGAGGGTAGCAAGGAATGCAGCGGGCGGGGCCATGTGGGGAGCGGAATGAGCAAGTGTCCGCAGTTCGTTTTTTTCAAACGAAAAGCCTCCGGCGGAACTCCGCCGGAGGCTCTGCTTTTTCCTCAGAAATCCACGGTGCCGTCCAGCACCTTCAGGTCATAGGGCTCGAAAATCACATGGCGGTAGGCATCCACGTCCATCTTTACGCCGGTCCAGTCAGAATGGATCTCGCCGTTCTGCTTGATGAGGATGTCGTAGAGAATGTCGTAGGTGACGCCGTCGGCCCCCGTCTCCGTGATGGTGGAATAGGGCAGGGTCTTATGATAGGTCATGTGCAGGCCCTTGTAGGCAAAGTGGAAGCCGTTGCGCATACGGCAGCCGTCCAGCCCCATGTAGGTGAAGTACTTCTTCAGATCCTGCAGAATGGGGTCGTTCTCCTGCTCATACAGGTTCTCCGGTGTGGTCTCGGTATAGTCGTACCGGAACTGGATGGGGATGCCGTAGGGCAGGAAGCGCTCCACATAGTCCACCAGCCTGGCAGCGGGGTAATTCTTATACAGCACGCAGTTGATGCGCGTGGGGCAGGCAATGCGGGCCACCACCTCATCCGGCGATTCCTCCACATACTTCACAAGATGTCGGGAGATGTTCATGCAGGTGATCTTATCCTTGTTCCGCTCGGTAAAGGCCAGCATCTCCTCCGCCGGGCAGTGGGGCTGCACAGGAAAGGTGGTGTTGATATAGATCTTATGAGTGGGGGGAATGGCGTCCAGCATCTGCTGCAGGGCGTTCAGATCCGCCAGGGGCTCGCCGCCGGTGAATACAAAGTCACACGCCGGGGTGATAGAGTCCATGATCCGGATGCTGCGCAGAATCGCCTCCAAGCTAAAGCCGCTGCAATCGGCGTATTCCTTTTTGTTGATGCAAAACGGGCAGTGGTTGGCGCAATCATACGGAACAAAAACCGTGACGGTGGCGCCGCCTGCCCGGGTCTTATAGGGATGGTCCATGGAACGAATCTACCTCTCCGAAAAAAATCTCCCATATATCTTACAACGAATAACACCGAAAAGCAAGGAAAACATCCAAAAATCGGTCGTTATTTTCTTGACAAGCTGCAAAAACCGCTCTCAGTAGGTTTTGCAGGCGCGCAGCTCCCGGCGAATCTGGCGGAAGGCCGCCTCCTCCCCCTCCTCCTTCAGCAGCAGGAGCCAGCGGTCCAGCAGGGCGGCGGTCTCCTCATTGATCCACAGGCGGCCCTTGGTGCGGTGGAAATAGTCGTAGGCCGAGGCATCGGTATACTTGTCCCCCTGGTAGACCCGGCAGGCGGCGATGCGGTCGCAGAACATCTCCGCCACGTATTTTTTCGGCATCTTGCAGCCGCCCATGGACACCGTGCCGTCCGGAGCGATGCGGTAGTCGATCCAGTACTCAAAGTGGTGGCGGTTGCGGCCCTTGTGGTGCAGCCAGGACAGGCTCACGCCGGTCTCGCTGCGCTCCTGATCGTTGGGGCTGCGGAAGCCCTGGTAGTATTTGGCGCTGCGCCAGAACTCCGTGGGACTGTACTTGCTCAGGTCGTGGGTCAGGCCCTGCCAATACAGGCCCAGCTTGAAGCAGTAGCGCCGCACCAGCCGGCGATGGCGGTTTACGGTTTTCAAATGTTCCCGAATGTGCATCCTTGGGCCCTCCTCACCGGAAAGATACTGTTATCATACCACAGTTTGCGGCAAAAGGACAGGGGCAGCAGGCAGAAAAATGGAGAACGCAGCCTTTTCACGAGGACTATCTCCGGCTAAAAGAATCGACAAACGGGGAAAAATCTGTTATACTGCGCACAAAGGAGTGTGAGTGCAATGGACAATCTGATCCGCGGAATACGGGTACTGCACCAAAACGCCATCCGCATGGAGGCGGATGGGAAAGTGGTGTACTTTGACCCCTACGGCCTGCAGGACGCGCCCCACGACGCCGATTACATTTTCATCACCCACGACCACTATGACCACTTCTCCCCGGAGGACATCGGACGGGTGGCCAAGGCGGGCACCACTCTGGTCGCCCCCGAGAGCGCCCGGGCCGCAGCGGAGACCGTGGGCCTGGCCGTGCTGCCGGTGCAGATGGGGCAGTCCGGCACACTGCCGGGAGTGCGCTTCCGCACTGTGCCGGCCTACAATATTCACAAAAAATTCCATCCCCGGGCCAAGGACTGGGTGGGATATGTGGCGGAGTTCGGCGGGCGAGTCTGCTATATCGCCGGGGACACGGACGCCACGCCGGAGGCCCGGGCCGTCCGGTGTGACGTGGCGTTGCTGCCCATCGGCGGCACCTACACCATGGATGCCGGGGAGGCGGCGGACCTGGCCCGCGCCATCCGCCCCCGGGTGGTCATTCCCACCCACTATGACCGGGCCGCGGCCGCCCGGCAGTTGGAAGCCCTGCTGGCAGGTGAAGTCCCCTGCCGGATCTTACTGGAAAATCTGTAACGGAGCGTTCCACTCGATTACCGAACGGAGGAAAATCCACAATGAATCACAAATTTTTGAAAAACATGGCGCTTGCAGCCCTGTTTCTGGCCATTGGGCTGGTACTCCCCTTCTTCACCGGCCAGATCCCCGCTGTTGGCAAAATGCTGCTGCCCATGCACATCCCCGTGCTGTTGTGCGGATTGATCTGCGGCTGGCAGTGGGGCCTGGGCGTTGGGTTCGTGCTGCCGGTGCTGCGCTCGGCGCTGTTCAGTATGCCCGTCATGTATCCCACCGCTATTGCCATGGCCTTTGAGCTGGCGGCGTACGGCGCGGTCATCGGGTATCTGTACGCCCGGAGCAAGTGGCAGTGCGTCAAGGCTCTGTACAAGTGCCTGATCCCCGCTATGATCGCCGGGCGCGTAGTGTGGGGCGCCGTGATGATCGTGCTGATGGGGCTGGGCGGCAGCGCCTTTACCTGGGAGCTGTTCCTGGGCGGTGCCCTGCTGAACGCCCTGCCGGGCATTGCCCTGCAGCTGGTGCTGATCCCGGCGGTGATGGTGCTGCTGGACCGGACGAAGCTGGTGCGCTTCACAAAGCCGGATCCCGCCTGCCGGCAGGCGGGGTGAGGCCGGGCAAAAACAAATAAAAATATTAAATAGTATTCACAAGGCGGCCCGGCATATGCGTATGGCAGCCCATGGGATCGGCATCGCAACGCCGAAGCGATCCCATGGGCTGTTTTTTTCAGCAGGGCCGCATCTGAATCGATTTATGACGCGCCGGACAAATTTTACCAACAAAAAAACCGCATATTCTCGGTCTATCCGCTCAAACTATGCTTGCGATACCCAAACAGGCGAAAGCCGAGTACCCAAAGAAAGGAGATCGTGACTATGTCCAGCAAGAATACCAATAAGCTGAACGTGCCCCAGGCTCGTGCCGCTATGGATAAGTTCAAGATGGAAGCTGCCAACGAGGTTGGCGTCAACCTGAAGGACGGCTACAACGGCGACCTGACCTCTCGTGAGGCCGGCAGCGTGGGCGGCCAGATGGTCAAGAAGATGATCGAGTCCTACGAGAAGAATCTGTAACCTGATCTTCCCGTAAGAACGCATAAGAGCGCTTTGGAGTTTGCACTCCAAAGCGCTCTTTTCAGTATTCTTATTTCTTTTTTTCGATGCATACCATGTTGGCCTTGCCGGTTTTTACGCGCTCCAGCATGGCATGGAAGCCGGGCCGCTCAGAGCCGGTGCGCCGATCTGCTGCTCATTTTTATTATCCAGATCCTACCGTCTCTTTCTATTCAGGCAATATCGCCTCCTTCCTAAAAGCGCCCTTACATCGGCAAAACCTCCGGCCCTTGGTTTCCCGAAGGGCCGGAGGTTTTTTGTTGTCAGAGGATGTTTTCGCCCTCTTTTACGTGGGGCTTACGCCTCCCGCTCCTTGCGCTTGAGCACGAAGGCTGCGGCCAGGAGCGCCGTGGGCAGGGCCACGACCCACACCAGCACGCCGCTGTCGCCGGTGGCGGGCTTGTCCGTGCCGGGATCGGCCGGATCCGTCTTGCCGGGATCGCTGGGATCGGTCTTACCGGGATCATCGGGATTCACCGGCGTGGGATGATCGGGATCGCCGGGATCCACGGGGTTGATGACCGCCTGGCAGACATCGCACTTGCCGTCATGATCGGCGTCCACATGGCCGGTGGCCGGGATGGCCCGGGTCTCCGTCTCGCCGCAGGCGCAGGTGCGGGTCTCCACGCCGTCCGTGGTGCAGGTGGCGGGGGTGGTCACAGTCCACGCGCCGAAGGCATGGGTGTGGTCGCCGGGCTCTACGGGGTTGATGACCGCCTGGCAGACATCGCACTTGCCGTCATGATCGGCGTCCACATGGCCGGTGGCCGGGATGGCCCGGGTCTCCGTCTCGCCGCAGGCGCAGGTGCGGGTCTCCACGCCGTCGGTGGTGCAGGTGGCGGGAGTGGTCACAGTCCAGGCGCCGAAATCATGGGTGTGGATGCTGGGTTGAATGGTTACATCGCTCATGTCGTACAGGCTGGTCTGGCCGTTTGCGAAGCGGTAGTACGCCGCCAGGGCGTAGTAGCCCTGCTCGGTGGCCATGCCGTCCAGCTCGCCGTCCGCGATGTGCTTGAAGCCGCCGCCGTCCACATAGAATCCGGCCAGGGCGCTCAGAACGGTCACGCCGTTCTTCACGAAGCGGCTGTCAGTGGAGGGGTCGATGCCCAGGGCGGCCAGGGCCACGATGACCTGGGCGCAGGATTCGCTGTTCACGGTGCCCCAGCTGGCGAAGCCGCCGTCCGGGCGCTGCATGGCGGACAAGGTCTCCAAGGCCTTATCCACAGCGGCCTTGACGGTCTCGTTGGTCTTGTAGTAGGGGGCCAGGGCCTGGATGGCCATGGCGGTCATGTCCGGGTCAGCAGTCTCGCCGGAGAGGGCCCAGCCGCCGTCGGTGAGCTGCGCGTCCAGGATGACCCCGATCAGCTTCTCCCGGGTCACATCGCCCATAGTCGGATAGTTGTGGCTGTCCAGGGCAATGAGGGTCCAGATGGGACCGTTGATGCCCTGCTTCTGCACGTAGGCCATGTTGTCCATGCCCTTGAGCAGGTCATGGCCGCCCACGTTGGTCACGTCCTTGCCGATGGCCGTCAGGGCCAGGATGATGCGGGCGTTGTCGGTGACCTTGGCCCGGTGCAGGCGCTCGTTGGCGTCGGCCTTGGCCTTCACATACTCCACCACGGCGTCATAGTACCCGGCGGGCACGGTGCGGCCGGAGCGGGACAGGCCAATGGTCATCCACTCGCCGCCCACGGAGCCCACACTGGGCGTGCCGAGCTCACTCATGTAGTCGCCGGTGGTCTTGTAGATCTCCTGCAGGCGCTTGCTCTGCTCAGCCAGCAGCCGGGCATAAGCCGCTTCAGCGGCGGTGAGCTTGTCATAGTTCTTGACCTCGGCCTGCTGGGCCTCCGTCAAATTGTCATAGGCAGTCCGGGCAGCGGCGATGTCGCTCTCGGACCCCAGGGTCACCTCGCCGATGGCGTCGATAAGCTTCTCCACAGGCTTGGCGGGCTTCAGAACCGCCAGGCGAGCCTCAGCGGCAGTGAGCTTGTCATAGCTCTTGACCTCGGCCTGCTGGGCCTCCGTCAGGGCCTCATAGGCAGCCCGGGCGGCGTCAATAGCGCCCTCGGACTCCAGGGTCACATCGCCGATGGCGTCGATCTTCTCGTCCACGGCCTTGGCGGCCTTCAGATCGGCCAGGCGAGCCTCGGCGGCAGTGAGCTTGTCATAGCTCTTGACCTCGGCCTGCTGGGCCTCCGTCAGTGCCTTATAGGCAGCCCGAGCAGCGTCAATAGCGCTCTCGGACTCCAGGGTCACATCGCCGATAGCGTCGATCTTCTCGTCCACGGCCTTGGCAGCCTTCAGATCGGCCAGGCGAGCCTCGGCGGCAGTGAGCTTGTCATAGCTCTTGACCTCGGCCTGCTGGGCCTCCGTCAGTGCCTTATAGGCAGCCCGGGCAGCGGCGATGGCCTCCTCGGACTCCAGGGTCACCTCGCCGATGGCATCGATCATATCGTCCACCGCCTTGGCGGCCTTCAGATCGGCCAGGCGAGCCTCGGCGGCGGTGAGCTTGTCATAGTTGGTAACCTGAGCCTGCTGGGCCTCCGTCAGTGCCCCATAGGCAGCCCGGGCGGCGGTGATGGCCTCCTCGGACGCCAGGGTCACCTCGCCGATGGCGTTAATCTTCTCTATGACATCGTTTACATGCCAGCCCTCCAGCTTCAGGGACAGGGCGGGCAGTGCGGAGAAAATCCCAGACGATTCATCGCCGGAGATTCCCGTAGCGGGAACGCCGTAGCTCTGGTCGCGGTGGCTGGATAAACCGGCAAATCCGCCCTGCTTAATAGCGCCGGTCAGGTCATAACTCAGATCCGTCCAATCCTCGGGAATAGTGATCTCGATCTGCTGGCGCACGGGATTGCCGCTGAAGTCATATACGCCAAATCCGCCGCCGGGGTTGGAACGGAAGAAGGTGCCGTTCGCCCCCCGATAGTACAGGGAGAAGTTGAAGTTATAGTATCTTGCCAGCTTTTCTCTGGCACTGGTAAGTCCATGGAACTGAATAGTCACCTTGTCCCCGGCCTTGAACTCGGTGCCTGCGGGGAGGACATTGCCGTCGGCATCCAGGAAGTCATAGCTGACGCCCCGGGCGGTGACCACCTGGTAGGTCTTAACGCCGTCCTTCTCCACGCAGATGATGTGGCGGCCGGTAGTGAGGCCGGTAACCGTCACGGTGCCGTCGGCGGCCACGGTGACGCCGCTGTCGGTAAAGCCGTTAAAGGTCATCTTGTCGGTGACGGTGGAGCGGGCCACGGTGACGGTGCAGCCGTCCTCGGGCTTGAAGCTGTAGGAAGCGCCGGCATCACCCAGATAGAACAGAGTGTCAAACTCGGCGTCCAGATTCTTCTGCTCATCCTTGGAAATCGTGGCATCCATGCGGTCCATGGTCATGTTGGTGGCAATGGAGGAGCCATCCGCCCCCACGGACACCACAAACACGCCGGTAAACTCCGGCCAGATGGCGGAGAAGCCATGGTTTGCTGTGTTGCTGGTCTGGCCCTGCATATGGGTCACAGCGTCATAGGTCACCAGAACGATAGCTGTGCCGGCCTTGTTGGCCTTCATGACAGCCTGGGCGCTGAGGTTCTCGTCGGGCGTAATGGTCACCACATCGCTGGGCTGACCGTTCAGGTCCACCACGGTGTAATGCACATCCGGCAGGGCGATTTTGGCATTCATAAAGCCTTCAGTTAGCTGCCAGCTGCGGAAAACATCCAGCTCCCGGGTCTGGCCCTGCTCCAGGTTCAGGTAGCCCTGAGAATTGATGTTCAGATAGACATTGCCCAGGTCATACGTATTCTTTTCAAAGCGGTACACGGTGTCCTTGGTGAAGGAGGCATCGCCGATGTGCAGGTCCTCCTTGGTCACGTTGATGCTTTGACCGTCCTTGAACTTATCAAATGTCCAGTAGGTCACGCCGTCCGGATGCTGCACCCGCACAAAGCGGTTGCCGCTGATATCAGACACGCGGAAGTTTGCCGTCAGAGTGTCGCCCTTTGTCTCCACGGACACAGGCTCATCTATGCCGTAGACATAATTGTTGGAGAACACACCCATGCGGACGGTGGAGCCGGCCGGGGCCGTCACAGTCATGCCAAGGATTGCGGGGATCTTGGCAGTGAGGTCCAGCGCACCTTTATCCGTTGTTTCGCTGCCGGATTTTTTGACGGTGATGGGATTATAGCCCGCCGCCTTATCCCCCACAGGGGTCAGGGTGGCTTTCACCGTGTCGCCCTCAACAAAAATGCCGGAGGTGCGGATGGTGCCCCAGTTAGTGGAGGTGCCTGGCTCGGCCTTGCGGTTCATGCCGTCGGCGCTGACCACCTGGTAGTCGATGGTGTAGTCGGTGTTCTCGACCCAGCCGCTGTTGGTGGCATAGATCTCATAGACCCGCTGGAAGGCGATGGCAGTGGTGTCCTCCGCCACGGTGACAACGATGCCGCCGTTGTACTGGCCGGCTTCATTATAGCCCTGGGCCCAGTAGTTGCCGACAGGCAGCTTCACATCGGCATACTTCAGTTTGTAGCCATCAGCCACGGTGGACTTGCCGGCCAGCAGATCCACGCTGCCCTTGACGCCGTCGGTATAGGTATACAGCTTCAGGGATGCCAGCTGGGCGCTGTGCAGGCCCTTCAGATCCAAGGTGACCACGGGGACCTCCTTGACCTTGGCCGTGGGGTTGAGCAGGACGTAAACCTCCTCGTCCTCATTGCTCACAGCGGTGAGATAGCCGGTGAAGCCGTTGGTCACGGTGAAGGTGGCCTGGCCCTTTTCATCGGTAACAGCGCCGTCAATAACGGTCACATTGCCGGTCTCGGGATCCATCCAGCCCAGCTTGGCCCCCTCCAGGGGCTTGGCCGCGGCCTTGAGGGAAGCGGGATCCTTATACAGGTAACCGCTCATGGCATAGAAACCGGTAACGGTAGCGGTGACCGTCTGGCCCACCTGCATTTCGGCGGGTGCGTCCACCCAGGTGTAATAATCGGAATAGCTATCCTCGTCGCTCATGACATAGAAGTCCACCACGTCGCCGCTGAGCAGAGCGGTCTGGGTGACCATGGTGCCGTTGTAGCCGCCGCCAGAGGACGCGGGGGTGCCGTCGTTGGGATAGCCGCCGTTGACATAGTGGCCGCTGGCGTAGGTGGCAGTGCCGAAGATCTTGGAGATCCAGCCGGTGCTGCCCACAACCAGATACTCCCCGGCGGTGGCCTTGGTAAAGGCCTCGCCGAAAACCAGCTCGTGGGCCTTGACCAGCGCGTCCAGAGCGGAAACGCCCTCCACCTCGTCGGTGAAGCCGTATCTTTCTGCGTCAACGCTGGATACCTCCACCTCCTGGGGTGCGTGGAGATAGCCGCCCGCTGCCTGAGAGCGGACGGTGACCTTCACAAAGGCGGGAGCCGCCTGCTCCACAGTGATGGTATACTCCTCGGCCTTTTCGACGCCCTGATTCATACCAGGCCAGGAGGGATCGCCGCACTTCACGGTGATCACAACGCCGTCCGCTACGGGGATCTCCGCCGTGCGCTTATATACCGTGTCGCCCACGCTGGTGCGGACCTGGAAATTCTTGTTGCTGGCGGTGGGCGTCACCACCACGCTGCTGACCTCGGGGGCCAGCTTCAGCGTGTAGCTGTGGGTGTCCTTATCGAAGGCGGGAGACAGCTCGCCGGCGCTGAAGGTCAGGGCCTTGACGGTGTTGTCATTGTTGCCCCAGCTGCCGCCCAGGTCATCGCCATAGGCGCAGGTGTACATGATGCGGATCTCGTCGCCGCTCTCCAGCTTGCCGGCCGCCACGGTAAATGCGGCGAAGCCTTCGTTGGTGAACCAGTCGTTCAGGGTTCCCATCCAGCCGGACATAAAGCCGCCGTCAAACTCAGACAGGCCGTTGATCTCGCTGATGTAATTGCTTTCAGCGCCGGTCTGGGAGTAGCCCTTGGCTTCCAGCGCCTGGGCGACACAGCCCATCATGGTGGAATCCTCGGTGAGCTTCACCCAGGTATCCACCAGCGTGCCGTCCCAGGGGGCGCCATCGGCCACGGGATAGGTGGTGTTTTCCACAATGACATGGACCTGACCCAGGTCATCGGGCGCTGCCAGCACGGAGGTGGGCACCAGGGACAGGGCCATCACCACTGCCAGCAGTAGGGAGAGAATCTTTTTCTTCATCTCTTGCTTCCTTTCTTTTGAATTTTATGCAAACGCCTTTGGGGCGAATTTGCCGAGGAATCGGGGGCGGAGCGGCTTAAACTCCGGCCCCCTATGGAAAGAGATGCGGCTGCTGCGCCGCTTCGGCTTGGCAAAAAAAGCGCCCGGCTGCCATAAGCAACCGGGCGCAATAATCCCTATCATTTCGCGCTTCGACCCCGGGTATGGCAGTGGTCCGGGAGCAGCGCCCTGCGTATCTGACTTATCCTGCCTACAGCAGGCTTCACAGTGACCGTCTCGCGGGGCTTTTCACCCCATTCCGCCGCCGGATGACCCGGCACGCGCTGTCCCGTTTATTTGATTATATTTACCATATCACACCCCGGGGCAAAATACAAGCCCCTTTTTCGGCATTTTTTGCCGCAGCACAGATTACTTCAGCCGCAGCGGCAGCCCGCAGAAGATCCGGGTAACGGAGTCCGCCTGCCGGGCCAGGGCGCACACGGCCCGGCCCACTTCCTCCCGCCATAGGCGCTGGGTCTTGTCCATAGGCACCACTCCGCAGGACACGTCCGTGCAGAGCACCACCGCGTCCTCCCGGAGAGCCGGCAGCCGGAAGGGCTCCCCGGCGGCCACGGCGGCATACACCGCCTGCTCTAAATAGCAGATGCAGCGGCGGGAGGTGTCAAAGCCCCCCTCATAGCGGGCCAGGTCCTCCTCCGTCAGATGAAAATGCTCCATAGCGTAGGCCAGCTTACCCTGATAGGCCCCGCCGATGATGAGATCCATAGGCTTCCCTCCTTATAACAGCAGCAGCGCGGCGCTGCCGGCCAATTCGCCCAAAGTGATAGCGGCGCCGGAGATGTCCCCGCACATGCCGCCCAAATTCCGCCGCAGAGAAAAAACCGCGACGCCGGCCACAAGGGTGGCAGCCCCCGGGGCTAAAAAGCCCCATCCGGGAACCAGTACCCCCAGCCCCACGGCCACAGCCCCCAGGATCCACGCGGCGGCTGCACCGCCCCGGCTCTGCCCCATGGCATGGTAGCCGCTGGTCTCCAATGGTTTAAGGCCCAGCACCGCCCCGGCGCTGACGCACCGCACCCCGGCGCACACCAGGGGCAGGGCCCACAGCTTCCCCGCCTCCGCCGGGCAGGACCACACGCTGTAGCCGGCCATAGCCAGCAGCACCAGGCAGATGACGGCGAAGGAGCCCACATGGGAGTCCTTGAGGATCTCCCGCCGGCGGGCCTGGTCCCGGCGGGAGAGCACCGCGTCACAGCAGTCCATGAACCCGTCCAGGTGGATAAACCCCGTCAGGCACCAGGGGGCCGCCGTCATGCACAGGGCAAAAACGGGCCCCGGCGCCGAGAGGCGCAGCAGCAAAAGGCCGATCCCCGCCCAGATAAGCCCCAAAGCGCCCCCTAAAAAAGGCAGGCACAGGAGCATCTGGCGATAGCAGCCGCTGTCCCAGCGGCGGATGGGGTTGGGAATGGCGCAGAACATCCCCCAGCACATGGAAAAACCGGTGAACCATTTTTTCATACGGGCAGTTCTCCTTTGTAAACGATGCGGCCCCCGAAGCTCACCTCCACCACGGTGTCACACGCGGCAGCCAGGCTCCGGTCGATGTAGGCCAGGCCCCGGCGGTACTGCTCCGTGAGGTCGCCGTAGGCCAGGGCGTCGGAATAGATGTAGTCGCTGACGAACACCATGTTCTTCAGCCGCCGGGCCAGGGCCGTCAGTTCCCGGGCTACCCGCTCCGGGGCGGCGAGATCCACGGCCCCGTCCGGGCGGAACATCTCGTTGGACAGCAGCGCGGTGACGCTGTCCAGCAGGTAGGTGCCCTCTGCATCGGCGTTCTGCAGCGCCGCCTCCAGCCCCAGGCCGCACTCGATGGTCTGAAAGCCCAGGCCCGAACGGCTGGCCACATGGCGGGCGATGCGGGCGCGGTCCTCCTCGTCGTGGGGGATCATGGTAGCCAGGTAATACAGCCGTCCCGGCTGGCTCAGGTGTACGGCGGTCTGCTCGGCCAGGGTGGATTTCCCGTTTTTGCAGCCGCCGGAGAGAAACACGGTCATATCAGAAGCAGTCCTTTCCCCGGATGTCGTCCAGATAGCTGTCGTCGATGGCGGCGCCTTCAAAGGTCGCCATGCCCTCGGCGGCGGCGCAGGCCGCCTCCATCACCCGGAAGGCGATGGGGCACCCGCTGCCCTCCCCCAGGCGCATGCCCAGGTGCAGCCACGGCTCCAGCCCCAATTCCTTTACGGCGGCGGCGTAGCCCACCTCGTGGGAGGCGTGGGAGGCGAAGAAATAGTCCCCCGCCGCCGGGCACAGCCGTCGGGCGCACAGGGCCGCCACCACGGAGATAAACCCGTCGATGACCACCGGCAGTCTCTGCCGGGCCGCCCCCAGGAACACGCCGCACATGGCGGCAATATCCAGTCCGCCCACCTTGCACAAAACGTCCAGCACATCGTTTTTATCCGGGCAGTGTAGAGCCAGGGCATCGGTGATGACCTGCTTTTTCCGCAGGAATCCCGCATCGGTCATGCCGCCGCCCCGGCCGGTGACGGCCTCCACAGGCAGTCCCGTCAGGGCCGCCAGCACCGCCGCAGAGGTGGTGGTGTTGCCGATGCCCATCTCCCCCGCGCCCAGGATGGCCACGCCCTGGTCCTTGGCCTGGCGGGCCAGCTCCATACCCGTCCAGACGGCCCGGGCCGCCTCCTGCCGGGTCATGGCCGGCTCATGGGCCAGGTTGCGGGTCCCGGGCAGGATCTTCCGATCCAGGATGGCCGGGCAGTCATATGCATCGGCGATGCCCACATCCACCACCTGTACCTCATCGCCAAAGTGATGGGCCATGGCACTCATGCCGGTGCGGTAATAAGTCATGTTCACCGCCTGGGCCGCCGTGACGCTCCGGGGTGTCACAGACACCCCCTCCTCCACCACGCCGTTGTCCGCGCAGAGGACCACAATGCGGCAGGGGCGATAGGCCGGGCGCAGCTTCCCGGTGATGCCGCACAGGCGAATGTAAATATTCTCCAGCTCTCCCAGGCTGCCCGGCGGCTTGGCCAGGGTGCCCTGGTATACCGCCGCCCGGGCCATGGCATCAGCGTCGGCGTGGATGATATGGGTCAGCTCCTCCCGGAGCAGCTGTTCGTAATTCATAGCGTTAAAAATCCTTTTTCCAGCAGCCAACGGACGTTCTCCTCCGCCTGCAATGTTTCCAGCGTGTAGCTCAGATGCCCTTCCCGGGCCAGGGCGCGCAGCACCGCCTCCATGGGCACGGTACCCCGCTCCAGCGGATCATGGAGGTCCCAGCCGCCGGCGTTGTTGTGCAGGTGCAGGTGCCGCAGATAGGGCCCGCACGCCTCCACCCACTCCATGACCGGGGTGTGGGACAGCTCCGCATTGGCGTGGCCCACGTCCAGGCACAGCCGCAGCCGGGGATCATCCACCTGGTGGACGATGTCCACCGGGATCCGGGGCGATGGCTCCATGACGTTTTCCAGGCACAAGACCATGTCCTCCGGCACCTGGGGCAGAAACTCCCTCCAAAACTCCACGGACTTCTCCACGAACCACTCCGGAAAGTATACCGTGGGAATAAATCCCGTGTGGACCACCAGCAGCCGGCAGCCCCACTCCCGGGCGGCGGCCAGGGCCTGGGCATAGCGGTGCCGGGTCAGGCGCACCGCCAGGGGGTCAATGGCCGCAGGGCACAGCTCATTGAACGGCGCGTGGAACACGAACCGGTCCGCCGCCTGCCGGTGGCGCGCAGCGGCTGCCGCCACCTCCGGAATGGGATCGTCTAGGTTCGCGGCGGTGCAGTATTCGGCGATCTCCAGGCCCAGGCCGTACCGGGCGGCGGTCTCATCGCACCCGGCGGAGACAGTGGAAATATAGAGCTGGCTGCGGTCCATGGCGCTCCTCCTTTTCTTTCATGCGGGGCAAGTATACCACGGCGGCCCGCCCTTGTAAAGCGGGCGCGGGCCGTTCCTCCCGCCCCTAAACGCGCAAAAGCGCCTCCCGCTGCCGGGAGACGCTTTCTGGAATTTTTCCCGGTCGCCGCGGTTTATGCCTCCGTCAAGCCGTTTTCCGCCAGGACCCTCTGCAATATCGCCTCCGGGTCATTGCCCTGGATGTCCAGTCCCTCCGCCAGGAGCAGCCGGGTGGTGGGGATGCCGAAGTAGTCCTCCGCCAGGGCCTTCACATACCCGTAGCCAAAGCGCCCGTCAAAGGGGCCGCCCGACGTTGTGACATAGATCAGCTCCTCCGCCCGGCACATACCCTCCGGCCGGCCGGCAGCGTCATACCGCGTCACGATGCCCGTGGCGTAGATGTTCTCGATATAGATCTTCAGCTGGGCCGGGAAGGACAGGTCCCAGTAGGGCGCCGCTATCACGATCCGGTCCGCCGCGGCGAACTGATGGGCATAGCGGAACATCTCGTCCTCCAGCTCGCCCCGGGCCAGCAGCTCCTCCCGGTGGGGCAGCCGCTGGGGATCCATGGCCCGGATGGGCTCGTCGTACAGCCGCAGTTCCTCATACTCCCCCAGCTTTTTCAGCAGTGCCCGGGCCAGGCGGTCCGTGCGGGAATTGGGCCGGGGACAGCAATTGATGTACAGGGTCATGGGGTATACCTCCTTATAGAATCATCTTTTCATGCTTTTTCTATCTGCCGGGCAAAATCCGCCGCCCGCCCCTCGATGCCCGGCAGGCGCACAAGGCTCCCCCGCTCGTTGGCCGTTTCCAGCAGGCAGAAATGGGGCGGCAGGAAAAAGGACTTGTTCATATTCAGGGCCGAAATGAGCTGCCGGGCCAGCAGGTCGCCCCCGGAGTAGCCGGAAACCACCAGGCCGAACAGGCGCTTGTCGTAAAACCGCTGCTGGCGGAACAGGGCCGTCAGCCGGTTCACGCAGGCGGTCAGATTGGCGGAAAGGGCGTCGTTGTAGTTGGCGCATAGCATCACCAGGGCGTCGCACCGGCGCACGGCGGGATAGACCTCCTCCACCATGGGCCCGCTGCCGTAAAAGCAGCTGCCCTGCTCGCCGAAATGCAGGCACGCGGTGTAGCTGCAGCCGTTGCAGTCGGGCACGGTGCCGTTGCGCAGGCCGATCTCCTCCACCTCCATCTCCGGCGGCAGGTTCCTGCGCACCAGCTCCCAAAAGGCCAGGGTGTTGGAGGTGCTGCGCTGGGAGGCATGCAGGGCCAGTATGTGGTGGATGGGCCCGGGCTTTTCCCAGGCCGCAAGTCTGCCCATCAGCTCTGCGATCGCCGCGCGGAAGGCCGTCTTCTCGTCCACGCCGCCAATTTGCGCCTGGACGCGGAAATTGCGCAGCGACCCGGTAGCCTCCACCAGCGGCCGGCCCAAAAAGGCGCAGCCCGCCTGATTGGCGGCAAACACCATGTCCCGGGCCACATCCTTGGTGTAAAATTCCCCCACACCCGTGACGACTACCCCGGCCACGCAGCCGGCGAGCAAATCTGCGTCCCGCCGCAGCCGGGAGAGCATGTGGTAGTAGGCCCCGTTGCAGCCCCCCTCGTCCAGGGCCACGGCAAACAGAAGCCGCCGCCCCTGCAAGCCATCCAGCTCCCTTTCCGGGTCAGCAAAGGTGCTGCCCGCCGGCAGCAGCGGCAGGAGCGTTTCCTCCAGGGCGGGGCTATAAGCATTTTTCGGCAAAAGAACGGTCAGCGGCATTTTTATTCCTTCTTTCATAAAGACTGTCAAAAAGCCCTGTCATTGCGAAGCCAGTGCGCACACTGTCGGAATGACAAAATGGATTTTTCGGCAGTTTGCAGTTTATGGAATGGCCCTCAGTTTTTCCTCTGTCTCTTTCAGGCGGTCAAGGAGCGCCTTTGGTAGGGGCAAACGCTCAAACTCCACGCCCCCCGGCGTCATGCGGTTGCGCCCGCCCATAAACACGCCGCCCAGGCAGGCCGACGAGCAGTGCCACCGCCCCCGCAGGCACAACAGCAGACTCAGCGCCCCCGACGACAGGGCCGGGGCCACAAAGGGCTTAAAGCCCATTCGCCGCATCTCCAGGTTGGCGTGGGCGGCCAGCTCCGTCAGCTCCCGGGAGAGGGCATCGTCATAGTGTGCGATGGAGTTGGCGATGACCAGATCCTCCCCGTGGGGGCCGAAGCTGCGTCCGTCTGTGAGAAAATCCGCAAATCGTTGGTCCTTTTTTGCGTAGTAGGCCGCCCGGGCGTTCATCACCCCCAGGCCGAAGCCCCTGACCTGGTGAGGGAACAATCCCTCACCGTCCAGGACGCCCGCCTCGTTCCGGTTGCTCTCCAGCAGCACCGCCCGGCACAGGGGATCCACCGGGTCGCTGACCACGCAGAACAGGCCCTTATACCGGGCCGCCCGGGCCTTTTTCGCGTACAGCGCCGCCAGCTCCCGGTTCAGCTCATACTGGGCCATGCGCACGTCTCCGTTTCTCACCGCCGTGTCCGGCACGAACCGGGACGCGCAAAACAGGAACACGTCTCCCGCAAACAGCTCCTCCGGCCCGATGACCTCCACCGGCGGCAGGGCGTCATATTCCCAGGGCAGGCCAATCTGATTCAGTTCAAATTCCCACCGCTGGGGCACGTTTTCCCGCAGATCGCAGATGCCGATGGAGGAGATGACGTCCCCGCCCAGCAGCCGCAGGCCCTGGAGCAGCGTGCTGCCCACGTCCCCCAGGCCCAGGAGGTTCACCCGATATTTCTCCTTCCGCGGCAGGGGTGAGAGCAGCTCCTGCCAGCGGGGATGCAGCCGGTTCACGGCCCGCACCCGGCCCGCCCGGATGGCCTCCTCCAGCTCCGGCGGGATAGCCGGGCCCGGGGCGGAGGCGTCCAGGGTCTCCACGCCCTCCTTATCTGTCAGCAGGGCCGCGTCCGTCACGGGAAAAGTCTCCCGGCCCGTGAGCATTTCCCGGGCAAAGAGGAAAATGATCTCTCCCTCCCCCGGCAGGGCGTCTATTCTTTCATAGGGCAGCGCGTCCCAGGCGCAGAGGGTGTGCCCCTCATAGCGATAGTAGTTCATACCTTCGCCTCCTTCGTCATAAAGCGCATCCGCTTCAGCAGTTCAATGTCGTCGTCCAGGTAGGTGGAGGCCCCCCGGCTCAGATCATAGGTCATGCTGCTGCCCTTGTCGGGGCACAGGGGCAGGATCACCGCCTCACTCAGGCGGCTGAGCGTCAGATTTCGCGCAAAGATCCGCCGGTACTCCGTCTCCAGGGCCAGCAGGATGTTCCGGGCGTTTTCCAGGCAGCACAGGCTCAGGGCCCAGGCGGTCTCCGGATCCAGCGGCCCAAACTCCGGGGAAGCATAGGGCAGGATCCGGTTCACAGACGGCTGCAGGCCGCCCTCCATCCGCTCGCTGCGGCGGATGGTGTCCCCGCCGATGAAGGGGTACAGCGTGGACTCCACAAACCGCATCCGCAGGTTGGGCAGATAGTACACGCCCTCGGCATCATAGCCCAGGCTCTCCATCAGGTCCCGGCCGGTGCCTGTGAGATAGCCCACCAGCACCTTTTTCACCTGGGTGCCGGTCTTTCGCAGCAGCGGCGCCAGGCGGCGGATGCGCTTGCCGTCGTGGAGCACATCGTCCACTAAGATGGCGGGCCGGTCAAAGGCCCGGATGGTGCGCACCTGGTCCTCCAGGGGCGAGTAATCCGGATACGCCTCAATGGAATAAGACGACAGGTCCGGCTCATACACCTTGTCCGTGCGCAGGGTCTTGGTAACGGTGTTGGGCACGATGACACCGCGCATGAGCTTGCCGTAGGGCACGCAGATGTCCGGCCCCAGCTGCCGGGGCTGCGTGGGCTCCTCGGGCACGCCGTTGCACTCAGTGATCCGCCGCAGCAGCCTGTGGTAGATCACCCCGGCGGACAGGCTCAGCACCAGTCCCCCCGGCTGGAGGCGCGTCATGGTCTCCTGCAGCCGCCGGTGCGCCGCCGCCACGGCGGCCACCACCATGGGAGCCGTGGACAGCGGGGGCTTGATGGTGGTGCCCACGTTGTTGCTGAGGATAATGGGCTGGCGCATATCCACCGCCAGTGCGCTGCGGGAGCAGCTGCCCGGCACGGGTACAAAGCCCTGCAGCCGCAGCAGATCCCGTACCCAGGCATCCGCAAAGCCCTCCAGGGGCGTGTAGATGGCATAGGTGTATTCCCGGCCCAGGGCCAGGGTCAGCACCTCCGTCAAAAGCAGCTGTCCCAGCTCATTCTGCTGGGCCGTCTGCGGCACGAACAGGCCGCTTACCAGCAGCGTCCGCCCGCCGGCGTTCTGCCGGACAAAGGCCGCCAGCTCCGCGCTCCCCAGCCGGGAGAACAGATGCTGGGAATCCATGCAGCAATAGCTGGCCGCCCCCAGCACCGTCTTGGTCTCCCCGTTGGTCAGCAGCAGCACGTCGTCGCCGCTCTGACCCAAGGCCCGCAGCACCGTCTCCGCGGCGGAGGCAGGCAGAGCCCGGCGCAGCAGCGCGCTCAGGCGTTCTTCCTCCGGCCCGCAGGGGATAAATTCCAGGTCCTCCGTCCGCAGCACAGGTTTATCCAGCGGCTCCCGCAGGTACAGGCTGTGGCGGTAGATAAATTCCTGGGCCATGGGGTCGATGAGGTGGGAGATATCCCGGTTGGCGTCCACCGCCTCCCGGATGCGGGTGGAGCTGATCTCCTCCAGCTCCTCGGGCAGGGTCAGCTCCAGCACCTTGCCGCTGATGCAGCCGTAATCCCCGGCCATATCGGCGCCGGCCCGGCGGAAGATCACATGGTTGAAGCTGTGGATGGAATCCGGCTCCACAGGCTTGCGGTACGAGGAGGCGTGGGCCACCACATCGCTGCCCACCACAATGGACACCTCCCGTCCCGGAAATGCCCGGCGCAGCCGGCGCAGATTTTCGGGGTTGGCGATATTCACCGGAAAATCCTCCGGGAATATGTGCACATAAAACTCATCCGCCACGGACATGGCCGCGATCTCCCGCCGAACGCGGTAGGGCTGGGTGCGCTTGGACCAGGAGAACTCGTCGATGGCCAGCAGCACCTCAAAGCCCTCGTCCCGGATGGCCCGTACGATGCCCTTGTGGGACAGGGTGAAGGGGTCAAAGGTGCCGGGGAAGAAGGCTATGGGCCGGGGCGGGGCAAAGGATACGCCCCCGCACAGCAGCTCCTGCTCCACCAGGAGCCGGTAGAGCCTGCCCAGCATGGCCGCCCGATAGTAAAAGTGCAGGCCGCTCTCGCTCTCCGCCTGGCACATGGCCAAAATGCGCCGGACCGTCAGCTGCAGGGCCCGGCATTTCTCCTCCCGGTCCAGCACCGGCGAGCCGAACACATGCCGCCCCAGCAAATACATGGCCTCCTGCCGGGTACCCATGTCGATGCCCGCCGTGCCCTTCATCAGCATGCCCAGCAGCCGCCGGGCCCGGCCGCGGCGGGTCTCCTCCTTCTCCGAGAAGCGGCCGCGATAAACGGTGTAGGTCTCCAGTATCTCCGCAGCGGTGTCCAGGGCCGAGGCCACGATGTGCCCCTCCGAGGAGGAGAGGGAGGCAGCCAGCCCTGCCAACAGCTCATCCAGCTGCTCCGGCGGCAGCCACAGGGCAAAGCGCCCCAGATACTCCGGGATATACTTGGTGAATTCCTGCTGTCCCAGCTCCAGGCCCCGGCACAGCTCCACAGCGATCTCGTTGCGCTGATCCACGCTCAGCAGCGGCGCCAGCTCCAGCAGCGCGCCGCCGGCGCTGTGGCGCACGGTGACCCGGTCACTGACCTTGATGAGGTTGGAAAAATGGGCAGCGATGTGCAGCACCTGGCCGCCGCCGGCCTTGGCGTGCTCCGTCAGCAGGAGGATATTCATCCGCCGGATGATCCACGGGGTGGCGGTTTTCAGGTTATCCAAAAAGATCTCCGAGATGGTCTCATCCGGCAGGCGCACCGCCTCCCCCTCCAGCAGCCGGCTGCGCAGAAGGGCCAAAGACGTGCTGTCACTGCAGTGCATTTTCATGAGCGCACTCTGCAGCCGCGGCTCCCCGGGCATGGCCGCCAGCAGCGCCCGCAGCAGCAGCGCGGCGGAGGTGCGCACCGTCAGCTCCCGGGACCGGGCCGAGACCTCCGCAAAGCGCAGCAGCGTTTCCCGCTGCTGCAGGGTGCAGCGGTCCAGGGGCAGCGCCGCAAAGGTGTCCAGCAGCCGGAAGGCCACATCCGGCTCCATCCGCCCCCCGCCGCGGCCATAGGCCAGCAGGCAGTCGAGAAAGCCCTCCTCCCGTCCCGGGCAGTGCTGCAGCAGGGAGTTTACCGCAAACTTCAGGGTATAGCCGATCCAGCTGCGATACTGAGGCATCAGCTTGTGATCCGGGAAAATGATCTTCTCCAGATACAGCTTCCACTGGCCCAGGTCGGTGATATTTCCCAGGGGCTTGCTGTCCCGGGGCCGCTCCTTCACATAGCCCGCGTGGAAATCGGCGATGATGGCCCCCATCAGCGCCGCTGCCTGGCGGCGGATGTCGCCCTCCCGGTGCATCAGTAGTTCATAGAGAAATGCCAGGGTCTCCATTTTCTGCGGCAGGCGCAGATATAGAGAGTAGGATTCAATAACGCCCAGGTAGGCCCGCAGCCGCCGCCAGTCCGTCTCGCCCCGGGCCTGCTCCAGCAGCTGGGCAAAGCTGCGCAGACCTGTGAGCCGGTCCATCAGCCGGATGTTGTGCTCCACGCACACCAGGCGCAGCACATCCAGGGCCTCCTCATCCGTCATCAGCGCCGCCGGCTTCTCCTTCCGGGGCGGCACATTCCGGCCCTGGAGGGTGGTGTCCACCCCCCGCTCAGTCAAAAAGCGCTCAAAATCCCGCAGCCGGGTGTAGACCCGGCGGTAGCGCTGCTTTTTCTGCTCATCCACTCCGTCCAGCTTGGCCAGGATCACGTCAAATGCCTCGGACAGGGTGGAGATGCAGGTGATCTCCTCTCCGTGAGGTCCCCAGGTCTGCTTCACCCGGAAATCCGCATAGATCAGCAGCAGCGACTCCACGGACAGATAGTCCGGCTCCAGGTCCCACACGGAGTGGTTGGCGGCCACATGGCCGATGTCCGAGAGCTTGCGCCGCCGGAACCAGAGGTCCGTGTAATAGTAGTGCAGGTACGGCACCCGCTCCCCCGGCCGGCAGCCGAATTTGCCGATGTCGTGCCCGGCGGCGCTGCCGGACACCAGGGCCAGGTCCACGGGGATCCCGGTCTCACGCAGTCTCCGGCCCATAGTCACGGCAATGTGATGCACCCCCGCAATATGCTCCAGCGCCCGGAACGGCGTGACCTCCAGGCCCAGGCGCATCATTTCATACACATACTCCCGCTTCCACAGCCGCAGCATCTGCCCGTAGCCCGCCGCGCAGGGGCTGCCCTCCAGCTCCTCCTCGCTTAAAAAAGCAAAATCCCACATGGGGTCAAAGGGCTGCAGCTCCCGCTCCGCGTCAAACAGCACCTGCAATACCGACAGCAGAAAGGCCGCCCCGGCTCCGCAGGGAAAGATCTTCCCCGGCTCCGGAAAAAGCTGCTGCCTGGCATAGTCAAAGGCGCACAGCAGCCAACCCTCCCGGGGTGCCTGGGGGCACAGCTGCTCCAGCTCGCCCCGGCACAGCTCCAGTGCCTGCGCGCACCGCACCCGTCCGCCATCCAGCAGCGGCGCAAAGCGCTGCATATAGTTCTCCCGCTCCAGCCCCTGCAAAAACTCCTTTCGCCGGGTAAAATAGTCCCCTGCGGGCCGTCTCTGCAGTCTGCGCAGCAAAAGCGTATTCATCTGCCGGATCCTCTTTTTATTCATGGCGGTGCCCCCCTGTTCCGGTGGTTTTCTATCTTATTATGCTACCACAGCCGCCGCCCGATGTAAACAGCGCAGATGCCCGGTTTTCTCATGTTTTTTGACCATAAAAATTCCCCTGCGCAGCGCGCAGGTGGCCTTTCAGCGTATCAAAAAAACCTCGCAGAGTTTGCCGCCC
>ERZ791865.1038-NODE-1038-length-30864-cov-6.940407_pt1 | contig 30864 bp, 29 predicted proteins | sample MGYA00509942_ERZ791865 | MGnify/ENA primary metagenome ERZ791865 (study PRJEB30046, sample SAMN00792098) | human gut metagenome | study: EMG produced TPA metagenomics assembly of the A metagenome-wide association study of gut microbiota in type 2...
CGGGCAGCCCACAGGCTGCCCGGCATTGCACTAATTTAAAATAATTTTCCGCTATTCATGCCCAAAGCATAGCGGCGGGCATTCAAAATCGTCTCCGCGCAAAAAGAGAGCCACCGCACAAGGTTCTGTGCAGCGGCTCTCCGGTGGATCTTAGTTCATCTCTTCCAGTGCTTTTTTCAGGTTCTTGGCGATCTGATCCGGGCAGCTGGTGCTGCGGAAGCCGCACAGCGTGCCGTCCAGACGGGCAATGGCGTCCTCTGCCTTCATGCCGGTAAGCAGCTGGCAGATGCCTTTCAGGTTGCCATTGCAGCCGCCGATGACCTCGATGGATGCAATGGTGTGGTCATCGTTCAGTACAAAGTTGGTCTGCTTGGAGCAGGTGCCCTTGTTCGGGAAGGAAAATTCCTTGCTCATGGTCTTTACGTCCTCTCTCTTTTACGTTTTTCAGCGATAGCGCGCAGCTGCGCTGCGGCTTCGTCCGGTGCGGTACAGGTGCCGATGGGGTGGGGGTGCTTGTGGTTGCGGCCATGGAAGTCCGTACCTGCGGTCGCCACAAGGCCGTACTGCTTGCACAGTGCAAGGCACTCGGCACTATCCTCCGGGCTGTTACTGGGATGGTACACTTCAATGCCGTCCACTGCACCCTCTGCCGCCAGTTCGCGCAGCAGGGGCATACTTTTATATACCGTGGGGTGGGCAAACACCACCGCGCCGCCGCTGGCTTTAGCGGTAGCCAGCACCTGACGCACCGGCAGATACTCCGGCGAGTGCAGCACGATGCCCCGGGGGTTCCACCCGAACAGCTTGTGGTAGGTCTCGCCGTAGATGCTGCCATCGGTCAGGCCCAGCAGTTCCAGCGCCTGCATCAGCCCGCTTTTGAACAGCACCCCGCTGGCCTTTGTGGTCTCCCATGCAAGGTCGGTGGTAAACTGCGGGTACAGCTGCTCCAACTCCTTTGCGCTCTGCAAAGCGCAGGCGTTGCGGCGCTCCTTCATGATGGCGCAGTGCTCCTGCAGCGCCGGGCAGTCCACGTCCGGGTAGTAGCACAGCAGGTGCACCCGGTGCTGGCGCTCAAAGTCGTAGCCGGTCAGCTCCACGGCGGGAATCAGCTCTACCCCGTCCTGCCCGGTGTGGGCATAGGCGTACTGGGCGCTCAGCAGGGTGTCGTGGTCCGAAAGGGCGATGGCGTGCAGCCCGGTGCGGGCGGCGATGGGTGCCAGCCGCTCAATGGGCACAGCACCGTCAGAGCAGGTGGAATGGATATGCAGGTCACAGGACATAGCGGGTTACTTCCTTAGTGCTTATAGAAATTGATCAGGCAGCCATCAGCCAGAATCTGGCGCTCGTCGGTGGTGAGCGGAGCCATATACAGTTCAAACTCCTTGACGGTATCGCCCAGAACATAGGCCTTGATGTTCTGCAGATCGCCCTTGAGTGCTTCCCGCACATTGGGGATGAGCACATAGTCCCCCAGACCAAAGGGGGTGGCACCTGCCAGCTGCAGGGGCAGCATGCCCCAGTTGATCAGGTTGGAGCGGTAACGCTTGGTGGCGTACTCAGTAACGATATTGGCACCGGCACCCAGCACACGCTGGCAGCTGGCGGCCTGCTCACGGGCAGAGCCGTCGCCGGGCTTGACTGCAAAGATGGTGGAGGCGATCTGGATATCATTCCAGCTCAGCTGCTCGCAGCCGGGCACGGCGTTCACCTTTGCCAGCAGGGCGGCGTCCCCTGCACCGGCGCGGCGGGCAGCTTCCTCGGCCTGCACAGCCTTGGCGCGACTCACATACTCCGGGTCCTTGCGGCTGAGGGTGAACTCAGCCAGACCCAAGGGGTTGGAACGGTAAGAGGAGGTCTCGCCGGAGGGGATCAGCTCATCGGTGGTGGTGACGGGGTCGGTGATATAGGATGCCACCTTCAGCAGCAGGTTGTCGCCCAGCGGTGCGATCTCCGGCCAGTCCTTGATGTTGGGGCCAAACTTGAGCAGGGCATCGTAATCGCCCTTGCCAAAGCCCTGATACACGCGGGTGTCGTAGCTGGAAGCATCGTACTGGTACTCCGGCACGGTGGGATCGTAATCAATGTCGGTGGCAGGGGTCAGGATGCCGCCGTTTGCGGTGGTGGCTGCAATGCTGCGGGCATCCATCAGTGCCACACCCGCCAGCTGACCGCTGCCGGGCTTAGAGCCTTCGCGGCTGGGGAAGTTGCGGGTGGTGTGACGGATGGACAGTGCGCCGTTTGCGGGCACATCGCCTGCGCCGAAGCAGGGACCGCAGAAGGCGGTGCGGATGGTAGCACCGCTGGCCATCAACTCGCCGATGACGCCGGTGCGCACCAGTTCCATCATGATGGGCTGGCTGCCGGGGTAAACGCTCAGGGCGTAGTCGCCGCAGCCGCCGGTATGACCCTTGAGGATGGAAGCAGCCTCGTAGATGCTGTCGTACAGACCGCCTGCGCAGCCTGCAATAACGCCCTGATCCACACGCAGCTTGCCGTTTTCGATCTTGCTGCACAGATCCAGCCGCACATCCTTGCGCCCGATCAGCTTCTGCACATCCTGCTCGCAGGCGTGGAGGATGTCCTCCAGGTTTGCGTTCAGCTCCTCGATAGTAAAGGCGTTGGAGGGGTGCATGGGCAGGGCGATCATGGGACGGATGGCAGAAAGATCTACCTCCACCACGCCATCGTAGTAGGCAAGGTCAGCCGGTGCCAGCTTTTTATAGTCTGCTGCACGGCCGTGCACTGCCAGAAAACGCTGGGTGACTTCATCGGTCTCCCAGATGGAGGACAGGCAGGTGGTCTCGGTGGTCATGGCATCAATGGCGTTACGGGTATCCTGCCGCAGGGAGGCAATGCCGGGGCCCACGAACTCCATGACCTTGTTCTTGACGTAGCCGCTCTTGAACAGCTTGCCCACAAGGGCAATGGCTACATCGTGGGGACCGCAGCCCGCCGGCAGACTGCCGGTCAGGTAGATGGCCACCACGCCCGGGCGGGCAACGTCATAGGTGCGGCCCAGCAGCTGCTTTGCCAGCTCGCCGCCGCCTTCACCGATGGCCATGGTGCCCAGTGCGCCGTAGCGGGTGTGGGAGTCCGAGCCAAGGATCATTTTGCCGCAGCCCGCAAAGCGCTCGCGCATATACTGGTGGATGACTGCCATGTGCGGGGGCACAAAGATGCCTCCGTACTTTTTGGCAGCAGACAGACCAAAGCGGTGGTCGTCCTCGTTGATCGTGCCGCCCACAGCGCACAGGCTGTTGTGGCAGTTGGTAAGCACATAAGGGATGGGGAACTTTTCCAGCCCGGAAGCACGGGCGGTCTGGATAATGCCCACAAAGGTGATGTCATGGCTTGCCATGGCATCAAACTTGATCTTCAGGTTCTCGGCATCGCCGCTGGTGTTGTGTGCCTGCATAATATTGTAGGCCATCGTACCGGTCTTAGCCTTGGCAACGGCAGCGGCATCAAAGCCCTTTGCTGCCAGTGCAGCGGGTGCGTTGCCGTCTGCAGGCACCCACTCTCCGCGCGCATAGTACGCACCGCCGGTGCTGCATTTGATCATATCCAACATCTCGATTCGCCTCTCTTTTTGTATTTCCCGCCCGCCGCAATTGCGGGCATTGCCCCGGCAGTGCGGGGTCATCCCTGCCCTGCCCTGTTACGGCAAAGCCGTATTTACTTGTTATTATAGCATGAAAGGGCGAAAAGAAAAAGCACTTTTTATGAACCCTTACTGCGCTTTTGCGGCAGTTTCCTGCTGCTTTTCCTTTTGCAGTTTACGGAACACCACAAAATAGGCCGGGATCAGGAAGAAGCAGGCAAAGAACCATGCCACCGGGCTTGCGATGCAGGCGGCAAAGTAGCCCCACAGCGGCACGAACCAGAAGCCCACCATGGCGCGGGCGATCATTTCAGCCACACCGGCAAACATGGCAAGGCCGGAGTGCCCCAGACCCTGAATGGTGTAGCGGTAGATGATAAGCACTGCCAGCGGGATGTAGAATACACTGTTCCAGAAGATGAAGTCCTGCGCATTGGCCATAATGGCGGTCTCGCCTGCGTCCAAAAACAGGCCGATCAGGGGCTTATCCAGCACGCGCAGGATGAGGAAAGAGGCCACGCTGTACACGCAGCCGATGCCCAGTGCGGTGTTCACGCCGCGGTTCACGCGGTTCAGATCCTTTGCGCCCATATTCTGGCTGGTGTAGGTGGTCATGGCGGTGCCGATGCTCTCCAGCGGCACGCTGAGGAACTGCGCAGCCTTGCCGCCGGCGGTCTGCGCCGCCACGATGTCGCTGCCCAGACCGTTCACCGCGCCCTGCAGCACCACGCTGCCAATGGCGGTAATGCTGCACTGCAGGCCCATGGGGAGACCCATGGCGCAAAGCTTTGCGCAGTGCGGAGCGCTGATGCGCCCTTCTTCCTTATTCCAGCGCAGCTCCGGGTAGTGGCGCATGATGTAAATAAGGCTGCCAATGCCCGCCACAGCCTGACTAAACACGGTGGCAAAGGCGGCGCCGAACACGCCCATGTTGAACAGGATGATGCAGGCAAGATCCAGCCCGATGTTCAGCACGCTGGCCACCAGCAGGAAATACAGCGGGCGCTTGCTGTCGCCCAGTGCACGCATCAGGGCGCTGGTCACATTATAAAGTAGAGTGAAGGGGATGCCTGCAAAAATGGTGCGGATATAGATATCCGCAAGGTCGATGATATCGGTCGGGGTGTTCGTCCACACCAGCACCAGCCGGGTCATAGCCACCGTAACAATGGTGAGCACCGTGGCAAAGGCGATGGACAGCCACACGGTATTGGCGGTGTAGCGGCGCATCTCGTGGTGGTCGTGGGCACCGAAGGTCCATGAGATGGGAATGGAAAAGCCGCAGGCAATGCCGTTGACAAAGCCCAGCACCAGATAGTTCAGGCCACCCACGCTGCCTACCGCCGCCAGCGCTTCCACGCCCACAAACCGGCCCACAATGATGGTATCGGCCAGATTGTAGAACTGCTGGAACAGACTGCCCAGCATCAGCGGCACAGCAAAGGCAAGCAGCAGCTTCAGCGGGCTGCCCTGCGTCATATCTTTGGTCATGGAAATATACCTCCTGCCCACACAAAAAAGATGGATGTTCGCATTTTTGCCGTGAAAAACGCCCTGCCGGAAAAGCGGCAGGACGTTGTAAGGATTCATGAATGGTATTATAGCGGAGCAGCGCCGGTTTTACAAGACTTGGTTTGCATCAACATTTCCATTTTTTTGCGTAAAGAATTGGTGATTTTGCTCATTCCGCGTAGTGTGCCAAGAACTGCCGGGTGCGCTGTTCGCGTGGGTGGTCGATCAGCTGCTTTGCAGGGCCTTCTTCCACCACCACGCCGCCGTCCATAAACAGGATGCGGTCGGCCACATCCCGGGCAAAGTGCATCTCGTGGGTCACGATGATCATGGTGGTCTTGCGGTCGGCCAGTTCCCGCAGCACCCGCAGCACTTCGCCGGTCAGTTCCGGGTCAAGGGCGCTGGTGGGCTCGTCAAAGCAGAGGATGTCCGGGTGCAGTGCCAACGCCCGGGCAATGGCTACCCGCTGCTGCTGCCCGCCGGAAAGCTGGTGCGGGTAGTGGTCTGCCCGCTCCGAAAGCCCCATCTGCGCCAGCAGTTCCCGCGCCTGCTGTTCCAGCTGGGCGTGCACCGCCTTTTTGTTGGCGCGGTAGTCCGGGCGCTCCTTTGCCAGCAGCTCCCCTGCCAGCATCACGTTCTGCAAGGCGGTATACTGCGGGAAGAGGTTGAAGTTCTGGAACACCAGCCCGAAGTGCAGCCGCTTTTTGCGGATCTCGCTTTCCCGCTGGGTGGCGGGGTCGGCGGCGTCCCACATGGTCTCGCCGTTCACCCGGATGCAGCCGGTGTCCGGCCGCTCCAGAAAGTTCAGGCAGCGCAGCAGGGTGGTCTTGCCGGAGCCGGACGAGCCGATGATGGCCAGCGCCTCGCCCTGCTCTAAGGTAAGGGAAATATCTTTTAAGACCTTTGTATCTCCGAAATTTTTGCCAATGCCGGAGGCTTCCAGTAATGCCATATTTTAAAAACCTCCTCAGCAGCGGAAATAATCCAGTTTCTTTTCAGCCCAGTTAAACAACAGGGTGAGCGCACCTACGAACACAAGGAAGAACAGCGCCGTGGAAAACAGCGGCCAGATCAGACCCTTTGCGCTGTACTCCTTGGCCATCATGATGATCTCCTTGTTGGCAATGGTGTTTGCCAGTGAGGTATCCTTGACGAGGGTGATCACCTCATTGCCCATGGGGGCCAGAATGCGCTTGACCACCTGCAGCAGCGTCACCTTGAAAAAGATCTGGGTCTTGGTCATGCCCAGCACCTGACCGGCCTCGGTCTGGCCCTTGGGAACGGCTTCGATGCCGCCGCGGTAGATCTCGGAGAAGTAGCAGGCGTAATTGATGGCAAAAGCCACCACCGCCGCCACCATGCGTCCGCCGGAGCCGGAGGGCCACGGGTTATTCATGCCCAGCAGACCGGGGCCCAGATAAATGACGATGATCTGCAGCATCAGCGGCGTACCGCGGATGACCCAGACAAAGGTCTTTACCGCACCGGACAGTAACCTGCACCGGCTCATGGAGCCAAAGGCCACCACCAGCCCCAGCGGCAGCGCAAACAGCAGCGTAAGGGCAAACAACTCACAGTTGAGCAGGAACGCGCCGGAAAGGCGCCCAAGGATCACAGACACAAAAACACACCCATCTATCGTTTTGTTTTACGCCCGGCTCAGTCGGCCAGCGCCAGCTCGTACTTCTCGGCCAGTGCCTGCATGGTGCCGTCAGCCTTCAGTGCGTCAAAGGCGGCGTCCACTGCGGCGGCGGCATCGCTGCCCTTGCGGAAAGCCACGCCGTATTCCTCGGCGTTCAGTTCGTCCACGATCTTCAGACCGGCGTAGTCGGTGCCTTCCCCGATCATGGCGTTGGCAAGGGTCAGGTCCAGCACAGCGGCATCTGCCGTACCGGCAGCTACCTCCATCAGGCAGTCGGTCTGCACGCTCTTGGAAACATAATCGGCCTTGGCAAGGTTTTCATCACCCTGAATGGCGGCTTCACCGGCAGAACCGGCCTCGGCCACCACGGTCTTACCGGCAAGGTCGGCGGTGGAGGTATAGGCGGTGCCCTCCTTGACCACCACGACCTGTGCGTTCTTGGCGTAGGCCTTGGTGGTAGCGGTGTTGGCCATGATATCCTCGGTCAGGGTCATGCCGTTCCAGATGCAGTCGATGCTCTTGGCGTCCAGCTCCACCACCTTGGTGTCCCAGTTGATCTCCACGAACTCCGGCTCTACGCCCAGCTTTGCGCACACAGCAGTGGCAAGCTCGGTATCAAAGCCGGTAAAGTTGCCGTCGGCATCGGTGTAGTTCATGGGCTCGTACACGGTGTAGCCGATGACCATTTTGCCCTTGCCCTTGATGTAATCCAGATCACTGCCCGTTGCGGCAGAAGCCGAACCGGCTGCACTGCCGGAAGCAGATGCCGCCGCAGAGGTAGATGCACTGCCGCCACAGGCTGCAAGGCTCAGTGCCAGAGCACTGGCCAGAAATGCACTTGCAATACGCTTGAGTTTCATATCTTTTTCCTCCCATAGGGGACGTTCTGCGTCCCGCTTCCCTCTCAATTTACCGTTTTACCATGCTAAAGTGGTAAACTGTGGTTATAGAATAGCGCGTTTGCCGCCGTTTTGCAAGAGGAAACCTTTATTTTTTGCACATTGCACTGCTTTGCCCTGCCCATAAGCCCGCTTTTTGTGGGAAAGTGTGCATACCCCTTCCGGCTTTGCGCCTGAAGGCGCACCCATAAAAAATCCCCCCGCACTTTTTTGTGCAGAGGGACATCCTGTTTTTATGATTACTGCTCCGCCATGGCCTTCAGCACCGCCTTTTGCAGGTCGGTGACCGAGATGGTGCACAGCGCCTTCAGGTCGGCGTCTGTGCCGTCTGTGGAAAGTTTGCCGATCTCCACGGCATTTTTGCCCTTCAGGTAGTTGCACCAGCCTGCGCTGTGCTCGTACCACTCCTTGCCCAGGGCGCTTGCGCTGCGCATCCCGTAGCGGTCACCCAGTTCGTTTTTGGTGTACACCGGCTCACGCGGGGCAGACACCGTGCCGTCCGCGCTGACGGTCAGCTCCGGCTCGGTCATATCCCCGATGGCGCTGGTCACCCGGGCGTTCTCGTCCATGGTCACCACGGCCAGCGTGATCTTTGCCTGCACCTGTGCGTCCTTGTCGTCGGTGCCCGCAAGCCCCTGCGGCATTTCTGCTACTTCTACGCCCAGTTTGACCGTATCACCCCGGGCAGCGCCCAGCACCTGCGCATTCTCGCAGGCACGGACGACGGCATCCCGGTAGCGATCCACCGCGATGGTGCAGCCGGAGAGAAGGTCTGCCTCCGTGGGCTTGCCGTCCGCATCTGTTTTCAGCTTCTTCACCTCGTCCGGGGTCTTGCCCTCAAGCCAGCTGCTAAAGGCATCGGCTTGCTCTGCCCAGCCTTTTTTCAGGCCAGACACCTCTGCCAGCGGGTAGTCCTTGCCCTTCTGGCGCTTGGTGCGGGTGTCGGTGGGGGTGGTCACCTTTCCGGTGCTATCCGCGCTGACCGAAAGCTCCAGCTCGTCCAGCGTTATCCCTGCCAGCTTGCCGTCCGCATCCAGCAGCACGGCAGCCGCCACGGTGTGGATGCTGCCCGCACGGTCTGTACCTGTCGCTTCGGTCAGAACGCCCAGTCCGGTGCGCCACGCCGCGCCTTGCGCCGCGCTGCTGCCCGTAGAGGTACTGCCGCTCATAGAACCGGAACTGCTGCCGGAGCTTCCCCCGCCGCAGCCGGTCAATGCCAGTGCTGCCGCCAGCGTGCAGCACAAAAACCATCGCGATGCCTGTTTCATATCGTCACATACGCTCCCTTTCCGTGCCTGCATTGCAGACGCAGGCTTTGGAGCTAGTGTACCCCGCCGTGCGGGATTTTATGAGCAGGTGTTTACATCAGCGGGCTAAGCAGCCGCAGCACGCTGTCCAGCAGTGTACCTGCCAGCCCGGTGCGGCAGTCCGCACACTGCACCTCCCGGCACTGGGGCAGGGTGCGGCGCACATCGTCCCGCAAAGCCAGCACCTGACTGTTTTGCAGCAGCAGCACCCCGCACTCAAAGTGCAGGAACATACTGCGGTAATCCATATTGATGCTGCCCACCACCGCCGCGCGGTCATCGCTGACGCAGCACTTGGCGTGGAGGAAGCCCGGGGTGTACTCGTAGATGCGCACCCCCGCCCGCAGCAGGGGCAGATAGTACGAGCGGCTCAGCCGGAACACCAGCTTTTTGTCCGGGATGCCCGGCAGCACCAGCCGCACATCCACCCCGCGCTTGGCGGCGTTGCGCAGCGCGTCCAGCATTTCCTCGCCGATGGCGAGATAAGGCGTATAAAAATAAACGTATTGCTGTGATTGTGCCAGAATATCCAGATAGACCGTTTCTGCCACCGGCTCTTCGTCCAGCGGGCTGTCCGCGTAGGGCTGCACCACCCCATCGCTGGCGGGCAGCACCGCAAGCTGCGGACGGAAGGCGCTGTAATCCTGCTCAAAGGGACGGAAGGCGTTCCAAAAATCCAGAAACATCACGGTAAAGTTCCACACCGCAGCGCCCTCGATACGCAAGCCCGCATCCTTCCAGTAGCCGAAGCGGGTAATCGCGTTGATATATTCATCCGCCAGATTGATGCCGCCGGTGTAGGCCACCTTACCGTCTATCACCACGATCTTGCGGTGGTCGCGGTGGTTCATCACCAGCGAGAGCAGCGGCACCACCGGGTTAAAGGGGATGCAGCGGATATGCGCCCGCTCCATGCGCACCACAAAGTCCTTGGGCAGACCCAGCAGGCTGCCGAAGTCGTCGTAGATCAGCCGCACGTCCACCCCTTGTGCCGCCTTGCGCCGCAGAATATCCTCCACGCCCTGCCACATCTTGCCCTGACTGACGATAAAAAACTCCAGAAAGATGCTCTTTTCCGCCTTTTCAAGGTCGGCCAGCAATGCCGGGTACATGGCCTCTCCGCAGGAGAAATACCGGGCGGTGGTGTTCTGCCATGCGGGATAGCAGCCGTATTGGGTCAGGTAGCGGCTCACGCCCCGGTTTTCATCGTACAGTCCGGCAGTCTGCCCGGGCTGCTGGGCGCGGTCTGCCCGGTGCGCCTGCTCCACCGCCTGCATTTTGCTGCGCAGGCGGCGGGAGGGGCGCTTATTGCCAAAGGCCAGATACAGTGCCCCGCCCAGCAGCGGCAGCAGCCCGATGAGGGCGATCCAGCCCACCTTATAGGCGCTGTTTTCATCCTTGCGCACCAGATACAAAACGATGAGCAGGCTTAACCCGTTGAGCACCCCTGTGACCCACACCCGCGCCGTACCGGTGGTGAGGGCAAAAAACACCCACGCCAGCCATGCAAGCTGCAGCGCTACCAGCACCACCGTGACCGTGATGCGGTTGAGGATGCGGTTGAAAAATTTGACGATCGGCAACCGGAACAGCATACCATCTCCCCTTCCCGTGTTTCCTTGCCTCTATAATACAGGTAAGTATAACGCGGTTTTTCACCCTTTGCAAGTTTTTGGTGTCGGGTGCACCGGAATTATTCCGCATAAAAAAGTTCACCGGAGCGTCCGCAGATGCCCCGGTGAATCGAAATCACAGTATCATATTTTCCGTTCAGACGGTGGGTGCTTCGTTATCCTCATAGCCCACCATCAGGCCGCCGTACTCCGCGTAGTAGCTGCACAGAGCGCCGCAGGTGCCTACCTCCACCTTGGCCTCCGGGAACACGGCATGAACCATGTGCTTCAGCCGCTCCGCAGCGGCAGCGTTGCAGCAGTGGTCGATGTGCACCCGACCGTTGGTCAAGCCGTGCGCCTTCATTTCCAGCACCATGCGTTCCAGCGCGCCGTGCTCGCCGCGGGTCTTGCAAAGAACCTCCAGATCACCGGCGTCGCTGGCCTGCCCGATGACCCGGATGCCCAGCATCCGCGCCACAGCAGCCACAGCCGGCTTTACGCGGCCATTGCGGGCAAGGTTTGCCAGAGATTCCAGCGCAAACAGCAGATGGGTGTGCTCGTGATACGCCCGGATCTCCTCGCACACGGTATCAAAGGGCTTGCCTGCCTTGATCAGCGCCGCCAGACGCTCTACCAGCAGCCGGGACTCCGCACCGGTGGACAGGCTGTCCAGCACAAAGACCCGCGCGCCCTCGTGGTTCTGCTCGTATTCCTCGCCCGCCAGCAGTGCGGCATTATACGCACCGGACAGCGTACCGGTAATGGTCACAACGTACACCTCATCTGCGCCCTCGTAGGCAGTGAGCCAGTCCGAGATATTGGGGCAGGAGGTGCTGGTGCGGCCCTTATAGGTGCGCATCATCTGAGCCAGCGCGGGGGCATCCACCTCTGCGGTGTCCACATACTCCTGCTCGTCGGTCAGGATCTTCAGCGGCACACAGGCAAACCCTACATCGGGGAGCTCGTACACATTTGCAGAGGAATCTACAACGATTTTGCTTTTCATATTTTTCTCCACTTTCAAGCGGCGCAATGCCGCGGTCATTCCTTTGTCCGTGACCATCATAGCAGTTTTTCAAAAACCTGTCAACTGTTTTCTCAAATTCTTTTACAAAGTTTTCGCAGACCGTTGACCAATTTTCCAAAATGCGGTATACTATTTCACAAGCAGAAGCACTTTTGCGGAAAGCAATTGCCCTGCCTTTGCACAAAAACAACGTTCCTGCTTGCAAAAAGTGCAGGAGCATGAACGGAACAAGATACTATGAAAGCTGAAACCAAACTCCGCGTTGCGGCATGTGCTGCGGGCTTTGCCCTGCCCCGGTACAACGATCTCCCCTCGGTAGGGCTGTATCTGGACCAGACGGTGCAGTTCGTCAACGGCTACTTCCGCAGCTTCTGCGGCGTGGAGCTGACCCCGTCTATGGTGAGTAACTACGTCAAAAAAGGGGTGATAGACCACCCTATCCGCAAAAAATACACCCGGGATCAGATCGCATCCCTGATGTACATTGCAGTCTCCAAGACCGTACTCTCGATCGAAAACATCGACACTCTGTTCAAAATGCAGCGGGAGCACTGCTCCGCCGGGACAGCCTACGATATCTTCTGCGAGGAACTGGAGGCCAGTCTTTCTGTGGTGTTCGGCAGCAAGGCAGCCCAGCCGGAGACTACGCTCAACGATGAACGTCTGCTGCTGCGCAGCACCATTTTTGCAGCGGTCAACAAAATATATCTGGACTGCTGCTTTGATGCCTTGCGGCAGGAGCAGGCACTGTGGTCGGATATCCTGCCGGATCTGGCGTGACCGTACAGCACGAAATAGCAGATATAGCAAAAGCCACCCGAAAACTTACATTTTCAGGTGGCTTTTATGTTGGTGGAGGCGATGGGAGTCGAACCCATGTCCGAAAAGAGCTCAGTGTAGGTATCTCCGGGTGCAGGCGATCTACAACATTCCCGCCGCGCCACGCCGATCGTCAGGCTAGCGCTTTGGTAGCTTCATGAGTTCCTGCCGGTCCGCAAAGCTTAGGTCCGTTCAGGTGCTGTGTCTAAAGGACGCCCCGGCCCCACACGACACAAGAGTGGGCGGAACGCGCAGCACTCAGGCTGCGAGCAACTGATAATTATTGTTGTCAGTTAATTTTTTTGGAGGAGTTATAGAGCAGTTCCCCCACTGCTACCCGCTGCCCAGACCTCGCTCCCCCCGTCGAAACCTTTACGCCCCCCTATAAAGCACATCTTGCGATGTGCGGAAAGCTTGGTTTTCTGCGGTGAACCGCAGTCTGCAATTGGAATGCTTAATAGTACTTGCCGTTGGACTTCACAGCCCGGTCAATGGAACGCTTTGCATCGCGCTGGGCGGCATCGGCACGCTTGTCGTACAGCTTTTTGCCCTTGCACAAGCCCACTTCCATTTTTACGCGGCCATGCTTGAAATAAAGCGAGAGCGGCACCAGCGTATAGCCCTGCAGCTTGCACTGCTGGTGCAGACGCCGGATCTCACTTTTGTGCGCCAGAAGCCGCCGGACACGCATAGGGTCCTGATTGAACAGGTTGCCGTGGTCGTAGGGGCTGATGTGCATCCCCTTTACCAGCAGCTCGCCGTTTTCAATATCCACCCAGCTGTCCTTCAGGTTGACCCCGCCGGCCCGCAGGCTTTTCACCTCGGTGCCTTTGAGCTCCACACCGGTCTCCAGCGCTTCCAGAACAAAATACTCGTGGCGCGCTTCGCGGTTGGTGGCGATGGTCTTGGTCGCCGGGCGCTCCTTTGTGGGTGCCATGCTGCGCGCCTCCTTTCTCCGTTCCGTTTGTTGTTTCAGTATACCATTTTTTCAGGGTAATGCAAGGGCTGTTTCTGACAGAATTGTAAATTTTTACAAACTCACAGCTCTCCCCGGCCGGAAAGTGCCCGGTACAGGGTGGTCTCGTCGGCATATTCCAAGCTGGCGCCCACCGGCAGACCGGAGGCAAGCCGGGTGACCCGGATGCCCAGCGGCTTGATGAGCTTAGCCAGATACATGGCGGTGGCTTCGCCCTCCACGGTGGGGTTCATGGCCATGATGACCTCCTTCACCGTGTCGTCCTTCAGCCGCGCCAGCAGTTCCTTGACGGTCAACTGCTCTGCGCCCACACCAGCCAGCGGGTCCAGCAGGCCGTGCAGCACATGGTACAGGCCGTTATACTCCCGGGTGCGTTCAAAGGCCTGCACGTCCCGGGGCTTTTCCACCACGCAGATCACTGAAGTGTCCCGCTTGGCGCTGGCGCACACCGGGCACAGGTCGGCGTCCGTGTAATTCTGGCAGATGCGGCACCGATGCAGCCGGGTGTGTGCACCACGGATGGCATCGGCCAGCGCCGCAGCGTCCTTATCCGACATACTCAGCACCTGATAGGCCATGCGGGTAGCGCCCTTGCGGCCCACGCCCTGAAACTTGCCGAACTCCTCGATCAGCTTTTCCAGCGGTGCGGCAGTGTAGTCCATGGTATCTCCCCTTCCCGGCTCAGAGACCCGGAATGTTCAGGCCGCCGGTCAGCTTGCCCATCTCGGCTTCGGCGGTCTCGTCCACCTGCTTCACGGTGGCGTTGATGGCAGCAGCCACCATGTCTTCCAGCATCTCGATGTCGTCCGGGTCCACGGCCTCGGGCTTGATGGTGATGGACAGCACCTCGTGTTTGCCGTTCATCTTCACGGTCACCATCTCACCGGCGGCGCTGCCGGTGTACTCGGCGGCCTCCAGCTCGGCCTGCTTGCTCTTCATGTCCTCCTGCATCTTCTGAGCCTGACGCATCAGGGCGTTCATATCGGGGCGGCCGTAGCCTGCGGGCATTCTTGCTTTCATAGTGGTATTCTCCTTTATTATAAACAATTTTTATCGCTTTTTGCGGGCGGTATCCTCAATGCTGACCTCTAGCCCCAGTTTTTCCAGCGCTAAAAGGGACTGCTCTGCGTTGGAGGCGGTCTTTCCTGCCGTTTTAGGCTCGTAAGGGCCGATGGGCACCGGCACACCGGATACCTCGGCGATCAGCTTTTTGATCAGCTTCTGGCTGTCCTTGTTCACCCGGATAAAATCCCGGAATGTCTTGCCGCCGTCGATCAGCACACGGGTGCCGTCAAAGTAAGCCTTGGACTTGCGCAGATACATATACAGCATGGGGTCGATGCCCTCCAGCTTCTGCACGATTTGTCCCCAGTACGGGAAGGGGTTCGTGCCCTGCTGCGCCACGCTGCGGGGCTTGGTCAGCACCGGGTCGGCGGGGTGCTCCTGCACCGGGGCAGGCGGCGCGGGTTCTGCAGGGACAGATTGCTCCGGCTGGCTGACCGGCTCCGACTGCTCCGGTGGCGGTGCCTGCGGGGCAGGCTCATCCCAAGGCAAAGCCGCTTCACTCTGCTGTACTGGCGGTTCCTCCGGCATAGGTGGCAGCTCGTCCGCAGGTGCAGGCGGGGTTTCCGGCGCGGCGGGCGGGGCTGTTTCCTGCACGGCAGGGGCAGGTTCTGCTCCTGCTGCCGGGTTCTGGGGTGCAGTTGCTGTCGGTGCGGGCTGCACCGGGGCGCTGGCAAAGGGTTGCACCGCTGACGCAAAGGGACGGGGTGCTTCCGGCTGTGCCGTGCGGGCAGGGGCGGGTTGCACCGTTACCGCCTGCAACTGCTGGGGCGGCTCAGACAGGCTGAACAATGCCAGTTCCAACTCGATGCGCTGGTCGCTGCCACGGGTCATGTGTTCCAGCGCCGTGCCCAAAGTGCGGATGGCGCGGATGGCTTCCCGCTGCCCCATCTCCGGGCCTTTTTGCAGGTACAGTGCCTCTTCCTCCGGCGAAACACCGGACAGCAGCGCCTGCCCGCCGGGCAGTGCCGCCAGCATCAGGGCGCGGTAGTGGGCGATCAATTCCTCGGTCAGGCGCTTCACGTCCACCGACTGCTGCCGCAGCTGCGCCAGCTGTGCCAGCGCGGCGGCTGCGTCCTGCGCTTCTAAGGCATCCGAGATGTGGAACAGGTAGCTGCGGTCGGTCACACCCGCCATGCGGCGCACCACGTCCGCGTCGATCTTTGCGGTAACGCCGGCGCAGGTGTCCAGAATGGACAGTGCATCGCGCAGCGCGCCATCGGCCAAACGGGCGATCAGCTCCGCGCCGTCGGAGGTCAGCTCCAGCTTTTCCTCCCCGGCGATATACTCCACCCGCCGGGCGATATCCTCCGGCCCGATGCGGGTAAAATCGTACCGCTGGCAGCGGGAGAGGATGGTGGCGGGCACTTTTTGTATTTCCGTCGTCGCCAGAATGAAGATGACGTGTGCGGGGGGCTCTTCCAGCGTTTTCAGCAGCGCATTAAAGGCCGCTGTGGACAGCATGTGCACCTCGTCGATGATATACACCTTATACTGGCAGGCGCTGGGGGTGTAGGCGGTCTCGTCCCGCAGGTCGCGGATATCGTCCACGCCGTTGTTGGAGGCTGCGTCCATCTCCACCACGTCCAGCAGGCTGCCGTTGTCGATACCCTTGCAGATCTCGCATTTCCCGCAGGGGTCGCCACCCTCCGGGTGCAGACAGTTGACCGCCTTTGCAAAAATTTTGGCGCAGGTGGTCTTGCCGGTGCCGCGCACGCCGGTAAACAGATACGCATGGCCTACGCGCCCTGCGGTGATCTGGTTTTTCAGGGCGGTCACGATGGCACGCTGGCCCACCACATCCTCAAACCGCTGGGGTCTCCATTTGCGGTAAAGCGCACGATACATGGCGATTTCTCCCCTTTCCCGGCCTTTGCGGCAAAAATAAAAGGACAGCGCACGACGGGGTTTTGTCCCCGCCTTGCGTAACTCGGCATACGGATGCAGGCTTACTGAAACGCACGAACGCACTGCTTAAGGCTGCTTGGTTCCCCACCTGACCTGGTTCACAGCGAATCCATCGTACAGGACCCGCATCCGTATGCCGAACCACGCAGCAGGCGCTGTCCGACACATCCTTGTGGATGCTAAGATATTGTACCATAAACCCCGCCGGATTGCAAGAGGGGCAAAACAAAAAGGAGAAGCCCGAAGGCTTCTCCTCGTTTGTGCTAAAACTGTTTAGGACTGGCAAGCGGTGATCAGGCTCATCTTGTACACCTCGTCTGCGTTGCAGCCGCGGGACAGGTCGTTGATGGGCGCGTTCAGACCCTGCAGGATGGGGCCGTAGGCAGCGTAGCCGCCCAGACGCTGTGCGATCTTATAGCCGATGTTGCCGGCCTCGATGCAGGGGAAGATGAAGGTGTTGGCCTGACCAGCCACCTTGCTGCCCTTGCACTTGACCTGTGCCACCTCGGGAGCAACGGCTGCGTCAAACTGCAGCTCGCCGTCCACAGCCAGCTCGGGGTCCATCTCCTGAGCCTTGATGGTAGCGTCGTGGCTCAGTGCCACGGTGCCGCCCTTGCCGGAGCCCTTGGTGGAGAAGCTCAGCACAGCCACCTTCGGGTCGATGCCGAACAGCTTTGCGGTGCGGGCAGTCTCCACAGCCACCTCTGCCAGCTTGGAAGCAGCAGAGATCTTGACCTCGCCGGTAGCCTTATCGACGGTATCGGTGTAATCAATGTTGACAGCGCAGTCGCCCATGGCAATGCGCTTCAGACCCTCTTCGCCGCAGTCGCGGTCCAGAATAAAGCAGGAGCTCACCAGATGTGCGCCCTTCTTGGTCTTGACCAGCTGCAGAGCGGGACGGATGGTGTCGGCGGTGGAGTAGGTAGCGCCGCCCAGCAGGCAGTCTGCCTTGCCCATCTTCACCAGCATGGTGCCGAAGTAGTTGGACTTCTTCAGCAGGGCGGTGCACTCCTCAGCGGACTGCTTGCCCTTGCGCAGCTCCACCATGGTGCTGACCATCTCATCGAAACCGGCGTAGTTCTCCGGGTCGATGATCTCGGCAGCGGAAATATCAAAGTTACCGGCGGCGGCAGCAGCCTTGCACTCTGCCTCGTTGCCCACCATAACGACCTTCAGCACGCCCTCGGCCAGCAGCTTGCTTGCGGCCTCCAGAATGCGGGGGTCATTGCCCTCGGTGAACACGATCGTCTTGGGATTTGCCTTCAGCTGTGCTACCAGCGGTGCAAACATATCAGCCATTGTGATTACCTCCGAAAATGCTTTCCAAAATTTGCTCCCGTGTCTGTTGGACACAAGGATGCCTTTCTTCTTTATTCTAGCACAGACGGCAAAAAGTTCAAGACAAAATTGTGTTTTTGTGCTATATTTTAGGGGAGAAACCGCCATTTGATTTGTGAATAAAATATCATACTGGTTTTAAGGGATATTTACCCCTGCAAATATAAAAAGAACCCGTGTCGTTCACAGGCTCTATGGGCAGATGCTCCATCATGCAGTTTTCTTTACGAGGATGCTGTTCTCATACAGCTCGTGGGGCGCAACGTCCTGCCCCTCCGGCCATTCGATACCCACGCCGCCGGGCAGCAGCTGCACCGCATTGAAATAGCTTTCGTCTTTCAGCTGTCCGTACCATGGACCCGTTGCATAGGGCGCAACATCAAAGAGCTTCACCTCACCCGTTTCGTAGAACAGACGAAGCTTCAAGGGGCTTATGGTCTCCACCTTAGTCAATTTTGGCTGCAACATAAGATCACTCCTTATTTCAAAGGGTCAATACGGAAGAACTGCTCACCATTGCTCAACAGTTTCCAATTCGCTTCCAGATCATCGTGGTGTATTACCACCCACGCTTCCAGCAGCTTCAGCTTGTTTTTAGGGCAATACCGCATAATTCTAAGTGCCGATACGGCGAGTGAGGTGCGGCAGATGCTAAGCCAAAAGCGCAGATAATACTTTGTGTATTATCGAGCATTTTGGCAACGCAGATGCCGTGCCGCAGCCGCCGGAGTGGTGCTTAAGCCGTAAGGCGGGAATTGTGCGGTGTTGCCTTAGGAAAGCCGCCTTCCAAGATCGTCCCATCCAGCGTCATCACGATCTCTTCCCCGGAATATTCCGCATGGATATGCGGCATATTGTGTTTTCCACCCTGCTCTCGGTACATTCTGACGATGATGCCATAAAATATGCTTAATACCGGCATTTTACCCACTCCCTTCTTCAAGCTCATTTTATCATACGCAGGTGTTTTTTTCAAGAAACCAAGATAATCTCTTTTGGGTATTTGCCGTACTCTTGAATCTGTGTTATAGTTTACAATGTTGTAATTTGCAAATAAACCGCCAATCTGATTTTAAAGGAGATGTTCTCCATGGATATGGATACTTTAAAGGCCGAATGCCTTGCCTGTACCCGATGCGAGCTGTGCGCCACCCGGACGAACGTGGTGTTCGGGCAGGGCGTGCCGGACGCCGAGGTGCTGTTTGTGGGCGAGGGCCCCGGCCAGAGCGAGGACGAGCAGGGTCTGCCCTTTGTGGGGCGCAGCGGCCAGCTGCTGGACAAATACCTGTTTGCCATCGACCTTGACCGCAGCAAAAACTGCTATATTGCCAACATCGTCAAGTGCCGCCCGCCCCAGAACCGTGACCCGCTGCCCGCCGAGAGCGAAGCCTGTATGCCGTGGCTACGGGAGCAGTTCCGGCTGCTACAGCCCAAGATCGTGGTCTGCCTTGGGCGCATTGCCGCCCAGCGGATGATCCGGCAAGATTTTTCCGTCACCCGGGAGCACGGGCAGATCATTGAAAAAAGCGGCATCCTGTTTATGGGTACCTTCCACCCCGCCGCCCTGCTGCGCCAACCTCAGAACAAGCCCGAAGCCTTTGCGGACTTTACCGTGCTGCGGGACGCCATTGCCGCTGTGTGCGAGCATACCTATCATAAATAAGGACAGGAACCAACCGCGCCGCTTTTGCATACTGTAAAGCAAAAGCGAGGTGTTTTTGTATGGAAAGTTCCGTGCATCCTTCTGTGGATTTCTTTTTGGGCGCTACAACGCCCGCCGGGTTCAAGGGCTATTTTGCACCGCTGCGCCGGGAGCCCGGGATGCAGCTGGTACTGCTTAAAAGCGGGCCGGGCTGCGGCAAATCTACCCTGATGAAGCGGCTGGCGCGCGCCGCACAGGACAAAGGCGAACCCATCCAGCGCATCCACTGCGCCAGCGACCCCGACAGTCTGGATGGCGTGGTGTTTCTGCGCCAGAAGCGTGCCATCATCGACGCTACCGCGCCCCATGTGGTGGAGCCGGAAGCCCCCGGCGCAGACGAGCGGGTGTTGAGTTTGTACCACACCATCGACGCCGATGCCCTGCACCCCCACAAGGACGAGGTGACCGCCCTGTTTGCCCGCAACCAGCTGCTGCGCAGCCGGGCGGCGCGGTATGTAGCCTCGGCGGGCAGCCTGCTGCTGGACAGCCGCCGCGCCGAAGCGTGCAGTGCCAACTTTGAAAAAGTGCGCCGCTACGTCAAGCGGCTGTGCACCCGCCTGTTGCCCCGCACTGAGGAGATGGGTTCTGAAGAGCTGCGGCTGCTCTCGGCCATCACGCCCAAGGGCGAGGTGTTCTATCAGGGCACGGTGCAGGCACTGGCAGACAAATGCATCCTCTTCCGGGACGACTACGGAGCAGTCTCCCGTCTGCTGCTGGAGCTCATCCGCGCCGAGGCGCTGGCGCGGGGCTACCACATCATCACCTGCCCCTGCGCCATGCACCCGGAGGATAAAATTGACCACATTATCATTCCCTCCCTGCAGCTGGCATTTCTGACCGACAACCGCTGGCATCCGGTGCGGCTGTCTGCGGCGCAGACCGTGCGGTGCAGCCGTTTTGTGGACCGGGAGAACCTTTCTGCCTGCCGTGCACGGCTGCGCTTCAACGAGCGCGCCGCCGCCGAACTGCTGGAACAGGCCTGTGCCCTGATGGCACAGGCAAAAAGCTGCCACGATGAACTGGAGACCTACTACCGCACCGCCGTAGACTTTGCACAGGTGGATGCCGCAGCAGCACAGTGTATGGAACTGTTCGGAGTAGGATAACGAAAAAACGGAGGTGAAACGCCTTGGCAAGCATCCATCTGCCCATCCGACAGCTGGTGGAGTTTTTGCTGCGCACTGGCAGCATCGACAGCCGCTTTGCCGGCTTTGACCGCGCCAACGAGGGCGCACGCATCCACCGCAAGCTGCAAAAGGCCGCCGGGGAGGACTATCAGGCCGAGGTATTCCTCAGCGCGGAGCGGGAAGCCTGCGGCATCGCCTTTACGCTGGAGGGCCGGGCAGACGGCATTTTCACCGACGAAAACGGCACTGTGACCATTGACGAGATCAAGACCACCACTGTGCCTTATGAGGAGATCACCGAGGAGCTGAACCCCTGCCACTGGGCGCAGGGCATGGTATATGCCGCCATTTTCAGCAGCCAGCAGGGACTGGATGCGCTTGCCGTGCGGCTGACCTATTACCAAGTTGACACTGACCAAATCCTGCGCTTTACGCGGCAATTCACCCGGCAGCAGCTGGAGCAGTTTTTGCAGCAACTTTTAACGCAGTATGCCCCGTGGGCGCAGCGGCAGCTGGACTGGGACACCCGGCGCAGCCAGAGCCTTGCGGCGTTGCAATTTCCCTTTGCGGAATACCGCCCCGGGCAGCGGGCGCTGGCGGGCGAGGTGTACCGCGCCTGCCGCGTCGGAAAAAGCGCCGACCGCAAGGGTGGTACCCGCGTTTTTTGTCAGGCACCTACCGGCATCGGCAAGACCATGAGCGCGCTCTTCCCTGCTTTAAAAGCCATGGGCGAGGGCTGCGGCGCAAAGCTGTTCTACCTGACCGCCCGCAACACCACCCAAGCCGCCGCCGAGGACGCCATCGCGCGGCTGCGTGCTGCACAGCCCGGTCTCGCCTTGCGCAGCGTGACCCTGACCGCCAAGGAAAAGGCCTGTCTGCACCCGGACGCCGAAGGGCACCCCGCCTGCCTGCCGGAAGTATGCCCCTTTGCCAACGGCTACTACGACCGCCGCAAGGACGCGCTGGCGGCTTTGCTGGACGGCAGCGGCAGTTTCAGCCGCGCTGCGCTGGCAGACACCGCCCGGCAGTTCTCGGTGTGTCCCTTTGAGCTGGGGCTGGATTTGAGCGAGTGGTGCGATGTGGTCATCGGGGACTACAACTATCTGTTTGACCCGGTGGTGCACCTCAAGCGCTTTTTCGATGCCGCCGGGGATTGGCTGTTCCTCATTGACGAGGCGCATAATCTGCCGGACAGAGCCCGCGCCATGTACTCGGCACAATTTGCCAAAAGCAGCCTGACCGAGGCAAAGCGGGCGCTGGGCAAGGGCAAAAGCAGCCTGAAAACCGCGCTGACCAAGGCGGATAAAGTCTTTCTGGCGGCGCGCAAGGCCTGCGCACAGGCTGCGCCCCGCACAGGTGCAGAGCCCGCCGGGGAGACCGAGCCTACGCAGGTGAGCCTGCTGCCCGCAGAGACCGCCCCGGATTTCGCCTTACCGCAGCCACTGTATGCCCGGGACGGCACCGTGTTTTTGCAGCAGCTGCCTGCTGCCCTGCCCGCCGCTCTGCGGGCGGTGCACACTCCTTTGCAGGACTGGCTGGAACAGAACCCCGAGGACCCCGCCCATGCGCAGCTGCTGGAGTTATACTTTGCCTTGCAGGACATCGCCCGCGCCGCCGACCGGTACGACAGCCATTTTGTTACCCAGCTCACCGCCCGGGGCAGCGAGCTGGAGTTGCATCTGCTCTGCTTAGACCCCGCGCCCTTTGTGGACGCCAGTCTGGCGGCAGGGCGCAGCGCGGCGCTGTTCAGTGCCACATTGACCCCGCCTGCCTTTTACCGCAGCGTGCTGGGCTGTGCCGATGCCCGGGCAGTGGCGCTGCCAAGCCCCTTCCCGCCGGAAAATCTGGGGCTGTTCTGCCTGCCGGGCATCTCCACACGCTACCGCCAGCGGGAAGCCAGTGTGCCCGCCGTAGCCGATGCGCTGGCGGCGCTGGCAAAGGGCAAGACCGGCAATTATCTGGCGTTTTTCCCCAGCTACGCCTATTTGCAGCAGGTGTACGAGGCTTTTGCCGCCCGCTGGCCGGACATTCCCACCCTTGTGCAGCAGCGCAGCTTGGACGATGCCGGGCGCGCGGAGTTTTTGGCGCAGTTCGCCCCCCACCCTGCCAATACGCTGTTGGGCTTTGCCGTGATGGGCGGCATCTTTGGCGAAGGGGTAGACCTTGTGGGCGACCGGCTTATTGGCTGCGCCATCGTGGGGGTGGGTCTACCGCAGGTGAACCCCCGGCAGGAGATGCTGCGCCGGTATTACGAGGAGCAGTCCGGCTGCGGCTTCGACTACGCCTACCGCTACCCGGGCATGAACAAGGTGCTGCAAGCCGCCGGGCGGGTGGTGCGCACCCCACAGGACAAAGGCGTGGTGCTGCTTTTGGACGACCGCTTTGCGCAGCCCGACACCGCCCGTCTGTTCCCGCCGCACTGGCAGCACATCCAGTATCTGCCCGGTACCGCCGCGCTGGAAACGGCGCTGGCAGCGTTCTGGGATGTATAAAACCGCAAAAGGAGTTGTTGCATCATGCGCAACAACTCCTTTTGCTATAACCTTAATACTCCACGCCCTTCCGTGCGGCAATGCCCTTCTGGTAGGGGTGGCGGCGGCAGCACATCTCGGTAAGGTAATCTGCGGCATCCAGCATCCACCCGGGGGCTGCGTGGGCGGTCAGGACGCATTCCTGCCCGGCGGGGCGTTGCAGCACTGCCTGCTGCAACAGGGCTTTATCCACCATGTCCAGTTCCCACGCGCTGCCGGCTTCATCCAGCACCAGCATATCACAGGGCTGCGCCAGCGCCGCCGCAAGGTTTTTGTTTTGCAAAGCGCGGGTAGCGGCCTTTTCAGTTTCGTTCATCTGAAAGACGAATTTCTGCCCGGCCTTGCCCCGGTAAACGGTGGCGCCCAGCTGCTCCAGCAGCGGGATCTCCCCGCTCTGCCCGCCCTTTAAAAACTGCACGATGACCACACGTTTTCCGCTGCCCAGCGCCCGCAGGGCAAGTCCCATGGCGGCTGTGGTCTTGCCCTTGCCGTCGCCGTAATACAGATGCAAAAGGCCTAAGCTTTCCATCGTCTTTCTCCTTTTTTTGGCTCTCCCGTTTTTGTAACAAAAGGCACCCGCAGCAGAACGGCTGCGGATGCCTTGTTATTTACACGTTGCTTTTACTGATACAGCGGGAACTCCCGGGTCAGGCGCAGGACACGCTCGCTGATCTCGTCCTTCTTTTCCTCATAGTGCCAGATGCAGTCTGCAATGCAGTCCGCAATCACCTGCATCTCGGCTGCGCCCATGCCGCGGGTGGTGACAGCCGGGGTGCCCAGACGCACGCCGGAGGTCACAAAGGGGCTGCGGGTCTCGCCGGGGACGGTGTTCTTGTTGGCAGTGATGTGCACGCTGTCCAGACGCTGCTCCAAGTCCTTGCCGGTGCACTCCTCGTCCCGCAGGTCGATGAGCATCAGGTGGTTGTCGGTGCCGCCGGATACCAGCTTGACCCCGCGCTGCTGCAATGCTGCCGCCAGCGCCTGTGCATTTTCCACGATCTTGCGGGCATATTCCTTGAACTCCGGCTTCAGTGCCTCGCCAAAGCAGACGGCCTTTGCTGCAATCACGTGCTCCAGCGGGCCGCCCTGCGTGCCGGGGAACACTGCCGAGTTGATGCGCTTGGCAATGATGGGGTTGTTGGTCAAAATCAGGCCGCCGCGGGGTCCGCGCAGGGTCTTGTGGGTGGTGGTGGTCACCACATCGGCGTAGGGTACGGGGCTCTGGTGCTGACCGCCCGCCACCAGACCGGCAATGTGCGCCATATCCACCATCAGATATGCGCCGTAGCCGTGGGCGATCTCGGCCAGCTTTTCAAAGTCGATGGCGCGGGGGTAGGCAGAAGCGCCCGCCACCAGCATCTTGGGGCGCACCTTGCGCACCTGCTTTTCCAGCTCGGCGTAGTCGATCACGCCGTCTGCGCCAACGCCGTAGGAGATGAAGTGGTAGTTTTTACCGGACATATTCACCGGGGAACCATGGGTCAGGTGACCGCCCTGTGAAAGGTCCATGCCCATAACGGTATCGCCCAGCTCCAGCAGGGCGAAATACACGGCAAGGTTGGCCTGTGCGCCGGAATGGGGCTGGACGTTGGCGTACTTTGCCCCGAACAACTGGCAGGCGCGCTGGATGGCAATGTTCTCCACCTCGTCCACATAGACACAGCCGCCGTAGTAGCGCTTGCCGGGCAGACCCTCGGCGTACTTATTGGTCAGCACGCTGCCCATGGCTGCCATCACGGCAGGCGAGACGATATTCTCGCTGGCGATCAGCTCAATGTTCTCGCGCTGACGGGTCAGCTCCCGCTCCATGGCTGCGCCCAGTTCCGGATCGGCTGCATTGACCATGCCAATGGTGTCCATCATATCCTTGTACATTTTACTTGCCCCTCTCCACAAAATGTTGTAGATTCACTCAGCGCAGCGCCCGCGCGGCGTTTGCTACTGTAACATAATCATAGCAGAAAGCGGCGGCGGCTTCAATCCTCTTTTCGCCAAAAGGCTTGCTTTTTTTGTCTGAAGTGTTTATTATGTTTGTATAAAAATGCGCTGTCGATTTTGTATATTTTTCAAGTTTCTTCCCCCACAGGTGAAGCGAGGTGTTTTGTATGACCATTGCCGAGGAAAAACAGGCGCAGCGTACCGCTGGCCGTGCCGCCCGCAAAGCGCTGGATGCGCCGCAGCGCGCCGCCGCCAACGCAGCGCTGTGCCGCCGGGTGCTGGAACTGGACGCCTACCGCGCCGCCCATACCCTTTTGCTCTACGCAGCCTTTGGGGGCGAAGCCGACCTTGCCGCCGTGGCTGCCGAGGCCGCACGGCAGGGCAAGACGGTGGCCTACCCGGTATGCGGCGAGGGCTTTTCCCTTACCGCAGCCGTGCCGGGCGCGGACGGCTGGGTGGTGGGACAGTACGGCATCCGCACGCCGGTGCCGGAGCGCTCTACCCTTTTGCAGCCGGAGCAGCTGGATCTGGTGCTGGTGCCCTGCACCGCCTTTGACGCAGGCTGCCGCCGGGTGGGCATGGGCAAGGGCTACTACGACCGCTACCTGCCCTGCTGCACCCGGGCGGTGAAGATCGGCATTGCATTGGAAGTTCAGCGCGTCCCCCGCGCCGCCGTGGACGCCCACGACCAGCGGCTGGACGCCTTTGTAACAGAGAGGGATATCTACACATGGAAATGAACGATCTAAGCTGCGCACAGTTTCTGGCACGGCTTGCCAGCAAAGCGCCCACACCGGGCGGCGGCGGCACTGCCGCTCTGGTAGGCGCTGCCGGTGTGGCACTGGGCAACATGGTGGGCTGCCTGACCACCGGCAAAAAAAAGTACGCCGCCGTGGAAGCGGACATTCAGGCACTGAACGCCCGGGCTGAAGTCCTTCGGCTGGAGCTGGAAGCGCTGGTACAGGCCGATGCCGACGCCTTTGCGCCGCTGGCTGCGGCCTACGGCCTGCCCAAGGACACCCCGGAGCAGGCCGCACACAAGGCCGCTGTGCTGGAAGCCGCACTGGACGACGCAAGCGCCGTGCCGCTGCAGATCATGGAAAAGTGCGCCGAGGGCATCGCGCTGGCTGAGCAGTACGCCGCGAAGGGCAGCGTGCTGGCGGTGTCGGACGCAGGGTGCGCCGCCGTGCTGTGCAAGGCCGCCCTGCAGGCCGCAAGCCTGAATGTGTTCATCAATACAAAACTGATGGCAGACCGCGCCCGCGCCGCCGCGCTGGACGCCCGGGCAGACGCATTGCTTGCAGAGTTTGTGCCCCGGGCAGACGAAACCTTTACCGCCGTCAGCGGGAAACTCCGCAATAAATAATATTACAAATGAGGGAAAGTATATGGCAACGATTTTAAAAGGTGCGCCTGTGGTGGCCGCCATGAACGAGCGCAACGCGGCGCTCTGCGAGCAGCTGAAAGCCAAAGGCATCACCCCCACGCTGGCCGTGGCGCGGGTAGGCGAGCGAGAGGACGACCTCTCCTACGAGCGGGGCGTAATGACCCGCTGCGGTAAGGTGGGCGTTGCCGTCCGGCAGTTTGTGCTGCCCGCCGACGCCACGCAGGAGCAGCTGCTCCGGGTACTGGACGAGGTGAACACAGACGACGGCATCCACGGCTGTCTTTTGTTCCGTCCCCTGCCCAAGCAGTTCGATGACCGCACCGTCCGCGCCGCTCTGCGCCCGGAAAAGGACATTGACGGCATCACGGACGGTTCTCTGGCCGGGGTGTTCACGAACACCGATTTGGGCTATGCTCCCTGCACCGCGCAGGCCTGCATGGAAATTTTGAAGTATTACAACGTCCCCCTTTCCGGCAAGCGTGCCGTGGTGGTAGGACGCAGCCTTGTGGTGGGCAAGCCCGCCGCCATGATGCTGGACCGGGAAAACGCCACCGTGACCCTGTGCAACTCCCGCACCCAGAACCTGCCGGAGGTGTGCAAACAGGCCGACATCGTGGTGGTGGCCATGGGCAAAATGGCGGCTGTGGGCGCGGACTGCCTGCGGGCAGGCCAGACGGTCGTGGACGTGGGCATCCATGTGAACGAGGAGGGTAAACTCTGCGGTGACGTGCAGTTTTCCGTCGCAGAGCCGGTGGTGGACGCCATCACCCCCGTACCCGGCGGCGTGGGCACCGTGACCACCTCGGTGCTGGTAGGGCATGTGGTGCAGGCGGCGTGCAAAAAAGCCGGAGTGGAATGCTGAGAAGATCATTTTAGGACAGAGCAAGCCCGGAAAGTCTGCGGACTTTCCGGGCTTGCATTTTCACGAGAGGTCGCGGCGGGTATCAGCCCCGCACAAAGAGCAGCAGCAGAGCCGAAGCCACACACTGCAGAATGAGCCAGCGGGCTACCACCTGCTCATCGCTCCAGCCCTTGCGTTTGCGCACATGGTCGTGGAGGGGGGTCAGGGTGTTTTTCAGGATCCAGATGTGCAGAAAACGCTTCAGGCTGATCTTCAGAATGCCCAAGCTGCCGTCTGCGATGAACACGATAGCCGCCAGCAGGAAAGCGAAGGGATGACCGCACTTGAGCGACAGCATGGCGATGAAAAAGCCCATGGCGCGGCTGCCGGCATCGCCCATCAGCAGGCTGGAGGGCTTGGCGTTGAGCCACAGGTAGGCCAGCAGCGCACCGATGAACACCACGCCGGCGGTGGCGTAGGTGCCCAGTTCGGTCTTATAAGCCAGCAGGTAGGTGCCAATGGTCACCACTGCCAGACTGGCAGAAAGGCCGTCCACACCGTCGGTGCAGTTGACCACGTTGATGCTTGCCCAGATAAGGATAACGATGAGCAGCAGATACACCGCATACGGCAGGGTGAAGCTCCACTGCAAAAAGTGCACCCCGCAGCCGTTGAAGTTCAGGTAGGTGACGCCCGCCAGTACCGCAATGACAAAATCAATGATGCCTTTTTTGTACTCATTCCAGGCAGTTTCGGCGGCATCGTCCAGATAGCCAGAGAGCATGGAGGCGATGAGCAGCACATTGTACACCACATACTCTGTGTTGAAGGGCAGGAACGCCAGCGACACCAGTGCGATGCACAGCACAAAGATCAGTCCGGAGCCTCGTGCCTTGCCCTTGGAAAGCTCGCCGTTCACCGCAAAGGCGCGACCGTGGTCGTGGGGCAGTTTATCGCGGAAAATGGAATCCGTCAGGGCGGTCAGGGCAAACGCCAGCAAAAATGCCATGGCATCCACGCCCCGCTGCCCGATGACAGAGGTAAGCATTTGGATCATAAGATAACATTCCTCTTTCTTTCTGTATAGTACGTTGTGAGTGTATCACGCCCTTGCCCAAAAATCAATCCCGGCGGCAAAATTCGCTGCGGATTGACTTTTCTCCCGCCGCTCTTTATAATAATGTATTAGTCTGTAATTTTCACCCACAACGCAGGAGGTTCCATGTCCATTACACTTGAGCAGCTCTCTGCCCGGATGCGGCAGGGCGAGCAGGTGCCGCTGCGCCACACCGCACAGGTGGCGCTGACGCTGAGCATCCCTTCCATTTTGCAGCAAATCGTGGTCACCGCCATGGAGTACATCGATGCAGCCATGGTGGGGCATATCGGTGCCGCCGCCACAGCTTCCATCGGCATCGTCAGTTCCAGCACATGGCTGCTGCACGGGATGCTGGCCGGGCTGTGCATGGCGTTTTCCATTCAGGTGGCGCAGTATCTGGGCGCAGACCGCCAGCAGGACGCCCGGGGCGTTTTGCGGCAGTCCATGCTGTTCAATCTGGCGGTGGGTCTTGCGGCAGCGGCCTTTGGCGTGGGCATCAGCCGGTTTCTGCCCGGATGGCTGGGCGCAGACACAGCATTGCAGACAAACGCCTCGGCCTATTTTGCCATCTGGTCGGCTTCCCTGCCCTTCATCATGGCCATGGGCACCTACGCCGCCATGCTGCGCTCCACCGGTGATGCGCTTACCCCGGGTCTCATCAGCATCTTCACCTGCGTGCTGGACATCATCTTTAACTTTTTCCTCATTAACCCCACCCGGGAGATGACGGTGTTCGGTCAAAACCTCACGGTCTGGGGTCTGGGCTGGGGCGTGCCGGGCGCGGCGCTGGGTACAGCCCTTGCCAACGCCGTGGGCGGCACGCTGGCGCTTGGCGTTCTGCTGCTGCGGGACGGCCCGCTGTGCATCCGCAAGCCCGGCTCGTGGCGCATTACCCGCGCCTGCCTGCATAACGTGTGGAAGGTGGGCGCACCGCTGGCGGCAGAGCGCGCCGCCCTGTCCTCGGCACAGGTGCTGCTGGTGCGCATCGTGTCCGGGCTGGGCACTACCGCCATTGCCGCCAACAGTCTGGGGGTCAGCGCCGAGAGCCTGTGCTACATGGCGGGCTACGGCATTCAGGACGCCGCTCTTGCGCTGGTTGGGCAGGCCGTGGGCGCGAACCGCCGAGACATGGCCAAGCGCTTTGCATGGCTGTGCACCGCCATGGGCATGGGCATCATGGCACTGACCGGCGTGGGGCTGTATGTGTTTGCCCCGCAGCTGATGGGCATTTTTACCGCCGATGCCGCCGTTATTGCGCTGGGCGCACGGGTGCTGCGCATCGAAGCCTTTGCCGAGCCGATGTTCGGGGCAAGCATCGTGGCCAGCGGCTCCATGCAGGGCGCGGGCGACAGCACCGGCTGCTTTGTGCTGAACCTTATCAGTATGTGGGGCGTGCGGCTGACCTTGGCTGTTCTGCTGGCTCCCTGCTTTGGGCTGGTGGGCGTATGGGTAGCCATGTGCGCGGAGCTTTGCACCCGCGGCGTACTGTTTTTGCTGCGCATGGCGCGTGGCAAATGGCTGGATAAGGGCGCGCTGGCGTAAATCAACCGTTGGGCGGGAAGCTTCCTCCTCGGACACGACTCGGGCCATTCCATCGCCCGCCCTACTGCCTGCGGCGGCAGGGGCCCACCCCAGCGGACGGTCCTCGGAGAAACTTCCCGCCTAACGGCTGTCTATACAATCAAAAAAGCCGAAACAACCTTGCAGTTGCTTCGGCTTTTTGTATGCCTAAAGAACTAAGAAAAATCACTTGCGGCCGTGCAGGATGGGAGACAGGGGCTTATAGATCAGCAGGCACAACACGGCGTCCAGCAGACCTTTGACCAGCGTGAAGGGCATATTAAAGATCACAAGGCACTTGATTAGGCTGTCGGCAGAGGGCAGGATGGCCTGATACATGCCCAGAATGGCTTCCAGCGGCATGTGGTAGAACTGTACATAGGCCGGGTAGGTGATGAAGTAGTTGGAGGGCACGCTGAACACCGCCATAGCGGCTGCACCGGCGATGGCACCCAGAATGGCGGTCTTGCGGCTCTTATGGCGCTTGTAGACAAAGCCCGCCACAGCGGAGAACACCGCGCCCAGCATAAAGTTGCACAGCTCGCCCACGCAGGCGGTGGAGGTGCCCTTGATGATGATGTGCAGCAGGTTCTTCATAAAGCTGATGACCACGCCGTACACCGGGCCCAGTGCAAAGGCACCCAGCAGGGCGGGCAGGTCGGAGAAGTCCATCTTGACGAAGGACGGGATGAGCATCGGCAGCGGGAACTCGATGAACATCAGGATAAAGGCGACCGCGCTAAGCATGGCTGCAACGGTCAGGTTGTGGGTGGTATTCTTTTTCATGGTAGTTGTCCTCCCCGGGGTGTACTCCCCGTTCAAATTTGTTCGGAAAGCCCTTTTCGCGCTGGATCGAACCGGAAAGACAAACCAAAAAGCGCCCTGCTGCAATAAAGACTGCAACAGGGCGCACAGACGCAATTTGCCTGCCGTTTCTTGCATCCGGACTATACCGTTGGTCCCGGAGTTGCACCG
>ERZ791865.1045-NODE-1045-length-30707-cov-5.710851_pt1 | contig 30707 bp, 27 predicted proteins | sample MGYA00509942_ERZ791865 | MGnify/ENA primary metagenome ERZ791865 (study PRJEB30046, sample SAMN00792098) | human gut metagenome | study: EMG produced TPA metagenomics assembly of the A metagenome-wide association study of gut microbiota in type 2...
TCTTTCGGAAGGAGTATCTCCTTAGGCGGCAATCGGAAGCGCCGGCGTTTTTTGTGGGCACCCATGGCGGATGGGCTGCGTATACTGCCAATAGAGGAGGGTTATTATGAGACGGTGGAATTGCGGGCGCGGCATCGGGATCTGCGCGCTGGCTCTGGGCTTGGGAATCCTCGTCGCCGCCATATTTCCGGTGGGCTGCCTGATGTTTATTGTGGCGTTTCTGCTCATTGCCTGCGGTGTATGCTGCCTGCGGCGCTGAAAGGAGGGAGAGAAGTGAAGATCATTGTTTGGAAAGCTCCGGCATTTTTGCGCGGGATCTTACGGTGCTTATTCTGCCCGAAGGAATAGGAGACCATCCCTTCTCATACAATGAGGCAGGTTACATTATGAGAGGGTGATAGAAGTGGACACAGAACTGAAATTTGAGCAGATCCCATGCTATGATTTGCTGACAAAAGCGGTTACGACCCACGAGGAGACCACAGAGACGACCCTGCCGGACTACTGCGCCACGGCATCGAGGATCCTGGATGCCAGCGGACTGCTGTTGGTGCGGGAAAAGCAGCCGGCAGAGGGCCTGATACGGGGGGAGGTGCGGGTAAGCATACTGTACCTCTCCGAGGAGACGGAGGGTCTGCAAAGCGTTACGGTGATGGTACCGTTTTCCTGCGAACTCAGCGACCCCAAGCTGCGGGAATGCCAGATGCTGCAGGTACATAGCAGGCTGCTTCTGTGCGAGGCAAAGCCCATCACGGGGCGAAAACTGTATCTGCGGGTGATCCCGGAGCTGACGGTGCTGGGCTTTGGCAGAAAGACGCTGCGCCTGTGCTGCGGGGCAGAGGGAAAAGGTTTGCAGATCCGGCGTAAAAAGCAGCAGCTGTCACTGCTGGCGGTGCTGGAGGAGCGATTCTGCACCACGGCGCAGGAATTTGACATCGGACCGGCTGGCGCGGAGGAGATCCTGCTGAGCCAGGTGCTGCCCCGGGTCACCAGCAGCCAGCAGATCGGCAGCAAGCTGGTCATCAAGGGGGAAATTGACATTTCCGCCCTGATCCGAACGGCGGATCGCAAGCTCCAGGGGATCGTACAGATGGTGCCGTTCTCCCAAATTTTGGATGGCATTACCGTGCCTGCCGAGAGCGCCATCCAGGTGGAGGCCGCCCCGGCGGAGTGGGATCTGCGCCTGGTGCGCGGGGAGGGCAGCTGCCGCATGGGCCTTACAGCCCGGATCACGCTGCAGGTGTTTGCCTATCAGCGGCGGGAGGTCTGTTATATTACTGACCTTTACAGTACCTGCTGCACAATGAAAACTCAGGCGGAAACGGTATCCGTCACCCGGCGCAGCAGACCTGTATGCGTCCGGGAATGGGCGGAGGAACTGCTGGATTCCGGACGGGGGTCACTGTTTGCCTACGTCACTTCTTTTGACTGCGGCAGCGCCATCACGCGCTGCGAGGGGGGGCAGGCGGAGCTCTCCACCACGGTGCGGATGAAGATCCTCTATCAGGACGAAAACGAGGCGCCTGTCACCGCGGAGCGAAGCCGGGAAATCAGCGCCGGCATGGAGGGCTGTCCGGATACCGTTTGGCTGAGCAGCGGGCTGCCGGAGCTGCGGGGCAATGCCGGAAAATGCCAGGTGCGTGTTCCGGTATGCTTCAACGGAAGTATGGGCGAGACGGTGGAAGTGCAGACAGTGTGTGCTGTGGAGGAGGTCACAGAGGGGGAGCCGCAGGCCAGGCCGTCCATTGTGCTGCGCAGACCCCGGGCCGGGGAGTGCCTGTGGGACATCGCCAAGCAGCACGGCAGCAGCGAGGAGGCCATCCGCCAGTGCAACCATCTGGAGGAGGACACCCTGCCGGAGGGGATGCTGCTGATCCCGGTACTGAAAACATGAAAAACCCGCCCGACGAAACCGTCGGGCGGGTTTTACTGCTTACTGTTAGTGTTGGGCGAAGCGGGAGAGGAACTGCCGGGTACGCTCCTCCTTGGGGTTGGAGATGACCTCCTTGGGGTCGCCCTGCTCCACGATGACGCCGCCATCCATAAAGATGACGCGGTCCGCCACATCCCGGGCGAAGCTCATCTCGTGGGTGACGATGACCATGGTCATGTGCTCCTCGGCCAGCTGACGGATGACCTTGAGAATTTCGCCCGTCAGCTCCGGATCCAGGGCGGAGGTGGGCTCATCAAAGAACAGGATCTCCGGCTCCATCGCCAGGGCCCGTGCAATGGCCACACGCTGCTGCTGACCGCCGGAGAGCTGGCAGGGGTAGGCGTCCGCCTTATCTGCAAGGCCCATTTTCTCCAGCAGGGACATGGCCTTTTTCTCCGCTTCCTCTTTGCTGCGGCCCAGGACGTGAATGGGCGCGTCCGTGAGATTCTTCAGCACGGAGAAGTGGGGGAAAAGGTTGAAATTCTGAAACACCAGGCCAAAGCGGCCGCGGATCTTCTTCAGCTGCTGCTTATCGGCGTACACGGACACGCCCTGGTCGTTATTCCGGGCAGCATAGTCACCGGAATAAAGCAGGTCGCCGCTGTCCATCTGCGTCAACAGTGTGGCACAGCGCAGGAGAGTGGACTTGCCGCTGCCGGAGGGGCCGATGATAGCCACCACCTCGCCCTGGGCCACGGTGAGACTGATGTCCTTGAGGACGTGGAGCTGGGAGTTGTTGAAGCTCTTTTTTACATTTTTGATTTCCAGTACGTTCATTTCTCACAGCCCCCTTATTGATAATAATCCATCCGCTTTTCGATGCGGCCCATGACCACATCCACGATGCCGTTGAACAGGAAGTAGAAAATGCCAGCAATGAGGAAGGGCATGAAGCTGGTTTGGGAGTTAGCGATCTGCTTGCCGATGGTGAACAGCTCCTCGTAGGACACGCAGAAGGCAATGGAGGTGTCCTTTACAAGGGTGACCACCTCATTGGTGATGCTGGGCATAATGCGCTTGACCACCTGGGGCAGAATGATACGCATAAAGGTCTGGATCTTGGTATAGCCCAGGACGCCGGCGGCCTCATACTGGCCCATGGGCATGGATTCGATGCCGCCGCGATAAATTTCGGCAAAGTAAGCGGCGTAGTTAATGGCAAAGGCGATGACCACGGGAATGAGCTTATTCCGGGCTACGCCCAGGTCATTGATCAGATAGTGCGGACCATAGGTGACCGCCAGGAGCTGCAGCATCAGGGGGGTGCCGCGCAGAACGGAGATGATAAAGCGCATCACGGAGGACACAACCTTGTTCTTGCTCATGCGCAGCAGGGCGAAAATCATACCCAGCGGCAAAGAAAACAGCAGGGTCAGGAAGAAAATGGCGCAGGTATTGCCCAGGCCCTCGCTCATTTTCAGGATCATGGTGGATAATGTCATAGTCTCTCCTCAACTCTATAGTAGGCACACGAGCCCGGAAGCCCCGCAGGGAGGGGCTTCCGGGAGGTGCGTTGGTTACTTTTTATACTTCGGATCGATTAGTTCAGGAACAGGAGGTTATTAACGATGTCGGGATACTTCTCGGCGATCTTGGCATAGGTGCCGTTATCCACCAGGGTCTTGACGGCGCCCTCAATGGAGGCGCACAGCTCCTTGTCATCGGCGCGGAAAGCGATGCCATACTGCTCGGCGCCCAGCTCCTCGCTCAGGACGGTGAAGCCGCCGTTCTTATCAGCATAAGAGGTGGCAACGGGCTTATCCACGATCACAGCATCCACGGCGCCGCCGCTGAGCTCAGTGAAGCACTTGAGGAAGCTGTCGCAGCGAACCAGGGACTGGAAAGTAGCGGTCAGAGAGGCCAGGTCGCCGTCCTCGCTGAGGAGAGCGTCGCCGGAGGTGCCTTGCTGCACGGCCACGACCTTGCCGGCCAGGTCAGCGGAGGACTTGATGTCGCTGCCTTCCTTGACCATGATGACCTGGGTGTTGTCATAGTAGGGGGTGGAGAGGGTATAGCCGGCTTCCTTCATGCTGTCGAGGATGGTCATGCCGGACCAGATGCAGTCACACTCTTTGCCGTCCAGCTGCACCAGCTTCTGATCCCAGTTGACGGGGAAGACCTTCATCTCCCAGCCCAGCTGATCGCAGGCTGCCTGAGCGATCTCAATGTCAAAGCCGGTGTAGTTGCCGTCGTCGCCCAGATAGCTGAAGGGGGGATACTCGGCGTCGATGCCGACCGTAAAGACTTTCTTGCCATCTTTGTTGTCGCTATCCTTGCTGCCGCAGCCGGCCAGCAGGGAAACGGTCATCAGCACTGCCAGCAGCAGGCACAGGGTGTTCTTCAAATTCTTCATAGCTGTTTGCTCCTTTTCTCCGGCCGGTCATTTGCGTCGGCCAATTTCTTATTGCACTATCATACTACCACTTTAGCGCGATAATGTAAAGAAGTAAAAATTACAAAACATGCACAAATTTGGAGAACCGTATTGTGGGATATATACAAATGGGGTGAAAGATGGGGACGTTACGCGGTGACCGGAGGGGAGAAGCAGCATATGAAAAGGGCAGAAACGGGCGGCGCAGAAGTGAAACGGCGAAGCAGAGAATGGAGGATCGGGGAAAAAAGAAGGGCCGCCGCCTGCGGTTTGGCGCAGGCAGCGGCCTCAGCGTGTCAAAAAAGCCTCGCAGAGTTTGCCGCCCGCAGGCGGCAAAAAAATGAGATCATTTTCTCTCGCGACATGTGCGTGAGAGAAAATACCGCCCAGGCTGCCAGTGTGGAATTTCGGCGCATCACGCCGAAATTATGCGCGCAGCAGGCTGCGAGCCTTTTGTCGGAAAAAACCGGAGGTTTTTTCGACAGTTTCAAGCCGCCGCCTGCGTTTTGGCGCAGGCAGCGGCATATATGAGCAGATCTATAAGCCGGGTTCTGTTATCATACGGTCATCTATCTAGGCGTACCGTTGCCGGCACGCTCCAGCCACCTCGGGAGCGGCCGGGCCAACCTATTGCTCCCATACCGGTGTTGCTCCGGATAGAGTTTACAGCGGCGGACGCTTTCACACGCCGCCGGGTGAGCTCTTACCTCGCCTTTCCACCCTTACCGGCTGCACCACAATCGCCGCAGCCGGCGGTATATCTCTGTTGCACTTTTCCTGAAGTCGCCTTCGGCGGGCGTTACCCGTTATCCTTGCCCTGTGGAGCCCGGACTTTCCTCATGGACAGGCTTTCGCCTTTGTCCCCGCGACCGTCTGATCTGCTCATCTATTATAATAAGGGAATAGCTCCGGAAAGTCAACCTCGCTTTTCTGCGGAAAAAGGAATTGAACTGCACCATAAAATGGGATATAATAAGTAAATATAAAATCGGCGTCTATGGAGGCACTGCATATGACACTGCGTCAGTATTTGGATACACTGAAAAATAAGACCGTTGCCGTCGTCGGCATCGGTGTGAGCAACACCCCCTGGCTGCGGCGGCTGCTGCAGGAGGGGATCCGCGTTACCGCCTGCGATAAGCGCAGCCCCGAAGCTCTGGGTGCCCTGGCGGAGGAGCTGGAAAAGGCGGGCTGCCGCCTGCAGCTGGGGGAGAACTATCTGCAGGGGCTAAACCAGGATGTGATCTTCCGCACCCCGGGTCTGCGGCCCGATGTGCCGGAGCTGCTGGCGGCTAAGGCCCAGGGCAGTGAGATCACCTCGGAGATGGAAGTGTTTTTTGAGGTTTGCCCCTGCACGCTCCTGGCTGTGACCGGGTCGGACGGCAAGACCACCACTACGACCATTATTGCAGAGCTCCTGAAGGCCGCCGGGAAAACCGTTCATGTGGGCGGCAACATTGGAAATCCCCTCCTGTGCCAGGCGGACGAAATGCACCCGGAGGACTATGCGGTGCTGGAGCTTTCCAGCTTCCAACTGATGACCATGACCCATAGCCCCCACATCGCCGTGGTGACGAATCTGGCCCCCAACCACCTGGACATGCACAAGAGCATGGAGGAATATGTGGCGGCCAAGGAGAATATCTTCCGCTATCAGTCCGCCGGGGATGTGGCCGTGTTCAACCTGGACAACGCCATCACCCGGGAGCAGGGGACCAAGGCCCCGGGGCGCGTGCGCTATTTCAGCCGACGGGAGGAGCCGACGGACGGCGTGTTCCTGCGGGGGGAGGAGATCCTCTGCCGCCATGATGGCCGGGAGCAGGTCATTATGTCCACGGAGGATATCCGTCTGCCGGGCGTTCACAACGTGGAGAACTACATGGCTGCCATTGCCGCCGTGGACGGCCTGGTGCCCTATGAGGTGATCCGGGCGTTTGCCCGGAGCTTTAACGGCGTGGAGCACCGCATTGAGCTGGTGCGCACCTACCACGGCGTGCGGTTTTATAACGATTCCATTGCCAGCAGTCCCTCCCGGACCATTGCCGGGCTGCGCTCGTTCAAGGAAAAGGTGATCCTCATCGCCGGCGGCTATGACAAGCACATTCCCTTTGACGTGCTGGGACCGGAGGTGGTGGAGCATGTGAAGCTGCTGGTGCTGTGCGGCGCCACGGCAGGGAAGATCCGCTCCGCCGTGGAGCAGGCGCCGGAGTACAGACCGGGCCACCCTGAGATCGTGGAGATCACGCCCTTTGAAAAGGCAGTCGAGTACGCCCGGGACAAGGCGCAGAGCGGAGACGTTGTGACACTGTCGCCGGCTTGCGCGGCCTTTGACCAGTTCAAGAACTTCATGGAGCGGGGCAAGACCTTCAAGGCCATTGTGAACGGCTGGGCGGAGTAACGGCGGACACGCACCGCGCATACACTGTATGCAGGGGGTGTGTGTCATGCGCAGGCTTCGGTATATCCGCTTATCCGGAAAGCAGAAATTTGCGGTATGGGTTTCCATCATTTTGATTTTGCTGCTGGTGGGCGCGGCGCTGATCGTGGTGCGCCTGCGGCCCATGGTCACCCGGCTCACGGAGTCGCGGACCACCAACCGGGTCAACCGCATTGTGGCCGATGCCGTCAGTGACGCCGTGGCCAGTGGGCAGGTGGACTGCTCGGCGCTCATCACCTTCGAGAAGGACAGCAGCGGCAAGGTGTCAGCTCTGCGGAGCAACATGCCGGAATTTAACCGGCTGCAGTCCCTGATTTCCGATGCGGTGCTGGATCGGCTGTCGGAGATGACATCGTCGGACTTGGCTATCCCCCTGGGATCACTGACGGGCTCTAACCTGCTGGCAGGCCGGGGACCCTATATCCACGTGCGCACCCAGTCGGTGGGCTCGGCCACGGCCAAGCTGCGCAATGCCCTGACAGCAGCGGGGATCAACCAGACCAAGCACCAGGTGCTGCTGGATGTGGAAGTATATGTGACGGTCCTGCTGCCGGGGTTTGCCACCTCGGTGAAGGTGAACAACGAGCTGTGCGTGGCGGAAACCGTCATCGTGGGCAATGTGCCCCAGACCTATACCTATTTTAGCACCACCGAGGATAAGATCGAAGACTACGCGGACGAATACATCATGAACAATGGATAAGGGGAGAGACAACATGGATTACCGTGCGGAGATGAAGCATCTGCGGGATACGCTGAACGAAAACGCCCGGCTATACTATACGCTGGATGCTTCCACCATGTCCGACTATGAATATGACCGGCTGTACCGGCGGCTGCAGGACCTGGAAAAGGAGCATCCGGAGGAGATCACGCCGGATTCCCCTACCCAGCGGGTAGGGGACGCAGTGCTGAATGATTTTGCGGCGGTGGCGCACCCCGTTCCGCTGGAGAGTTTGGAGGATGTGTTCGACAGCAATGAAGTAAAGGAATTTTTGACCAAGGTGCTGGATACGCTGCCCCAGGCGGAATACAGCGTAGAACCCAAGGTAGACGGCCTTTCTGTGGCGCTGGAGTATCGGGACGGTGTGTTCTTCCAGGGCGCCACCCGGGGCGACGGCCGGGTAGGGGAGGATGTAACGGGCAATCTGCGCACCATCCGCTCTATCCCCATGGTGCTGCCGGAGAAGCTGCCCCGGCTCATCGTCCGGGGCGAGGTGTATATGGCCCGGTCGGTTTTTGAGGAGATCAATGAGCAGTTGGAGTTGGAGGGGAAGTCTCTCATGGCCAATCCCCGGAACGCGGCGGCGGGCTCCCTGCGGCAGAAGGATCCAAGGATCTGTGCCCGGCGGCGGCTGGATATTGCGGTATTCAACCTGCAGCTGGCGGAGGGCCGGCGCTTTACGACCCACGCCGAGACCATAGACTATCTTGCCGACCAGGGGTTTCCGGTGATCCCCCATGCAACGCTATCCGATGCGGAGGAGATCCTGCGGCAGATCGAAAAACTGGGCGATGATCGGATGGAATTTCCCTTCGATATTGACGGAGCAGTTGTAAAGCTGAACGGCTTGTCAGACCGTGAAATACTGGGGAGCACGGCCAAATGCCCCAAGTGGGCGGTGGCGTATAAGTATCCGCCGGAGCAGAAGGAGTCTCGGGTGGTGGACATCGTGGTGCAGGTGGGACGCACAGGGGTACTGACACCCAAGGCTGTGCTGGAGCCGGTGCGCCTGGCAGGCACCACCGTGACCAATGCCACCCTGCACAACCAAGATTACATCACGGAAAAGGACATCCGCATCGGCGACACGGTGGTGGTGCAGAAAGCGGGGGAGATCATCCCGGAGATCGTGTCGGTGGTCAGGGAGAAGCGGCCCGAGGGCACCGCGCCATATCATCTGCCTGAGACATGCCCGGTGTGCGGCGCGCCGGTGGAGCGGGACCCGGACGGAGCGGCCACCCGCTGCACGGGTGCTGAATGCCCGGCCCAGCTGCTGCGCAACCTGATCCACTTTGCCTCCCGGGACGCCATGGATATTGACGGCGTAGGTCCGGCGGTGATGCGGCAGCTCATTGAGAGCGGGCTGGTGTCCAACCCGGCGGATCTGTACGATCTGCGGGCGGAGCAGCTGGCCGATTTGGAGCGCATGGGCGCGAAATCGGCGCAAAACGCTGTGGACGCCATCGCCAAATCTAAGGAAAACGACCTGTGGCGGTTGATTTTTGCCCTGGGCATCCGGCAGGTGGGTGCCAAGGCTGCCAAGATCCTGGCGGCGCACTTTGGCAGCATGGAGGCTCTGCGCCGGGCTACGGCGGAGGAGCTGACACAGATCGACGATGTGGGCGCGGTGACGGCGGATTATATCATCCGCTGGATGAGCAGCGACCAGGCAGCGGATCTGCTGGAGCGGCTGAAGGCGGCCGGCGTGAACATGGAGAGCCGCCAGGAGCTGGTGGACCGGCGCTTTGCGGGGATGACCTTCGTGCTCACCGGGGCCCTGTCCCGCTTTACCCGGGAGGAAGCCGGGGAGATGATCGAGCAGCGGGGCGGCAAGTCGGCCTCCTCCGTGTCCAAAAAAACCACCTATGTGGTGGCGGGTGAAAACGCCGGATCCAAGCTGAAAAAGGCCCAGGATCTGGGTATTCCGGTGCTGAGTGAGGAGGAATTTTTAACACTGTTATAATTTGTTATAATCGATAATTACCGTGCCGTTTTGGCACGGTAATTTTGTTGTTTTTTTATACAAAAATGGGTTGTGATGTTAGGAATAATTCCAAAATTTATCGCTTCACATTGACGCGGGGAAAGAAAGTGATAAAATAAAGAATGTATTGTTACGAAACAGATTCGGGCAAAGGGCTGACCGGGTCTGCACCCTAAAAAGCCCAAGAGGAGGAAGTATAATGAGTAAGATCATGAAGATCTGCGACGGTAACGAAGCGGCGGCCTATGTGGCATACGCGTTCTCCGAAGTCGCAGCAATTTACCCCATTACGCCGTCTTCGCCTATGGCGGAGCATACGGATGAATGGTCCGCAAAAGGGAAGAAGAATATCTTCAATCAGCCTGTCCGCCTGGTAGAAATGCAGTCTGAGGCCGGCGCCTGCGGCGCTTGCCACGGCGCATTGGAGGCCGGCGCACTGGCCACCAGCTTCACCGCCTCCCAGGGCCTGATGCTGATGATCCCCACCATGCACCGTATCTCCGGTGAGCGTCTGCCCGGCGTGCTGCATGTAGCATCCCGTACTGTGGGTACCCACGCGTTCTCTATTTTCGGCGATCATTCCGACGTGATGAACTGCCGTCAGACCGGCTTTGCCATGCTGAACTCCGGCAGCGTGCAGGAGATCATGGACCTGGCCGGCGTGGCACACCTGTCCGCCATCAAGGCCCGGATCCCGTTCCTGCATTTCTTTGACGGTTTCCGCACCAGCCATGAGATTCAGAAGGTAGAGGCCCTGGAATACAGCGACTTTGCCAAGCTGGTGGACTATGACGCCCTGGCTCGGTTCCGCGCCAATGCTCTGAATCCCGAGGATCCCCGGATGCGCTCCCTGGTGGATAACCCCGACATTTACTTCCAGCTCCGCGAAGCCAACAACAGCGACTATAACAAGCTGCCCGACATCGTGGAGGACTACATGGCTCAGATCTCCAAGCTGACGGGCCGGGAGTATCACCTATTTAATTATTATGGCGCACCCGATGCCGAGCGCGTCATCGTGGCCATGGGCTCCGTCACCGGCTGCGTCCAGGAGACCGTGAAGTACCTGAACGACCGGGGCGAGAAGGTGGGCTTCCTGCAGGTACACCTGTTCCGCCCGTTCTCCAAGAAGCACCTGCTGGCGGCCATGCCCAAGACCGTGAAGAAGGTCGCTGTGCTGGACCGCGTGAAGGAGATCGGCTCCATCGGCGAGCCTCTGTACGAGGACATCTGCGCCGCTTACATCAACGACAAGAACCGGCCTGAAATTTTTGCCGGCCGTTACGGCCTGTCCAGCAAGGACACCACCCCCGCTCAGATCAAGGCCGTGTACGACAACCTCCTGCTGGATGAGCCCAAGAACCACTTCACCATCGGCATCGTGGACGATGTGACCAACCTGTCCCTGCCCCTGGGCCCGGCTCTGAACTGCGAGCCGGAGGGCACCATCTCCTGCAAGTTCTGGGGCCTGGGCTCCGACGGTACCGTGGGCGCCAACAAGAACTCCATCAAGATCATCGGTGAGACCACCGATATGTACTGCCAGGCGTACTTTGAGTACGACACCAAGAAGTCCTTCGGCATCACCAAGAGCCACCTGCGCTTCGGCAAGAAGCCCATCAGCTCCACCTATTATGTGAGCCATGCCGACTTCGTGGCCTGCCACAACCAGACCTATCTGACCAAATACGATATCATCTCCGAGCTGAAGCCCCATGGCAGCTTCCTGCTCAACTGCGAGTGGAGCGAGGATGAGCTGGAGCAGAAGATGCCCGGCGACATCCTGAAGTACATCGCCGAAAACGACATCAAGTTCTACATCATCGATGCCAACAAGGAATCTCAGGCCCTGGGTCTGGGCAACCGCTCCAACATGGTGCTGCAGGCCGCTTTCTTCAAGCTGGCCAATGTCATCCCCGTGGAGGATGCCGTGGAGCACATGAAGGCCGCCGTGAAGAAGACCTACGGCCTCAAGGGCGAGAAGATCGTGAATATGAACATCGCCGCCGTGGACGCCGGCATCAATGCCGTGAAGCAGGTGCAGGTGAAGGAGAGCTGGAAGAACCTCTCCGGCGCCGCCATCCAGCCCGCTCCCGCCGATGTACCCGACATCATCAAGAACATCCTGGTGCCCATCAATGCACAGAAGGGCGACCTGCTGCCCGTCTCCGCCTTTAAGGGTATGGAGGACGGCACCATGCCTCTGGGCACCTCCCAGTATGAAAAGCGCGGCATTGCCACGCATCTGCCGGTGTGGAATCAGGACGAGTGCATCCAGTGCAATATGTGCTCTTTCGTGTGCCCCCACGCCGTAATCCGGCCCTATCTGCTGGACGAGAAGGAAGCCGCCAACGCTCCCGCCGGGATGATCCTGGTGGATGCCAAGGGTCCCAAGATGGACGGCCTCAAGTACACCATGGGTGTGTCCACTTTGGACTGCACCAGCTGCGGCAGCTGCGTGTCCTCCTGCCCCAAGAGCGGCAAGGCCCTGAAGATGGTGCCTACCCACGAGGTGTCGCTGGATCAGACCAACTGGAAGTATCTGCAGACTCTGCCCGAGAAGAACGACCGCATCGACAAGTTCACCCTCAAGGGCAGCCAGCTGCGCCAGCCCCTGGTGGAGTTCAACGGCGCCTGCGCCGGCTGCGGCGAGACGCCCTACATCAAGCTCCTGACCCAGCTCTACGGCGACAAGATGTACCTGGCCAACGCCACCGGCTGCACCCAGGCCTGGGGCGCCGCTATGCCCTGCGTGCCTTACTGCAAGAATAAGGAAGGCAAGGGCGTGGCATGGTCCAACTCCCTGTTTGAAAACAACGCCGAGTTCTCCTACGGCATGTGCCTGGCTGTGAAGCAGCTGCGCGCCGCCGTGACGGAGTTCGTCAAGCAGCTGGACGGCATGACAAAGGATGCCGCCGTGAAGGCTGCCATCGCCAAGTGGCTGGAGACCTATGACGACCTGGATGCCTCCTCCGTGGCTACCGACGAGCTGCTGGCCGTGCTGGAGAGCACCAAGTTCAGCCCCGAGGAGCAGGCCGTGGTGGCCGAGATCCTCAAGCGCCGCAAGGATATGTCCAAGAAGACCATGTGGATGTACGGCGGCGACGGCTGGGCCTACGATATCGGCTACGGCGGTCTGGATCATGTGTTCGCCATGGGCGAGGATGTGAACGTGCTGCTGGTGGATACCGAGGTGTACTCCAACACCGGCGGACAGTCCTCCAAGGCCACTCCTGTGGGCGCCGTGGCCCAGTTCCAGGCCAGCGGCAAGAAGACCCGCAAGAAGGACCTGGGTCTGCTGCTGATGACCTACGACAACGTCTATGTGGCCCAGTGCTCCATGGGCGCCAATCCCAACCAGCTCATCAAGTCCATCAAGGAGGCAGAGGCCCACAAGGGTCCGTCCATCGTCATCTGCTATGCCCCCTGCATCAACCACGGCATCAAGAAGGGCATGAGCAATGTCCAGCAGGAGATGAAGGACGCTGTGAACTCCGGTTACTGGAACCTGTATCGCTACAGCCCCGAGACCAAGAAGTTCACCTTGGACTCCAAGGAGCCGTCCATGCCGCTGTACGACTTCATGAAGGGCGAGGTGCGCTATGCATCCCTGGAGCTGAGCTTCCCCGAGAACGCCAAGGTCCTGTTCGCCGATGCCGAAGAGGCCGCCAAGGAGAAGTACGAGTACTACAAGCGCAAGTCCGAAGACTGATCGCCTGATCTCTGCAAAACTGCTGCGGGCGGGGCATCAATCCCCGCCCGCATTTTCTGTATATTTCCTGTTAATCCATTGACAAACTATCAGGAAAGTGATAAAATTAACAAAGTATAGAAAATAAAAAGAGAGGCGAGGAGCTATGGCCATTCCGTTCGACTATTCATCCGAATATAAACGCAAACTCTGCACACCCGATGAGGCCGCAAGGGTCATCAAGAGCGGTGACTGGATCGATGTTTCCATGGGCGGCGCTTTTCCGTCTCTGATGGATGACGCCATTGCCCGGCGTAAGGACGAGCTGCGCGGCGTGAAGGTGAGAGGATATCTGATCTCTCAACCCATTCAGATGGTTGAGTGCGATCCCACCCGGGAACATTTCATTTACAACAGTTGGCACCTGTCCGGCTATGAGCGCAAGCTCTGCGATAAAGGCCTGTGCAATTTTATCCCCATGGTGTTCCGCAATCTGGGCTGGTATTACACCCAGTTCCTCACGGTCAACGTGGCCATGATGTGCGTTACGCCCATGAATGAGCACGGATATTTCAATTTCTCCGTCAGCAATGCCTCCGCCCGTGCGGTACTGGACAAGGCGGATATTGTGATCCTGGAGGTAAATGAGAACCTGCCGTGGGTCTACGGCGGCCTGGACGAGTGCATCCACATCAGTGATGTGAACATGATCGTTGAGGGCGAGCACGGCCCGCTGCCCAATGTGAAGTCCCCGGCGGCATCCGAAGCGGAGATGAAGATCGCCGAGTTTGTGGTGCAGAACATGGCGGACGGCTCGACCCTGCAGTTGGGTATCGGTTCGCTGCCCAACGCCGTGGGGCAGATGATCGCCAAGAGCGACTTGAGAGACCTGGGCATCCACACGGAAATGCTGTGCGACTCCTACCTGGATATGTATAAGGCAGGAAAGATCACCAACAACAAGAAGACCCTGGACCGGTATAAGAGCGTTTTCGGCCTGGCACTGGGCTCCCAGGATCTGTATGACTGGATACGGGAGAACCCGGGAGTGGTCACCTATCCCATTTCTTACTGCAATGACCCGGCAAATGTGGGACAGCTGGACAACTTTGTCTCTATCAACAACTGTATCTCCGTGGATCTGTATGGTCAGATCTGCGCCGAAAGCTCCGGCACCCGCCAAATCAGCGGTACCGGCGGCCAGCTGGACTTTTTGGAGGGTGCTGCGGTATCCAAAGGAGGAAAGGCGTTCATTTGCCTGACCTCGTCCTTTACCAATAAGCAGGGCGAGATGGTCTCCCGCATCAATCCCACTCTGGTCACCGGCGACGTGGTCACCGACCCGCGCAGCCTGGCCTACTACATCGTCACCGAGTATGGCGGCGTGAATTTGGTGGGCTGCAGCACCTGGGAGCGGGCGGAACGGCTGATCTCCGTGGCGCACCCGGCCTTCCGGGAGGAACTGATCGCCGCGGCGGAAAAGCAGGGCATTTGGATCCGCTCCAACAGACGGTAATACGCGCTTACATAAAAAACTGCGGCATCTGTGCCGCAGTTTTTTATGGTTTGCATCGTTGAAAAAAGTATGGTACAATACGGGTGGAAAGATAAAGAGGGAGAGGATATTCCTATGGCAATCAAGAGAAGGTTTCCCGTCCGTGTGGCGACAGTATACTGCAATGGCGGCTGCCGCGCCAAGCGCGATGAGAAGGGCATCATGCTCTGCCGGTACGGCTGCGTTGCCTGCGGCGCCTGCATGAACGCCTGCAAATTCGGCGCCATTTGTATGAACGAATACGGCGTGGCGGAGGTAGACGAGGAGAAGTGCATCGGCTGCGGTGCCTGTGCCAAGGCATGCCCTAAGAAACTGATCCGCATTCGCCTGCAGGATAACAGCATCCTGCCCCTGTGCTCCAACAAGGACAAGGGGTATGATCCGGCCACCAAGACCGGCGCGCGCACCCAATGTGACGCGAGCTGCATCGCCTGCGGTCTTTGCGTGCGCAGCTGCCCGTCCAATGCCATCCAAATTCAGGAGCAGCATGCGGTGATCGATCAAAACACCTGTCTTAACTGCGGCATGTGTGCCACCGTTTGCCCCCGGCATGTCATCGTGGACAGGCGGGGCATCGTGGCAAATTACAGATAAGAGCATGTACCAGATAAAAATCCGGCCTGAACACGATGTGTTCAGGCCGGATTCGTTTTATGTATTACTTTTTTGCCTCGGCGTTCTCCAGGTCATAAACCAGCACGCGCCGGAGATTGGCACTTTGGAAGCGATTCAGACCCACATAGTAGTCAAACAGGTCTAAAACCTCCCGCTTTGTGAAGTCGGGCATCATTTCCCGGAGATGCCGGGCTTTGGGATCGACCTTAAAAACGTGCCCGGTCTCCAGCTCATAGGCGCAGGGAGCGCCCCGGGTCTCGGCGTAGCTGCCCATACCCTCAGACCACATGTAGCTGGCGATCTTACGCTGGATGCGGCCATCCTTCAGGATCTTGAAGTAGCCGCCGGGGCCATCGGAGGCAAACACATAGCTGGTGACGCCGGGGAATTTTCGCTGCAGGTTGAGAAACAGGTCCGAGCGGTGGTGGTTGGTAAAAACGAAGCTGCCCAGGCCATTGACCTCCAGGATCATACAGCGGCCGGCCTTCAGCTGTTTTTTGCAGCGGTAGGGAGCCAGGGGGTCCGTGTACGTCTCCCGCAGGGTGCAGAAATAGGTCTGATCGCTGTAATATCCGGGCACGCAGACCCGCTCCTCAGCGGGAAAAAGCGGCAGCAGCGGCAGAAGCATAACGTGAAAATCGCCGCTGAACAGGCCGGGCAGGTCGCTGGCTGTGCGCCGAAAATCAAGAAACAGGGAGGACAGGGAAGACATATCAGTTTAGGAAGTCCTTCAGCTTCTTGCTGCGGGAGGGATGGCGAAGCTTACGCAGGGCCTTGGCCTCGATCTGACGGATACGCTCCCGGGTGACATTGAATTCCTTGCCCACCTCCTCCAGGGTGCGGGTGCGGCCGTCCTCGATACCGAAGCGGAGCTTCAGCACCTTCTCCTCCCGGGGGGTGAGGGTGCTCAGCACATCCACCAGCTGCTCCTTCAGCAGGGTAAAGCTGGCGGCCTCAGACGGCTCGGATGCGCCCTCGTCGGGGATGAAGTCGCCCAAATGGGAATCTTCCTCCTCACCGATGGGGGTCTCCAAGGAAACCGGCTCCTGGGCGATCTTCAGGATCTCCCGGACCTTATCCACGGGCATATTCATCTGCGCGGCGATCTCCTCCGGGGAGGGGTCGTGGCCCAGCTCCTGCAGCAGCTGGCGGGAGACGCGGATGACCTTGTTGATGGTCTCCACCATGTGGACGGGAATGCGGATGGTGCGGGCCTGGTCGGCAATGGCCCGGGTGATGGCCTGGCGGATCCACCAGGTGGCGTAGGTGGAGAACTTATAGCCCTTGGTGTAGTCGAATTTCTCCACGGCCTTGATGAGGCCCAGGTTGCCCTCCTGGATCAGGTCCAAAAACAGCATACCGCGGCCGGCATAGCGCTTGGCGATGGAAACCACCAGGCGCAGGTTGGCCTCGGCCAGCTTCTGCTTGGCCACATCACCGTCCTTCACCAGCTTGCGCAGGTGGGCCAGGTCCTCCTCGGACAGATTTTGGATCTCCTCATCGGAAACCTCGATCTCGCCCACGGGATCCTCAGCATCCAGCACCTGCTCCACGGCCTGTCCGTTGGCCCGCTCCCAGGCCATGAGCTTCGCCTTGGCCCTGTTTCCCTCGGCAATAGCGGAGGCCAGTTCCACCTCGCCCTCGGCCGAGAGCAGGGAGACCTTACCGATCTCCTTGAGGTACATGCGGACCGGATCGTCAATATTGAAGCTGTCCACCAGGGTGTTGGGGTCGACCAGCTCCTCCTCCTCAATCTCGGCGATCTCCTCCAGGGGAGGATCGATCTCCGCATTGACATCCGGCAAAAATGCTTCGGTGGTTACCTCAATGGAAAGCTTCTCCAGGGAGTCATAGATCATATCCAGCTTGTCGCTGTCCAGATCCATGGCATCGAGTACCTCGGACAGTTCGCTGCCCTCCAGCTTGCCGTGGCGCTTGCCCTTGATGAAAAGCTCTTTCAGCCGCTCGTTATTCTGAATGAGCTGGGCGGCGGGCAGGGAGGCGATGGTTTTCTCATCCAGCTGCCCCTTATTGCTCTTGATGACTTCTTCTTCGATCTCGTGCTGCTGCGCATCGGCCTCCTTCAGAAGCGCGTCCGCCATTTCCTGCAGCTGCTTTTCAGTGTATTTTGTTTCGGTCATGGATTCTTTCCTCCGTATCCCTTTTTGAATTTGAATTTATCTTTTGCGGCCAGCAGCGGATCTATATCTTCCTCGCCGCTGCGCCGTGACGATTCCTCTCGGATGATGCGCACATAGTCCTCCAGCGCCTGCTTGGCCCCGGACACGGACTCGGGTTTCTGCAAAATGTCCACGAAATGGCTCATTTCCTCCGGCGACAGCTCTCCGGCTAAAACGTCCATGCTGTGTCTGCGTCCGGCAGCCCTGTCCGCCGACAGGAGGGCATATATTTTTCCCAGCACCGGCGAGGAGAATTCCTCCGGCTGCAGGGAAACGCCGTCCAGCAGATCATCGTCCCGCATCATCAGACGCAGGATGCCCTCCTCCGCCAGCGCACTGCGGAGATTGGCATAGCGGAGTTCCCGCCGCTCGGGCTGCAGAGTGGCCGATGGATTCAGCTCCCGGCGGATCTGGGCGTTTTTCTCTTTGTATCTGCGGCGCTTGCAGGCGCGTTCCACCTCGCTGCGCAAAGCTTCCGGCGTGAGGCCGGCGGTCTGCGCTGCCCGAACGGTGTAGACCTCCCGCTCCACGGCATTTTGCAGCGTGGAGAGGACCTGGCTGATCTCGGAGGCGTAGGCGATGCGGTCGTCGTCCTTGGTCAGGTCATATTTGCCCGCCACCTGAGCCATGCGGAATTCAATGCCGTTTTCGCTGCCGGAGAGCAGGTTTTCAAAGGCCTGGGGCCCCTGGAATTTGATGAAATCATCTGCATCCTGCTTTATGTATTGCCCGTCCACCAGGCGGCGGGGCAGCTGCAGCACCCGGACGTTGAACTCGGAATTTTTCAGGATGTCCAGGGCCCGCTGGGTGGCCAGCTGCCCGGCGTTATCATTATCGTAGCAGAGGACAAGCTCTTTGGTATACCGGCTCAGAAGTCGGGTCTGCTCCACCGTCAGCGCCGTGCCCATGGACGCCACCGCGTTGTCAAACCCCGCCTGATGCAGGGTGACCACATCCAGGTTGCCCTCGCAGAGGATAATGTTGGGCCGCTTGGTCTTCTTGGCCAGATTCAGCCCATACAGCACCCGGCGCTTGCTGTAAACCGGAGTTTCGCTGGTGTTCATGTATTTCGGCTCGGATTTGTCGATGACGCGGCTGCCAAAGCCCACCACATCGCCCCGCACATCCACCACCGGCAGGATGAGGCGATTGCGGAACTTATCATAGAAGCCGCCCTTTTTATTTTCAACGATGAGGCCGGCCTGCAAAAGCTCCCGCTTGGTGTAACCCTTGGCGGTCATGGCCCGCAGCAGGTGATCCCAGCCGTCCTGGGCGGCCCCCATGCCGAACCGGGTGGCCACGCCCCGGCGGATCTGCCGGCGGTCCAGATAGGCCTGCACCGCCGCGCCCTCCGGCTTTTGCAGGATGTCGTAATAGTACCGGGCGGCATCCCGGTTCAGATCCAGCAGGCGCCTGCGCAGTCGATCCGCACCCTCCGATTCCCGATCCTCCGGCACGGGGATATTGGCCCGCTTGGCCAGGAAACGCACCGCATCCGGGTAGGAGAGATTTTCAATCTCCATAATGAAGTTGATAACGCCGCCGCCTTTTTTGCAGCCGAAGCAGTGATAATACTGCCGGTCCGGAAGCACATGGAAGGAGGGGGTCTTTTCGTTGTGGAAAGGGCAGCAGCCCCAATAGCTCCCGCCCTTGGGCTGCAGAGACACATAGCTGCCTACCACATCCAAAATATCATTCCGTGCAGCCAGCTCGTCCAAAAAGCTTTGGGGAAACGCCATGGACCATCCTCCTTTCCCGGCTGTTGCACAGGTCCGTGCAACAAGAATCTAAAATCTTATACGAGAAGAAATTGTCTTTTCCTCTTTTTTTGAAAAAAATTTACCCCGCAGGTATTTCTGCGGGGTAAATTTACAGAAATCACAGGTCCACGATCACCGGCGTAACGCCGATATGCGGTAGGAACACATGGAGCAGGTCTGCGGTCTTCAGCCGCAGGGAGCTGGTGTTGCGGCAGGGATGGCAGCCGAACCATTCCGCCTCGGCCACCCGCCGCTCCAGCGCCAGGGTGACGCGGTGCTCGGTATCATTCATCAGCCCCAGCACCGAGGCTGAACCCGGCTGCACGCCCAGCAGGGCCTGCAGGTCCTCCCCGGTGGCAAAGCTCAGGCGGGAGGAGCCGATGATCTTGGAAAAGTCCGCCGTGCGGAAGGGCAGGTCCTCCGGCATGGCCAGCAGGTAAAAGGTACTGCGATTCCGGGGCGTCAGGAGCAGGTTCTTGCAGATATGTACCCCCAGTGCCTGGCTGATGCCGGCGCAGGCATCCATGTCGTAGGCCGGGTCGTGGTCCACGCGCTGATAGGGGATCTGCAGCTCATCCAGCAGGTCATAGACCCGCTGCTCCACAGGCTCCCGGGTCTCCTGGGGGCGTCCGGTATAAACAGGTGAGATGGTCATTGGTCAATTCTCCTTTGCCAGCAATTTTTCTCCCGCGCGGAAAATATCTCCCGCGCCTACGGTGAGGATCAGGTCTCCCGGCTGGGCCATCTGCGCCAGCGTGTCCGCCACCTGGTCCAGGGTGGAGCAATAGATGGCACCGGGGATCTCGGCAGCCAGTTGGCTGGAGGAAATGCCGATGTCATTGGTCTCCCGGGCGGCGTATATCTCCGCCAGCACGGCGATGTCCGCCAGCTTCAGCTCTCGCACAAAGTCATCAAACAGCGCCTGGGTGCGGGTGTAGGTGTGGGGCTGGAAAGCACAGATGATCCGCTTATAGGGCATGGAGCGGGCGGTGGTCAGCAGCGCGTGGAGCTCACCGGGGTGGTGGGCATAGTCGTCAAAAACATCGGCGCCGTGATAGGTACCCTTGAACTCAAACCGGCGGCCGGCGCCGTGGAAGCTGCGCAGGCCTTCCTCCACGGCCTTGCCGCCAATGCCAAGCACATAGGCGGCAGCGGCGGCGGCCAGGGCGTTGGAAACGTTGTGCCTGCCGGCCACGGCCAGGGCGACATGGGCGTAGAACTTGCCGTGGATCATAACGTCAAATTCGCCGCAGCCGTCATGGAACGCCACATTTTCCGCCTTGCAGTCGGCGCCGTCATCCCGGACGGAGAAGGTGAACACCGGGTGGGTCAGGCCTTTTACTGCCGCCATGGCGCCGCTGTCATCGGCGTTGGCAATGACGAAGCCCCGCTGGGGCACCAGATCCGCAAAGGCGTGGAAGGAATGCTCCACATCCGCCAGATCCTTGAAGAAATCCAGATGATCCGCCTCCACATTCAGGATCACGGCCACCGTGGGGAAGAAGTTCAGAAACGAGTTGCAGTATTCGCAGGATTCCAGAATAATGGTGTCGCCCTTACCCACCCGATAACCGGAATGCAGCATGGGCAGCGTGCCGCCGATCATCACCGTGGGATCAGCCTGAGCCGCCATAAAAATATGGGTGGACATGGAGGTGGTAGTGGTTTTGCCATGGGTGCCGGAGATGCACAGGGCGTTGCGGTATTGCTGCATAATTGCCCCCCATGCCTGGGCACGCTCATAGACGGGGATGCCCCGGGTCACTGCGCCGGAGATCTCCGGATTATCATCATGGATGGCAGCCGTGCGGATGACCAGCTGTGCGTTTTGCAGGTTCTCTGCCGAATGGCCCACAGCAACGGGGATACCCAGTGAACGCAGGTGCTTCACGGTGTCGCTGTCGGACATATCCGATCCCTGCACGCACAGGCCCATGCCATGCAGCACCTCGGCCAGCGGGCACATGGACACGCCGCCGATACCGGACAGGTGGACCCGAACGCCGGGCTTGAGAAAGTTTTTGAAATCCACAGTGGGATGCATCATATCAAATTGCCTCCTAAAGACAGAATCGCTCGGAAATTGCTTTTTTCCATAAAGTATATTATAATACGGATCAGCGGGAAGTGCAACACCCAATGCCCACGCCGGAGGATAGATTATGAGCCGTGAACAAGCGCAAAGCATCCTGAAAATCATCGAGAGCCGGGGCTATCGCGCCTATTTGGTGGGCGGCTGCGTCCGGGATCTGCTGTTGGGCCGCGAGCCGGAGGACTGGGACATTGCCTCCGCCGCCCGGCCCGAGCAGATCATGGAGATCTTCGGCGCGTCTGCCTTTCCCACGGGACTGAAGCACGGCACCGTCACGGTGAAGGCCGCCGCGGACGGGGCTTACGAGATCACCACCTTCCGCACGGACGGCAGCTATTCCGATGGCCGCCATCCGGATGCGGTCAAATTTGCCCAAACCATTGAGGAAGATCTGGCCCGGCGGGACCTGACCATCAATGCCATGGCACTGGACAGCGCCGGGCATATGGTGGACCCTTTTGACGGGGCGGGTGACCTGAAGCGCCGGTTGGTCCGGTGCGTAGGCGATGCCCGGGAGCGCTTCCGGGAGGATGCCCTGCGAATCCTGCGGGCCATGCGCTTTGCCTCGGTGCTGGATTTCTCCGTGGAGGACGCCACCAGCCGGGCCATCCACAGCCAGGCAGAGTTATTGGGGCGGATCGCCGCCGAGCGCATCCTGGCGGAAATGAACAAGCTGCTTTGTGGCCCGGGCTGCAGGGAAGTGCTGCTGGCCTATCCGGATGTGCTGGGCATTTTTATCCCGGAGCTGCTGCCGTGTGTCGATTTTGAGCAGCAAAATGTCCACCACTGCTACGATATTTATACGCACGCTGTTTATGCCGCAGACGCCATCCGGCCGGAGCCGATCCTGCGCTGGACCATGCTGCTGCATGATATTGGAAAGGTGAATACCTTTACAGTGGATTCCAAGGGCCAGGGCCACTTTTACGGCCACCCCAAGGTCAGCGGCGACATGGCGGAGGAGATCTGCGACCGGCTGCGGATGCGCAAAAAGGACCGGGAGGACATCGTGACCCTGATCCGCTGGCACGACAGGAACATCCCCATAACGGAAAAGGGCGTCGGCTCGGCCGTACTGGCCCTGGGGGAGGAGAATTTCCAGCGGCTGCTGGCAGTAAAGCGGGCGGATAACCTGGCCCAGGCGCCGGAATACCAGTGGGTCTCGGAGAAGGTCGATGCAGCGGAGAAGCTGCTGGATGAGATGCTGCGGCGGGAGCCATGCCTGCAGCTGAAGGATCTGGCCGTCAACGGAAATGACTTGCTGGCCCTGGGCTATTCCGGCCGTGAGATCGGGCTGGCCCTGCAGCGGCTTCTGCAGGCGGTAGTCGCCGGGGAGATCGAGAATCGGCGGGAGGTTCTGCTGGCGGCTCTGAAACGCTGAAGGGATCATTTCCACAGGTGCAGGTAGCCTGCATCCCGCAGCTGCTTGAGGAACAGGAGTGCAACGGGGAATAGGACCATTCCCGCCACTCCCAGGGTGCAAAAGCCGATATACATGGCCATCAGTGCCGCCAATGGCGGGAGATTGACCTGAGCGGCCATGACCTTTGGCTCCAGGAAGCTGCGCACCAGGGTAATCACAGCATAGATCGCGCCCAGGGCTATGGCCTTGGGCGTTTGCTGCAGCAGCAGGCATATGACGGCCCATGGCAGGAGCACGGTTCCCGTGCCGAACACAGGCAGCGCATCGATGACGGCGATGACCGCAGCCAGCAGCAGAGCATAGGGCTGCCGGATGAGCAGCAGCCCCAGCAGCAGCTCAGCAAATGTAACGCTCAGCAGGATACACTGGGCTTTGAACCACTTGGCCAGGGTGGACAGTAGATTTTCTTTTACTCCGCCGGCCTGCCGCAGCTTTTGGGGCGGGAGCTGCCGGCGCAGAAAGTCCATGATGCGGGGAAACTGCGCCGCTGTAAAGAATATCGCCAGTACAGTGGTAGCGGCAAAAAGAAACACAGAAGGCAGCTCCATCACCGCCTCTGCGGCGGCGCTGACACACCGGGCAGAGAAGCGGGTGAACCAGGCTGTCAGCTGCTGGGAGCCATCCGACAGCGCCCGTTCCAGCCAGGACTGCAGGCTCTTGGGACAGGCGGCACAGAACTGCTCCAGCTGCAGCTGCAGGGCCGCAAAATAAGCCGGCAGCTCCGCCAGGTACTCCGGCAGCGCCTTAAAAAGCCGGACAGACTGCTGCAGCAGGTTCAGGCACAGCACCGTCAGGACTGCCAAAAGCAGCGCAAGCAGGAGCAGCGAGAGTACGGCCGACACAAATCCCCGCCGCAGGCGCAGCTTTTCGCGGAGAAAGCACACGGACGGCTCCATGAGATAGGCCAGGCCCAGTGCAATGAGAAATGGCAGCAGCCACAGCAGCACATACCGCACGCCGACCCAGCACAGGACCAGAACAATGCCCCAGTACAGAACGAAACCTATGAATTTTCGGTGTTTATCGGACATAACGGCCTCCGTTTTCGCGATCACGCTTGCATATAGACTTATTGTATGTTATCATGATACTATCGATTAACAAGTGACCTTGTTTTGTTCGGGAGAGAAATATGAGCAAGAAAAAGTACTATATCGTGTCTGAGGACGCCCTGCCTGATATTTTCATCAAGGTCGCCGAGGCCAAGCGGATGCTGCAGGTGGGGGAGGCGCAGACGGTGGGCGAAGCCGCCCGACTTATGAATATCAGCCGCAGCGCTTTCTATAAATACAAGGATGCCGTGCAGCCCTTTCAGGATATGAAGGCGGGCCGCATCATCACATTCTACGCCCTGCTGAAGGACAACCCGGGCGTGCTGAGCAACTACCTGTCTATTTTTGCCAATTCCGGCGCAAATATTCTGACCATCAACCAAACCATCCCCACCAACGGCTGCGCCGGCGTGACTATTTCCGCCGAGACCAGCGACATGAAGGAAGGGCTCGACGAGATGATGGCCGGCATATCCGCCGCCTTTGGTGTGCTGAAATTTGAAGTGCTGGCGGGATAAAAAAATACCGAGAGGATGAACCTCTCGGTATTTTTTTACTTGACAGGGAAGTGTTTCAGCGGTATCGCCCGGTCCCGGGCGATCTGCTTTGCATATCGGTCCTCCTCGCTGAACACGCAGCCGCAGTATTTCTGCATATACAGTCCCAGCTCCCGGGCCTGCTGCTGGCCGGCGCGGAATCCGGGCCGAAAGTCACGGTACAGGAACTCCACGCCCCACTTTTCACCGGCCCGGGCGGCGATCTCCGCCATGCGTTCATGCTGCTGATAGGGACTGACGAACAGGGTGGAGGTAAAGGAGGAAAAGCCGTTTTCCGCCGCGAACCGGGCTGCCTGCTCCAGGCGCATTTCGTAGCATTTTCCGCAGCGGTGGTCAATATCCTCCGCCACGGCGCAGACAAATTCCCGCAGGCCGTAGTCCTCCTGCACGATCAGCTCCATACCGATCTGTCCGGCGTAGCCAATGAGCGTATCCCGCCGGGCCTTGTACTCCTGGTAGGGGTGGATGTTGGGATTGAACCAGTAGGAGACCGGCTCGATCCCCTCCGTGCGCAGCTGCTCCACACAGGAAACGGAGCAGGGGGCACAGCAGGTGTGCAGCAGTGTTTTGGTCATGTTTCGTCCTTCTTTCCGGATCTGATGCGGCGGATGAAATTGCGCAGTTTCCCTTCATTGGCCACCCGATAGGACCAATCGGATATGGAGAAAAAGCGCTGATAAACCTTGTGGAAAGGCTGGCTGACATAGGCGTCGAAAAACGCAGCCCGCTCCTTGGGCGATGCCGGGGCGCAAGAAAGCGCCGGGTTGTTCTCTGCCGCCTCCTGCAGTGTGCGTTTTTCCCGCTGCAGCGGGACCATATCAAAGAAGTGCGCGCCTTTCACTGTGTTAATAAGCAGCATGGAGACGCCTTTTTTCTGCTGCTCCGGCATGAAATCCGCCGGCAGCTCGCGGAACGTGCCCAACGTCAGGTCCGCTGCCCGGTTCGTACTGCAGTAGGTGCAGTGGTAGCAGGCGGGCCGCAGAAACAGACCCCGGAACAGGCCCCGGCCATAGTCGGATTTTGTCAGCGGCGCGTCATACTGGCCTCCGCCCTCAAAATCCACCACGAAGCGGGTGTCCGAACCTGTCACTTTTTTGCAGAACTGCACGGTTTTCACGCGGCGCTGCTTGATGTAGTGCATGGCTTCCACCATCTTGCTCCACACGCCCGGGGACGGAACGCCGCTGCACAGAACATCGGCAGTGAGAAGCCGCTCCGGGGATTCGCCCAAAAATCTATAAAGTCCATCTACTTGACAGGGCGTGCCCGTAAAGAAAACGTCCATACCCCGGTCCAGATAATAGCGCACCTGCTGGAAGCATTCGCCCATATCGCTTTGCACCAGCTTGGCGCCCGTGAGTCGGGGCAGGTCTGCCTTTGACTGAATGGCCGTGTGGACCACACGCATGTCGCTGTCCATAGCGGCGCCGAAAACAACACCGCCGGACTCCAGCACAAAGGAGGCGATGGCCGCAAAGGCACCGCCCGAGGTGGAAAGGCCGCGCATCTCGTCATCCTCGTTCCACACGGCGAAAGCCGTGGGATCGGGCCGCTGCTCCCGGTGCTTCAGTGCAGGGCAGATGTGCGTGCAGTGACCGCAGTGGACGCAGGCGTCCGTGACCTCAGGGTATAAAAAACCCTCCTTATCGGCCACCATTTTTATGGCGCCCCGGGGGCAGCCGCTGGCGCAGGCACCGCAGCCGGTGCAGTGCTCCCTGGGAGCGAGATGAGGCGACGCAGAAGAAATCATGCCCATACCTCCAAATTTTTTTGCTATTATACCACTTTATGCCCCGCTTGGCAACCGGCTTTGCGCCAAGCTCGGGGGACTTGCTATTTTCCCGGGGTTCTGTTATAATGTGAAAAGTTATTTGGTGGAGGTTTGCTATGCGAATTTTGGGCATTGATCCGGGCGTCGCCATTGTGGGCTTCGGGCTTATCGAGTCCGACCGTGGCAGCCTGCGGATGCTGCAGTATGGCGCCATCACCACCCCCGCCGGGCAGCCCCTGGCCGCCCGTCTTTTGCAGATCAGCCGGGATATGGAGGAGCTGATCGATGCCTTTCAGCCCGATGAAATGTCCATTGAGGAGTTGTTTTTCTCCAAGAATATTACCACCGGCATCGCCGTGGCCCACGCCCGGGGAGTGATCCTCTGCGCGGCGGAAAAAAAGCAGCTGCCTATCTATGAATATACCCCCATGCAGGTGAAACAGGCTGTGGTGGGCTATGGCCTGGCGGAAAAAAAGCAGGTCATGGACATGACGAAACGGCTGCTGAAGCTAAAGGCCGTTCCCCGGCCGGACGATGCCGCCGATGCCCTGGCCATAGCCCTGTGCCATGCCCGCAGCGCCACCAGTCTCCTGCGGCGGGCAACCCCCGGCGTGAAGGAAACCGTGTGAGAGGAAGAATTGCATGTATTACTATGTGAACGGAACCGTGGCGGAAATTGGTCCCAACCTGGCCGTCATCGACTGCGGCGGGGTGGGCTACGCCTGCGCCACCACCAACTATACCCTGGCCCAGCTGAAAAAAGGGGAGAAAGCCAAGCTCTATACCTATCTCCATGTGCGGGAGGAGATCTTCGACCTGTACGGTTTTGTCTCCCAGGCGGAACTGAGCAGCTTCAAGATGCTCATCGGGGTCTCCGGCGTGGGACCCAAGGCGGCCCTGGCGATCCTTTCCTCCGGCACGCCGGATCAGCTGGCCCTGAGCATTGTCACGGGCGACGAAAAGGCCCTCACCGGCGTACCGGGCATCGGCAAAAAGATCGCCCAGCGCATCATCCTGGAACTGAAGGACAAGCTGGCCAAGGAGCAGGGGAGCTTTGACACTCGGGGCGGCACCCTATCGCCGGTCCCCACCGGCGGCAAGACCCAGGAGGCGGCCTCCGCCCTGGCGGTGCTGGGATATTCGTCCCAGGAGATCTCCGCCGCTCTCAAGGGCGTGGATACGGCGCTGCCCGTGGAGGAGATGATCCGCATCGCCCTGAAAAAAATGGTGCGCTGAGACGCGGCACACAAAGGAGAATAAAGCGTGAGTATTGATTTCGGCAACGATATATTTGACGATTCCCTGGTGTCCACCACCTTTCAGCCGGAGGACAGCGGGGAGCTTTCCCTGCGCCCGCATACCTTAAAGGAGTACATCGGCCAAAGCAAGGCCAAGGAAAATCTCTCTATTTTCATTGAGGCTGCCCGCCGCCGCACGGAGTCGCTGGACCATGTGCTGCTCCACGGCCCTCCGGGCCTGGGCAAGACCACCCTGGCGGGCATTATCGCCGCGGAGATGGGCGTGAATATCCGCATCACCTCGGGGCCCGCCATCGAAAAGCCCGGCGACCTGGCGGCGCTGCTGACCAATCTGCAGGAAAACGACATCCTGTTCGTGGATGAGATCCACCGGCTGAACCGCTCCGTGGAGGAAATTCTCTATCCCGCCATGGAGGATTACGCCATCGACATCATCATTGGTAAGGGGCCGTCGGCCAACTCCATCCGGCTGGACCTGCCCCATTTCACACTCATCGGCGCCACCACCCGGGCCGGACAGCTCTCTGCGCCCCTGCGGGACCGTTTCGGCGTGACACTGCGGCTGGAGCTGTATACGCCCCAGGAGCTGGCGCAGATCGTCACCCGCAGCGCTGGCATCCTGCATGTGCCCATCGAGCCCTCCGGGGCTATGGAGATCGCCCGGCGCTCCCGGGGCACACCCCGTATCGCCAACCGGATGCTCCGGCGGGTGCGGGACTTTGCCGAGGTAAAAGCGGACGGCACCATCACCGATACCGTAGCGGACCAGGCGCTGCAGGCCCTGGAGATCGACCACCTGGGCCTGGACCCGGTGGATCGGCGGATGCTCCGGGCCATCATCGAGAACTACGGCGGCGGCCCGGTGGGGCTGGAGACCCTGGCGGCCACCATCGGAGAAGAATCCGTCACCTTGGAGGATGTATACGAGCCGTACCTGATGCAGCTGGGCTTTTTGACCCGGACGCCCCGGGGCCGCTGCGTCACCAAAAAAGCATATGACCATCTGCACCTGGCCTATCTTGGTCAGGAGCAGCTGACACTGTAAAATTAACGGAGGAAGATTGAAAATGGGTAAACTTTTCGGAACCGACGGTATCCGCGGCGTAGTCGGGGAGACCTTGACAGCAGAGCTGGCCTACCGGGTAGGCCAGGCCATCACCATCGTTCTGACGGAGCAGAAGGGCAGCGCTCCCACCATCACCATTGGCAAGGACACCCGCATTTCATCGGATATGCTGGAGTCGGCGCTCATGGCCGGCATTTGCTCCATGGGCGGCAGCGTCATGCCCTTCGGCACCATCCCCACCCCGGCGGTGGCATTCCTTACGGTGCAGGAGGAGGCTGACGCCGGTATTGTTATTTCCGCCTCTCACAATCCCTACGAGCACAACGGCATCAAGATTTTCGGCGCGCAGGGCTATAAGCTTTCCGACGAGATGGAGGAAAAGGTGGAGGACATCGTCCTTTCCGAGGAGTCGCTGCCCGTCAAGACCCACGATCAGATCGGCATGCGCCTGCACGGCATGCGCCAGATGAAGTCTGACTACATTGACCATCTTCTCTCCACGGTGGACTGCGATATGCGCGGCCTGCGTGTGCTGGTGGACTGCGCCAACGGCGCCGCCTCAGCCACGGCGCCGGACCTGTTCGGCAAGCTGCCGCTGCATGCGGACTTCATCTTCGATAAGCCCGACGGCATCAATATCAATAACGGCTGCGGCTCTACCCATATGGAGACCCTGTGCCAGGACGTGGTGGCAGGGAAGTATGACCTGGGCATCGCCTTTGACGGCGACGCTGACCGCTGCCTGCTGGTGGATGAAAAGGGCCATATCATCGACGGCGACAAGGTGCTGGCTGTGTGCGGAAAATCTATGCGGCGCAAGGGCAGCCTCAACGGGAACGCCATCGTGGCCACGGTCATGTCCAACCTGGGCCTGCACGAGTTCTGCCGCAAGGGGGATTTCCTGCTGGTCTGCACCGATGTGGGTGACCGCCATGTGCTGGAGAAGATGATCGAGTGCGGCTATATGATCGGCGGCGAGCAGTCAGGTCACACCATTTTCCGGGAGTATGCCACCACCGGTGACGGCGAGCTGACGGCCCTGCAGTTTATCCAGGCCTACTGCGAAGCCGGCGTTCCCGCCTCGGAGCTGGTGTCCTGCTGCGCCCAGTATCCCCAGGAGCTGATCAATGTGCCGGTCTCCGCCGTAGGCGGCGCCAAGGAGCGCATTATGTCCGATGACCGTCTGTGGGAGCAGGTGCGCAAGCAGGAGGAAGCTCTGAACGGGGAAGGCCGTATTTTGGTCCGTCCCTCCGGCACGGAAGCGCTCATTCGGGTCATGGTGGAGGCGAAAACCGTCGAAACCGCTCACAATGTGGCCAAGACTTTGGCTGATTTCATAAAAACCCTGTAACATTTTGCATAGTATTAACAAAGTTTTGCAGATTGCTTGACAAATAATTCATAGAAAAGGTATAATAACGGATGGACGGATATATGCAGACGCAATATAGTGAGCTGGAGCAGATGTCGGACGAGGCGCTTTGTATGGCGCTGCAGAACGGCACCTCTGCCGCCGGCGATATCCTGGCCCACCGGTACCGCAAGCTGGTTCGCTGCTGTGCGCACCCCTACTTTTTGGCGGGGGGCGACAGTGAGGATCTGCTGCAGGAGGGAATGTTTGGCCTCATCAAGGCCATGCGTGAGTTCCGGCCGGATCGGGAGGCCAGCTTTCAGACCTTTGCAGAGGTGTGTATCCGCAGCCGCCTGTGCTCGGTGATCCGGGCGTCCCGGGCAGGCAAGCATAGCCCATTAAATGAATCCGTACCCCTGAATGCATTTTTGCTTGATGCGCAGCCACAGTACAGTCAGCTCGATCCGGAGGATCTGCTTATTGACCGGGAAAAGGCTGCGGCACTGCTGAATCAGGTACGCAGTCAGCTTTCTGATCTGGAGGTCCGTGTGCTGGACCTGTATTTGGACGGCTGCAGCTGCGGAGAGATCGCAGCCACGGTTGGCAAACCCTATAAATCCGTGGACAATGCCGTTCAGCGTATCCGTCGCAAAATTGGGCGACAAATTTCTTCCGGCGAGATCAGCAATGGCTGAGCGCAATATATTTCTCAAAAGAGAGGGTAAAATCATGTACGAAGATAAGACTTTAGTTTGCAAAGAATGCGGCAAGGAGTTCGTTTTCACCGCCGGTGAGCAGGAGTTCTATGCTGAGCGCGGCTTCCAGAATGAGCCCCAGCGCTGCAAGGCCTGCCGTGACGCCCGCAAGAACGCTGCCCGCGGTC
>ERZ791865.1059-NODE-1059-length-30303-cov-15.721833_pt1 | contig 30303 bp, 35 predicted proteins | sample MGYA00509942_ERZ791865 | MGnify/ENA primary metagenome ERZ791865 (study PRJEB30046, sample SAMN00792098) | human gut metagenome | study: EMG produced TPA metagenomics assembly of the A metagenome-wide association study of gut microbiota in type 2...
TTGTGCGTCCTCCTTACTGCAAAAAGTCGTTGCTGTCCAAGCACCGGCGATATATTGTCTTGATTCGGTCGCTGGTCAGCTCTGTTACATTGTTTTCAAACTCCGGGTGATCTTCGCAGTATCGTTCGTAGGCAGCGATGTCTCGGAGCGTTTGGTCGAAATGATCCATCAGCTTACCACCTCCCACTCGTCGATCTCCGACTTGATGCGGTCAATAAAGCTGTTGCCGCCGAGTGCCTTGTACCCGCGGTAGAGATAGAGGAAGTCCTCCAGCTCGTACTGTCGGATAGTGCGCCCCTCCCTGTGGCGGTAGTAGGTGTGCAGCATATCGTGCCGGAGCTGGCATTTGAGCGCGTCGGTCAGCTTGTCCAGCCCGAGCAGCTTGTGCCGGATGGGCTTGATGAGCAGCGCCGCCGCCCCGATGATGATCGTTGCCTCGGAGCACAGCGCCGCGATGCTTGCCAAATCTGTCATTCGTTCCCCTCCATCATTTCACCATCCAAATTCCGGCCGCGTGCCACACGCACACCGCGCCGTACACGCCCGCGCACAGCGCTAAGCCCCGCCGCGCCTCGCGCGTCCCTCGGCGGTCGAGCCACAACGTCAACAGCGGCACGACTGCGCCCTTGTACCACATCATCGTGACGACGCTCCGCAGCATGGGATTCAGTTCCACACAGCCGCGCCGCAGCGCCAAGAGCGTGCAAATGAGATCGACCCAGTTTAGTGCGATCACCGTAATTGCCATATTACCCTCCCCACTCCGACAGACTGTGCAGGGTGACACTAACTCGCGGCATCCAGACATATTCCCGAAGTGCTTTATTGTCGGTGTATACCGTCAAGTTTCTTTGAGTAGAACCCGTGTAGTTGAGGATCTTGTCATCCAGCACCACCGGCGCATCCGCCGGGGCGAAAAAGACGATGGTATCCACGCTGCCTGCATTGAAACTTTCTGTCAGTAATCTGGAAATATTTGCGCTGAGGATCAGCGTGTTATACGTTCCGCTGCCAAGCTGCGTTTCATCTGTCGCACCGGCGTAGGCTCCCTCGCCGGAGATCGTCACGGTTTTCGTGTCCGCGTTGTAACTCCAATACGTCCCCGGCCCTGCGATTTTCGGGTTTCCCAATTCCTGCGGCACGTCCATCCCCTGCATATTGTAGGCGGGCGCCGACGCCTTGGCATATTGATACTCCGTGCCCGCCCGTGAGTTGATGTAGAAGTCGCTGTTTGTATAGGTCATGACCGTTCCGTCCGGCTTTGTAAATTCCGCCTTGCCGCCCAAAGAGTTTGCTGTGATCTTTGATTTAATGCCGATTGCCGCAAATGCCTTTGTGAGAAGAAGCCCCTGTTCGTTAATTACGTCTGATGGGATGCTCGTACTGTTATACCAGTCGTTTTCCGCACAGAGCGCGATCTCATCATCCATCAGGCGGCAGAAGTTGTTGTATGATTCCTCCGTCACGGTCACGGTATCGTCAAACAGCTCCCAGAAGAAGGTCTGGGTGTATGCCCTGTCCCGTGGGCGTCTCATGGAAAAATGCCGTTGGAGCCGCTTTACAAGTAAATACTTGTACTGATTGGATGTGTAGCTCATACCCCGCCCCGCTTTCTTCTGATGCCCCCGTACCGCTTCACCGCGTGGCGGAACTCTCCAACGGAAAAGTCCGGGAATAGGGTTTCGGTGAAATAAAGCTCTGAATAGGCGGACTGCCAAAGCAGGAAATTGGAGAGCCGCTGAAAGCCGCCCGTGCGGATGATGAGGTCTGGCTCCGGCAGATTTTGATACAGCGCTGCCGTGATCTCCTCCTCCGTCCGTGCGCCCTTGGCAACGGCGTCCACGATCTCCATTCGCCCGGAGTAGTTGCAGCAGAGGTTCAGCGTCAGGCCGTCACAGTGGGCGGTCTCCTGCTGGATGCGCTCCATTTTTTCGATGCTCTCAGGCGGAACACGCTTGTCCGTCCCGGAAATGAGGACGCGGATGTTGTTTTCCACAAATTCCCGATACCGTTCAAAATACCGGTTCGCCATGGAAAAGAGCGCGTCCACCTCCTCCTTGGGACGGCTCCAGTTCTCCCACGAAAAGCAGTAGACGGACAGGGCCGGGATGCCCATGTCCACGCACCAGTGCATCATGTCCTCCACCTTGTTCAGGCCCTGCTCATGCCCGGCGGAGCGCTCCAGACCCCGCCGCTCCGCCCAGCGTCCGTTTCCGTCGGCAATTACCGCAACGTGGTTCAGCTCATTCATGCCGTTGCCTCCTTTGTGGCCGGGAATACAGCGGTCACAACGCCGCTGTTCGCCTCGTTGCTGACGCTGGTCGCACCGGCGACCGTAAAGAAGTTCGCCGCCACGCCGTCCAGCTTGTAGCCCACCTTCGGCGTCAGCGTGATGGTGGCTGTGTAAACAGTCTGCGGGCCAAATTTCCCATCTACCAGATCCGGCGACCATGTGACCGTTCCGGTGAACTGCTTGCCCTCCGTGATTGCTGTCACAGGCTTTTCACCAACGACAGGCGCGGTAACGCCCCCAACGGCGGCTTCCGTCACCGTGACCCGTTCCGCCTCCACCAGCCCGAAGATGGCTACGGTCAGATCCCGACTTGGCGCGGTCACGGCGGAAATGGTGATCTCGGTGAATCCGGCCACGTTTTTGCTCTTGTCCGGAGCGGTGACAGCGGTGTTCACGATGGTCAGCGCCGCCGCCACTACCGCCTGCGTGTTGACGGTGGAGGAATCGGACGGCAGCCCCAACTGTACGCCGCCCGCGCCGATCTTGTAGCCCTCTGCCTTCAGCTTGTAAGTTGTTCCCTGCGCGTCAGGGTCCCAGCCGGTGAGGGTCAGCGCCACCGGCAGCCCGACCACATAGGAAGTGCCGCCGCCCCCGGAAATTTTGGACATTGCAAGCCGTTTCACGGCATTGTCCTGTGCGATGAAAGCCATATCGCCCGCTTTTGCCTCTGCCGCCTCCGGCTTTGCCAGAAGGTCGGCATCCGTCATCCGCACTTTGCCAAGATTGATTTGTGGCATTTTAGTTCCTCCTTTTCTATCAGACAACTTCCGTTGCGGTGATCGCACCGGCATCGTCTACCGTGATGCGGAATTTTTTGTTGGAATTGGGCGTGGAGGATTTGATGACTACGGCATCGCTGTCTCCGGCGGTCAGGACCTTGTCAGCATACCCTTTTGTGGCGGCGTCAGCATTTTCTGTTGGATTTGGAAGGTTGTAAATTTTTATGTTTTTTGCGTCAAATCCAGGTGCATCTCTGTCCGAGGAAAGAAAATCAAGTATGCCAAATCCTATTTCGTAAAATATTTCACCCTGATCGTTGTCCTTGACGTAACTAACCGCCAAATATGTCCCATTAGGTCCAGCACCAAAAAATTTTAGGAATTCCTCATTACCATCTTTGTTATAGCTCGAACACTGCAAAAACACTTCAGACATACCAAGATTCCATGCCCCGTAAATAGGTGTATTCTGTTTGTAAGCAGCATACACTTCTTCATAGGTTTTATCAGCCGTAAGTCCCCCATCCCCACCCGGTGAAAAGGTGACAATTAACGGTTCTTTTCCAAAGCTCAGCTCTGTAAAGGTGTATGTAGACGGGTTTTCATCACCGTTCCATTTGAAGTCGTATATCTTGCCTTTTGCATAATCGGGAAAATAGAGGTGGGGTGTGTCTCCTTCCTTAACAAACGTGCCGTTAAAATCCCCATCTTCGTTCGTAAAAAGTGCATTGGCTGCACAACCGATCCCCAGTGCCGAAGCTAACCAACCGGGGTTTAATGTGGAAGTGTATTTACCGCTCCCATCTTTACTAATAGCAAAAAAAGGAACGTTAAGATCAGTGACTTCTTCAGCAGTCTGGTCGATAGCAATAGAAATCCAGTTCCGCGTGAAGATTGGGTCTGTGTCAGCAGTTCCCTCCGTTAGCTGGTCGATCAAGCAGAAAGAGGCAATATCGTTGACAATGCTTACCAGAAAACCTGTCTCTATGGAATCAGGGCCGGAGATTCTCTGTAAAACTACCTGCTTCCCCGCTTTTACCGCTTCTGCAATCTCAGCCGGAGTTTTGTCGGACTTGTTATCCTTCACGGTTACAAGGAGCTGTTCAGCCCCGCCGCTCCGAATCCCACGAATTGCCTCTGCCATTCCGTCCGGGAACCGCAGCGGCTCACTCGTGCCGCCCTGCTCGCGGATGGCGTCAGCAACGGTCGTCATGTCTGTTCCGTTAACTAAGTATTCCATCAAAAGTCAGCTCCTTTCGCCGCAGAAACCTGCGCCATCACCCATTCACCGTTTTTTGCTCTTAAAAACGCCCCGTCGTCAGACGGTTCCGGGATTGGCAACAGCTTCTGATCGATTGTGCAGCAAGAGGATATTTGGGTATTGCTATTTTGCAGCTGCACAATGAAAAAAACATTGATGCTCGCCGATTCATAAGTCACCTTGCCACTGAACTGGTACGCTTTTATGGATTCAATCGCGCTGCCAACCAGATATGCCTGTACCGGTAAGCGCATTTGATCTTCCACGTACCCGAATTTGAGCAGCGCCCCACCGTTTTTGGCGGCAGCCACAAGCTGGGTCACGATGTCTGTAGATACCTCGAATGAGATGTATTCTCCATACCGCTCCACGACTACATTTACACCTGCGGAATACAGGTCAATAAGTATTGGAACTCGCTCCGGGACCACTTTCTCGCCTCGGACGCGGAGGAACGCACCGTCCTCTGCGCCGGTTACGTCAATGCCGGGATCTCCCTTCTCCCCTCTCGGGCCGGGAATACCTTGCGGACCTTCTTTGCCCTGTATTCCTTGCGCACCGGGGTCACCCTTTTCTCCTTTCGGGCCGGGGATGCCTTGCGGCCCCTCCTTGCCCTGTTTTCCTTGCGGGCCGGTATCACCCTTTCCGCCTTTGACGTGCCCGAGATTGATCGTGTCCCCGTCCGCCGTGGTCAAAATCAGATCGCCGTCATTGTTGATGGCGTACTGCGGCGGTTGATCTCCCTCGTAGGTCAGGATCAGGTCGCCATCGTCGTTGACGGAAAACTGATATGCGCCTGTCCCGCACAACTTCTTCGCGTCAATGCGCCGGACGGCGCCGTTCTGGATCAGCACCACCTGATCGCCGTCCATCAATTCCTGCACCACGGGCTTGTCCGTCAATTTCACGGTTGCCATGTGTTATCCCTCCAAACGCTTTTGTAATTCTGCTGATATAAATACTTCCAGAGTAATATCGTCTCCTTTTAGCGTGGTCAGCGAGGAAACGGTTCTTACCCAATTGATTCCATCTGTGCTGATGGCAATCCCTGTTCCTTTTCCCACCATAATAAATCTTCCTTTTTCGTAGTGGACGCACTTCCAAACGCAATTGTTCGGTACGCTGTTCGTTTTCCAGTTGATGCCGTCTTCGCTGTAGGCGTACAGTTTCGATTGTGTTGAGCTTAGATCGGAGTTAGGAATTGCTACGAATCTTCCGTCTCCGTAGGTAACGGAGAACCATTGTCCTTCTTCTGTGGTCGGTGCAGATGCCTTTGTCCAATTGATGCCATCCTCGCTGTAGGAGATTGCTCTTGCCCCCACTGCAACATATTTCCCGTTTCCATAAGCTATATCGTGGTAATAGGCGGCGTCATTATAGTTGGTGCTGCTCGGTAATGTTATCTTTGTCCAATTGATACCATCTTTGCTATAGGCGGATATTTGAAAATTACCGATTGCGAAAAATCTGTCGTTTACGAAACGAACTCCTCCCCAACTTGACATGAATTCGCATTCTACCGTCATTGGAGTTGACGTCCAATTGACCCCATCTTCACTGTAAAGAACTTGATCTTTTTTACTTCCGTTATTTACTGCAACAAATCTCCCGTTTCCGTAAGCGACAAACCACGTTCCTGAAAGCGGGAGTTGTCCTTTTGTCCAATTGATTCCGTCTTCGCTATAGTAGTAATCTTTGAATCCCGCGCCTGTTGCGACAAACTTTCCATTTCCGAATGCAACACTGTAACAGCACATGCCGCTATTCTGTAGGTCGATTTCCGTCCAGTCGATTCCGTTCTCGCTGTAAGCGACCCGCCCTTGTGCCACTGCGACAAATACTCCATTTCCATAGGCGATATCTCTCCAGTCGCTTTGTTTAGTGAAAGCTAACTCAGTCAAATTGTGCAGCACAACATTGGATAGCCCAAGTTTATCAAGCAACTTGTCATACCCAGTCACCCCCGTTCCTCCGCGGGCAACGCCCAGCACGCCGCCGGTCAGGTCGTTGGTGCTGTGCTTGTGGGATTCCTTTGCCGCGCCCACCTGATCCGCCGTGACCTTGTGCGGATTTTCACCGTTTTTCATGTGGTCGATCAGGCTGCTCACCGACTTGGCGATTTTCCCGAAGGCAATGGATAGCTTTTCCCCGGATTTCATCCCCACGAGTGCTCTTGCCTCGGCGTAGGTCGGCGTCAGGTCGTTGGTGGCTGCGTTCGGTACGTTCCCCAGTCCCACCTGCTCCTTTGTGACCTTGTGCGGGTTGTCCATGTTTTTTACATGGGCCTCCAGATCTGCGCGGCTGGCGTACACCAGACTTTGGGAGATGGAGGCTGTCACATTTTCGGCGTCTCCGATGTATACCAAAACGTCCATCTGCGTCTCCAGCACCTTGTCGGCGCTGGCGGGGATGTAGTCACTTTCTCCCTCCGGCGTGTACTGATAGGCGTACAGTAAAGTCCCATCCGCCGTATCCGGATCATGCGCCAGTACGCCAACCTCCGTCGCCCTGAAACTTGCGCTTACCTGAGAATTGCTGAAAGTGGTTCGCAGGGTCACGAATACATCCCCAACCTCATAGCTGCTGATCTCCGCCGTCAGCAGCGGATTGGACAGCGCCGCCGCACTTTTCCCCGCGTCCGCGCCGTTGCCCAACTGGATTGCCGTAAATTTAATATTTACCTCCCCAGCAATAGCCCGCAGCAGCAGGTCTGTGCCGGAGGGCGTCAGTTTTAGTGCCATGTTCATACCTCCTCGTCAATGATCCGATTTCCAGTCTCGTCGGCCAACAGGTTTCCCGCCTCGTCTGTCATGTAGGTCACGTCCAGCGCCGCCGGAATCTCGCACCCCAATGACACGATCCGCCCGACACGCACCGCGAAACCGGTGTACAGATGATGCTCCGCCCTTGTTTGCAACGTCACGCCGTCCAGCCACGCCGACGCCCTCTTGACCGGTTCTAAGATGCGCCTGAATTCCTCAATGGCCGTCACCGCGTCCTCTGTGTTGTCGCACACGATGCGAAAGCACCCCGGTCTCCCGCCGTACTCGAACCATTCCTCCACTCGCCCCTGTCCGATCACCGACGTGACCGTTTGGCTCACCGCTGCCACGGTTCCCATGGTGCGGCGAATAGTCATGCCGGATTTTACGATCCTGCGCTTTTGCTCGATGTCATAGCTCGTGTCGTACCAGTCGAGCTTCCAGTTGACGGCAAGTGCGTCCAGCACCTCCTCCGCCACAGTGTCGATGGCGGTATAGATTTGGCTTGCGTCGATGTAGTCCATCGTTTTCCGGTGCAGCTCCAGCATCGCCAGTGACAGCGCCATGACCCACGGCTGCTCCGCGAGGACGTGGGGCAGACCGTCCGCGATCTGCGCATCTCTCAGCCCTTTAATCATCCTCCAGCCCTCCGTAGGTCACGGTCGCGCCGGTGCATTTCGGCAACTCCGTTGCCTTGATCACGGTGTCCACCGGGGCTGTCAGCGTTACCCGCTTGGCCCCCGCCTCCCGCAGCCGGGCAATTAGCTCCGTGGGGTTGATGTCCCGTCCCAGCTTTCTTTGCCATGTCTGGAAGTCCGCCACCGCCGCCGAGATGCGGTTTTGTATTTCGCTCACGCTTCGCTGGTCGCTTTCCGCGATCCAGTATTTCACGGTGATGGCGTATTCCACCTCGCCCGGAGCCAGCGCCGTCACCTTGTCGCACAGCGGGCGGATGGTCTCGTCGTCCAGATAGGCCGCCATGGCCGTCAGTTCCGTGCTGTTTGGGACGCGCAGTCCGTTCTCGTCCTCGATCACGAAGTAGATATTTACCTCGTCCGGTAGCGGGCTGACGATGCGCACATCGGCTACATCGCCCCGCCACTCCCGCGCGTAGTATTCATAGGCATCGCGCGGCCCGGCGCAGCTATACACGCTGGGGGCGAGGTAGATGCGCCGCGTCAGGCTGTCGTCGTCCTCTGCGTCCAGTCCGCCGGTGCTTGGTGTGGTGTTGCTCACGCTGGCAACATAGGCGATGGGGTCAACCAGTATCTTGATGCCGCCGGACAGAATGCCGTTGCTATCCGCTCCGGCCTCCTCCGCCTGCACCACCACGTCGGTGTAGGTCTCTCCCGCCGCTATCTCGCCGTATTCCACGGTGTTGAAGTATTTCCCGTCCTCGGTCTTGACCCGTGTTCCCGTCGGAATGGCCGTTGCTCCGTTTTGCGCCTCCGAAAGCGTAAAGCGCACCGTCGCCGTGGCCCGGTTTGCCTCCTTGCGCGTCAGCCCCACAAGAGCAGCCAGCGCATCCAGCGCGTCTCCGGTGCTGGTTTTCAGCATTTCCATCCGTCCCTTTGCGTCGGCGTACTGCATTGTCTGATACTCCATCGCGCAAAAGGCTTTCATCAGCAGGTTCAGCGGGTCGGCTTCGCCGATCTCCGGCTCCTTGCCCGTGGCCTCCCGGTAATACTTGGTGTACAGCTCACGGAGCTGTTCTTCCGTCTCCTGCAAAGTCATGCTTTCGATGAAGCTCAGCTCCGGGCAGTTTGCCAATTCAGCGATATTAGACAAGCTCGATCACCACCTTTGGCGTCATATTTCCGTCCTGCGATTTTCCCGCAGTCCATTCCACACGGACGACACGCGCCCGTGGCTCATACTGTTCTGTCTTGCGCACATACTCCGCCGCCAGCAGGACTTGCGCATTTTCCTGCGGGCAGTCGATGATCGTTCCGTCGATGCCGAACTCCCGGTCGAGCGCCTGCTCTCCGGCCCTCGTGGCGTAAAGCACCTGCAAATTGCGGTACACCTCCGCCGCCGTGCTGTCGTTCGCGCTCCCCGGCAGTATCTCGATCACCGCGTTTTCCGTTGATAACATGGCTGCCTCCTTACAGGTATTCCTCGATGGTCAGGCTCACCTTGCACTCCACCATCGCGCCGCCGTGCAGCACCGCGCCCCACTCGTCGCTGATGTCCGTGATCTTGAACGGATACGGCGATACCGGCGAGCCGCCCACAATGAACCAGTCCGCCGCGTTGGTCTCCGCCATGCGCTGAAAATGCCGCAGAACGCTTCGCGGGTTTACCCCGTCCTGCGCCCGCAGCAAAAGATCGAACTGGTATTTCCGCAGCTTCGGGGCAATCCACTGGCTCCGCGCCCGTGCGCCTGTCCGGTTGTGGGTGGCCCAATCGCTGCCCCCTTGGCCTTTCAGCCCGCTCGGTGTCAGGATGCGCCGGTCGCTCACCGTGAACGTCATGCCCATGTAGCTTCCCAATGCCACTTTTCGCCCCTCCTTACTTATCCGGCTTTCCCACCGCGCCGCTCATGTGCGTGTGGTTTACAAGGCTCACGCCGTTGATGGTGATGTCCCCGCTCGCCGCCGTGGCGTTGATCTCCGGGGCTGTCAGGCTGATCTTGGTGGGGCTTTCGATCTCCACGTCCCCGGCCTCCGCCACCTTGACCGTCGCACCGTTCGCGGTGATTTCCACGTCTCCGCCCTCCACCTCGATCTTTGCGCCTTTTTTCGCGGCGAATGTATACTTGCCGCCCGCCGTCACGCTCAAAGCGCCTGCGGCCTCGATGCTCACAAAGGTTCCTGCCTCGATGCTCACCGTTGTCCCCGCCACGATGCCAACGCCGGTCTTGGCGTTCAGGCTCATGCTGGCGGCGCTGCTCTTAGCTTGAAACTGCCCGCCCGCCACAATGCTGATTGCGCCTTTCGCCTCGTCGTATATCTCGCCGTTGCAGGTGCGCCCTGTCCGCCGGTTCACATACTGGGTGTAAACGCCGGTGTTCTCGTCGTAGCGCTCATAAGCCAGTCCCTTTTGCGTGGCGTACTCCTTTCGGAACAGGCCCTTGTAGCCCTCCGCCGGGGTGTTGGTCTTGTTCCACACCGTTCCGGTGGTGGTTCCCGCCGCAGTTCCGTTGCTGTTGTGGCTCACGCTCACCACCTGCCCGATGCTGGGCATCTTGTACTCGCCGTTGCTGATAGCGTTGATCTGGCGGGTCACGCTTTTCCCCCGGTCAAAGTAGGTCACCTCATAGGTTCCCGCCTTATAGTCGATGGCGCTCACGCGCCCGGTTCGGTTTGTCCCCGCCATTACTTCTTCGCCTCCTCGCTGGCGATGCAGTAGCTCGCAGGCACCCAGCCCGTCACATTCTGGCCCACCGGCAGCTTTCCGCACCGCGCCGCGCTGTTGGTCACGCGGTAGCGCCCGTTGATCAGGATGCCGTCGTACAGCCAGTATGTTCCGGTTTTGGTTCCCGCCTTGTTCTTCGCTGTGCTGGAAACATACAGTGGGGCCTTGTTCAGTGTGATCGCCTGTCCCGCCTCGCCGCCCGCCGCCGCGCTGGCCGCGCCCGCCGCCGGGCTGGTGGTGGCGTAGGTGCTGTCATAGCTCACGCCGCTGTCCGCCGTCTTTTCGTGATACACGATCTTGCCGCCCACGTCCCACGAATGGAACGCCGGGCCGATGCCGCTGCACTCAAAGTCGGTGGTCAGTCCGCTTTTGGAAACCTTGTGTGTCACCTTGTCCACAAAGTATTTTCCGTTCAGGTTTCCAAAGCCTGTCAGCGCGATGCAGTTTCCCGCGCTTACCCTCCAGTCTCCGTCCACGCCGAAGCGCAGCTTCACCGTCCCGTGGTTGGCGCTGTTCAGCTCCGCGCAGAGCTGGACGCTGGCATCGTATACGCTGGTAGCCCGCCGGTTCACGCTCTTGGTGTGCGAGCCGCCGCCCACGCTGCACTCGATGTCAATGTCCTTGTCCGCGTCCGTGTAATTGAAGTACCCGCCGGTATAGGTGCCGGACAGGGTGGTGGTGTAGCCGAAGCTCCCCGGCCTGATCTGCGATCGGTCAAAGGTGCGCACGGCCCGCTTTGCCTTGTACTTCTCCCGGTCATACACCCACAGCCGCCGGGCGTACACTTTCAGGATAAGTCCGTAGTTTTTGCACAGGCTGTTGTAGTAGCTGCTGTCCGTGCCGTCCTGCTCGTCGCACTCGATGTCGTAGTCGTCGGCATCGTAGGTGAACGCAAGGCCGTACCGCGCGGCGATCTTTGCGCCGATACGCTTGATGCTGGTGTTCTTCCAGATCACGTCCCGCTCCAGCTCCGAAAAGTCGCTGTCGCTGGGCTTGCTCACGCCGCCCACCTGCAAGGTCGTCGGCGCGTCCGAAAAGCTCACATCGTCCAGCACGAACAACCCGCACTCCATGATGCTCCGCTGGCCCTGCCGTTCCCAGTTGTAGCCGAGAACACGCGCCCGCAGCGTCGCGCCCTTTTCCGGCATCCAGCCCAGCAGCCATTTCCTGTCCTGCGCGTTGATGGTGATGTCGATGCTGTCGCTGTTGTCCGCCGCGCTGTCGGTGTAGGTCAGGCTCTCGATGTCTCCGCCCACCTGCCCGGCAAAAGGGTAGCTGTTGTAGCGCACATCCAGCGCCAGCCGTCTTGTCTCAATCATAGCTCGCCTCGTATTTCCACGGCGGCATCAGTCCGTCCCGCTCTTCCTCCAGCGCCGGGGTGTTCAGCTCCGCCCCGGCGTTGAAGATAAACGTGTCGATCTCCTGCGGATTGGCCGCCATCAGCACGTCGGCGTGGTACTCGCTGCCGTATACCTCCTTGGCGATCACATCCCATGTGTCGCCGCTCTTGGTCGTGTACATCGCGTTTCCTCCCGTCAGTATGCCGTGCGGGCCTGTCTGCGCTGCATCTGGAGATACCACGCTTCAAACCGTGCCTGCGCCTCGGCCAGAGCCTCCTCCACCATGCTGCGGTCGGCGCTGCCCTGAATGTTGATCACCGGCGCAAATGTCATGCCGCCTCCGCCGCCGGAGCCGCCACCGTCGATTTCCGCCAGCTCCACCGGCTTCACGCCCAGCATTTGCCCGGCCTTGGCCCAGATGTCCAGATTGTCCCGCCGGGCCGCCCGCTGGAAGCTGATCACCGCCTCCGTTCCGGCCTCGCCAGCGATGCTTGCGCCGTTTGTAAAGCCGCCTCGCGCAAGCATGGGGATTTCCGGGATGTTGATGGAGAACGACTTGCCGCCCAGCAGCGGCACCCAGTCCGGGATGGTAATGCCGAGACTGTTGATGCCTGCGATTGCCTTGTTGATCAGGGCAATCACCGCGTTAATGGGGGTCTTGAACAGAGCGCCCAGCGTATTGAAGATGCCAACGAAGATGGATTTCACACCCTCCCACGCCATACGCCAGTTGCCGGAGAACACGCCGGTGATGAAGTTGATCACGCCCTCAAAGATGGTCTTGACCCCGTTGATCGCGCTGCTGATGCCCTCGGCAAAGACACCGATGGCGGCCAGCACCGCCGGAACCACTACCTGACCAATGTGTAGCAGCACCGTGATCACCGTCTGAATGATCGGCATGAGGAACTGAATGGCTTCGCCGATGATCTGTGCCATCGTCATGACCACGGAACCCACGCCGCTGATGATGGAGGCGATGGACGGAGCCGCCGCTGTGATGGTTTGCAGAATGACCGGTACTACCGTCTGCGTGATGAAGCTGAATATGCCCTCGATGATAGGCCGCACCGTCGTCTGTGAAAAGGTCACGAGCTGGCCGATCACACCCATCACCGATTGCAGGATGGTGGTAATGCCTCCAAAGGCTGCGCCCGCGTCCTCGCCGAACAGATTGGTGATGCTCTCCTGCAGCGGTTGCAGCGCCTTTGCCACACCGCCGTCCTCGAACAATCCCAGCAGCGCGTCCTTGAATACCGTAAACTTTTCCAGTCCCGTGTCGCCGAACACCCGCTGCACGATTTTGTCCAGCCCGCCGAACTTGTCCGTCAGGATGCTCACCACGGCGATGATGCCGGAGATCACACCCACAATAGGCAGCGCCCCGGACAGCAGACTACCGAGGCCGCCAACAATAGGGCCATAGATACTCCCCAGCAGACCGGCCCCGCCGCTGAATATGCTCCCGACAGCTTTCCCGGCACCAGAGTTTGCGATACCGCTTACCACGCCTCCCGCTTTCCCCAGCAAGCCGGAAAGACCCTGCTGGAAGATGCTGCCCTGAATGGTAGCCGCCGCTCCAATGCCCGCGATGCCTTGCCGTAGTGGCATGGTCAACTTCCCCAGCGCACCGCCCGCCTTTCCCATAAGGCCGCCCGCGAATTGTCCGGCTCGGCTGTTCGCGAACAGCCCGCCGAGATTTCCGAGGGACGAGCCGATGCCGCCCAGCCATTGCGCGGTCTTGCTGTTTCCGATTGCCCCCTGCAGGACGCTTCCCGCGCTTTGGTAGCCGGACAACAGCCCCGGCGTTCCCGCCGCCGCGCTCAAAAGTCCTGTGGTTCCCTTGATGCCGTTTCCACCGATCAGACTGGAGATTGCCGCCCCCAGTGTCGTGCGGAAGCCGTTGCTTCCCGATGCGCCTCGGAACGCAGAGAAAAGTCCCGCGCCCGCCGCGCCCGCACTCTGGCCGCTCTTGAACAGGCCCGCAAGTCCACCCTTTCCGCCACCGGAGAAAATAGCCTCCGCCGCCGGGGCGAACTTCATGCCAATAAACGCCGCCGCCATGCCGCCCAGCACACGCACCACCTGCTTGCCGTTGTTGATCAGGTAGTCAAGTCCCTTTTGGATGTGCGGCAGCGCCGTGTCCATAGCGCTTCCCAGCTTCTCCACGCCCCGGCTCGCCAGCGTTCCCAAGCTCTCTGCAAGCTGCGTCAGCTCCGGCATATTCTTTCGGATGCTGTTTAGAAAGTCGATCATGGAGAGATTGAATTGTTTTTTCGCCGGGAGGAACGCATCGCCGATCTCGATTTTCAGCGCCGTCTTGGTGCTTTTCAGCATGGTCTCGATGGCCTCCGGGGTCTGCGATTTGATGTTGAACTCCCGCTCCATGCTTCCCGTGTACAGACTTGGGTCGCTCACCATTTCCAGCGCCTTTCTGTACACATCGAGATTGTTGACGATCTTTGCGCCGCCCTCAATGGCCCATTGGCCGAACAGGGTGGACAGCGCCGCTACCTGTCGCTCCTGCGGCAGATCGTTGATGGCCTTAAAGATGGTGTCCAGCGTTCCCACGCTGTCCTCCTGCATGGCCTTGGCGACCCACTCCGCGCTCATGCCCAGCTCCTCAAACTGTTCTTTCTGGGCTTTCGTTGCGCTTGCGCCCTTGCTCAAATTCGTGATCATACGCTTGATGCTGGTTCCTACGCGATCGGTCGATACGCCCGTTGCCAGCATGGCATCCGCCAGCGCCGCCGTTGTGGCCGCGCTCACGCCGCCCACTTGGCCGAGGCTTGCTGCCGAATTGACCGCCTCCGCGATCTCCGCCGCCGTGGTCGCACTGTTTGCGCCCAGATAGTTGATTTGGTCAAAGAGCACCATGACCTCCTCGTGGGTCATTTTCAGCGATTGCTCCCACTTGGCGGCCCAGTTGCCCGCCTGATCGGCGCTGATGTCCATGGCCGTACCGGTCATAGCGATGTCACGCAGGAAACCGGTAACATTGCCAGAGCCGTCGATCTTGATCAAATCCTCCATAGCTTTGCCGGACTGTCCCGCCGCAGCGGCGAGGCGCGTCAAATCCTCCTGCGTATAGGGGATTTGTGTGCTCAAATCCTTGATCGCGTCCTTCATGGCCTCGTAGTTCTGCGCGTATGTCTTGCCGTTATCCGCCACCTTGTCGCTGATCTTTCCGGTAGCATCTGCCAGACCGTCCACATACTTGACCACATCCGCCATGTAGTTTTCAAACTTCTCCGCTTCCTTGGTGCAGCTTGCGATGGTTGTCACAGTCGCCGTTGCCAGCGTCCCCATGGCCGCAAGTCCCGCCGTTCCGATGGAGCTGATGCTGCGGGCAAAGCTGCTGATCTGGCTCTGGCTCCCGTTCAGCGCCGCCATCAGGCTTTTGTCCATCTTACCGGCGATCTTGATGCTTAACTCTAATGTTTTATTGTTCGCCATTCCTCCGCCACCTCGCTATTCAGCTCAATAAAGTCCCGGACAGGCATTTTCAGATAAAAGTCCACGCCCGTCCGTGTCACCGAGGACAGCCGGATAGCCGCTTTCCGCAGGGCCTTGGCTCCGCCCTTTATCCGAAAAAATCCGCGTCGTTCACCGCGTTTTTCAGTTTCAGCAGCTCATATAGGGGCAGCGTGGTAAAGAACTCCTCCGGGATGCCCGTTGCCATGGCGGCGATCACGCAGGAGTACAGATAGTTGGTGCTGTTCTCCGTCACCACAAAGCCCTCGCGGGCCATGCGGTTCTCCGCCTCGCTCTCATTCAGCGTGTTCAGGTCTGCCACGCCGTTCAGGTCGATGTCCCGGTATTCCTTGCCCTTATAATGGCGTGGCTTCTCCAGATGCATCACATGGTTTTCCGTTCTGCTCTCCACGTTCAGGTGTCTGCGCACCGCACCTGCCACGCGCTTGAAAGCGCCGCGAGGCATCAGCTTGAAAAACTCAATGGGCATTCCGGTTGCCTTGACCGCCATGGCGCGGGCAAATGCCGTCGTGGTCTCGCACAGCACCGAGGCCGCCGCCTCGCCCTCGCCGAAAAGCTGCCGCTGCACGTCGATAGCGTCCTGCACGGTCATCTTCTCCAGCCCCGTCAGGTCGATCTCTCCGTACTCCTTGCCCTCGAACACATAGGGCTTTGCCAGCTCCACGATGTTCTCGCTCTTTTTTGTCCCCTCGTTTGCGGTCTCCTCCGCCGTGATCTTGTCCTCTGCCATTGGTTGTCGCTCCTTTCAGCATTGTTTTTTTGTGTGAAAACACGGCCCGCCCCCGTTTGCGCAGGGACAGGCCGTATTGTTTTGCGCCCGTTAGATCAGGCTGTTCACGCCCGCCAGCATATCCTTGCCGTTGACCTTGTAGATGCCGTTGAGCTTGTCAACCTCCAAGAGCTGCTGGCCGTCCACCTCGATCATCAGGTAGGTCAGCTCCAGCGTCACGGTGGCTTCCATGGCCTCGCCCTTTTCCACCTTGCCGGGGTTGAACTTCTTCACGCGCCCGATCTCCACCACGCGCAGGCCCTTGAAGTTGTAGCCGCCCTGCTTGTCGTAGACCTGCTGCGAGGCTCGCAGCGTCAGGTTCACCGTGGACAGGGGAGAGAGCATATCCATGGCGGAGCTGTAGAGCGTGTTGAACTGGATTTCCTGCTCCATGCTCTCAAACTGGCCGATGGTGGGACTGTCCAGCTCGCCGTTCACGCCCACGCCGGAAACGGTGCTGGTTTTCATGTTGACCTCCGGCAGCGTTACCGACGCTGCCACGCCGATCATCTTCGTGCCGTCCAGATAGGCGTTATACTCGTTGATCTTCTCCGGGATATAGTTGTTGGAAATCATCTTCTTTTCCCTCCCTCATCAGTTCAGCGCGGCGGAAAGAGCGTCGGGGTCAAACTCGATGATGTCCTCGATGTCCTCCGCAGGGGTGAACGGGGTGATGTACTGGTGGAACGTGATCTTGCCGTCCAGCAGATCGGCGGTGGTGTTCTCGTCCTCGTTGAACGTGATCTCATAGCGGGCGCACACGCCACGGGCCACAAAGCCGTTGCCGCGCACGTTCTCGCTGTCCACAATGGCCTCGATCAGCCGCTTGTTGGCGGGGCTGTCCACTTTCTGGAAGTAGGTCAGGATAAACGTGTTGGCCGCCCATGTCAGGAAGCGGCGGACGCTGAACCAGCGGTCTTTCGGGTCACTGATGCCGGGGTAGGCCGCCGTGTTGTTGCCCCACAGGCGGAAACCGTTCATGTTCAGCCACGTTGCCACGCCGAAGCTGTTCACGGTGTTGGCCTGCTCCTGATCAAGCACCACCTCCGTGCCATCTTCGAGGCAGGCGGCAGAAACGGCGATGGTCTTGTTGCTGGGGCTGACGTTGGGCGTGTCGTCGTTCTGCGCGTCGGTGTAGGCTGTCAGCGCCGCCGCCAGTGCGCTGCCGCTGTACACCGTGTTGCCCACCTTGGCAAAAGGCCAAACTGCGTAGGCGTTGGGGTCGCTCACCGCCTGCGCCTCCTTTGTGGTCTTGACGGCGGTGTACTTGGTCGCGCCGGTGTTGCTGCAGTCGATGTCCACAACGCACACCGCGCCAAACACGCTGTTGATGCTCTTGGTCTTGGCCTGCAAGGCTGCCGCCACCGTCGCGTCCTTGCTGAAACGCGGGGCCAGCAGGATGCCGGGTGTCATGGACAGCTTCGGATAGACCTGACGCACCACCTCAAGGCCGGTCTCCTTGCCGGTGGAGCTGTCCACACCGCCCACGATGTCCGCCGCTGTCACCTTGCTGGGGTCGATCTTGTTGCCGGTCACAGTCAGGATCGTTGCTTCCTTACCCGCGCCGGTGGAAAGCACCACGATATTCAGCGTACCGTCGTCGTTCCATGTGGTGGTGTAGTCCGTGCCTGCGGTCAGCGTGGTGGAGTCGTTCTTAACGGTCAGCCCCTCCAGCAGAACGCCCGTCTCCTCCAGCACCGCCACGCCGTCGTTCACCTGAACGGTTCCGCCGGTGATGGCGATCTTGTGCTTGGCAGGGTCAAGCACATTGATCAGCACCATGGGCGCGATACCCACAACGCTGAAATTTGCGCTGATGCACTCGCAGAGGGTGTAGTTGGCGAAGTCAGGCAGATAGCCCACCGCCTCCACGGCCTCCTTGTAGCTGCTCACCAGCAGCGGCACGTTGACCGCCGCCGCCGGGTCTTTGAGCATATTCACCGGGGCGGTGCCTACGATCACCTGCAAGCCCGCCGTGCCGGTGATGGGCGCGACCATGCTGGTCGCAACCTCGCACGTGTATACGCCGTGTTTGTATGCCATAGTCTTTCTTCCTCCTTACAGTTCGGATTTGATCTTGCCGTACAGAATGGCCTCCGCCGTTCCTGCGGTCTCCAGCCGCTTTCTCGTCTCGGCAAAGCGCTCCACGTCCACCACCAGCTCCCCAGCCTCCGGGTGAATGGCGATGAACGCCTCCAGCGCCTCCGGGATGCCGCCGTGAAATACCGTGTACTGCTTGGCAACGCCGCGCACCGTTGGGCCGCAGTAAACCTGCGTCACGCTTGTTTTCTCCCGCTCCGTTGGCGTGGTCTCGGCAGCAGTCTCCGCCGCCGGGATGGCCGTCTCATTCACAGCGGCATCCGCCGCCAGCTTATCGTTTTTCTTGCTCATACCAGCTCCTCCATTTCTGTGTCCTGTGTCATGGCCGGTGCGGTGCAGGTCAACGAACACGCCCCGAAGTAGTACGGGTAGGTGTCGTCCTGCTGCATGGCCCACGCGATGGGTTTCAGCACGGTGAACGCCCCGCCGAAATACGGCTTGGTGCATAACCGCTGCACGATGTCCTCCTTGATGTTGGCAACATCCTGATAGCCCTCTCGCTCCTTGCCCTCGTCGTAGGCGCACACGATCAGGCTGAACTCAACCGCCTGCGGCCCGTCGTCGTTCTTGATCTCGCCGCCTGTCATACGCACAACGATGTACGGGGCCGCCGCCGCGTCCGTGTCCACATCCGCGTCATAGTCCTCCGGCACCGGCAAATCCTGCTTGAAGATTTTCAGCTCCTTGCGGCTTTGCTGGCCGTTGTACTTCTTCCCGGTGAAAAGCTCCTCCAGCGTTTCGATCAGCGCGTCTTGGCAGAGCTGGGGAGTTCGCCCGATGCCTGCGGCCCTCACCGCATCCATATAGTTCTTCATGGCTTACTTCCTCCTCGCCGCTCGCACCAGCACCCGTTCGGTCTGCTCCATCAGTCGGTCTTGCAGATACTCGGACACCTCCGGCTCCACCATCGGCCAGACGGTAGAGTGCATCGCCGAGGCCGACGGGCTTCCCATCGTCACCAGCTTTTCCACCTTACCATCCTTGTTTCGCCACCTTGGGTGACCCCGCTCCGTGACCGTGTGGCTGGAACTGGAGCCGATCTGTCGCTGCACCATGCCGATGTGGCCGCTCTTGAACTGCACAAGAAAGCCCTTGCTCATGTTGGCATTGCCTGTCAGCGCCGCCATGGACGAGGCTTTCAGAACACGGGCTTTCACATACTTTGGCGCGTGGTGCAAAACCTCGCGCCCAGTAAAGCGCTCCGTCGGCCTGTGCTGGAAATAACCGAGATCGTTGCGCATCTTTGCGATGTGCAGCTCTGCGCTCAAACTGGTGTTGCTGGCCTTTTTCCGTTGCACAAGGTCTTTCAGGTGCCGCCTGCCCGCCGCGTTCACGGCGTACCGCGCCTTTGCCTTTGCGATCATCAGCTTGCGGGCCTGCCGTGCCGTGGCGTTGATGGCTACCTTGGCCGCCGCCGGGGTCTTTTTCTTCAAATCGCCCAGCGCCGCCGCCACGGTGTCCAGCCCGTCCACTTCGATGGTCAGGTTCCCTGCGTCATAGGTTACTCTGCTCATTGCCGCGTCCTTTCCATGGAAATGCGGTACACGCCCGCCTCCTCCTCGCAGTTGAGGATGGTATACGACCGCTGCCGGTTCGTCCCTTTGTCCAGAACGAGGTGCTTTCCCACTTTCGGCTTCGGCCCGTAGTCGCTCACGCGGATATACAGCACTGTGTAGGCCGTATACAGTCCCGTATCGAAGTTCTGCTTGGCTCCCGCTTCCCAGTGGGCGCTATGCTCTTTGAGCCGCTGATCGTCCACGATCACCAGTGCGTCCTTGCCGTCAACCGTATGCCAGTCTGCGTGTTCGTTCTGCTCAAAGAAAGCCGCGTCGATGTCTGCTGCGGCACAGTCCTTAAAGGTGAGCGGAGGGGCAGCCCCCTCCGCTCCGCTGTATTCCTGCTTTAGCTCGAACAGCGCCATGTCAGCACACGGTCGCCACCAGCCAGCTATCCACCTTGTCGGGGATGGGCAGCGGGTGCGCCTGCAGCTCCACCATGCGGCGGTCGGGATGATGCTCCACATAGCTGCGCAGGATGCGGCTGGTCTGGGAGGTCACCCACAGGCCGGATGCATCTTCGATGTAGGTGCAGGCACCGTAGGCCATCATGTAGTTGGGTCTGGAGCTGATCAGGATGATCATGTTGTCCGGGATAAGGGGCTTGGTCTCCGGCGCGTCAGGGTTAGTCCAGTCGTCGTAGTAGACCTCGCCGTAAACGTACATGTCGAGGCTGGGGTCATTCAGGTGGCCGAGGTACTTCACGCCGTTGGGCAGGTCGCGGGGGGCGATCTCGCCGAGGTTCATGCGGCGGTTGTCCAGCATCTTCTGCACGTTGGCATCGGCAAAGAACTTTGCCTTGGCCGTCTTGCCCATGATGATGGTGTCCACGTTGGCAAAGCCGCCGTGCAGCACCGCATCCGTCCAGTCACCGAGGTTGCCGAGGATGTCGGCCTTGGTGCCGCCCCACTTGTTGTCGCCGGTCAGGGTTTTCTTGTTTGTCAGGCCGAAGTCGATGGTCTCGTTCACGCCATCGCCCACAATGGGGATGGTGCCGGTCACGATGGCCTGCACCGCCATCCACTCCTCGCGGCGCGTGGTCGCGTCGTTCAGCGTGGCGTACTCCTCCATGAGCTTCTGCGCGGCCCTCTGTGCAGGGGTCATGCCGCTGTACAGATCTTCGCCCGGCAGGCGGTTCATGAGCTGGTCAGCGGTGGTCACGTCATAGGGGTTGATCAGAGGGGGCTTGTAGCTCTCAGTCTGGTAGCCGTTGGCTTTCAACACCTTGCCGCCCACGCGAGGATGGACAAAGGCCGCCATGCGGCGGTCGCCTTTCACAAGGTCGATGTCCACGCGCTCGGTAGCGAACGTCTTGATGTTGGTGAAAAAGGTGTCGCGGAAATAGGTGTGTACGGCAGGGGTCTGTCTCACCACCTCCGCCAGATAGCGGGGGGAGTAAATGTTCACTTCGTTAGCCATGTTCTTTCTTCCTCCTTACTTCAAGTAGATGCCGAGGTTACGCAGAGGAACCTCCACGTCCGCAGCGGTGGCGTTGGCGGGCAGCACCAGCGCGTCGGCGAAGAACTCGCCGGAGAGGTACACGATGCCGTCCTCACCCGATGCGACATCCTCCGCCAGAATGCCGTACAGGCCCGTGGTGGTCACGGTGTAGGGAGCGGAGCTGCCGCTCACGCTGATGGCGGCCAGCTTACCGTCGCTGTTGAGAACCACGGGAGCGCCGCGCTTCAATGCGGCGGATGCCTCCTTGACTGCCGTAACGATCTCCGCATTACCCGCGATCAGGTAATCCGGCTGGGTGGAAAAGGTCTTTTTCGCCAAATCCATGCTCATGTTCTTTCTCCTCCTTTACTGCTTCTTGCCCATGGACTTGATCGCGTCCATGAACTCGTCCTGCTTGCCCGCGCTGCCGCCGGTGCCGCTGTCATTCTTCACGCCGCCCATGCCGCTCTTGTCGGCATCGGCCTTTGCTCCGTTGAGCCATGCGTTGCCGCTCTCCTTGGCAGCTTTCATCATGGCCACAGCGTACTCGCTGGCGCTCACCGGCTTTGTGAACTTGGCCTCATTCGTCAGCGCCTCGCTGCCGGACAGGGCCATGTCCTCGATGTCGTGGATGCGCTGGCGCTCGTCGCTCGTCGCTTTGTTCGCCGCCGCCTCCTCGATTTCATTGACCAGTGCGGGATAGGCCCCGCGCAGATCGTCCACGGTCTTGATCTCGTTTGCCATGTTCGTTACCTCCTTATGGCATTTGTTATTTACAGAGCAGGAGGCGGGAGCTGCCTTGCTGCTTTGTACAAAGTTGGGTGCCTTGTCGAAAGGCAGGTGTGTGTTGACGCTGTTGACGAACAGCATCCCGTCCCGGTTTTCGATCACCGTTCCGTCCGCCTCGTCCGTCAACTCGTCGATAAAGCCGTTTTCCTTTGCCTGCGCCGCTGTCCACCAGCTTGTCTCGTCCATCCATCCGGCCACCTCGTCCTTATCTCTGCCCGTCTTTTTCACATACAGGCCCACGATGCTTTCCCGGATGGCGGTCATCGCCTCGATGTATTTCTGCAATTCCTCGGCGTTGTAGTAGCCATAAGCGCCCATGCGCACCGGATGCACCATGTAGGTGCTGTCGGTGGCGGCGATCACCTTGCCGCAATGGCAGGCGACGATGGTTGCCGCGCTGGCGCACAGGCCGTCGATCTTCGCCGTCACCGCCGCCGGGTGCTGTTCAAGCTGGTTGCCGATGGCCTGCGCCGCGAATACGTCACCGCCGCCGCTGTTGATGCGCACCGTGATCTCGTCCAGCGCTCCCAGTCCGGCCAGCTCCTCCGCAAACTGTTTCGGTGTTACCTCGTCGCCCCACCAGCTCGTCTGCGAAATGTCACCGTAAAGCAGCAGCTCCACCTTGTTTCCTGCCTGATTGCAGAATTTCCAGAATTTCTTGTTTTCGGGCATTTCTGTTTTCCTCCTATTCTCCCGCCGTCTGCGCTTTTCCGATCTCGTCCACCTCGCGCTTGCGCTTGGCCTCCGTCACGCGCAGTTTGATGTTGCGGTTGTAGTCCCCGCCGGTCATTTGCGCCGTCTCCTCCTGCGCCGTGCTGAAACCGGCATCCACCCGCTTGATGGCGGCATCCACCTCCTGTACGGGGTTCAGGTTCGTCCGTGCCGGGCCGTTCCACGCGCAGGCCGTGTACGCCTTGCGCCGCACCGGATCGGCGAAAAAGCCCGGCGCGTGGATGCGCCCACGGGCTACTGCCTCGGCAAACCATTCCTCATAGACCGGCTGGCAAAAATCGTCCGTGAACCAGTCCCTCTGCATACTGCAGGTGCGCCAGAACTCGTTGAGTGCGCCGCGAGCTGCCGAATAGCTCGTGGTGAACTGCTTCATCATCACCTCCGGCGGTATCTCCAGTCCCGCGCCGATCAGGCGGATGGTTGCGTTGGTAAACTCGTCGTACCCGGTGTTCGGGTGCTTCGGGTCTGCAAACTGCACCTCCTCGCCGGGGTTCAGGTCAATGATGGCCCCCGGCCCCAGCTCGATACTGCTCTGGTCGGCGCTGTCGATCAGCTCCTCCGCCGGTATCATTTCTCCGAACGGCCTGCCGTCCGACGGGTTTTGTGACTTCACAAATACCGTGAACATGGCGCTGATCACCGCCGCCGTGATCTCTGCGTCCGTGTAGCGTCCAAGCTGTTTCAGGCTCTCCAGCACAGGGGCCAGCAGAGGAACGCCCCGCCGCTGGCCGATGCGCTCGCGGCTCATGATGTGCAGCACGTTCCGCCGCCCGGTTGTATCGCCGTAGGCTTCCACTCTCTGCCACGTCAGCCCCGCCGCGTCCACGGCGCTGTTGCTGCCCAGCGGATGCCGGTTGCATATCCAGTAGGCCGTCACCATGCCGTCCGCGTCGGTCTCCACGCCCTGCACGATGTTCTGCACCTCGTAGCCCTGCACCGTGCAGGGCATCAGCCTGTCAAAGCCGTCCGGGCTGCATACCCGGTCTGCCTCGATCAGCCGCACACGCAGGTCATACGGCACTCCCGCCTGATGCTTCATAGGCAGCAGGGCGATGGTGTCGCCGTTCATCAGGTAACTCAAAAAGGCGAGCTGCTGGAGCTGATAGAAGTTGTCCATCCGCTCCGCGTCGCATACCGGCGTGTCCGCCCACAGGGCGAACTCCCGCACGATCTGCGCTTGCAGCTTCTCCGCCGCCGCCTCGTCCAGCCCCAGATAGTCGCTGTCGAGCTGCGGCGCTGGCATCAACCCGCCTGCTACAACGTTCGTCCGCATGGTTTTCAGCGCCGCCGTGGCCGTTGGGATGCCCATGTAAGCGTCTCGGCTCCGCTGCCGCAGAATGTCGATGTTGTCCTCGATGTCCTCCTTGGCGCTGCCGCCGTGGTACATCCATCCCCTCATGCTCTTTTTCGTCAGGTTGGCTCCGTAGTTGCCGTACCCGCTGTTGATCACGCTCAGCGCGGCTCTCGCCGCCGCCCGCTTCGCCGCGTGGACGGGAGCCACGGTCATGATTGCCCGGTCAAGGATATTCGGTTTCATCATGCGCTCCCTCCTCATACGTCGCGGGCTACGGCACGATAGGCGCGGTTTCGCCCGCCGTGCTTATCCTCTGCCTCCGCCTCTGCCAGCTTTCCGGCCCAATATTCCATTTCCTCGCGCACCTGCTTCAAGTCAGCTCGCGTCAGCATACGGCTGCCGATCTGATAGCTCTGGCCGGTGGCGATGGCCTCCTCCGCCGCCAGCCATGTGTTCAGTTTCTTTTGACACATTTCTTTCGTAAAGATTGCCAATTAAATCCCTCCTCGCCTCCGGCGGCCCGCCGGACGTTTTCTGATGGGTTTTGCGATCTCGCCCTCCTGCAAAACAGGGTTGGCGATCTCCAGCGCCGCCGTGGCGTAGTTGCGCAGGTCAAGCGGCTCGTTGCGCTTGTGCTTGCTGTCTTTCAGCTCCCACGCCACAACGCTTCTGCCCTTGCGCCAGCGCACCACCATTTTCTCGGCTGTCAGGCCGATAAAATATTGCTCGTCATATCCTGCTTCCTCATTGAGCGGAAAGTGGCAGTAGTTCGGCCCCTTGGTCTCATGCCGCAGTCGTTGATACAGCAGGGCCTTTCCCGCGTCCACGCCGATGATGAACAGCGGCGTTTTTACACGGTTGTTGGTGGTTGGATTTCGGATATACGGCACGTCTGCGCCGCCCTTGCCCTTGATCGACCATATCTTTCGCTCCCACCGTTCCGCCGTGAAGCGGTATACCTGATCTGTGTGGTGGCCGCCGGTGTCGATGCAGGCGCTCATAATGTGCAGCACCGTCCCGTCTTTTTTCTTGAAGCCCCCCAGCAGGAAATTGTCGAGGTCTTGCCATACCTGCTCTTTCAGCATATCGCCGTATATCTTCTGGTAGCGGATGCCCCAGCTCTCCTTGCCAACGCCCCAGCCGACCACCTCTACCTCAAAGCGGTCGTCCTGCACGTCCACACCGGCTGTCAGCACCAGCACTCCCTCCGGCACGTCTGCGTCGTACAGCTCCCGCCGGTTCAGCAGTGCGGCATCCTCCACCTGCTCGCCCTGCTCCTCCCACGTTTCTCCCAGCTCCGTGTTCACCCAGACTTTCATGCCCTCCGGGTTTCCCTGATCAAGCTGTTCCTTTGCCACAAGGAATTTCTGCACGATCTCTTTCCATGAGCAGAACGTGGAGGCCAGCGTATTCAGGTGAAAGCCCCGCGCCTCCGCGCCGGGGTTCTCCGGCACAAAGCGCCCGCGTTTGCTTGCCTGCTTCCACTGGTATTCTCCGTTCACTACGCCGCAGCGCTCGCACTTGTATAGCACCTCACCCTGCGGGTCGTCCTTGTCAAATACCACGTTGGCCCACACGAACGGCTGGTAATGCCCGCACTCCGGGCATGGCACGTTCCATTCCTCCCGCGTGGACTGGTTGAACTCTGTCTCGATGCGGCTCTGTCCCTTAATGACCGGCGTGGACACGATCACAGTCTTTTTGTCCCAAAAGGTCGTCTGTCGCTTCTGGGCCAAGGAAAGCGGGTCGCCCTCCGTTCCGGCGCTGGCCGGATAGCGGTCAACCTCGTCCGCCAGCAGCACCTTGATGGGACGGCTGGCAAGGCCGGTCGCGCTGTTTGCACCCACGATGGTGATGTGGCCGCCGGGGAAATTCTTTTTCATGATGGTGTTGCCGGAATAGCGGCTTTTCACGTCGATCTTGTCCCGCAGCTCCGGCGTGTCCCGTATCATGGGCGCGAGCCTGTCTTTGGAAAAGGTCTGTCCCATGTCCAGCGTCGGTTGCATCACGAGGATGGGAGCCGGGGCGTAGTCCATGTAGTAGCCCAGCGGATTGAGGATGAAAGCGTCGGTCTTACCGATCTGCGCCGCGCTCATGATCACCACCTTGCGGATGTGCGGGTCGCCGATTGCGTCCATGATCTCCCGCTGGTATGGTGCCTTGTCCGTGTGCCAGCGGCCCGGCTCCGCGCTGCTTTCCGCCGACAGCACCCGGTATCGGTCTGCCCACTCCGAAAGCGTCAAAGCCGGTGGCGGTTTCAGCACCGCCGCGCACCGTGCCAACAGCTCCAGCGTCGGCTTTGGCAGATCAATGAGCTTTCGCTTTTTCATCGCTTTGCTTCCCCTGCGGCCAGTAGCGCTCATATTCTTTTCTCACGCAGCGAGGAAACATACACAGCACCTTGTCCTCGCTGGTCTGCACCCGCCACACGCACCCGCTACATGGGTGTTTCTTTTTCTGCTTCTCCATCGTCCTCACCGTCCTCCGCCGCAAAGGCCACCCGGTAATCGCTCATTTCCTCCAGAATTTCCTCGATGGCCCCTTTCAGCTCGTCGAAGATACCCGTCTGATCTCCGCCCATGGTGGACAGGGTGGGGGAGAGCTTGGCGGGCAGCGCCAGAAAGCGGCTGCGGATGTTCAGAAACATGGACTGGATGCCCCGCTCAATGTCCGCCGTGCGGTGTACCTCGCCCCGCCGCAGGTCGTTTTCCATTTCCGCCGCCTCACGCTTTGCCCGTGTCAGCATCATGCGCTCGTTGGTCAGCGTTTCCTTGCCCGCGCCGCCGATGTAGGTGATGTACCGTGCCACTGTCGGCTGTAACTCGTAAAGCCCCGGTCGGGCCTCCACGATCACGCCCTCGTCCCGAAGCTGGCGCACTCGCCGCTCCGTCAGGCAGAGCCATTGCGCCACCACCTTGCTTGTGTACAGCTTCATTAGCTTTACTCATTCCGGGCGATGGAGGCGTTGGCCCACATAACCGCTTCCTCCAGTTTTGTGTTGGCAAGGCTCTTTTCCCGGCTGTCCGGGCAGCATTCCTCGATCAGCTCCGCCAGTTCCCGCGCCTTTGCACGGATGCTCTCGTACCGCTCCGACTGGTCTCCTTTCGGGGCGTGATAGGTGTAAACATTGTCCAGCTTCTTCATGTCATGTCCTCCTCGTCAATTTCCTCGCCGCCGTCGATGTCAGGCACATCCACCGTTCCGGTGGCCCTCATGCGCAGCAGCTCCAGCTTCTCCTGCTCCAGCGTCATGCGCTTTTCGCTCTCCTCCAGTGCCCGCAGGCTGTCCGCGATCTTGGCGATGCGGCCCTGCACCTTGTAAAGCGCCTCCTGCAATTTCAGCACACGGCTGAACGCGCTGTCCTTGCTGTACATTCCCATGCTCTGTAAGGCACCGTCCTGCTTGTCCTTGCCGCGTCCGCCCGGCACCCTCATGTCCATCAGACTGTTGATGTACAGGCTGTCCTCCGGGGCCTTCTCATACTCCGCGATTTTGGCGAGTATCTTATGCTCCCGGAATTTCAGGATTTGCATTTCATGCTCCAGCGCGGCACGGCTTCCCAGCGGTGTTCGCTGTACGATCTCCCGCTCCGCGTCCGAGAGCATATCAAAAAAGACGGCGCTGTACGCTCCGTCCTTTTCTGCGTTCTTATTTCCCGCCGGTGCGCCCGCATGGTTTCCGGCAGCGTTTTTCTTTCCTGCGCTGTTGCGGTTTCCCGGCTGACCGCCCCGCCGCTTCTTTGGCAGAGCTTCATCCCACTTGTCCGCTGCTTTCCAATTCCGCAGGGTTTGATAGCTCACACCCTGCTCCTGCGCCAGCTCCCGCAGGCTTACTTCCTCACCCGCCGCCTTGCGGGCGATGTATGCAGCCTTGGCGGTGTCGCGCGACTTGCTCCGCTTCGGCATTTCACACCTCCAAATAGCTGTGCGCCCCGCTCGGCCTACGGAAATATCCCGCGTAGGAACGCAGGGCTTCGACCGGCGCAGGGCGCACCAATGGCAAAGCCCGCAGCGTTTCCGCCACGGGCTTTATTCCACGGTATGATATTATCACGAAAAACCTGCGGAAGTTGCTAATCCTGAAAATTTTTTCGTTAGTTAGGAAACGCAGTTATACGATGCCATTCCCATGGTCACCGTCAACAATGTGTTATCGTGGTTTTTGTCGTTCAAAACCTGTATCTGTACCATGTAGTCCCCGTACCCGCTGGCCGTCAGCAGCTCTTGCAGGCTATCCGAGGCTTGCATGGTTGTGTATGCGATTTTATCCCATGCCTCTTTCGCGTCCTTGTCGCCGGTCTGCGCGAGCATAGCCGTCTGTGCCAAGCCCTCCTGCCACACGTTCACGGTGTAAACATACCCATCTTTGCTGATGGTGCAGTCGTCGCCAAAGCCGGAAAGCGCAGTCTTTAGTTTCTCCCGCAGCTCCTCCTCGCTGATCTTCTCAACGGTCTCCGCAACATGGGATGTGTATTCCATCGACGCGGCGATATAGCTGTAGTCTCCGTCCTTTTCCACCAGCGCACCGCGCATGGCCTCGCCGGACGCGCCCACGATCTCCTGCACCTGTTGGCTCTGCTCTGCCGGGAACATGACCACGCCAAAGCGGTATTGCCCCGTCAGCATCTCTCCGTCCTTTGTGAATGGCGCTGTCTGCGCTTTACCATCTTGTACCGTGATGGTCTGCGTCTCCACATAGTCCTCGCGCCCGCCCGCCAGTTCGCCATTGTAGGAAAGCTCTGCGCTCAATTTCGTTCCATCCGGCAAGCTAGTCTGCACGGTAAATACCGGCTTCCCATCCTCACCACCAACAGCAATATCCATCGTCACATCAATATGCCGGATGCCTGTATAGGCGTAATACTCAATGATGATCTTTGTATCCGGCTTCCATGTGTTGGCGCTGTTCCAGCTTGTGTTCGAGCCGATCTTCACCGAGATAACGCTGTCTGCAAGAAATTCCGTTGCCGTTTCCTGCGGTTTTTCCTGAATGTTGGTGAAGCCCGCTTCTGCCAGTTGGCTTTTGACGACCTCCAACTCCACGCCCTTGCACTTTCCACTTTCAAATGGTGCGCTGATCTTATCTCCTGTGTCCCCACCGCCGCATCCGGCCAGCAACGCGCACAACGCAACGACCGCCGCCGTCACCGCCAGTCGCCGCAGGCTCCACCTCCGCCTGTCTTTTTCCCTTGCCATTTTCTTTCATCCTTTCTCCGTTTTTATGGTTTGAGCTTGTTCAAGCCGGTTTGAGCCGGGCGCATCGTCCCGGCCAGCTTACGCTATTCAAAAAACAACTCCGCTGCGATACCGCCTGCCGCCTCACATTCTCGCTTCACGCCCGTGTCCGCATTTCGGCATATTGTAAATCTTTTCTACTTTTTTCTCTGCTTTCTTATATTTTGTAAATCTTTATTACAAGATTATCCGTAAAAAATGGTATTGTCAAGCCGAACAGGAGGTACGGCTTATGAAAATATATGATTACTCCGGGCGGGCCAATATCTCCGGCGACCGAATACATCAGGCGCGAACTACCCAGCGCCTATCCCAAGATGCCCTTGCCGCCAAGATGCAGGTCTGCGGTGTTGGTCTGGGCAGGGAGGCCATCAGCCGCATCGAGACCGGCGACCGCTTCGTGACCGACTATGAGCTTGCCATCTTCGCCCGCGTCCTCGGCGTTTCCCTTGAATGGCTCACCGGCGATTTGGAACAGAAAGAATAATAGCGGAGCTGCCAACAGACTGTAGGCAGTTCCGCTTTTCTATTTCCCGGCGCGGCATCGTCGTCCCGCTCTCCCTCTGACCATTTTCGTGATGCCACGAAAATGATACCCGCCGCCAGCCGCTCCATCGCCGCCGACCTCGGCGCAGTCCGCAGCCCCTTGCGCACACGCGAGCGCCCGCCCGTTCCATATACAGCCGCCCGCCGATCTCACCATCAGCCGCCGCATAGGCGGCTTCTTTTTTTGCCCAAAACCGCCTCATTTTCTTCCTCTGTCGCATTTTTGACCCCGCCAACTTTTCCCGCCCCGGCTCCCCGGAAGCGATTTTTTGACCTCATACCTACAAAAATTTTGGGCTTCCGAACCCGCAAAGGACGACTGCCGCGCCGCCAGTACCTCGCGCGGGCGCGTTTAGAATTTCGCGCGGGCCTGCGCGTCGTGGTATCTTCGCGGGCGCGGGCGTTTGGTATCTCCTGCGGCCTGCTGGCCTGTGGGGCTGGCGGATGGCTGGCCGCTCTGGCGGCGGATGGCTCGCGCTATGCTGCGCCTGCGGGCCTGCGCGGCATGGTATCTCTGCGCGGGCCTGCGCGTTTGGTATCTCCTGCGCCCGCCCGGCTGGCGGCGCTGGCGGATGGCTGGCCGTCCTGCCGACTGCAGGAGCTGGCCGCCGCCCTG
>ERZ791865.1060-NODE-1060-length-30297-cov-3.943688_pt1 | contig 30297 bp, 24 predicted proteins | sample MGYA00509942_ERZ791865 | MGnify/ENA primary metagenome ERZ791865 (study PRJEB30046, sample SAMN00792098) | human gut metagenome | study: EMG produced TPA metagenomics assembly of the A metagenome-wide association study of gut microbiota in type 2...
GGGGCCCATGAGGTTCTCAATGTCCGTTTCGACCGGAAGCTCCACGGCTTTGCGCGTGCTTCCTGCCGCGCTCCGCCGGGAATCCATGCACCTTACTTATAATAAATTCCCAATAGCGCCTTGTGAGGCTCTGTGAATGCCCCCAGCCGGATCTCCATGCTGATCTCGAAGGCCCGGTCCCAGGGGAAGCCGTATCCCGTCAGCTCCACGCCGCCCCAGCCCCGCTCGGCATACTCCCGGGTGGAGGAAAGGGAAGAGATGAAGTTGCTCCGCTCCAGGTTTTCGATCACCGGGGCCACGGCCACTGCCATGCCGGCCTCCAGCCGCTCCAGGATGGCCACCCGGTCGATGTCCGGCATCCAGAAGTTGTCGGCATTGCCCGACAGGTCGTTCCGGACAAAGCTCAGAATGTCGTTGCGCACGATGTTCTTGTAGCAGAAGTCCTTCAGAATGCTGTCCGCCAAGGTCCGGACAAATGCCTGTTCTGTGGCATCTGTTTGCTCACCGTGCTGGAGGAAGGCATACCGGGCCACACCATGGCTCAGGGCCGTGCCGGTGACGATGGCCATATCCAGAAAGCCCGCATAGCTCAAAAGCCAGCCAAGCTCTGCCTGATCTGTCAGCGCCTTATGGAAGGCGGTCCCGTAGGTGCCGTTTCCCGCGTCGATGAGGATGGTAGGCAGCCCGGCAGCCCGGTTGTCGTTCAGACACTGGACCAGTGCGTTGATATACGTCTCCTGGGCTGCCGGGTCTGCCGGCTGGGTCAGCACCAGCATTGCCAGTTCCTCGCCGCCGGGTTCCGCCATCGTCAGGTCGAAAAAGTCGAAGTGCTCTGCCACGATGGCCTCCAGAGGCTGGTAGTCATAGGCGCAGGCGGGTTGGTCCTCAGTACCGCCGAAATACTGGACGGACACCGCAGCACCTTCCCAGCCGTACTCCTCCAGGCAGAGCTTCGTCACCGCCTTAAAGGCCAGGTCGTCCACACCGGAGAGCAGGGCGTCCCCTTGGCGCAGCTGCGCCCGGAGATAGGCGACCTCGTTTTTCTGGATGCTGTCCTCCTCCGAGGAGTCGTCGATGCCGATCAATACCCGGAACTGCCCGTCCGCCGTCTCCTCCAGAGCTTGGAACATGGCGTCGCTAAGCCGCAGCTTCCGCTCCCGGGAGGCCAGATAGTTCTCCACGGCTCCCTCCGGCAGCGGCTCCTCCGCCTCCACCGGGACGGGGGTTCCGTCCGCCCCCAGGGGGTAGTCCGCCACAATGTTCCCGATGGTCAGATCCGTGCCCTCCAGGTGGGGACGGGGTGCCATGCCGTAAGTCCGCAGGGCATTGTACTCGTTGAGGCCGAACCCGCCGTAGCCGGTGGTGGCCGCCAGCCGCATGACTGTGTCCAGCAACCAGATCCGGTTGTTCTCATCCGCTGCCAGCAGGTCGATCACCGCCGTCAGCAGCTCCGCTTCCACCAGTGTCTCTCCGGAGGAAAGCGTCACCGGGTTCTCCCCAGTCATAGCCCGGGAGCTGACCAGCCCGCCGGAGAGCAGCTGATCCAGGGACAGGATGTACCGGTCACACCCGGCGGCCTCCTGCTTAGCCACCCACTCGTACAGTGCTCCCCGGTCCCCGTACTGGGTCCCGTTCTCATTCGGGGGCTGGCCGTCCAGCCGGGTGCGGTACAGGTCCCGCTCCGGCATGGCCAACTCGTAGCCCAAGGATTCCGCCAGGTATACCACCCGCTCGGCGTTGTCTGGCCGGTCATCCAGAGGTACGTAGGCGATCACCGGCGCACCGGCCTGGGGGGTCTCCTGTTCCACAGGCTCCGTCCGCACCGGCCCGCACCCTGCCAGAAGCGTACAGGCCAGCGCCGCTGCCAACATCCGTCTTCTCATGGTATGTTCTCCTGTTTCCAAAAGAGCGGAGCCATCGGCTCCGCTCCATCTGTTCTGTCCTGCCCCACACTCTCGGGACGGGAAAAGGGGCAGGGGAAAACCGAAGGTTTTCCCCAGTTGATCTGCCTCCGGCAGCTCAAGAATCTGAAACCATTTTCGGCAGGATATGCGCCTGCCGAAAATACATGGACTCAGCCGCCTTGGGCGGCGTCTCCAGTGACCGCCGTGGTGGCTCGGAGGGGAGCCTGCTCCCCTCCGAATTCCCTCACAGTCCGAATGCTCCCAGGTCCAACCCACCGGTGGCCTGCTCGATGCTCTTGTCCATGGCCTCCCCGGCCTGGCGCAGGGCCTCATTTACAGCGGATACCACCAGGTCCTGGAGCATCTCCACATCCTCCGGGTCCACGGCCTCCGGTTTGATGGTAACGGCCAGCACTTCCTTTTTGCCGTTGACCTTGGCCTCTACCACGCCGCCTCCCACGCTGGCGGTGAACTCCTGGGCCTCTACGGCCTCCTGGGCCGCATTCACCTGCTCCTGCATCTGCTGGATGCGGGCCTGCATCTCCGCCTGGCGCTGAGCGCCGGTCATCTTCATGCTGCCGTTGGTAAATCCACGGCGTGCGCTGTATCCCATAACTGGTCTCTCCTTTGTATTACTTGATCTCGATATTATCGAACTGACTGCCGAATTTCAGCAGGTTCTGCAGATTTTCCCGGGGCGTGGCCTTGGGGGGCTCTCCCACCTGAAAGACCAGGCGCACCGTCACGCCGCCGCTGGCGGCTTCCTCCATCAGGGCATTTCGCACCCGGTCATTGTCCAGACGTCCCAAGGTAATGTCATCCGGGGCATAAACCGTCAGCAGGCCGCCCTCCAGAACACCTGTGCACATATCCAGAAACACCCGGTACATAGGCGGCAGGCGGCCCTTGCAGCCCTCTGCCAGCGCCCGCCACCAACTGCCCCCCACAGCGGATGCCGCAGCAGGGGAGGGGGCGGCGGGCTGCGCCTCCGGTACGTCGAACACCCGCGCTCCGGGCTCCTCCGGCAGAGGCGGCTCCTCGGGAAGCGGAGGGCGCTCCTCCCGTGCCGGCAGTTCTTCCCGAGGTGGGGCATCCTCCGGCGCAGGTGCCGGGGGCGGTACGGGGCTGGAGGACGGCTTCACCGTGCCGCCGCTTTCTGCGGCGGCCGCCCGCAGAAGCTGCCCCCGTTGGGCACTGTCTTCCAGCCGCTGGACCCGGGCCTCCAGGGCCGTCAGGTCCCCAGAGAGGGACTCGTCGCACAGCCGCAGGAGGCAGAGCTCCGCATCCGTGCGGCGGTTGGAGCTGTAATAGAGGTCCGCCGTGGCCCTTTGCAGCGTAGTGGCCAGGTAGATCAGCCGGGTAGCGGGAATCTCCCTGCCTAGCCTGTCCAGCGTGGCGCTGTCATAGCCGCCGGAGAGCAGGGCTGCCCCCCCCTCCGGCGCTGTACGCCGCAGCAGCAGGTCCCGGACCAGCGTGCTGAGCTCACCCAGCACCGCGCCTACATCCTTGCCACCCTGGTACAGCTGGTCCAGCTGCAGCAGGGCGCCCTTGGCGTCCCGGCTCAGAATAAACTCCATCAGCTGGGCCGTCTGCAGGTTTCCCGCCAGGCCCAGCGCCTCCAGCACGGCCCGGCTGTCCACGGTCCCGCCTACGGCGGCACACTGGTCCAAAAGGCTCAGGCCGTCCCGCAGAGCGCCGTCCGCCAGACGGCTCAACAGCTCCGCGCCATCCGCCGTCAGGTCGATCTGCTCCTGTCCGGCCACATACAGCAGCCGCGCCGCGATGTCCTGAGGCGTGATGCGCTTGAAGGAAAACCGCTGGCACCTAGAGAGGATGGTGGCGGGCACCTTGTGGAGCTCCGTAGTGGCCAGAATGAACATCAGGTGCTCCGGCGGCTCCTCCAGAATCTTCAGCAGAGCATTGAAGGCCGGGGTGGAGAGCATGTGGACCTCGTCCACGATGTACACCCGCTTCTTCACATTGGCCGGGGCGTAGATGGCTTCGTCCCGCAAGGCCCGCACTTGGTCGACACCGTTGTTGGAGGCAGCGTCCAGCTCCAGTACATCCAGAAAACTGCCGTTTTCGATGCCCACGCAGGAGGGGCACTGGCAGCAGGGATCGCCGTCCATCGGGTGCTCGCAGTTGACGGCCTTGGCCAAGATTTTGGCACAGGTGGTCTTGCCGGTGCCCCGGGTGCCTGTGAAGAGGTACGCATGGGAGGTGCGGCCCTCCGCCACCTGCTTACGCAGAGTCTGGGTGATGTGGGACTGGCCGATGACATCCGAAAACGTTTTGGGCCGCCATTTGCGGTACAGGGCCTGATACAAGAAATCACCTCCAAGCGAAAAAAGTCCTCCGCATGCAGCTGCGGAACCGGCGCCCTCGCGGCACATGGAACATCCCGCTTAATGCTGCTCGGTTCCCCGCCTGACATGATTCGCGGGCATCCATTGCGCGAGACCGGCTCCGCAGCTGCATGCGGAGGACTGTAACGTTATAGCTTATTTATTTTACTATATCCTCTGCAAATTGGCAACAAAAAATTTTCCGCTTTCTGAAAAAAATAGTCTTTACAACAGAGAAAATTATGGTATAATATTATCTGCCGTTGCATGACAGGGATGATGGACTCATAGTTCAACGGGGAGGGCGCTGCGTTTGCAGCCATATAAAACTACATCCCGCAGCGCTGGTTCTCCTCCCATTTACTAGTCTGGTTTTCCGTGATTTCTCCTCAAAACCGAATATCTCAAAAATCTGTTTTTCATAACTTTTTTGATTGAAAAATGGCCGATTTGGGCTCGTAGCTCAGCTGGGAGAGCGCTGCGTTCGCATCCATATGGACGCACATCACCGGCCCGATTTTTCCTTCCAATTTTTCGTCCGATTTCTTGGACTTTCCCTTCAAAATCGAATATCTCAAAAATCCATTTTTCGCAACTTTTTTGATTGAAAAATGGCTAATTTGGGCGGTTAGCTCAGCTGGGAGAGCGCGGCGTTCGCATCGCCGAGGTCGAGGGTTCGAGCCCCTTACCGTCCACCAAAACTGGAAATCGCCGTGGTTTTACCACGGCGATTTTCCCGTTTGACCACAGAAATACCACAGACGGATTTCTGTTTTGACCACCGGAAGGGCATTCCCTGTTTCAAGGGGATGCCCTTCCTACTTGTTTACAGCCCTACAAAATTTGAGGTGATGCCTCTGTTGGTCCCTCCGGTTTTAGGATGCCTGGGTATCCTGTCCCAGCAATTCCGCCCGGATCTCGTCGTAGTACCGCTGCACCGTGGAGCGATCCACGCCCAGCTCTCTGGCGATCATGCCCTTGCTGGTCACGCCGGGGTGCTCTCGCAGGTAGGCGGCAATGGCTTTCTTCTTGAGACTTATCCCGTCAGGATATTCCGTGCTGGCCCCGGAGCGCAGGGCAGCGATCTCCGCCTTCATTTGGAGGATCAGCTCCTTCAGCTTCTCCTCGCACTCCTCCTCCGTGTGTCCGTAGACATTCCGGGAGTGCTTTTTGCCGTCCGGCCAGATGGGGGAGTATCTTCCCTCCCAGAGGTTTTCTTTGATCTGCTTGAGGTAGCCGGTCCCTGGCCTGCGGCGGGCGGGCTGGACGGGGGTGAACTCCGGCTCCGGGCAGGCGGCATTTTCTTCCTTTCCAGCCGCTGCCGCCTCTACGCCCGCGATCCCTTGGTCGATACTCACCGCCGCCTTCCGCCGCATCTCGTCGGTGATGTGGGTGTAGGTATTCAGGGTGGTGGCCGATGACACATGGCCGATGATGGCGGAGAGCGTCTTTACATCCATTCCGTTTTCCAGGGACATGGTGGCAAAGGTATGGCGCAGATCGTGAAATCTGACGGGCTTGCACCCGGCACGTTTCAGAATGATTTGGAGCCGCTTGCGCACATAGCCGGGGTCGATGGGCTGGTCCGGCTTGATCCTCGATGGGAACATCAGGTCAGAGAAGATGCCCTTTTTGTACTCCGCCAGCACCTCCAGCATAGCGGGAGGCAGGATGATGGTGCGGTTGGCCGCCTTGGTCTTGGGTTCACTGACGATCAGTTTTCCGCCCACCGGACAGATTTGCCTGTCGATACGGAGCGTTCCCGTGGCGAAGTCCAGATCATCCCACCGGAGGGCCAGCAACTCGCCCCGGCGCATCCCGGTAGTCAGGTCCAGCAGGAAGAGCTCGTACATCCCCTCCGCCTTGGCCTGAATGAGGAACCGGCGCATCTCCTCCCGGGTCAGCACCTGCATCTCCTTCCCTTTGATGGGCGGGAGCCTGCACCCTGCAGCGGGGTTTCCGTGGATCAGTTTCTCCTCCACCGCCTTGTCCAGGGCCATCTGGCAGACGGCGTGACAGCTGCGCACCGAGCGGTCCGCCATGCCCTTTCCTCGTTTGTCCGCATTGCTTTTTCTGCCGCTCTCCTTCATGGTCCGGAAGAATTGCTGGAGATCCGCCTGGGTCAGCCGGTTGAGCTGGATATTGCCCAGACCGGGGATCAGGTGGTTGTAGATCCAACCCTCGTAGCCCAGTTGGGTGGTGGGCCGGAGCCGGGGCTTGGAGAAATTCTGGTACCAGTGATCCATCCACGCCCCGAAGGGCATATCAGGCCGCACCTGAGTTGGGCGGTGGCCGCCGCACTGCTCCTTCAGCTGTTCCAGCTTCCCCACGCATTCCTTCTTGGTCTTGGCCAGCACATTTTTTGTCTTAGGGTTACCCGCCTCGTCATAGCCTACTACTACTCGGCCCTCCCAGCGGCCATCCTTCCGCAGGCGGACGGTGCCCTCGCCCCGTTTTCTCTTTCCTGCCATGCTTTCACCTCACCATGATGTGTTCCATAAAGCCGCCCACGATCTCGCTGGCCCGCTTCTGCATATCGCCGGTCACATGGGTGTAGGTATCCAGGGTGAAGGACGCTTGGGTGTGTCCCAGGATGCCCGACAGGGTCTTGGCGTCTACCCCGGAGGCCAGGGCATGTGTAGCAAATGTGTGGCGTAGATCATGGAACCTGATGCTGGGCAACCCAGCCTTTTTCAACAGCTCCTTCATGCGGACGTAGGCGGCATTGGGACGGGTGGGTCGCTCCGGGTGGAGAGGATCAGGGAAGATCCACTCTGTATAGGAGCGTTTCCTGCGCCCCGATAGGAGCTGGGCTGTACTGGGCGGCAGAGTGATGATCCGTTTCCCGGCCCCGGTCTTTGTCTCTCCGGCGGTTAGCCTTCCGCCCCGTTCCGCGTGGATGGTCCGGCGAATGGTGAGGGTGCCGTGGGCCTCATCGAAGTCCTGCCACATGAGGCCACAGATCTCACCCCGGCGCAGGCCGGTGGTCAGCTCTGTGTAGAAGAAGTCGTGCCAAACCTTATCCTCCCGGATGGCTGTCATGAACCGCTCCAGCTGGGTATCGTTCAGGACCTGTTTGGGCGTGGTCTTTTTCCTTGGCAGGACGATGCCGTCGGTGGGGTTCCTGGCGATCAGGTTTTCCTGCGCCGCCGCGTCCAGGGCCTCGTGGAGGACGCCGTGGATACGGCGGACGGTGGAGCCGGCCAGTTTGTACCCGTATTGCGGATGCTCCTCCTGACGGCCGTGCTCCTGGAGCTCCCGGTACAGCTGGCGGATATCCTCGGCGACGATCTTTCCCACCGGCTTGTTCCCCAGGCGGGGCTTGATGTTCCGCTCGATGTATCCCCGGTATCCCTCCAAGGTGGAGGGCCGCACCGAGGGGGCGGCGTACTCCTCCAGCCAGCGGTCCAGCCACTCGCCCAGGGGCATTTTGCTCTCCTCCCGCAGATCCACGTCCCGGTACTCCTCGGTGTTCTGGTGGAGCTTTACCAGAAGCTCCTTCTGACTTCCGGCGGAGAGGTAACGGAAGATGGAGTCTCCGTTGCTCTTGTGCCCCACTACGATGCGGCCCTCCCAGCGGCCGTCCTCTCTTTTTCTGACCATGCCGTCTCCAGACGGCCTTCTCTTTGCCATGAACTGCACCTCCTTATCAGCAACACACCATATCGTAACTCTTCCGCAATATCCAGCCCATTTCCCAACTGTTATCAAAAAGTTATCATCTGCGCCACTTGGCTTTTCTCTTTTGTTTTGCGGCGCAATTCTTGAGCGACTCACATCCCGCCCATGGTCATGCCGCCCTGGGTCTGCTCATCCTCATGGTCGTCCGGCTTGTGGCCCATGGCGATCTTCTTGGCCCGGATCTTTTGACGCAGCTTCCGGTCTACGCCGTGCCCCACCGGAGCGACGGGAGGTACGGAATTCTCCTGAAAAATCCGGCCCAGGTGGTGGAGCAGCTTGGTGGCAGAGAGGAGCACATTAGGGCTGTGATTGTCACGGAAATGCTCCAGGAAGAACTGGGCGTATTTGTTTCCCTGTGATGCGGATTCCCAGAGCCAGTGATACGCCTGCTCCCTATCTTGGGTCACATCCTCGCCGGTGAGGTACAGCTTACCCAGGGTGTACTGCGCATACTGGTTGCCCTCTTGAGGGCATCGCTCAGATACTCTACCGCCTTGGCTACATTCTTCAGGACATCCGTTCCCTCCAGATACAGTTTCCCCAGCCGGTAGGCGGCGTAGGGATTGCCCTGCGCCGCCGCTTTCTCATACCAGGACACCGCTTCCTCCATCCGCTTTTGACTTTGTAGCAGCTTACCAAGAGCGTACTGTGTGAAGTCATGACACGCTTCAGCGGCACGGCGGAACCACATCTCCGCCTGTTCGTCATCCGGCAGCACACCCATACCATCCCGCCAGCATTTGCCCAGCAGGTGAGAGGCCACGGTGAAGCCGGCGTCCCAGAGCTGCTCCAGTAACCGCACCTGTTCCGCTTTTTCTTCCTCTGTGTTTTCATATACCGAGAGGACCAGGCGTAGTACACCTCCTCCTGGTCCTCATCAACCTCATCCCTCATGGTTGTATCTTCGAAGGTAAAAGCACCCAAACGCAGTTCCTCTGCCTCCCGGATGACCATGTTCTTGATGGCCTTGAATTCCTTCTGCTGGGACAGCGGTTTGTATTCTCTGGGAGTATCCTTGTAGTAGCGCTCCAGCTCATCCCGCAGCCGGTTCCAGTGGTCATAGCACTCCGCCACTTCCGGGAGCCTGGCCAGTTCGTCCACGATGGCATCTACCTGGGCCTTTACCGGCTTTTTCAGATAGCCGTACACCTTCTTGCCCTTGACTTCAGATAACATTTCGGCCAGCGTTTCCATCTGCCCATCGATGACAGGACTGTCGCAGAGTCCGGACTTCATCTCCCGAATGAGACGCCCCATGGCTTCCATTGCCGCGTCCCGTACCTGCTGATAGGACAGATCCTTCTCTTGATAGAGGGATAACAGCTCGTCCCGAAAGATGTCGTTGGACAGTTGGGAGCGCATTTGCTCGATGCCTTTCTCAGTCAGATAGCCCTGCTTGGGATCGGCAGACCAGGCCATCATGTGGATGTGCGGGTGGTGCTTTTCATCGTGGAAGGCAGCGCACCATCGAAAATTACTCGGCGGAATTTTCATCGCCGCCGCCAGTTCTGCCTGATGAGCCAGCAGCAATCTGCGCCAGCTCTCGCTGTTTTCGTAGCCCAGCCGTGCGGCATCCTCCCGCTTCAGGGAGTAGATGAAGGTCCATACCGGACCGGCGTGTGCGTTGATCTCTGCCATGGTCTGCTCCAGATCGGCGGGACCGTCGGCGGAGAACAGTCCGTGGGATCGGGGGCGCTCCGCCATGTACTCCAGGTAGCCGCCGGGCTTCAGCTCCTCCACACCGTCCCGGGTAGCAATGTATTCGGCATAGTGACCGCCGCCGTTTCCCGGCCTGATGTAACCCGACTTCTGAATCAGCCCCTCCATTCCTCCACCCCTTTCTGGTAGGCAAGGGCGTCATCCATGTCGATCTCACCGTTGGTCTCTCTGACCTCCTTCACGCACCGAACCCGCGTCTTACGCAGCGTGTCCAGATCCACCTCCATCCCGGCGGCCACCAGATTTCCCATGAGGTTCTCCTCCACCGCCAGCTTGAACAGCAGGTGTCCCATCCGTTTGCCCAGGGCCCCCAGCTTGCCATCCAGTATGTCGGACAGTACTCTGGGCAGATACTCATCGGCCCGCTCCGCGTCCAGGTAGCCGGAGTAGAACTGAATCGCCTTTTCGATATACTCATTTTTTGTGGAGCAGTTGTCTTTCTGGTAGTGGGATTCCACCTGATCCCACACAGCATCGTCCATCCAGACGGTGTGCCGGTGTCTATTTTCACCCATTGTCAAATACCTCCCAAATCCGTGATAGCGTCAGCGCATGTCCCGCAACGGCGGGGATATTCGTCTGTTTCTCTGGAAACAGCGTCAATCGTAGTTTGGGCGTTCCGGAAAAGCGTCAGCCCCTGTTCCCGGAAACCGCCCGCACTGCGGGCGGTTGTGTCTGCCCGGGCGCACAAAAGCGCCAAGGCTTTCTCCTGCTTTTTCTTTCGTCCCTCGGTTCCGTGCAAAAAGGGCCGGAAACCTTGTGCCGCAATGCCTCCCACAACCGGCCCACACCGGCCCGAACCGGCTGGGAGGGGCAGGGACCCTGCCCCTCCCGTCATCGGGGCACACAGCGGCTCACAGGGGCACACAGGCGGGAGGACGGCGGGTCCCAGGAAACACTCTCCCGGGGCGGCCGGATCCGTCTGTGGAACTGCCGGAAGTCTCCCACGCATCCCTGCGGACCATGCTGTCGTACAACAACCACTCACATATCATCCTGCGGATGCCGCTCTGGATCTCCTCCCTGCGCATTTTTGCGAGGGCCCGCTGCTCCTCTGTCAGGTCCCCCTTGGTCTCGTCGCACAGGAAGAGCAGTACCGCATCTTCGCCGATAGGTGTGTCGTGGGCGTCGTTCCAGCTGTTGACGATGTACCGCACGGTGAGCGCGGTTCTCCAGGCGGACAGTTCGGGATCGTTTTCGATGAGGCGGTCCGTCATCTCTCTCCACATCACGCCGGCGCGCCGCCTTCCCGGCTGTACATCTCCAACCGTTTCTGTGTTTTCCACGTCTCCAGCATCCCGTCGGCCTCCGCCAGCTGGCGCTGGTGGTACGCCTCTACCACCTGCTGGATGGGGAGGATGGTGTAGCGCAGACAGCCGTTGAGGATGCGGCCGTCCCGGGTGGTGACGGTGGTGCGCTCCGTGGTGATGAGGCCCCGCTCCTCCAGCTCCACCACATATTTGCGCACCGTGTTCACGCTCATGCCGGTGGCGTGTCCGATGGTGCGGTAGCTGGCCGTGCACTGATAGGTCTGACGGTTTTCGATGCGCATCAGGAAGCCGTAGACCGCAATGGCCCCGGCGGACAGCCCCAGGGAGTAGATCTCATTGGGGAGGGGGAAGTAGTTCTTGATGGGGTCCCGTCTGGTCCAGTCCGATTTTCTCATTTCGCACCTCCCGCCTTGCGCTCCGCCCACTGCCGGAAGGCGTCCCGGGGCACTGCCAGACGGCTCCCTACCTTCAGGGTGGGGAAGTCCGGCTCATGCATCAATTCGTAGGCGGAGGAGATGGACACCCCCAGCACGTTGGCCACCGTCCTGGCGTTGAGGAACAGGGGCAGGTCGTCGTAGGACTTGTAGATGGACAGTTTCATTGTTTTTACCTCCTTCTTTTGAATGCAAAATGAAAAGCTCCCACAAATTTTGTGGGAGCAGTATCCATATTGCGTTTTTGCTTTGCTGTGATAGAATAGAACCATCCGGAGGTGAGGAGATGGCACAGAGCAGATACCGTATTTATGAACTATCCGCGCGGGCGGTGATGAGTTACGCCGTACAGGAGTCCGGGCAGTGGCGGTTTGCCCTTGACCGGCGGGCTGCGGAAAAATGCAGGAGCTTTTCGGCGCTCCATGAGCAGGACGGCAACGCGCTGTTCTTCCAGATCATGTGCGTCCTGCGGGGAGACGATTTCTCAGAGCCGGATGACGGCCGGGTGATCCCGGATCTCTCTGATGTGATCTTCTACATGGATTTCTCCGGCATCTTCGACGGCGGAGACGCGAGTCCCCGTCAGCAGATCCGCCGGCAAAAGGCCCGGGACATGTTCCGCCCGGAGGGAGTGGTCCTGGACCTGGGTGCCGGGACCTGCCGCTATCTGGCCTTCGAGCGGTCCGGAAGTATGAGCCGCCAGAGCAGGCTCTCCTTCCTCCAGGAGGACGTCTATGACCAGGTACGCCGGCGCATCCAGATGGACATGACCATCGGCGACTGCCAGCTCAGCAAGCTCTACGCCTACAACGGCCTGATGCTCTCCGGCGGCGTGCGGGTGGAGGGGATCGGCATTGACAAGCCACACCGCGTCATCGTGGTGGACAATCCAGTGGTGACGGTCAGGGATGTCCCTGCCATCACTGTGGAGGATGACGGCACCCAAAACAGCACCCGGAAGTATCATCGGGTGGAGCGTAGGATAGACGTTCCCATCACCTGCTTTGACGGAGAGGGTCTCATTTCCAAGCAGTATGCCAGGGTGGTAGACCGGGCGCTCTGCGGCGCCGCAGTCCATACCTCTTTTCAGATCCGGCTGCCCTATGTGAAGGGCATGGTGCATCAGGTGGACTTTCAGCAGATCCTGGACTTGTGCGGCCAAGGGGTGATCCGGGATGCCTGGGGTCTGGAGCATCGCGTCAGAGACGTGGACATCATCCTCACCAAGAGTATGTTCAAGGGATACGGCTGGCTGACGGACAACGGCATGACCTGGGAGGACTACTGGGACGCCTTTCGCCGCTACCGCCACGCTCTGTATATCACCAATGTGAGCAAGGTGAAGCCGGAGACCCACACCGAGCTGAACTACCAGTTTTTGAACACTGTTTCCATCCGGGAAGAGGAGTTCCGCCCCCGGGATCTGCCGGATGGCTGGGAGCACAGCCCCGAAGAGGATGGGCGCAGCTGGCTCACCAAGCAGACTGAGGCGGCTTACTACAACTTCCGGGCCAACAAGGCGTTCCGGCGGGAGTACTTCCTCAAACAGATGGATCGCTGGGGCATCCTGCCATTCCGCAAAAGCCGGGAGCATCTGCTGGGAGAGATCCTGCGCAAGAATCCCCGCATGATCGGAGAACCCGTCTACCAGAATGAACTGGACGCCAGAGCGAAACAGATTTTGAAGAACTACGCTGTGGGGCGTCTGATCGTTGCCGGCGACAACCGCTATCTCTCCGGCGACCTGTTGGACTTTATCAGTTTTCTGCTGGAATCGGTGCCGAAAAAGAAACGGAACAAGGCATATTACGAAGTGACCAAGAGCTTCCGGTTCAAAAACAGTGCCTTTTACGCACCGGGCGCAGCCTATGAGCATGGGGATACCTGCACCCTGCTACGCAATCCCCACATTGCCAGAAATGAAGAGCTGCAGCTCTCTTTCTACGATGCCAAGAAAGAAAAGATGCAGATGCGACACTACTACTTCCATCATCTCACCGACCTTCTTATGGTGGACTCCACCATGCTGGCGGCGGAGCGCCTGGGCGGCGCGGACTACGACGGCGACATGATCAAGACCATCGCCGATCCAATTCTGAACGAGTGCGTTCGCCGGAACTATGATGCTTCCCAGGACACTGCGGATGATGCACTGTCCAATGAGGCGAATATCCCGCTGCTGATGATCCCGTCAGCGGAGCCCCTGATCCGCAGCGCCGATGACTGGGAGGCCCGGTTCGAAACGGTCCGCAGCACCTTTTCCTCCCGGGTGGGACAGATCTGCAACGCGGCGCTGAACCGGAGCATCGTCGCCTATAACGAGAACTCCGACGACGGGGAGCGCCAGCGCCTTCGGGAGGAGACGGAGTTGCTGGCCATCCTGACGGGGCTGGAGATCGACTCCGCCAAGAGTGGGGTCCGGCCGGATCTGGACGAGTATCTGGGCCGGCACACCGTGCCGCGCACGCCGTTCCTCCAGTACAAGGGGCTGCTGGAACAGGCGGAGAGCCGCCGGGCCTGGTATGAACCCACCCACGCCAAGCGCATGAAAACGTTCTTTGCCTCCGTCAACTGGGACCGAGTGGACTCCAATCTGGAGCGGCTCCCCTATCTGGCCCGGCAGCTGGAGAAGCACACCCCGGCGGTAAAGGACAGACCGGCCGCAGACGGAGAGCTGTTTGTGTTCGCCCAGGCCCCGGACTGGAAGGAACATCTGGACAGGGATATTCTGGACCAGGTATCCGTCCTGCTGGCAGAGTATGAGGCCTGCCTCTCCCGCATCCGGGCCTGCCGCGCGGAGCCCCGCCAGAAGCGGCGGAAGAGCGACATCGAACGCATCCTCTACGGCCGGGGGCAGGAGGACCTCTGGGACACAGACGAGCTGTACGCCCGGCTGACGGCGCTTCCGCCGGAGCGGGTGGACGAAGTCCTGGAGGCGCTGCGCCGGGAGAAGTGGCAGTTTTTGGGTGAGGAGGAGCGGGAGCGCTTTTTGCTGGTCCGGCTCCCCGAGCTTCAGGACCTGTTCGATTTGTTTTCCGATTTCCGCTCCGGCGGCTATCGCGTTTTGGGCGACCTGCTCTGTGACATCTCCGAGGAGAACCAAGCCGAGGACCGCAGGCAGCTGATCCGGTCCGCCGACTCCGCGGCCTTCGCCGATTTGATGACCGCCTATCTGGAAAAACGCAGCGCCCAGAGCTACCGGGAGGCGGTGGCGCTCAGGTGCCGCGCCCTTTTGGACGGCATCGTGAAACCGGCTGCGGCCGTGCGCTATGTAGTCGCTCTGGGGAAGCGGAACCTGCCGTGGGATCTGCTTCTGGATGTGCTGGAGCCCAACGTGCTGGAGGTGCGCCATGCTGAATGAGCGGCAGGAGTTTTTGGACTATACGGAGCCGGTGGAGTACCGGTCATCCGGCAAGAAGGACACCGCCTGGCTGGGTCGGTTCACCTTTGAGGCCCTGCGGGATTTCAGCGGTCTGGCACGGATTTTGACGATCCTGGCCCGGGGTTTCCTGTTCCACGCTCTGGGCGGGACGCTCTTATCAGGAGATCCGAGAGGCCGGATCAGCCAGGCCCGAAACGGGCTGTGCGCTTGGTGCAGTGTTCCGGAATCAGGCCGGAGCCGCCAAGAGTGGCAGTACCATACGGCGTTCCCCCAGTTTCATGAGGCGTTCCCCAAGCTGGTGGATGAAGCGGGGACGGGGTGGTTCTGCCGCCATTTCCACAACGCCATGCGGTTTGCGCTGGAGCACCCCGCCCTGGTTCGGAAGAGCTATGCGGATGCGGCCGGAGAGCTGGATAGGAAGTTCGACCGGGTGTGGCGGGACAAGGTGCGCCAGTTCCAGACGCCACCTTTCTCCTCCGCCACAGAGGGCGCCTGGACGATCCGCTTTGACGATGTGATCGCCGACGCTTTGGAGCTGGGACCGCTGCGCTCCGCGGAGGCGGAATTGCCGGCGGAATTGAAAGCGCGGCTGGAGGAGGTCCGTCCGGAGGGGCTGCCGGCCAAAGTCCTCCATACCGTGATCGCCTACTATGCAGCCAACCGGCCGGAGGCCGACGACTGGGTGGTGCTCCCCGTGACCAACTTTGACTGCTATTTCGGCGATACCAACTTTGGGCGGAAGTATCTGAAGATGCTCCCAGCAGAAGTCATAGAGCGGAGCAGCAGCTTTGGCATCAGCCGGTATCGGGTAGATCCCCGGTATCTGCCGCCGTGGGCCAGAGTTTCGAAGCGGGATCTGATGGGCGAATAGCGGCTGTGAAACGGACAAAGGGACTGGCCTGATGGCCAGTCCCTTATCTTTGATTAAGCGTGTGAAAAACTGATACGCCTGCCGGGCAGATAGGACTTGCGAAACGGCTTCTTCAAAGGTACAATACCCAAAACAATAGCTGCGAAAAGCGCTTCCTGACTGGGACGGCGATCGCTGCCGCATCTGGCGAAGGTCCGTTCTATGTTGACCGCCTCGGGAGTCTATTTACAGAGATACAGAAGGGGCACCCCATGCATTGGGGGTGCCTTTTCTGTTCTGCTCCACCAGCGCAATATATTCAGGAGTCCATACAGCCGGCTCTTTCACAGGCTTCACGCTTTGTTAGAAACACCGCTTCTCCCATTCACTTTGTCCGCTTTGTTCACAATATTCACTGAACATTCACATATTACAGGTGAATTTCGACAAAAAAGATAGACTTGTCTATAAGACGTTCTAAATCAGAATTACTATATTGACGAATTGCGACTCGAAAGATGAGCGCAATTTTTTAACTCACAGGCCTGCACAATCTGGGGACTACTGTCCCTCGTACCGATTTTTAACATAAAGCCCGTATTTTTTTAATTTCCGATAGACCGTCGGCCTACTGACGCCGAGCCGCTTTGCCACGTCGCTCAGGTTCCCGCCGCAGGCCCTCAGGCACTCCCGCAGCGCCTCCGCCTCCAGCTGCGCATAGGTCTGGCCCGCAGCTCCGGACGCCGGCGGACTCCCGGCTGGAGCGGCGCGGCCGGCGGTACCGCTGTCGGTCCGGCACGCCCGGACCCCTTCAGGCAGGTCCTCCACTTCAAGGATCGTTCCGTCAGAGACGATTACCGCCCGCTCAACGGTGTTCTCCAGTTCCCGCACATTGCCGGGCCAACTATAGGCGCCCATTGCGGCCAGGGCCTCCTTTGAGAATCCCTCGATCTTCTTGTTGAACGCACAGCCGTATTTTGCAATGAAGTAGTTGCTCAGGACCGCGATATCCTCCGTGCGCTCCCGCAGGGCCGGAAGGCGGATATTCAACACATTCAGCCGGTAGTACAGGTCCTGCCGGAATGTGTTTTCCCGGATGCGCATCTCCAGGTTCTGGTTCGTGGCTGCGATCACACGGACATCGATCTTGATAGGGGTCCTCCCACCGATCCGCACGACCTCCTGGGTCTGCAGGACTCGCAGCAGCGCCACCTGGATCTCATAGGGCATATCGCCGATCTCATCGAGAAAGATAGTCCCCTTGTTTGCCAGTTCAAACTTCCCGGGCTGACCGTTTTTGTGTGCGCCGGTAAACGCGCCCGCCTCATATCCGAACAGCTCGCTCTCGATCAGAGCCTTCGGAATGGCGCCGCAGTTGATCGCTACGAATGGTTCCTGCGTCCGGAGGCTGCTGTTGTGGATAGCCTGGGCGAACATCTCTTTTCCTGTCCCACTCTCGCCGGTGATCAGCACGGCGGCGCTGTGTTTTGCTGCGATTCGTGCGGCGTCTATCGCATCGGCAAAGATTTGCGAGGTGCCGATGATGTCGCTGAAGGTGAATGGCGTCCGGGAGATCGCGCGGTCGGCGGCCATTTTGTTTAGGTCCGAGGATTTTTGCAGCTGGATGAAATAGTCCTGATTTTCTCTGGAGACCCGGCGGATCGTGCAGTGAAGCGGCAGGTATTTTTGGACCGGGATGATGTCGAAGGAATAGCTACCGCTGGAGTCGATCTCCTGGTCGATTTGCCTCAGCTTCTCCTGATCCAGAGAGGAGCCGAAGTAGCCGAAGATGTTGCCGTTTTTCAGGAAGGTCTCCTTGGGCCCGCTCTTCAGGCTGATCATGTCGATGGCATGCTGGTTGGCGGAGTAGATGGAGCCGTCGGCGTGGAAATAGATCATGCCGAAATCCGCCGCTTCCAGCGCGGTATTCAGCTTCTGGTTGGCGGAAACGATCTCCCGGTTCCTCTGAATGAGTGCCAGCTGCTGGGAGATGGCCTCGGCGGTCATGATCGTCAGGCCCAGCGTGTGGTTGTGGCTCTTCCACCAGTGGCCAGAGATCGAGATCGCCCCGAGAAATCTGCCGCTCCCCACCTCATGGATCGGAGCCCCTGACCCGGCGATGTCATCGTCGATACTGTTGGGATGTTCGGTGGAGACGATCTGGAAGGGCTTGTCAAACTGATAGCAGGCGTATAAGAGCCCCGGGTATGAGCTCTGCCCGCCCCGATAGGCCCCCTCGTCCACGCCGGTCCTCCGGGCCTCTGCCAGGGACGTCTCACTTCCGACCATTTTTATCACGACGCCTTTTTCGTTCATGAGCATGACCCAGAAGTGCTCGGGGTCGAGGAAACTGTGGAGCTGGTGCATATACGGCTCCGCGACCGCGAGCAGATCCCTGGATTCCTCCAGTGCCCGGGAAAATTCCTCAGCCGTCGTCCTGCCCTTTTGCAGGGGCTGCGAGAGATCTTCACCCCTGTTCATGCGGAAGATGTTGTATGCCTCCCAACAGGCCAGGATGTCTGTTCGGACCCCTGTGATCCCCGCTGTGGAGCCGGTCTGAAAGAACTTCTCACGCATCTTCCGAGTGTGGTCCAAATAGGCCTTGCTGAAGATATTCAGATCCTCCATGGCTGCGCCTCCTCCCTTTGCCAGGGCCGGTCTCATTACCGCTCATTATAACAGACTGCGGTTTTGCTGGCAAGGACGTGCCACACCGGGCAGGTGCCCCGTATCTCCCTGACGGCAGCAGACGCAGGAGCCAGAAGGCCCCTGCGTCTGCGCTCATGCGGAATCAGTATCCAAGGATCTGCGGGAGTGCCAGTGTAATCTGCGGGACATATGTGACCAGGATTAGCCCGATCGCCATGGCGATCAAGAAGGGTACGACCGCCCTGACGATCTTGACGAAGTCCAGCTTCGCAAGGCCTGCAGCCACGAACAGGTTACACCCGACAGGCGGGGTGATCATGCCGATGGCCAGGTTCAGAACCATAATTAGACCGAAATGGATGGGGTTGACGCCGAAGGGGACCACCAGCGGCAGCAGGATGGGCGCCAGGATCATGATGGCGGCAGAAGTCTCCATCAGGCAACCGACGATCAGCAGCAGGCCGTTGATGATCAGCAGGATGACGAACTCGCTGCTGATGGTGCCAATCATCTCGGAGAGAATCGACGGGAGCTTCTCCACTGTGAACACGCGGCCCAGAGTGGTGGCGGTGCCCACGATGATCAGAACGCTTCCCACGGTCGTGCAGGAGTTGGTGACAGCGTCCACGAACTTTTTCCAGGTGAGTTCCTTATAGATGAACTTTCCGGCGAAGAAGCCGTAGATGACCGCCACGGCAGCGGCCTCGGTGGGCGTGAAGATGCCGCCGTAAATGCCGCCCAGAATGATGACAGGCACCAGAATCGCCCAGATGGCGGGGACAAACGCCTCCCCGACATGCTTGAGGGAGAATTTGCGGCCGTTTCCCTTGTAGCCCCGCTTCCGGGAGATGAAGATGGCCACGATGATCAGCAGGATGGCGGTCAGGATGCCGGGGCCAAAGCCGCCCAGGAACAGGCCGCCGATGGATGTATTGGTGGAGACACCGTACACCACCATGGGGATGCTGGGGGGGATCAGGATGCCAAGGCAGCCGGAGGCCGCGATTAGGCCCAGAGAGAAGTCCTTGTCATAGCCGCGTTCCACCATAGTGGGGACCATGATGGAGCCAATGGCTGCCACAGTGGCGGGAGCAGAACCAGAGATGGCGCCGAAGAACGCACAGCACACCACGGTCACGATGGCGAAGCCGCCAGTGAAGTGGCCAACTAGGGAGTCGCCCAGGTCCACCAGCCGCTTCGATAGACCTCCGCCCTCCATCAGCGCGCCCGCCAGGATAAAGAATGGGACGGCCATCAGCGGGAAGCTGTCGCAGGATGTGAACATACTGGCTGCGATAAAGGACGAATTCAGACCGCCGTAAAGAATCGTGTAGGCGGCGCAGGAAAGGCCGATGGAGACGCAGATCGGCACGTTCAAAAGCAACAGGACGAAAAAAGCAACCAGAATAAATACAATCGCGTTCATCCCTCAATCGCTCCTTTCTGGTCATTCATGTCAATGATCTCTCCAATTTCACGGAAGATCAGGATGATGTAATGGATTGCCGCCATCGCCGCGCCGAGATAGGTCCCCAGATATGCCCAGAACATGTTTACATGCATGGCCGCGGAGAGCTGAGGCCGGATAAAAAGGTTGTACAGCACATCCACTCCCCAGTAGGCGACGAAGATGAAAAAGCACAAACAGAAGATATTAGAAATGATTTTGATGATGAGCCGCCCTTTCGCCCCGCGAACCAAAATCGGAAGAATATCACAGCACAGATGGGACTCTTTTTGCGTGGCGATACAGACTGAGATATAGATCAGCCAGATAAACATGAATCGGCTCAATTCCTCGGACCAGTCCAGCGGGAACTTCAGCATCCGGCAGATGATCTGCAGGAAGATAATGCAGGCCATCACCACGATCAGGACGCCGCAGATCGTTTTCTCGATTTTCAGCAGGACATTGTCGACCTTGCTTAATGCGTTATTGATAGACTTCAAGTGACGTTCCACCTTTCTCAACGGAATTTCGGGTACCTGGGTGCGTCAGACCACTTCCTCGGCCTTCACATCCGCAAACTGCTCGTTCAGCATGTCTGCCGTCTCCAGGATCGTATCCAGATCGATCTCCGGGAAGGACTCACGGAACCAGTCGTACGTGGGCTGGGCGGCTTCTCTCCAGAGGGACTGGGTCTCCTCGTCCGTCATGTCGACGATCTCGCTGCCGGCCTCGACCCAGGCATCGGCGCAGCGTTGGTTCTCCTCACGGGCGGCCTGGATGTTCCACTCCTGCATCTCCTGGCCAGCCTGATCCAGAACGGCCTGGAGATCCTCGGGAAGGGCATTATAGGATTCCATGCTGATCCCGACCACCATCATGTCGTACAGGAGGCCGAGCTTGTGGAAGTACTGCTGGACCTCATAATATCCGGAGTTGTAGTTGGTGATATAGGCGTTCATCTGTCCATCGATGGCTCCCTGCTGCAGGGCAGTGTACACCTCTGAGAAGGACATCGGCATGGGAGAAGCGCCCAGATCGCTCCAGATCTGGAGCAGGATATCGGACTCCTGACAGCGCACCTTGAATCCCCTCACGTCCGCAGGTGTCTCCATGAGTTTGTTGGAGGTGAAGCCGAAAAAGCCGTTGTCCTGGAAGCCCAGGATGTGGACGCCGACATCCTCCTCCACCTGCCTGCGGATGTCCTCGCCCGCGTCCGTGTCAAGGAAGGAAAACGCGGCATCCCGCGTCTCCCACAGGAAGGGAAGATTGAAGAACTTCAGCGCGTTGGTGTAATAGGAATACTGGGGAAGGCCCACATCGCAGATGTCCAGATTGCCCATGGATGTGGCCTCCAGCATGGAGCGGGGGTCGCCCAGCTGGTTGTTGGGATACAGTTCGATCTTCAATCGGCCGTTGGACAGCTCCTCCACCCGCTGGATGAAATAGCGGTCCGTCTTTGTGACCAGATGGTCCTCATTGACCGTACTGGACATTTTCAGTATGTAGACTTCTTCTCCGTTCTCTACTGTAGTGACCACGCTGGATTTTTCACCGCAAGCGGTCATGGAAAAAATCATAGCCAGGATCAGGGGCAGTGCCAGCATTTTTTTCATACTCTTTATCTCCTTACTTGCTCCAGATTCACGCACGGTCCCGCAGGCCGTGTCTCCGGCGGCGAGCCGGGCACGATGCGACTGCAGCTGCATTCTCCACGCAGCAGTGGTAATTTCCTCTACGGAACACTCTGTCTACACCGACATCCCTCCCTCTCCAGATCTGTCTCGCTCTGATCTTTGCTGTATGGTGCGTGAAATTTCCCACCGGGAGGTCCGTAGAACAGCTCCGCTCTCAGGGAGGTAGGCCAATCCGAAGATCCCGCAGCTCCGGTCTGGCTCCGTCCTGTACCCTGTCCTGATGTTGAAAGGCACCAGGGAAATCACGCTCCGCCCGAGTAAGTTTGTAAAACATGTATAGCAAAATATATGCCAACTTCAAAATTATTTTTTCCCGCTGCGATTCTGTATTCAGCCGTTATCCCCATAAAAAAAACTAGCAGACAGCGCGGCTCATCTTTACAGGTGTAATGATTCAATCACTTACATACGTATCATTTCATTACAAACGTAATATCCGTTTGCGCGACCGCTCTCGCAGAAGCATCGACAGGTTTCCTCGCCGCTAATCGGGGGATCTTATTTATTGCGTGGTATCGACAAAAACGTACAGGCGGGTCGCTGGCTGTTCAAGAGTTGGCACAGTTCTTGCTTCAATGTGGGACAAACATCCCGCCCGAGAGAGTTCCATACCCGCAAGCTTTCACAGAAAGAAGGATACCATGAATTATCTGCAGTGGCTATCAAGTGAAACACCCACAAAATTCTGGCATGACTCCGCAATTCCCAGCGAGATCGATGCGGCGATTGCGAACGGTGCCCTCGGTGTCACAACGAATCCGGTTCTTACATACAAGACACTTCAGGCTGTTCCGGAGTTCTGGCAGCCGCAGGTGGATCAGTTCCCTAAGGATCTGACGCCAGCGGAGCACGCGGAAGCCCTCCTGAAGATGGTCACGCAATACGCCGCCGGGCGTTTTAAAGATGTGTATGAAAAAACAGACGGCGAGAACGGGTATGCGCTGGGGCAGTTAGACCCGTCCATCTGCAACGACACTGATAAGATGATTGCCCAAGGGCTCCGGTACGCTTCCTGGGCGGAGAACATCTCCGTGAAGACCCCGTCCATTCTGTCCGCTCTGCCGTTTGTGGAGGAGCTGGCATCCCGGGGCATCGCCGTCTGCACCACACTGAATTTCTCCGTGTCACAGGCCATGGCTGTGGGCGAGGCCTATATGAGGGGCCGGAAGAAGGCGATCGGCGCCGGCATCAGGCCCAAGCCGATCTTCGTGGTCCAGCAGGGCGGACGTCTGGACGAGTATCTTCTGGAGACCGTCAGGGACGGCGGCATCGACATCGATCCCGAGCTGGTGAAAAACGCCGGCAACGCCGTGTGCAAGAAGGTCTACCGGCTCTTCAGAGAGCGTGGGATCCCCGCGAAGGTCATGCCCGCGGGACTGCGGGCCGTCTATCACCTGACGTCCATGGCCGGTGCGGACATGACGTTCTCTCTCCAGGCCCGGGTCCAGAAAATGGTCATCGATGCCGACCCGCCCCGCGTCTGCCATATCGATGAGGAGATCCCCGAGGGCGTGATCCGGCAGCTGTACAAGATCCCGGAGTTCGTCAGGGCTTATGAGGAAGGCGCGCTGAAGCCGGAGGAATTCCTGACCTTCGGCGTCACGCAGAAGACCCTGTCCCAGTTCCTGTGGACCGGCTGGGTCCCACTGGAAACGTATCAGAAGGGGCCCTCCGGCCGCTGGTTTTAAAACAACAAAACAGGAGGCAAGCTATGTTAGGATTGGTAAAATACGCGCTGGGCCCGGAGGGTGTCGAGCTCCGGGAGCTCCCCGATCCGGTGCCGGGACCCGGCGAACTGAAAGTGAAGGTCCTGGCCGCCGGGATCTGCGGCAGCGATATCCACGCCATCAACGATGAACGGGCCGCCAATATGCCGGTGGTCCTCGGCCACGAATACGTGGGCGAGGTGATCGAGACCTGCGGCGATGTGGGGGACTTCCGCGCGGGCGACTGGGTCATGACGCTGCCCGCCTGCTACAGCTGCGGGACCTGCGCCCTCTGCAGGGCCGGCGTGGTCACACTGTGCCGGCAGCGCAGATCCATCGGGGTCCACGTGAACGGCGCGATGGCCAACTATGTGGTGGTGCCGGCAAAGTATACCTATCAAATCCCGGAGGGAACTTCGACCCTCGACGAAAAAATGCTCTACGCCATGGCGGAGCCCCTCGCGTGCGTGGTGCGGGGCGTCTATGAGAAGATCACCGTCCGTCCGGGAGACGTCGTCGTTGTGAGTGGGCCGGGCGTCATGGGGCAGTTCGCCGCCCAGCTGTTCAAGTCCCGGGGCGCGTATGTGATCCTCTCCGGCCTTCCGTCAGACCGGGAGAAGCTGGAGCTCGCCAGATCGCTGGGCGCTGACGAAGTCGTCATGAGCACAGACGCGCTCAGGGAAGCCGTCTTCAAAAAGGATCCGGAGGGCGCGGACATCACCTGCGACGCGACCGGCGTCCTCGCCTCTCTGGAGACCTGCATGCAGGTGATCCGCCCCATGGGGACGCATCTGCAGATCGGCCTGTTCGGGAAGAACGCGCCCTTCCGTCTGGACAGTCTCTTTGACCGGGAAGTGACCTATGTCGCCACGAACTCCACCGCCACTTCTTCCTGGAAGATCACCATGGACCTGCTGGCCCAGAAGAAGATCGAACTTGCGCCCTTCCTCTCTCTCAAGGCCCCCCTGCGGGACTGGCGCAGCACCTTTGACGCCGTGATCCAGAAAAAGGTATACAAGGCGGTCCTGCTCCCGGACAATGACTTCGATGAAAGCTAACTGAAAAATGTTTATTTACAAATTATAGAGCGAAAAAATTCCCAAGCAAATACTGCCCGGAAGATTTATGCAAAAATGTTGGGAAATGTACAGATGTGCCAGACTCCCAATATTAGCTATTGCCATTGCTGCGCAGAGGCTGGACTTATGAGACCTCATATGCATGCGGAAGAGGCCTTACAGATTCTGCAATCAGACAGGGCTTGGGTTTGTTTTGGCTCCGTCAAGGATAATTTGCCCCTTAAGATCCCGCTGAAAAAAGATATGACTCTGCATATTCATCAGGGGAAATGGCATTTTTGACGACAAAAACGACAGTTCTTTGGGGGTTCTGCTTATCTATGGTAACAAAGTAGCCTTATAAGGAGGAGAATCAAACATGATCGATCGTGAAACCGGACTTTGGATCTATAACAAGATGAACGAGATCCGGGACTTTGAGGAGACCGCGTGGACGCTGTTCACGGAGAACAAGCTGCGCGGCTCTGTTCACCTGTACACCGGCGAGGAGGCTGTGGCCGCTTCCGTCTGTGCGCAGCTGACGGATGAGGACCTGATCGCTTCCACCCACCGCGGCCACGGCCACTGCATCGCCAAGGGCGCGGAGCTGGACCGGGCTCTGGCGGAGCTGATGGGCAAGGCCACCGGCTACTGCAAGGGCCGCAGCGGCTCCATGCACATCGCTGACTTCTCCAAGGGCAATCTGGGCGCCAACGCCATCGTGGGCGGCGGCATCCCCATCGCCACCGGCGGCGCCCTGGGCCTGAAGATGCAGAACAAGCCCCACGTGGCGGTGGCCTTTTTCGGTGACGGAGCCAGCAACCAGGGTACCTTCCATGAGTCCATCAACCTGGCCGCCGTATGGAAGCTGCCCTGCATCTATGTGGTGGAGAACAACCAGTTCGGCATGACGGTACCCACCTGGCAGTCCACCTCTGTGGAGAACATCTCCGACCGGGCCGCCGGCTACGGCATCCCCGGCGAGACCGTGGACGGCAATGACGTCGTAGCCGTATACGAAGCCTTTGCCCGGGCCAAGGAACGTGCGCTGAAGGGAGAGGGCCCCTCCATCCTCGAGTGCAAGACCTATCGCTGGCGGGGCCACTGGACCGGCGACCCCGAGCCCTACCGCACCCGGGAGGAGGTCGAGGAATGGAAGGAGAAGCGGGATCCCATCAAGCTGTTCCGCACCTATCTCACCCGGCACAAGCTGGCCACCCGGCAGGAGCTGGACGATATCGAGGCAGCCGCCGCCAAGAAGATGGAGGCCGCCGTGGAGTTCGCCATGAACAGCCCGGAACCCGATCCGGCCCATGTTCTGGACGATGTGTTCTATGAAGGTTAAGGGGGTACGAGACAATGGCTAAGCTTTCTTATTCGCAGGCGATTCGTGAGACCATCGCCCAGGAGATGCGCCGGGATGAGCGCGTCTTTGTCATGGGCGAGGACGTGGAAAAGCTGGGCGGCGTCTATGGCTGCACCAGAGATCTCTATAAGAAATTCGGTACGGAGCGTATCCGCAACACCCCCATTTCCGAGTCCGCCATTATTGGCTCCGCCCTGGGCGCCGCCTGCACCGGCATGCGCCCAATCGCCGAGCTGATGTACTGGGACTTCGCCTTCGTGGCGGCTGACCAGATCTTCAACCAGGTGGCCAAGACCCGCTACGTCTTCGGCGGCAACGCCAAGATCCCTCTGGTGATCCGGGGCCAGCAGGGCACCGGCCGCGGCAACGCCGCCACCCACTCCCAGTCTCTGGAGAGCATCTTCATGCACATCCCCGGACTGAAGGTGGTCTGCCCCTCCACCCCCGCTGATGCGGCGGGCCTGCTGCGCACCGCCATCCGGGACGATAACCCCGTCTGCTTCTTCGAGCATAAGGTGCTCTACGCCTCCAAGGGCGAGGTACCGGATGATCCCGACTTCTGCATCCCCTTTGGCAAGGCGGATATCAAGCGGGAGGGCACCGATGTGACCATCGTGGCCAACCTGCTCTATGTCAAGCGTGCCCTGGAGGCCGCCGACGAGTTGGCCAGGGGGGGCATCTCCGCCGAGGTCATCGACCCCCGGACCCTGGTGCCCTTCGACTACGACACTGTGGCCGAGAGCGTCAAGAAGACCGGCCGTCTGGTGGTGGTCCACGAGGCGCACCAGAACAACGGCTGGGGCGCCCAGGTGGTGTCTCAGGTGAGCCAGATGGTATTTCCCTATCTGGACGCCGCCCCTGTCCATATCGGCGCCAAGGCCTGCCCCCTTCCCTTTAACCTGGGGTTGGAGCAGGCGGTGCTGCCCAGCGTGAAGGACATCGTGGACGCCTGCAAGGCGGCCATGTACCGCTGAGAAAGGAGCAGACGACATGGCTTCTGTCATTATCATGCCTAAGCAGGGCCTTCTGATGGAAGAGGGCACCATTACCAACTGGCTGGTCAAAGAGGGTGAGAAGACCACTGAGGGCACGCCCCTCTTTGAGATGGAGACGGACAAGCTGACCATCACCATGGACTCCACCGCCACCGGTACGGTGCTGAAGATCCTGCACCCCGAGGGCGACACGGTCCCCATCACCCAGCCCATCGCCATTGTGGGCGAGCCCGGTGAGGACATCTCCGCTCTGCTGGGCGGAGAGGCTCCCCCTGCCGCTGAGACCGCCCCTGCCCCGGAGACCGCCGCTCCCGCTGTGGAGCGCGCGCCCGGTGAGCGTATGTTTTCCTCTCCCCGGGCCCGGCTGCGGGCGGAGGAGAACGGTGTAGACATCGCCGCCGTCCCCGGCTCCGGGCCGGACGGCCTGGTGGTGGAGCGGGACGTGCAGAACTACATCGCCAATCAGCCCGCCGTGACGCCGCTGGCCGCCAATCAGGCCCGCGCCCAGGGCATCGACCTCTCCGGCGTCACCGGCACCGGCCCCAACGGCAAGATCACCACCGCCGATCTGCCCGGCGCTGCCGCCTCGGGTGAAGGAGCTCCCGCGGAAGAAGCTGCCGCCCCCGCCGGTCAGCTGACCCGCGGCACGCACACCGAGAAGATGACCGGCATGCGGAAGGCCGTCATGAAGAACATGCTGAACAGCAAGTCCGTCAATGCCCAGACCAACCACCGCATGGTGGTGGACATGACCGCCGTGGTGGCCCTGCGGAACCAGTACAAGGCCCTGGGCATCAAGGTCTCCTACAACGACATCATCGTCCGGGCCTGCGCCAAGGCGCTGCAGGACTATCCCATCGTCAACGCCAGTGTGGACGGCAGCAACATCCTCTACCACGACTATGTGAACGTGGGCACTGCCGTCTCCGTTCCCGGCGGTCTGATCGTCCCCGTCATCAAGGACGCCGACATCATCGGCCTTACCGGCATCGCCGCCAAGTCCGCGGAGCTGATTGAAAAGGCCCGGGAGGGCAGGCTGACCGAGGCCGACTATCACGGCGGCACCTTCACTGTCTCCTCCCTGGGCATGTTCGACCTGGATGACTTCGTGGCCATTATCAATCCCCCTGAGTCCGCCATCCTGGCCGTCGGCAAGATCGCCAAGACCCCCGTGGTGGTCACCGATGACGAGAGCGAGGACCAGGTCGTCATCAAGTCCATGTGCGCCCTGTGCCTGAGCTATGACCACCGGATCATCGACGGCGCAGAGGCCGCCAAGTTCCTGCAGAAGGTGAAGAGCTATCTGCAGAATCCCATCCTGCTGATCTGAGGAGGCCCGTATGCAGAAATTTGACGCAGTTGTCGTGGGCGGCGGCCCTGGCGGCTATGAGTGCGCCATCCGTCTGAGCCAGAACGGCCTGAAGGCCGCCCTGGTGGAGGAAGCGGAGCTGGGCGGCACCTGCCTGAACCGGGGCTGCATCCCCACCAAGACCCTGCTACACTCCGCCGACATCTATCACGACGCCAAAAACGGTGCCCCCTTCGGTGTCAACGCGGGCGAGCTGACCTTCGACTATGCCAGGATCATCGAGCGGAAGAACGCCGTGGCCAAACAACTGAGCAACGGCGTGGCCTTCCTGGAGAAGAACCACGGCGTCACCGTGTTCGCCGACCACGCCACTCTGACGGACCGGCAGACGGTCCATCTGGCCGGCGGCGAGGCTCTGACCTGTGACTATCTGATCGTGGCCACCGGCTCCAGCCCCGCCCGCATCCCCATCCCCGGGGCGGATTTACCCGGCGTTGTGGATTCCACCGGCCTTCTGAACATGACGGAGTGCCCCAAGCACATTATCATTGTGGGCGGTGGCGTCATCGGCGTGGAGTTTGCCACCTTCTTCTATCGCCTGGGCGTGCCGGTCACCATCGTGGAGATGCTGGACCGGGTACTGGGCCCTCTGGACAAGGACATCACCGACTTCGTGGAGGCGGAGCTGAAGTCCTGCGGCGTGGAGCTGGTACTGGGCGTGAAGGTGGAGTCCATCGAAGCGGGCCTGAAGGTCCACTATGCCTCTGTCAAAGACGGCGCCAAGGGCACCGCGGAGGGCGACGTGGTCCTGATGGCCGGCGGCCGGGCCCCCAACACCCGGGGCATCGGCCTGGACACCATCGGCGTGAAGATGGACCGGAAGGGCTTTGTGGAGGTGGACGGCCTCTGCCGCACCAACGTGCCCGGCGTGTACGCCATCGGTGATATCAACGGTCGGATGCAGCTGGCCCATGTGGCCTCCGCCCAGGGCCTGCTGGTGGCGGACCACATCGCCGGAAAGCCCTGCAAGCAGCTCAATTACGATCGGATCCCCTCCTGCGTGTACTGCAATCCCGAGACGGCCATGGTGGGCCTCACCGAGGAGCAGGCCCGGGCCACAGGTCGGGATGTGGGTGTCGGCACCTTCAACCTCTCCGGCAATGGAAAGGCCCTGACCATGGGCGAGAACAAGGGCTTTGCCAAATTTGTCTATGACAAAGTCACGGATGAGATCCTGGGCTTCCATGTCATCGGCCCCCGGGCCACGGACCTGGCCGCCGAGGTGGCTGCCGTCATGGAGTGCGAGGGCACGGTGGCCGAGATCGGCCACACCGTCCACCCCCACCCGACGGTCAGTGAGGCGGTGATGGAGGCGGCCCATGTGTGCCACGGCACCTGTGTCAATGCCCCCAGGCCCCGGAAATAAACCGCTGCCCTGCTGTGGTGGTCGGATCAAATCTGATCACTGTAGCTTTTCTTCCCTGCCGCGGCAGTCGCTCCGGCTGCCGCGGCACCTCTCAAAATCACTCTTCAAAGGAGATTTTCAATATGGACGCATTTTCTGCTTCCCTGATGACGGACAAGAGAGAGATCATCTTTGCCCCGACGGTGTACAAGTTCCAGACCTTCGCCCAGATGGCGGAGGAGTTCAAGCTGAATGAGCGGGATGTGGTGCTGACCAACGAGTTCATCTACACCCCCTTCATGAAGGACTTAGGGCTCAAGTGCCACTATGTGTTCCAGGAGAAGTTCGGTGCCGGCGAGCCCAGCGAGGAAATGATCCAGGTCATGTACGACGCCATCCCCTACGACAGCTATGACCGCGTCATCGCCGTGGGCGGCGGCGCCATCATGGACCTGTGCAAGTTGCTGGGCTGCAAGCGGCCCGACACGGTCCACAACCTGTACTTCAAACGCTTCCCCGTGGTGCATGAGAAGGACGTCATCGCCATCCCCACCACCTGCGGCACCGGCTCTGAGTGCACCAACATCTCCGTGGCCATTGTCAAGGACGAGAAGGACGGCGTGCTCACCGGCGGCGAGACCAAGCTGGGCCTGGTGTCCGACGACATCATCCCCAACAAGGTGTGCCTGATCCCGGAGCTGCTCAAGACCCTGCCCTACAAGCCCTTCGCCTGCTCCGCCATCGACGCGCTGGTCCACGCCACCGAGTCCTTCCTGAGCCCCCACCGCAAGACCATGACCTCTGAGCTCTTCAGCGAGAAGGCCATGGACATGATCCTCAAGGGCTTCAAGCTGATCGACGAGAAGGGCCAGGACGCCCGGTTCGAGTATATGGACCAGTTCGTCACCGCCTCCTTCTACGCCGGCATCGCCTTCCTGAAGGCCGGCTGCGGCCCGGTCCACGGCATGAGCTTCCCCCTGGGCGGCACCTATCATGTCCCCCATGGTGAGAGCAACTATATGCTCTTCGGCGCCATCATGGACTACTATGACGAGCACAAGCCCGACGGCGAGATCATG
>ERZ791865.1062-NODE-1062-length-30260-cov-19.212183_pt1 | contig 30260 bp, 34 predicted proteins | sample MGYA00509942_ERZ791865 | MGnify/ENA primary metagenome ERZ791865 (study PRJEB30046, sample SAMN00792098) | human gut metagenome | study: EMG produced TPA metagenomics assembly of the A metagenome-wide association study of gut microbiota in type 2...
GACCATCAGCGGCAACTTCCAGAACTCGCTGGAAACCACCTCGCTGCTGAAAGAGCTGGGCGCAAAATGCGTGGTATCCCGCGCCGAACGCGACGTGCAGGCGAAGTTTCTGCTCCGCAACGGCGCAGATAACGTGGTCTATCCCGAAAAGCAGATGGCAAAATGGGCAGCGATTCGATTCACTGCCGACCATATTTTTGACTATATAGAGATCGACGAGCAGCACGCCATCTTTGAAGTTCAGGTGCCAGAGGCGTGGGTCGGGAAAAGCGTTGGAGAACTGGATGTTCGCCGAAAGTTTGGCATCAACATTCTCGGCATCAAGCGTGCAGGAAAAACGGATGTTTCCGTTACGCCGGACACCATATTGTCCGATGACATTACGATTTTGGCGTTGGGTGAGTATAAAGCCCTGCAAAAGTGCTTTCGGATTTGAAAGGGTCTCCCATACTGACAGAAAGGAAATACATGGAGAAAAAACCACAAAACACAGCCGGTGACAGAAAAGAGGATCCCGCGCCGCAGGGAAGCAAGTGGCCGGACAAGACGATCATTCGATATATTACCCGCGCACTGGTGCTGCTGATCATATTCGCATGGGCACTGGTAAACCTTGACGTTGTTTTGCGGTTTCTCGGCAAGGTGCTTGCGCTGTTCACTCCGTTTCTGATCGGCGGCGCGATTGCGTTTTTGATTAACGTAGTCCTTCGACCGTTGGAATGCTGCTGGAACAAGGTGTGCCGAAGGGCTCCTGAAAAGCTGACCCGCCCTGTGTGCCTGAGCGCAAGCACCGTGCTCGTTCTTGGGATTCTGTTTGCCGTGGTGTTTATGATGATCCCCAGCCTGCGGGAGTCCGGCGACGAGTTTATTCAAAACATTCCGGCCTATGTGGAGGAAATCGGGCGGTGGTGGACAGGCGTTGTCCGGTTTGCTGCAAAATATAACATTGTCCTGCCCGAATACGCCATAGACTCCGACCTGTTGATCGAGAAGGTCACCGCCTTGATCAGCGATGAGGGAAGCGGCATCCTCACCGTGACGTGGGGCGCGGCAACCTCTGTCCTGTCGGCTTTGGTGGATGTTCTCTTGGGACTTGTCTTTGCGCTGTATCTGCTTGCAAAGAAGGAAGTCGTCGCGGCACATTTGAAAAAACTCATTGTAACAGTCCTTCCGCAAAAGAAGGCACAGCGGCTTCTGAGTATTGCCTTTCTGACCAACCAAACCTTTACAAATTTTGTCAGCGGACAGCTTACCGAAGCGGTCATCATCGGCGTTCTGTGCTTCTTTGGAATGCTGATCCTTGGGATTCCGTATGCTGGTGCGGTCTCCGCGTTTGTGGCCGTTACTGCGCTGGTACCGATTTTTGGCGCATGGATCGGCGGCGGTCTTGGCGCGTTTTTGATCCTGCTGGCAGAACCCGGCAAGGCTCTGTGGTTCATTCTCTTTCTGCTCATTTTGCAGCAGGTGGAGGGCAATCTGATTTATCCCAAGGTGGTCGGCAAGTCCATTGGGCTTCCCGGACTGCTTGTGCTGATGGCTGTTACAATCGGCGGCGAAGCATTCGGCGTCTTAGGGATGCTGTTCAGCGTACCCGTCTGTGCTGTGCTGTACAGTCTTTATCTGGAGTTCATGAAGAAAGCAAGCACCAACCACTGAATGATTCATAACGCTAACGAAAATATTTTTCACTGTCTGGCCGTTGCTGCAGTAATAATCTCAAGAGCAAAATTTGTACAAAAAATTAGAGAAGCTGCCCAAAGCAAAAAGGGCCTATCATAATATATGCTAAAAAGTGATAGTGCGATTTACCATCGTAATATTTCTTGCTACATTTGACGCACTTATCATCAAAATCGAAAGGGGCATCGGCTCAACTGCCGATGCCCCCATTGTTTTATTTATGCCGCCCTTTGCTGAAACCGCTGGCTGCGGATGCTCTTGGCCCGTACCTGAAACTCCTGCGAAAGAAGCTTCAAGACGGAAAACTCATCGTCCAGCCCGTCCAGTTCACGCTGCAGCACCCCCTCATAGTGGCGTTTCTTTTCCTCCAACGCCTGCACCTTGAGTACCCAGCGTTCCATAACCGCCGGACTCTGGCTGCTGCTCTTAATGAGGTAGTCGCACTTTTCCTGATAGGCCGCGATCTCCTTTTTCACTGCCAGATAGAATTCCTCCGTCATCTTAGGGAGGCTGTCCCATTGGCTCGCCTGCATTGCCCTTGATCTTATTGCTGATCCTGCGCTTTTTGGAAATGTCCCGCGCATACCATTCGTTAAACAGATTGCGGATCGGGGCAAGTTCGTTATCGCCCTCGGCGGTGTCTATGTTATCCGAAACCGCTACAAGACGGATATCGTGCTCCGGGAAAAATTCTTCGGTCAGGCGGCCCACCTCAATGTAGTTGCGCCCCAGGCGGCTGAGGTCTTTCACAAAGACCGCTGCTGCCTTGCCTTGTTCAAGCTGTCGGATCATATCCACGAAGCCGGGGCGATCCATGGTCACGCCGGAAATGCCGTCATCCAGAAAATGCACCAGATTGGTGTAGCCTTTTTCCTTAGCTACTTTTGTGAGCAATTTTTTCTGATTGCCAATGCTGTAACTTTCACCTTCCAGATTATCGTCACGGGAAAGCCGCTCATAGAGGAAGGCTGTCACATCACGGGATTTTTTATTGTTCGACTGTTTCATAAGTCCTCCTTCCTTGGACAGTCGGACAACATTTTTCTTGCGTACTATAACTTCACGCTTCAATTATACTGCGCCCGACAGCCATTTGTCAGCCGAGTTCGCAAAGGATTCATGGTTTTCGTTCACAATCCGCCTGCATGAGTCGCAGCAGAATTGCTCCAAAGGTATTTGCGCTGTCATCCTTGAATACCGGCTTTACAACGAACGACCTGCCATCAATATGGTACGCCTGCACCAGTATCGGCCTCACGGATCATTGTAGCTATGTTTTCTGCGGAGGGGGAGGCAAAGACATTACCCACGGCACAGCCATCCAGCATTCCCTCTCCCACATAGCCCAAAAATACGGGGAGGTGTCCGCTGCCGCCAGCGGTGACAATGGCTACCTTTCCAGGTTCTTTTGGCTCTGCCCGAAGCACAATGCGGCTATCCGGCCCCGCAATGCGCAGTCGGTCGCCGTAGGCCATATGGATGGCGTCCAGGCACTCATCTACAAAATTTTCCGGACGGTTTATGATCTTTTTCATAAAAAATCCTTTCTTTTAATACTGCTCCACCTTATCAATAGATAAGATGGAGCAGTATTGTTCTATTGGATACGGGTTCCGCCGACGAACAGTGCATGCAGCTGTGCATCATAGGAAAAGGGGTGGTTATTAAACACCGCAATATCCGCATCCTTCCCCGGATGAAGGGACCCCACCTGCTGATCCAACTCTGCAATTCGGGCTGCGTCAATGGTAATAGCCCGCAGAGCGGCTTCTTCAGGAAGTCCAAAACGAATGGAAAGAGCAGCACAGACAGAGAGGTATTCAATGGGACTCATATGGTGATCACTGGTAATACAAAAAGGGACTCCTTTTTCCCATAACTGCGCCGGAACGTGCAGACCGGCGTTGCGGGTTTCATAGCTGTAATTTGTCAGAACAAGGGACCCTACGATTACAGGTGTTCCAGCTGCTTTTAGCTCTTCAGCAACATCCGGGCTTTCCGCACCGTGGACAATTACACAGCGGAAGGAAAATTCCTCCGCCAGGCGCAGCGCGGATACAATATCGTCGGCGCGGTTTGCGTGAATATATGCGGGGATCTCACCTCGTAAAAGAGGAAGCAGCGCCTCCAGACGACGGTCCTTTTTTCTCGGAGCGTCGGCTTCATAGCGCTTCGCCTGTCCCAGAATCTCCCGTAGCATTGCTAACTCCGCCATACGCGTAACCGGAGCGTGCTTACGAGGTGCGTAAGTATTTTTCGGATCCTCTCCCAAGGAAAACTTTACGGCACAGGGACGTTTTACGACCATGGCTGCGGGATTTTTTCCGGCCAGCTTGGCTGCGAAGGCCTGCCCACCAATCAGATTTGTGTTGCCAGGAGAGACGACAGCAGTTGTTACTCCGCCGCGCAGAGCGTGAGCCAGGGCATAATCCAGAGGATTAAAACCATCAAAAGCATCTGCATCTGGGGTCAGGGGATTGCTCTCCTCATTCCAGTCCACCCCTTCATAACGATGGGACTCCTCCTTCAACCCAATACAGGTGTGGGCGTCGACAAATCCCGGTAGAACATATCCGCCATGGGCGTCATAATCGTCGGGGCCAGGAGTAATCTCATCCATATTTCCCAGCAAAGAAATGATTCCATTCTGCCACTCTATATAGCCGTTTTCGATAACGGGGCCTTCCATGGTCAGCAGTTTTCCATTGATGATACGCATCAGACCATCCGCCTCCCCTCAATAAAAACAGCACTGGGTCCAGATGTAAAGTCAAAGGGATGATGAGGAAAGATTATAATATCCGCATCCTTGCCTACTGCCAGAGATCCCACTCGCTGATCAATCCCGGCGAAGCGGGCGGCATTGATGGTAATTGCCCGCAGCGCCCCCTCCTCGCTAGCTCCCTTACGCACAGATAGCGCTGCGGAGGGGATAAGAAGCTGAGCGCTCTCCAGATGCGGACAAGCATCGGTACATATTGCATAAGGAATCCCGGCCTCCTCCGCAATGCGAGGAAGTTCGAATCGCATCCCTTCAGATTCCAAGTCTCTGCTAGTGAAAAACAGAGGACCAAAGATCACGGCTGCTCCTGAGGCCTTGATCTCCTCTGTAATTTCAGCCGCCTGTGAACCATGTACAATAACGCAGCGGATATGGAACTCTGCCATTAACTGGATTCCGGCGCGAATGTCGTCTGCCCGGTTGGCATGAATATGGGCAGGAATTTCTCGCCGCAGAAGAGGAAGCAGCGCCTCATATTTTGCATTATATGGACAATCAATGCCTTCTGCCTTTTCTTCCTGGTAATTGCGGGCAGCGGAAAGGATTCCTCTGAGCATAGCCATTGCTGCCATTCTGGTATAAGGCGCCTTCCCCTGTGCCTTAAAGGTCCCCAACGGTGCGGCACCCAATGCAAACTTCATGGCACAACTGCGACGGATAGAGGCGGTGTCTGCAAAGCCACCAGTGAGCTTGATCGCGGAGAGCTGCCCGCCGATCAGTGCAGTGCTGCCCGGGCCTGTGATTACAGTAGTCACCCCTGAAGCAAGGGCTTTTTTTGCCCCGCTGTCAAATGGATAGAAGGCATCTGCCCCACAGTAATGGGGAACCATGGGATCCGTGACCTCACTATACTCAATAGACCCTGAGGCCTCGGGACCGACCCCCACGTGGCAGTGGGGGTCGATCAAACCGGGCAGGACATAGCTGTGCTTTGCATCCAGACATTCCTCATTGTCTCGGGGAACTGTGGACATGTCGCCGATTTGGGTAATGACACCATTGCGGAAAGCGATAAAACCGTTGTTATAGACAGGGCCTTCACATGTAATAATCCGCCCGTTGATGATCCGCAATCGGATACACCTCCTCTAATCCACAGCGACAATAAAGGATATTTCTACCAGTTTGGTGGGAGTAATGCAGGGAGCCTGCACTGTCACACCTGCGGGCTCCTTGTCCCCAATCCAAAGTGCAAATTCTTCCTGAAACTCTTTGATCTGAGAGATATCCCGAAAATATGCATTCATAAAGAGAATATTTTCTTTTTTCATTCCAAACAGGCCAAAGAGTTCATCATAGCGGGCCAGCACGGCCCGAGTCTGTTCCCGGAGCGTAGGCAGTGGCTCCCGAGAGACGTGACCTGAGAAATAAGCTACACCATTGTGAATCGTCACGCGGCTGCCATCAGGTCTTTCAATTTTTGCCATCTTAATGTCCTCCTATTTTGATTTTTTTGTAAGCTTCGAGGAAAGCACTCTACAGATACCTAGTACTGCAAATGGAACTTGTTCTATGCTTTGGGAGCAACACCTGACAAGCAGGGATAGCCGGAAGGATCATGGGGATATCCCTGAAGCGTGCTGCGAATGCCATCAACTTTATTGTTATAGGTGCAGGCAATGAAGGGCAGTTCACTGCGAATCAGGTTCTGAACATCCCCGTACAGAGCGGAGCGCTTTTCCGTGTCCAGTTCTACCCGCGCAGCATCGACCAACTCATCAAACTCGGGATTTACATAGGCAGTGTAGTTGGTGGTATACCAGAGCTCCGGATCGGAATAGAACGTATCGTGCATCAGATCGCCATCATTTGCCAGAATGACCCAGCCTCCGTAGAACATATCGTAGTCACCAGAAGCTATAATGTCATAATAGGTCCCAATTTCTGTGACATATGGTTCAATATTTACACCAATTTCTGCCCAGGCGTTTTGAAGCATTTCTACCATATCTACCCGGTCCTGCTGTCCAACCACCATGACTTGGCAGGAGAAACCATCTGGATAGCCGGCTTCCGCTAACAATTCCTTGGCTTTTTCCGGATCATAGTGATATGTCAACTCCTCGCTGGCGGGAATGTAGTCACAGAAGGACGGCGTGCAGATACCGTCGGCAGCCTCGGCAGTGACACCTACGCCATACGCAATATCCACCATGCTCTCCAGATCAATGGCGTAGCGCAGAGCCTGCCGTATCCGCACATCGTTAAAAGGTTCTTTCTGGCAGTTGAACCCGATATAGTCGATGCTAAGAGATGGATAAATCTCAAGATCCACCAGCCCTGTAGACTCCAGATAGCTCACCTGAGAGGCGGGGATGGACTGGGCAATATCGATTTCCCCGGTCTCTAACGCCAGCGCTCTGGTATTGTCATCGGTAATAAATCTAAAAATTATCTTTTCAAAGTATGCTTCATTACCCCAATAGTCGTCGTATCGCTCCAGAGTAATGCTGTCGCCGGCAACCCACTCAACAAACTTATACGGGCCGGTACCTACCGGTTGGCGGCCATATTCGTCCCTGCCTATTTCTTCATAAAGGGACTTACAAACGATGCGCGCTTCGGAAGTTAGCATTGCAAGGAGTCCGGGATAAACATCATAGGTTTTGATAATCAAGGTCTGATCGTCTGGTGCGCTGGAGTTTGCCACATCAATGGCGCCCCACATCCACTGGTATCCGCCGGTGTCTGCGTTGAGCTGATAGGAGAACAGAATGTCTTCAGCTGTCAGGGGTTCACCGTTGTGGAACGTGACGCCTTCACGGATATGAAATGTCCAGGTGGTATCATCGGTCATTTCCCAGCTGTCCGCCAGAGCCGGAACAATTTCCCCGGTCTCGGTATCCATAACCACAAGTTTGTCATAGATCTGCGAATTTACCTTTCCGTTGGGGGCTTCGCCTTGCTGTGTGCCGTTAAGATGCGAGGGCTCACCGTTGATTCCCGCGATGAGTGTGTCTTCCACGGCGGTAATGGGCTGATTTACCGCCGTATCACCGGTGCTATTTTCGGAGCCGTTTGTGGTGGGCGTGTTTTGACAACCTACCGCCAGAAACAACACCAATGCCAAGAGCAGTGCGGAAAGCTTCCTTGCCTTTTTCATTGTTTCATCTCCTTTTCTTATATCCTGTTCTCCGTTACGAAACTTTAAGTACGATTAGCTTTTGTACGCCAATAACGTGCCCCCTGATAGCCGAAACAGCGCCAGCCATCGTTGTCCTCTTCACCCATTTTCAAAATAGCCGTCAGGGTTTCCTCATACTTTGCCCAGTCTTTTTGCACACAATAATAGTTGGCTAAGCCAAAGCTCTGAGTGATTGCGGAGACGGGATCTCCTTCCTCCTGATAAGCGTTTGATTTTGCGACGATATCTTCGATACTTAGCTCCCCCTTGTATAGCAGACACATGTAGAGGTAACCAATGTTTCCGCCGGCATTCAGATCTGCAGATATTTTTTCCAGAAGTTTTTCCGCCTTCTCATTTTCGCCTAAATTCTTGTAGGTGATCCAGGTCCAGTTGGTCAGTGCCACCAGCCGCGGTACGGTTGTCGGCATTGTCCAGCACTTTTCATAGGCGTATGCTGCATGGTCAAATTCACCCATCAGCACGTAGCTCAATCCTAAGTGGTACCATACAGACCAATTTTCTGGGATCAGACGGGAAGCAATGGTAAAATCTGCACAGGCCTGCTCAATTTCACCGCAGTTAAGATAACGGTGGGCACGCCAGCGATAAAGAATCCCGCAAAAAGGATCAATGGCAATGCCGTGGGAAAGGGAGTCGATTGCCTCCCGGATCATGTTCTGTTCAGTCAGAGCAGCGGCGCGCTTCATCCAGAGATCAGGCGACGGATCAGGCATTTTGGAAATAGCCGCATCAATTTCCTTGACAGCCTCCGAATAAGGGACGGTACTTCTGGGGTATACCTGCTCATGCTTAGTAGATTTTTCCATTTTACACATCTCCTTTTATTATTCCGCTATATTGTTTCCGCCGCAGCGGTGGCAGGCTACGTAATGCCCTGGGGCTTTTTCTGTAAACTCCGGTGCCTGAGCACGGCATTGATCCGTTGCATAGAGACAGCGCGGAGCAAACCGACAGCCAGGGCTGGGATTAATAGGGGAAGAGAGCTCGCCTTTAAGGAGAATCCGTTGCCGTTTGAGGGTAATATCAGGAATGGGAATTGCGGATAAAAGTGCCTGAGTATAGGGGTGCATAGCAGAGATAAATAGCTCTTTGGCGGGACACATCTCTACAATTTCCCCCAGGTACATAACACAAATAGCAGTAGAGATATGGCGCACGACCGAGAGATCGTGAGTAATGAACATGTACGTAAGGCCACGTTCTTTTTGAAGATCCTGCATCAGATTGAGAATCTGCGCCTGAATTGATACGTCCAAAGCGGAGACCGGTTCATCGCAGACAATAAACCGCGGTTCCAGAATCAGTGCCCGTGCAATCCCTATTCTCTGACGGCGACCGCCATCCAGCTCGTGGGGATAGCTGGTCATCAAACGCTGTGCAAGTCCAACAGTATCCATGATTTCTTTTACGCGGGCTCGGATCTCCTGAGGATTTTTGCATATCTGATAAATTTTCAGAGGCTCTGCAATAGTGTCATATACGCTCATTCGGGGATCAATGGAGGAGAAGGGATCTTGGAAAATCATTTGAATCTTTTGACGCATCTTATGCATCTCATGCCGATCCATCTGGACGAGGTCCTTCCCTTCAAAAATGACTTTACCGGCAGTCGGTTCCAGCAGGCGCAGGATTACGCGGCCCAGGGTGCTTTTTCCACAGCCGGATTCTCCCACTACGCCCATGGTGTGTCCTTCGTCAATAGAAAAACTTACGTCATCTACAGCATGGAGCTGTCCGGCAGGAACTTTAAAATACTTTTTGACATGTTTGGCTTCCAGCAATGAGCTCATGTGTTCACCTCCCCACCGTTTTCATAGAGAAAGCATTTGACAAAATGTCCCTCGGAGATTTCCATAAGATTGGGATCCTCCTGTGAACAGCGCTCGGTGGCTTTTTCACACCGGCTGCAGAAGCTGCAATAGGGACCAAGGTTGGTAGGGTCAGGCATCAGTCCGGGAATGGGATGCAGCCGCTCCTCGTTTCCTGTCAAACTGGGGATAGAGGCAAACAAACCTTTTGTATATGGATGCATGGCAGAATGAAATATGTCCTCTAATGAGCCCAGCTCCACAATTTCTCCTGCATACATAATGGCAACACGGTCGCAGGTTTCAGCTACGACGCCTAAATCGTGGGTAATCAGCAGCATTGAGGTGTTGAAATTCTTTTTTAGCTCCCGAATCATATCCAGGATTTGTGCCTGAATCGTAACGTCCAATGCTGTAGTTGGCTCATCAGCAATCAGCAGCTCTGGATTACAGGCCAGTGCTATGGCGATTACGACCCGCTGCTTCATTCCACCGGAAAATTGATGGGGGTAATCGTTGTGCCGCTCAGCGGGAATACCGACCATTTCCAGCATCTGCAATGCCCGCTCAGCGGCCTGTGCACTGGAGCATTTGCCGTGAAGTTTAATAACCTCCTCAATCTGCTTTCCCACTGTAAGGACAGGGTTAAGGGATGTCATGGGATCCTGAAAAATCATGGATACCTTCTGCCCGCGTACAGCGCACATCTGCCGCTTCGACAGTGCCATGAGATTTTTTCCGTCCAGCTCAATCTCTCCCTGAATGATATGGCCCGGCGGACAAGCGACCAGACGAAGAATACTTAAAGCTGTGGTTGTTTTTCCAGCGCCCGTCTCACCGACTAGCCCCAATGTCTCACCTCGATAGAGCGTAAAAGAAATATTATTGACAGCCTCCACTACTCCGGCGTCTGTCTCATAATGGACGACCAAATCCCGTACATTTAAGAGAATATCCTTCATTTTCCGCCTCCTACTGCTTCATTCGCGGGTCTAGTGCATCGCGCAATCCATCTCCCAGCAGATTAAAAGCACCCACGGAAATCATAATGGTAAGGCCCGGAAAGATGACCATATATGGATAACTGCGGATATATTGACGGGCAGAGGACAGCATGGTGCCCCACTCTGCTACCGGCGGCTGAATTCCCAGACCGAGATAACTCAGCCCGCAGGCGCAGATGATTGCTCCGGCAATTCCCAAAGTAGCTTGTACAATAATTGGGGCCAAAGCATTGGGAATCATGTGGCGAAAGATAAGGCGTGCGTTGGATGCTCCGATAACCTTTGTGGCTTCCACAAATTCCTGGTCCTTGATGGACATGACTGAACCGCGTACAATGCGGGCGTAGCCGGGAACACTGCTGATACTGATTGCTAACATCAGATTAAACAAGCTCCCTCCCAGAGCTGCCGCGATAGCAATTGCCAGCAGCATGCTGGGAATTGCCAGCAGGATATCCATAAAGCGCATCAATAGATTATCCACTTTACCTCCATAAAAACCTGACACGGCGCCGATCAGCCCACCGGCTATTACGGAAAAAATAATGGAAACCACACCGATAGTCAAAGACATCTGCGCGCCCCATATAAGGCGACTAAGAATGTCACGACCAAAATTGTCCGTACCCAGAGGATATTCTTTACACGGCGCGGTAAAGGCAAGGGAATAGTTTTGTTCGTCATAACCCTGCGGAGCGATATACTGTGGGAAGAAGGCAAGTACCACAAAAAATAAAATGATAGCCAGCGAGATCATGGCGCTTTTATTTCTCTTCAGCCGCTTCCAGGCGTCGCGCCATGGTCCTGTCTTTACCTGAGCACTGCCCTTCATCTTTTTTTGCTGCCGCTGAATAGCGGGTGTCATCATTTTTGCCATTTAAACTGTGCCTCCCTTCTTCTTGACCGTGCGGTATTGTGATTTCATCCGGGGATCGGCATAGGCATAGATCACATCTACCAACAAATTAATGAGGCTATAGATCAGCGCCAACACCAAAACACCGCCGAGAATGACAGGGTAGTTGCGTGCGCTGATGGCATCCAGCATATATTTCCCCACACCGGGAATGGCAAAGACGGATTCTGTGAGCACTGCACCGCCCAGCAGACCGCCAAACTGCAATCCAGCCACGGTAATAATAGGAATCAGTGCATTTTTCAGTGCATGATGGACAATTACTTTTCGCTCTGACTGTCCCTTCGCCCTGGCTGTGCGGATATAATCCTGACGGATCACCTCAAGCATGCTGGCTCTAGTAGTTCGGGTAATAGTGGCCATAGAACTGGTCCCTACGGTAAGTACCGGCAAAATCCAATAAGTGGGGCCATAAAAACCTGAGGAGGGTAGCCAGTGCAAATATACGGAAAAAATCAGAATATTCATTAGCCCTTGCCAGAAATTAGGCATGGATACCCCCAGGAGGGACAGCAGAGTGGAGCAGTAGTCAATAGGTGAATTCTGCCACGTGGCAGCGCATATTCCCAGAGGAACACCGATTCCCACCGAGACTAGCACGCTTAATCCCGCAAGAATCAAAGTAGTAGGCATTCGACCCAAAATTTCTGTCATTACGGGCTGCTTGGTGGTATAGGAGGTGCCCAGATCTCCATGAATGACTAAATTTTTTAAGTAATCAAAATACTGCTGGATCAAAGGACGATTCAACCCTAATTGTTCCCGCATCGACTGATACGCTTCTTCCGTTGCAGTTTCGCCCACCAGTTGTCTGGCGGGATCTCCCGGCATCATTTGATTGAGAATAAAGGCAATGGTAAAGACGCCAATAAGAACTGGTATCAGCATCAATAACCGCTTTAATATGTATTTGTACATAAATTTTTCCTCCTCCTGCTGGTGTGTATTTTTGATAAAACTCCTTATTGCAACCTGATTATACCGTGCCAAAGAAATACTGTATATGGTACATTTTTAAGATTATGGTTGTATATTTACTGCTTTTCGTAAAAAGCAAAAATAATTGTACCTTATATTAAAAAATTATAGTATACTAATTATACCTTAGTACGTTAATGGGATGGAGAAAGCGACGGATGAAAATCGTAAAAAAAGCAAGTGAAAAATTGAGGAATTTATCCATAGGCTATAAACTGGTCCTACTGGTGTACCTCAGTGCATTAGTTCTATTTATTCTTTTGACTGCGGCGTTGTACATCCGTTCACGAGAGATCGCTCTGGAAGAGTTCGTCTCATCTCATCTGCGTATTTGCAGTAGTGGAAATCAGCTGGTAGACGAAGAACGGTCCTATATGCTGGGCGTAGCGGAATATTACAGCCTTGCCTCAGATATTCAAAGTATTCTTATGGCGAGCAACTCTGGTAATTCTGCCGGGTTGCCAAACGCCTTTCTGGATTCTGTTTCTCAGCGGCGTAACCTTTCCAGCATGACATTTTATACGACAAGCGGCAGGCCGGTAGATTTTATAAGTATTGATAACTCATCCTGTCCCCTGCCGCAGTCCACTGCCCGCGGGACGATATTTTATTCACTGATCAGCGGGGAATCCTCTCTGTCCTGGGAATTTATTCCGGAGGACTCAGAACGCTATATGCAGATAGACAATTCTCCCAAGTTGTGCCTGTGGTATCCTGTCCATCAGTCCCATTCTGCGAAAGTAATCGGTGTTATTGCTGTAACAATGGATAGCCGAAAATTACTGAGCACAGGCGTTTATGTGGACTCGTTATATGATCAACTGTTTATTTTGGACACGGAAAGCCACAGTACAGTAGTAAATCATACGGTGGCTTCCCTTAGCACTGAGGAGCAGAGCCGCCTGGTCCAGCAGGTGGGATCTCAGGATCAGGGATACTTTGTAGAGCAGATACAAGGGCAGCGGTACTATGTGTTTTATTCCAAAGTAGCGAATACCTCGTTGATTATTTATTTAATATCTCCCTATAGTTGGGGCCGGGGCAGTGTTACCAGCCTTCTACAGCTGTTTTTGGGAGGAATTGTTTGCTTTCAGGTGTTACTTTTTCCGGTCCTGCTACTGATTACCAAATACCTTATTCGCCCATTACGGATTTTGCGAGATACGATGTTGGCCTTTTCCGATGGCCAATTTGATGCCCATATTCATTTTAAATATAACGATGAAATAGGAGATTTAGGTCGTGTTTTTAATCAGATGGTCGCCCGACAGCAGGATCTTATGGAACAGGCAGTATCATTGCGGATTAAAAAACAGGAAGCAGAGCTTTCTACACTCCAGGCACAAATCAATCCGCATTTTCTTTACAACGTTCTCAACGCAATTCAGTGGGAGGCTCTTCGCCACCGAGAGGAAGAGATAGCAGATATGGCATACTCCTTGAGCCAGGTTTTTCGTATCAGTCTCAACCGTGGAAGTGATTTTACAACTGTAGAAGAAGAGTACTCTCTTGTAAGATATTATTTAAGCTTGCAAAACCGAAGATATGGAGACCGAATATCCTACTCGTTGACATGTGATCCAGAGAGCCGCCAGTGCAAAATACCGAAGCTTATCATACAGCCGCTGGTGGAGAACTCCATTGTCCACGGTGCGGAAAATATTAGTACAAACGTACATATAGCGATAACCGCCACTTTAGAAGAAGGCCGGTTAACTATTGTTGTAGCAGATAATGGCTGTGGGATCTCCCGGGAGGTGCTGGAGGCACTGTCTGGCCCCGGAAATTTGGAGACATCGGAAAAGGAGCATTCATCCGGCAGCCGCTATGCGATAAAAAATATACGTGAACGATTGCAGCTCATATATGGTAAGAAAGCGGAGTTTTGTATGGAGAGCAGCCCGGGAAAAGGAACGCGGACGACAATTCATATTCTTATCCCGGATAAAGCAGCGCCTGTGTAATAGGAGAAAAATATGATTAGAGCGATCGTTGTAGATGATGAAGAATTTACTAGGGATAATATGATTTCCTGTATTGACTGGGAAAGCTCCGGCGTCGTCATTACCGGAACTGCCTCAGATGGTCCTTCTGCGCTCAGCCTCATTTTGAAGGAATGTCCAGATCTCGTGCTGATTGATATTAAGATGCCGGGAATGAGTGGATTGGATGTAATAGAGAAAGTTCATGAACAGGAGCTTTTCCCGTCGTTTATCATTATCAGCGGCTATGATGATTTTTGTTATGCCCAGAGAGCGATACAAATGGGAATTGATGGATATTTGCTTAAACCGTTTCGTCCGAAGGATCTGATGAATGTAATTGAGCAGTCTGTCAGTAAGCTTAGTTCCGTAAAAAAGCTATCTGGTCAAGGAGCGATTCTCTCTGTCTATCAGGATTTTTTTCACAAGCAGGAGGAATCAGAACGGTTTCGTATTTCTTATCCGGCAGAAGAGGAACATGAAGTGATCCGATACCTCCTTACGGCTGCTTCTCCCAAGGCAGCGGAAGCGGCGGCGGAACGGTTTATTGATGCTGCATTTGCTCAAAACTCTCACCTGGCATTGGTCCTCGACTGCTGTATGCTGTTGTATGCAGAGATTTGCCGAGTTCTGTTTGAGCGATGCAGCAGATTGCAGGAAAACCTATTTCTTCAAGCTAATGCGCAGACAGAAATTTCCCGGGATTCTTTGTATGCTATGTTGTGTACAATTATCCGCAGTGCCTTTGCCCGTCTAGATACATACCGGGAATCCAATCAATTGGTGAAGCGAGCTGTAGAATATATTAACGCGAATTATCATAAAGCACTTTCTCTGCAGGGAGTGGCAAAAGAGCTGTACGTATCCGCGCCATATCTCAGCAGCCTGCTTTCCAAATGTTTAGGTCAAGGGTTTGTAGAATATTTGAGAAAAGTGCGTATTGAAAAGGCACGACTTCTTTTGGCGGATACTTCCTTACGTATCAGCGATATTTCTGCCTCTGTCGGATTTTCTGATTCCCGATATTTTTCTCAAGTCTTTAAGAAAACTACTGGACTTACTCCGCAGGAATATCGAATGCATAGCGCTGTCCTGGAAAAACAAGAGGATACCGTACTTTCTGGACAAGATGTTAATTCTGGTGATAAGGAGGAATAGATGCCGGTTCCATAAAAATCAGATATTGTTGCCATTCAAATTTGTTTTTGAAAGAGACATAATTAAAAAGGTCATAAGACACCGGACAGGAAAAATCTGTTTTACGGTGAATATTTGTGTTAAAAAAACAGATGTCTGCATGTAAACAGAAGGCGTTTGCTTAGTGCAGGGCAAACTGGATTTTATTAGCAAATAGATATAAACATTTATAAAAAAGAGGACCCCCACCGCAAAAACGGTAGGGTCCTCTTTTTTATAAAATAGGAGGAACCTGTGATGATTTCAAATAAACATAAATTACGAGGAGGAAAATTGCCATCACTCTGAAGTGCCGAGTGCTCTGCGGGCCTTCGACACCCACTTTGCCTACCTCCACAAGTCCGGTGGCCTGCGATACAGGTTGTTCATTGAACTCCCATAGAAGGTCTCGCAGACTTTTGTGGTAATAAATACCCATCAAGATCACATCCCCCTAGCCTTTCGTTCCGAGCTGTCTCGCTGCGGCATGATAGCGGATCAGGTCACAGAGGGTGCGCAGACTGATCTCCGCGTATTCCAGCAGTTTATCGGTTGCCAGCATCTGTTGGTAGGCGTCCAGTTTGGTCGGTTCATCCGGCGATTGGAAGAAGGCGAACAGTTCTTCTTCAGTTGGAATGCTGCCCGGCGCGCCGTGCTGCATCTCCTGCCGGATGTAGTCGATGACCTCCCGCTCAGCGTGGGAGGTCAGGAAGCGCAGAAGCTGCTGTGTGCTTTTTTCAAATGGATTCATGGTCATACACGCTCCTTGTGTTCAGGTGAGACGAACATGACTGCGGCCAACTCAGTCGGAAAATTTGTCTCTCATCTATAAGGACACTCAGAGCGCGTTTGTAAACCAGAGGACAGAAAAAATTTTCAAAAAAACTGGGAAGCCCTGTCATAAGACAGAGCTTCCCAGCTTTTCGTGCAGCTTTTTCAGTCGCTTTGATACCGCCATTTTGGAGATGCCGTAGATCTGACCGATCTCATCCATCGTCAGCGCATCGCTGTATCGGAGGGAGAGCAGGTTTTGACCTTGCACGTCCAGTTCCGCAATGGCTCCCCGCAGATTTTCAAGCCGGAGGTTCCTGAGCGCCGCATCCTCCACGGGACGCCTGACGCAATCCGAACCGGACGGCACCGTTTCAAACTCACTTTTACTCAGGTGCCTTGTGTCCTGTTTGTCCTGCGCCTGCTGCCGTTTCCGATCCTGCTCAAGGAAGTCCGCGACCTCCTTTGGCACTGATACTTGCTCACCGTTATAGATAATAACGACATAGTCGTTCATTTTGTGTCCTTTCCGCTTTCAACGGAAGGGTACACACCCGCGCTGCCGGTACAGCGCCAAAAAACTGTCGACCTTCATGGAACTTCCTGCGTACAGGGTGGTCATAATGCCCTACGGGGCCCATGAATGCCTGAGGCCACACTTACGGTGTGGACCTCACCGGAAAGCTGCGAGATTTGGCTTTCGCCTATTACCAGTATAAAGCGGGCGCGGGAGATTGTCAAAGTAAGGCCTATATACAAAACAAAAGCTATGAAAGGGGAAATGGGTTGGGAGAATGTGAAACTGGGGATGCAGGCGCGGCCACCATGGAAACGCCGAAGTCAGCCTTTTCCATCAGGGCAACGCCCCACGCGACAAATACGATGCCGAATACATAGGCAAGCTCCGTGCTGAATGTTCTCTTCATTTTTGATCCTCCAAACAAAAATGAGCCTTCTCCGTTTGGTAAAGAAACGGAAAAAGCTCATTTGTGTTGTACCACGCCTGTCAAGCGGCGCAGGACTTTGGCGGCGCTATAGAGCAGCCATTGTCTATGCGATTATCGTTGTCTGCCTTCGAGAGTTTTATGCTAAGCCATACTCGGCATTAGAAGAAAAGAAGAGTCCATGTTTTGTTAAGTTCAGGAGCATCTTTCGAACGGCGGCATTTGTTATTGTGATTCTTCCTTCGGCTTTGGGTATTTCTTTAGAGGTGGTACATCGTTCAGGTGTGGTTCCCCCATCATGTTGCTTTGTTCTTTATATTTAATTGATGAAGTCTTAGCAATTATCCTTTTTTATAGGTCGGAAATGACTGATGGCATAGGGAATCCCTGAAAAGCAATTGTCAAGCAGCCGCAAGAATTGGGATAAGTTGCGAAGTAAAAAGATCTCGCTCTATTTGATGAATGGAGCGAGATCTTTTTTGAACAAAGGCGCTGCAAAAACAAGGATCGAAAATAAAATATTTTTGTTGCCGAACGATTTTGATAATGATGGTTATGATTCTTGCGGCAGGAAGAAGCAAGCTGCTGCCGCAGGCATCAGGTCAGGGGAGAAAAACCGTAGCTATTGGACAGCGCGTCAATTTTCTGCCCTGCCTTGCACATGGGACAATCCTTGACAAGACTGGTCACATATCCGGGGATATCCTCCGGGGAAAACAGGCTAATCACGGGGATGTCGCCCACCTGCTTCAAGGCGCTGAAGACAGCTGCGACCCCCTGCGTGGTGCCTCCGTAATACTCGATGCACTCGAGCGCGCGAGCCGCGGTCTTTCCCGAATTCACCGTGGAGATCAGCAGCAGGACATTCTTTTCAGACACCATGGGGCGAAGATTATCCCGGAAGATCAGAAGTCCGTTGGAATCGTGCTCCGGTGCGACGACGCAGATATTTTTTTCGCTGCTCAGGGAAAAGAGATTCTTCTGAGAGAGTTGGCGGGCGAGAAACGTACCGATGACCTCGCTGCCGTCCAGGCAGACGACCGTATCGATCTCCTTTTCATAGACATAGTGATTGGCAAGAGAGGCGGCAGCGATATTGGCCATTGCACATTCATGCTTCATGCGGGTGATGTCGAGATAATGGCTGTTGTGAGAGTGGCGGGTCGCAAAATGCCCATGGTATGCGGTCAGCTTCAAATCGTTTGCTTCTCTGGATTTGATGATCATTGCGCTCATAGCTCCATCCTCCTTTTTGTCTGCCAAAGTCATGAATACAGGCAATGTTTTCCCTTACATTGTGTAGACCGCAGCGGCGCGGAAGCCGTCCGGCAGCGCAAAGAGAACCTCGGGAGAGAGCTTCCGGGTCACTCTCCCGACCCGCTGCGCGGCAACGACAACGGCCGAAAAGCGAAGCGGTACGATGTCAAGATCCGGCACCGCGTTGATCGGAAAAGAGAGAATTCAGCGATTCTTTTTAGCTTCCAGAAAGTCGTTCAGTTCGGAATTGATGATATCCGTGATGAACATGTGGCCCGGGGCATGGGTGATAGCAATGGGCGGTTTCGCATTTTCGACCGCCGCCTGCGGCGTCACGCCGCAGGGCCAGAACACGGGAATCTCACCCTCGTAGAAATCAACCGCCTCGCCGTAGTCAGGCTTCATCACATCGGCAACGCCGACCTCGGCGGCATCGCCCATGTGGACGGGCGCGCCGTGGACATTCGGCATTTTGACGGTGATGTCATACGCCTTTTTGGCGTTTTCCGGCGTCATGGGGCGCATGGAGCAGACCATAGGACCGCAGAACGGGCCGGCCGGCTCGGTCATGATATTGGTCTTGAACATCGGCACATTGCGTCCCTGCGCGATGTGCCTGACCTCGATGCCCTCGCGCATGAGCGCTTCCTCAAACGAGAACGAGCAGCCAATCAGGAAGCCGACATAGCCCTCCTTCCAGTAGCCGCTTACGTCGGTCAGCTCCTTGCCGTCCCACTTACCGTCGCGGTAGATGCGGTATTTGGGAATGTCGGTGCAAATGTTGCCGCTCTCGCCCATGTCGTGGGTTTCGGGCGTACCACGGACGATCTCGAGAATGGGGCAGGGGAAGGGGTTGCGCCGGGCAAATTCCTCAAAATCTCCCGCATATTCCGGCGGCAGGATGATGAGGTTGGCCTGCGCGTAGCCGCGGCACATACCGGCGGTGGGGAAGTCGATGACGCCCTCGCGGATGAGCTTGCGCACCTCGCTCGGCTTCATATCGATATAAGGTGTAATATCAAAGGCCATGTGTCGTTCCTCCTATTACTATTATTTTTTGCGCTTTAGGGCTGCGTCAACGATTCATGGCGCTGCGCAGGCAGTTCAGCGTAGCGCGCTGCGCAAGCAGAGCCTCCTGTGCAGCGGCGATGGAGACCTTTTCGAAGCGCACTTTGTCGCCTGCCTTGAGCTGGGCGAGAATGCGAAAGTCTGCGGAGATGACGTTGGCGATTTTTGCATATCCGCCGGTGGTCTGGCGGTCGGCCAGCATGATGATCGGCTTACCCGCCGATGGCACCTGGACGGCGCCAAAGGCGATGCCGTCGGAGATGATGTCGCCGCTTTTAACGTGTTCGATCAACTCGCCATCAAGACGGCAGCCCATGCGGTCAAACTCCGGCGTGAGAGTGTAAACGCTGCTGAGAAAGGTCGTGATGCCACGCTCGGTGAACGCATCGTCCTGCGGGCCGAGTACGATGCGCAGCTTATATTCTGCGCGCGGCATGAACTCGGGCGAGGTGTGGCGCAAGCCGAGGTTCTTGAGGTCGGTCTTGGGCGCGCGGAAGCCGATGACGTCATCCTTTTGCAGCTTGCGGCCCTGATAGCCGCCGATCTTTGCTTTCATATTCGTTGAGCGGCTGCCCATAACTACGGGAATATCGAGTCCGCCCGCAAAGGCTACAAACGCGCGGCAGCCGGTGCGCAGCATGGTGAAGCGCAGCGTCTGGCCCGCATTGACGGGAATGGCGCGGTAGGTATCGATACGCTGACCGTCAAGCGTCGCGCCAAGGTCGCCGCCGGTGATTGCGATGATGTTGGGCGCATCAAAGCGGATATGGGGACCCATCATGGTACATTCGAGTACGGCCTCGCTCTCGTCGTTGCCGACGAGAATGTTGGCGATGGACGCGCTGCGCGGATCCATCACGCCGGAGACGGACACGCCGAACTGCTGGTAGCCGATGCGGCCGAGATCCTGCACGCTGGTGAGCATGCCAGGGTTGAGAATGGTGATGCTCATGCCTGCTCCGCCTCCTTTCTCGGGTAGGTGTGAACCGTATAGCCGCTGGAGGCCTCCAGCGCGGCGATACGGTCAAATTCCGCCTGATCGATGGCGTAGAACTTGATGTACTGGCCTGCCTTGGGCAGGATGGGAACGGCGCGGTCAGGGTCGTACATGCGCACGGGCGTGCGGCCGATAAGCTGCCAGCCGCCCGGGGAGTCGATGGGATATACGCCCGTCTGGCTGCCGGCGATGCCGACGCTGCCGGCGGGAATCCTGACACGAGGTTGGGCAAGGCGCGGCGCGGCAATTTCCTCGCTCATACCGCCAAGATAGGTGAAACCGGGGGTAAAGCCCAGCATATAGATGAGATATTCCGTGGAGGTGTGAATCCGGATGACCTCGTCAGGCGTTTTGTGATTGTGCTCGGCGACAAAGCCAAGGTCGGGGCCCATTTCCTCCCCGCCGTAGAGCACGGGGATTTCCAACACATCGCTTGGCGGAATCCGGATGTGGTCAAGCTGATTGAGCAGGCCCTTGAGTTTTTTGACAAGCACACCGTAGGGGATGACCTCAGGGTCGTAGTGAACCATCAGCGAGCGGTAGGTCGGCACGAGCTCCACGATCCCGGGGAGTTTGCTCTCGGTGAGCGCGATGCTAAACGCACGAATCTGCGCGTTGATGTGCTCACTGATCTCGTTGCCGAATTCCACGGTTACGGCTGAGTCACCGCTGAGCAGGAATCTGATGTCGGACATATCGTTCTCCTTTCAGGCGGAGCCGGCCTGTGGGACAGACCGGCTCGCGGAATGGTGCAGGTTCGTTACGCGAAGAGCTTGGCAAGGTTGGGCAGCGCCGTGACGGCAAGGTAGCCTGCGACACCGACCACGCACCAGCCAAGGATCTGCAGCCACACGGGGTGCTTGTACTCGCCGACAATGGACTTCTTGTGGCAGCCGAGCAGCATACAGCACAGGGAGATCGGCAGGATCAGACCGTTGAGAGCACCGGCCAGGATGACCATGCGCTTCGCGCCGCCGAGGATCGCCATAACAAGCGTGGAGAAAGCGATGAAACCGACGATGAACCACTTGTCGTTCTTGGCGATGAAGGGGTGAACGGTCTTGAGGAAGGAGACGGAGGTGTAGGCCGCGCCGATGACGGAGGTGATACCGGCGGAGAACAGCGCGAGACCGAAGAGACGGTAGCCGATGTCGCCGGCAGCAAGGCGGAAAGCCTCGGCTGCGGGGTTGGCAGCGCCAGTGACAGCCGCGACATTTTCAGCCACAACGACCGTACCGGCCGTGCAGACACCGAGTACGCACAGGAACAGCAGGATACGAACGCTGCTCGAGACACAGATGCCGGTCAGGACGGACTTGCGGAAGTGCTTGACTTCTTCCGGCTTGCCGCCCCAACCCGCGTCAAGCAGCTTGTGTGCGCCCGAAAAGGTAATGTACCCGCCGCAGGAGCCGCCGAGCAGCGTGACCATGACGGGAATGAGTTCCTTGGGATTCTCAGGGGTAAAGATATGGACGACCGCATCGCCGACGGGGGGCTTGGCCATAAAAGCCACGACCAGCATGACGACGATAATGATGCCGCCGAGGATCTGGGCGACCTTGCCGACGATGTCGTTTGCCTTCTTGGAAAGGAAAATGCAGATGGCAAGCACGCCGCCGATGATGACGCCGGCCTTTTCGGGAATGCCGATCATGGCATTGAAGCCGAGTGACACGCCGCCGACATTGCCGATATTGAACGCAAGACCGCCAAGCACAACAAGCACGACAAGAAGATACCCGAGACCGGGAAGGACCTTATTGGCAATCTCCTGACCGCGCAGGCCGGAAACGCCGACGATGGACCATACATTGGTCTGCGCGATCATATCCATGATGATGACGCAGACGATGACGAAAGCGAAAGAAGAGAGATACTTTGCGGTGAATTGCGAGGTCTGGGTCAGAAAGCCGGGGCCGATGGCGGATGTCGCCATCAGAAAGGCCGCGCCAAGGCTGACGGACAGTGAGCGCTTCTGGGTGGTTTCGTTACTCATGATCATCCTCCTGGAATATTGCCGCAGTGCGGCAGATTTGGGGTGTTGGTCTTTGCGGAACGGAACAGCTGGAAACGAGGCTCTTTTTATACGATCTCGCGGATGGGGGCAATCTCCACGCCACGGGCGGTGAGCTGCGTGCGGATATTTTTGACGAATTCGACGGCCGAAGGGTTGTCACCGTGGACACAGATGGAGTGAGCCGCGATTTCGACCTCCTCGCCGGTGATGGCCGTGACCTTGCCCTCGGTGACCATGCGGACGGTGCGCGCGATGGCCTCGTCCTTATCGTGGATGACGGCGCCGGGCAGCTTGCGCGGCACAAGCGAGCCGTCGGCCTGATAGGCGCGGTCGGCAAAGACCTCGTTTGCGACGCGCAAGCCCAACTGCTTGCCTGCATCAATCATCTTGCTGTTGGCAAGGCCAAGCAGGATAATGCTCTCGTCTACCTCGGCAATCGCCTCGGCGATGGCAAGCGCCAGATCCATGTCTTTACCAGCCATGTTGTAGAGAGCGCCGTGGGGCTTGCAGTGCTGGAGCCTGATACCCTCTGCCGCAGCGAAGGCCATCAGCGCGCCGAGCTGATACTTGACATACGCCTTGACCTCCTTGGGCGAGACGACCATGTTCCTGCGGCCAAAGCCCATCAGATCGGGGAAGCCCGGGTGTGCGCCGACGGCGACGCCTGCCGCCTTGGCTGCGGCAACGGTCTTTTCCATCACCAACGGATCTCCTGCGTGATAGCCACAGGCAACATTGACAGAGGAAACATGCGCGATGACCTCGTTGTCGAGCCCAATGGTATACGCGCCGAAGCTCTCGCCGAGGTCGCTGTTGAGATCTACCTTGTACATACTGAAATACCCTCCTTTTTATAGTTGGTCTACAGGGTTTTTCGAGCAAACGGCGTTCCAATTTGATCAATGGAAGCGCTCTTTCAAAAATGTCTGCTCTCCTCTCCCTTGATGATGTTATTTTACAGGATACCGCCGGAAAAAGCAAGAATAATAATACATGGTCTTAGTTGTCACAACAGCAGTATGATTCTGTCTTGCAAAATGCGATTTCGCAGGTCGGCAGCGGCAGTCTTCCTCCTTGATGACAGCATCCCGCGTCGTGGGGCGACCCCGGCGTGGGTTTTCTGTTATTTTATCGGGCGAAGGATTCGGGCATCAAGGACACTACAAAGCCCTCACCGGAGCAGCTCCGGCGAGACGTTACCTTTGACCACATAAAACGCCACAGGCAGGTGTAGAACACATGGAAAACTCAGGTCGCAAGATGTTAAGAAAGGAATTAAAATCGAGAAAAACAGCTAAAGACGATTGAAAATGCAGAAGAAAGGCTGCGGCAGCTTTTTGATTACAGCGGTGCGTTTTTAGAACAAAAAGCGTGACTGCGGCAGCTTCAATTTGCCACTTCATTTTTTGCAGAAACTGTGGTATGCTACTTAAGAGGTGAGGACTGTGCAGTTTCGACCGTTTGTTTATCTTATCTTTTTTGCGATGTGCCGGAAATTCGGCGTGTCGTGGCCGAAAGCCAGCGAGGAGCAGAAGGCTTTTATTGAAGAGATTACCCGAATCAATTATGAGAGAGAAATGGCAAAACGAAATATGACGGCGAAGCCTGTCCGCGGCTTCTTTGACGCAGAGGTGTCTGCGTGACCCACACCGTGACCCACACGGGGAAATGAGCGGGCAAAAACAATGGAGAGGATAGGATGTACCTCCCGCAATATACCGAGCGGAAAGGCTCCAAAAGCCCTGAAAACGGCCAGACGGAGCGCCCCGATACACTTCGTAATCAGCAGGTCATGTGTTCGAGTCACACCACCAGCTCCAAAAAAGCATCGAAAACTTCGGTTTTCGATGCTTTTTTGTTGCAAAAACGCTGAAAAAGGTGTGGGTCAAAATGTGGGTCAACTGCCTGACCCACACCGAGACCCACACGCGGAAATATCCCGATAGATCCAAAGAGTACCGGAGAGGAAGCTTTTGCCTTCTCTCCGGTATTTTTGCTTTTTCTGCTTACATGACCTGTGCCATGAAGTTGCCCATCGTTTGTGCGGCCTCGTCTTGCTTCTGCCTTGTTGCGTGGGTGTAGGTGCGGAGGGTGAATCCCGCGTCGTAGTGACCGAGCATTGAAGACACTGTTTTTACATCTACGCCGTTTTGCAGTGCCAAGGTCGCGAATGTGTGTCTCAGGTCGTGGAACCTGATATGCTCCAGTCCCGCGTCCTTGAGGATTCGCTTGTGGAGTGTTACGACCGAGTCGGGGTGATACATTTCACCGGTCCTGCCGGACGGGAACATCCACGGATTGCTGGGATGTTTGGCGTGCTCCTGCTTCAGCAGCTCCACGGCATCCTGCGGGATAGACACCTCACGGATGGAATTTCCGGTTTTAGGCTGGCTTAGAATGAGGTTCCCCTCTGTGTCCCAGCTGGCCTGCTTACTGACGGAGATGGTGCAGTTGGCTTCGTCAAGGTCGCTCCATTGGAGCGCGACCAGCTCGCCCTTTCTCAGTCCGCTGACCAGTTCCAGATAGAACATCGGCAGGGCATTACGCCGCTCGGCGGCGTTCAGATACGCGCTGATGTGGTCTGAATGAAGAATCTTCATCTCTTGTTTTTCGATTTGGGGGATGATGCAATTCTCCGTGGGATTGCTGAGAATGAGTTTTTCCTTCACCGCCCGGTCAAGGGCGTTGTGCAGCATCATGTGGATGCCGCGCACAGTGGAATTGCTCAGTCCGGGTTTCTCCTTTTTCTGTACCTTTCGCAACCTGCCATTGTTTTGTAAATCGTTGTAGAGCTTTTGCAGGTCACGGGTGGTGAGCTTATTCAGCGGGATATCCCCGATAGCAGGGATGATATGCTGTTCGATGTTCCGGTGGTAGTAGTTCATGGTGGATGGGCGAATGTGCGGTTTGGCATACAATTCAAACCACGTCCGCAGCCAAGCGGCAACCGTGTATTCATCGGCGCGGCTGACATCCAATGCCTGGCTTTCCTCAATGGCTTTCTTTAGCTTCGCCTTGCATTCCGCCTGCGTTTTACCAAGTACATTTTTGATGATGCGCTTTCCGGTTTCGGGGTGGTAGCCCGCTGTGTAGCGACCCTCCCAGCGACCGTCTGCGCGCTTGCGAATGTTGCCCTCGCCGTTGGCGCGTTTTTTAGCCATTCGTGATCATCTCCTTTGCTTTTTCTTCCTCGTCGGCATCGAAGGAGTAGGGCGCTCCCAGCTCTCCAGCGATGCCAGCTGCCAGCTTAAAGCCTGCCGTGAAGCTCATCAGCTTGGCTTCGACCAGCAACGCGTTCTGTGCGTCCAGCAGCCGAAGCAGTTTCCTGCGGCTTTCGGCATCTATGCCATCGCGCAGACCCTCACGGGCGGATTGGACGGCGTAGACGAGGTGCTCCAGCTGCTTTTCGTCGAATCGTTCCTGCAAGGCTTTCATGTAGTCGTACATGGTGACCCCTCCTTTGGTAGCCAACATACATACCACAATTCTGGCAGGAAAGCTATTACCTTTTCGAGAATCATCTTTATTTACAGCGGTGCGTTTTTGGAAATGTTTTATTGACTTCAGCAGCACAAAACATGCGTGTTTTGTGCTTTAGTGAATCAATGGAACTGCATCGTATATCCTTGCTGTTCCAACTCATGGTCGTCCGGCTTGTGGCCGAGGGCGACGCGTTTTTGCCGCAGCTGCGCCAGCCGCTTGCGGTCGATTTGGACGCCGGTGGCAGCGGAAGCCGGGGCGTTGTCTCGGAAAATATTGCCCATGTGGTAGAGCAGCCGGGTGGCTGACAACAGGACGGAGGGCGGCTCCTGTTCGCCGCGCTCCATGCGTTTCATGAAAAATTCCGCGTAGGCATGGCCGTTATCCCGCGCCGCCGCGAACCATTCGTAGGCGGCGTCTGGGTCCTTGGGAACGCCCGCGCCCATGAGGGTCAGCTTTCCCAAGAGGTACTGTGCGTAGGCGTTTCCATCGTTCGCGGCCTGCCGCAAATATGACACTACTGTTTCGGCATCTTTTACCGTATTTTTGCCGCTGAGATATTCCTTGCCCAACCGGTAGGCGGCGTAATCGTTTCCATTGTCAGCAGAGCGTTTCAGCCAATAGATGCCCTTGGCGGGATTATGAACGTCAGCATCGTCGGAGAGATACAGCTTGCCGAGGGCGTACTGCGCCACGTCCAAGTCCTGCTCGGCGGCGCGTTCCAACAGCTTTTGCGCTTTGACCATGCCGGGTATCAGCAGCCCGCCGTCACGGTACGCCGTGCCGATGATGTACTGCGCATAGGCGTCACCGTCCTCCGCAAGCTGCTCCAACTGCTCCGCTGCCTCGTCACGCTCCTCCAGAGGGTAACTCTCATCATTCGCCACGCTTTGCAGATCCTGACATTCATAGCTCATGCCGTAGGTGCTGATCTGTTCACCGTCATCCTGCATATCCGCATCTTCAAAGGAAATTTTGTTCATACGGATATGCTCCGCCTCTTTGATCACGGCGTTCTTGATCTGGCGAAATTCCTTTTGCTGAGACAGCGGTGGACGTATTCTCTTTTTATCTTCGGAGTAGTAATCCTCCACCTGACATTGCAGTTCCCACCACGTTTGGTAGCACGTATCCACAGTGGGCAGCCGCGCCATTTGGTCGACGATCTCATCCACCAGCTTTTTCATTGGCTTTGGCAGATAGCCGTAGGTTTTCCTGCCGCCGACCTGACCGAGCTGCCGCGACAGGTCCCAGATCATCTGCTCCGCCTCCGGGTGGATGCAGGTCATCTCCCGCATGGCCTTCGCCAATTCCAGCATGGCTTTTCGTGCTTCTGACACCAATTCGTCTCGCGATTTGCTTTTCTGCTCGTAGACATGGAGCAGTTCCTGACGGAAGATCTGGTTGGTCAGCGTGGACTTGATCTGCCGTATCCCATCTTTGGACAGGTATGCCTGATTTGGCTTTGCCGACCATGCCATCATGTGGACGTGGGGATGGTTTCCCTCGTCATGGAACGCCGCGTACCAGCGAAAATCCTCCGGCGGGATCTTCATTGCCGCCGCAATGTCGTTGCGGTGGGTACGCAGTAATGTGCGCCATGACTCCGCGTAATTGTAGCCCAGCCGCTCCGCATCCTCCCGGTGGAGGGAGATGATGTGCGTCCACACGTTGCCGGTGTAATGATCCAATTCGTCCACGACAGCGGCGAGGTCAACGGCATCATCATCACCAAAGAGACCGTGCTCCCCCAGCCGCTCCGCTCTCGGACGCAGAGCGATGTACTTGGCGTAGCCCTCCATCGAGGAGAGCCTGTCCCAATTCGATTCCAGCGCCAGCGTGATGAGCGCGGACGCCGTCGCTTTTGCCGGGTGTGAGAGGTAGTCCTCGTACTCCATCAGTTCTTTTGCGTCAGGAAAATCCTTCACCAGCTTTGCGATGAGCTGCTCCTGCTTGTTGGTGGGCGGACAGTCATCCGGGATGATCTCCACCCGCTCCCGCGTCGCGATGTACTTGAGGTACCCGCCAGCGCTTTGCCCAGCGCCGCACTTGATGTACGGGCTTTTGACGATCAGCCTTGCCATGCTTTGCTCTCCAACTCACGGAGCTTCTGCTCCAGCCGAAGCTGACCGTTGGTGCGCTTGACGGCGGCGATGCTCTTGGCCCGCTCCTGCCGCAGCACTTCCTCGCTCACATTGAGGCTTTGCAGGAGGATGGACATCGCCATGTCCATCTCCACCGCCTGCTTGTAGAGCAGTGAGGCCATGCGGTCCTCGAAGAGCTTCAGCCGACCGTCGATGGCAGACTGCACCGCACGAGGCAGCGTAGTGCTTTCACCAGCTGCAAGCGTATCCACGTAACAATTCACCGCCTTTTCGATGAATTCATTTTTGCTGCGGCAGTTATCTTCTTGATACCACCGCTCTATTTTTGAGGCCGTTTCATCCGTCATACGGAAGTTCAGCCTGTTTTCATTTTTGCTCATCATTCCCTCCAATCTGCCGTAAGGCACGCTTGTTTTCGTTGAAACACCTGCGCTTGCGGGAACTAAGACGCCAGCCGCTCTGAAATTTCCTTCAAAAGGCGCCACAACCGCCTGCGCTGAAACTCTCGTCAACTGCCCGCACTGCGGGCAGAAGTGACTGGGCAGAGCGTCGGTTCCGACGCCAGCCCTTTATCCTGCTATTCGTCACCGCAAGCTCCATACCGCTCGTTTCCGCCGAAAACGGCGAAAACTCACTCATTCCGCTGCGTCTCCTCTTCCCACCGAACCCGCTTCGCTGGGCTTCGGCGGGAGCCCTGTTTTCCTCCACTAACCGCCCAACCTGCCTGAGATACGCTGAAGGTGCGTCCCATATGGCGAGGGAAAATCCTCTCCAGAGCGGTTTCAAATCACACTCGCACAAACGGCCCACGTTCGCTTTTGCGGATGAAAGCGGGTATACACTCGCCTTCGCCAGCAGGATCGCACACAGCGGCTCACAGTGCGAAACAGGGGCGTTTTGGATGGGGGGTGCTATCTCTACCCTCAGACCGTTTTGCGTGGTTCGGAAACCCTGCGCGGCCGGGTATCAGAACGGCAAACTTTGTCGCTTTTGGGTCTTGGCCGGGGGTGCTCCCGAAGAACGCAGAAAGCCTGCGGGACAGCGATGCGCTTATGCGCGTCGCTGTTCCGAGGCGTCGCGGCCCCGCCGGGCTGCGTGATCCCATTGCTGTTTCTCTTGCCGCATTGATGGGCTTCACGGTTTTGCTCAGCCGCTTCGTTGGCGTACAGAAAATTGAGCGCCTGTTCTTTAGTTACAGCGGTGCGTTTTTTGAACCGCTGTTCGCGTCGATCCATGCGAGAAACTTATCCTTTGGAACAACGATCCGGCTGCCGATTTTGAGCGCGGGGAATTCGTTGCCATGCACCAACTCATAGGCACGGGCACGGGAGATCCCAAGCACTGCGGCAACTTCTGCCACGGAGAGCATCAGCGGAAGCTCATCATAGCTTGTGTAGGTGGAATGCTTCATTCTGTTCTTCCTTTCCTTATGCACCGGGCAACAAATTCACCGCGGACAGCTTGCGATGAATTTGCCGCCGCTCTGTTGTTCGTTCAACCGCAGACAGTTGACGCGTGTGAAAAATTTCAACGGCCTCATGGATCGGCCTGATGGTATAGCGCAGATTGCCGTTCTTTTTGACCCTGGATTTTGTCAGGACAGAGGTTGGCTCTGTGGAGATGAGTCCTTTCTCCGAGAGCGCATCGACATACTGCATGACCGTATTTTTTGTACGGCCAATAGCTTTTCCGATCGTGGCGTAGCTGGGCCAGCACTGGTAGGTACTGGGGTTCTCAAGACAGCGGAGGTAGGCGTAGACCGCGATCTCACCTGCGCCCAGCCCCAGCGAAAAAATTTCGTTCGGCAGTGTAAAATAGTTTTTACTGGGAAATTGATTCATGGTGTGTCCTCCTGTTCGTCGGGATGGAAGAGTTGAATGAACTCCTTTGCGGAATGGACAACGCCCAATTCCTTGAGCTGCTGATAGCGGATCAGGTCGCAGAGGGTACGCAGACTGATCTCCGCGTACTCCAGCAGCTTGTCGGTCGCCAGCATTTGCTGGTAGGTGTCCAGCGCGGTCGGCGCATCCGGGGATCGGAAGAAAGTGAGCAGTTCATCTGCGGTCGGGACACTCTCCGGTGCGTCATGCTCTATTTCCTGCCGGATGTAGTCAATGACCTCCCACTCAGCGTGGGAGGTCAGGAAG
>ERZ791865.1068-NODE-1068-length-30072-cov-6.689143_pt1 | contig 30072 bp, 25 predicted proteins | sample MGYA00509942_ERZ791865 | MGnify/ENA primary metagenome ERZ791865 (study PRJEB30046, sample SAMN00792098) | human gut metagenome | study: EMG produced TPA metagenomics assembly of the A metagenome-wide association study of gut microbiota in type 2...
TTCTGCTCGTGCTCACAAATGACCTGCACCAATTCGTATTTACCTTTCCGAAGGACGCCGCCGTGTGGACGGACAAAAACAATGGCTACTCGGTAGGTTACTTCATTAGTGTGGGCTGGCAGGTGCTGTGTGCCTTTGCCGCACTCGTAATTATGTTTTTCAAATGCCGTGTGCAAAAAGGAAGGCTCCACTTTCTGCCCATTGTTCCTATGCTGCTGGCGATTGTTTACAGCGCACTTTACTATGCGGGTGCGGATTGGTTGCTCCACTTGTTTGGCGATATTGCCGCATTCCAAAGTGTGATGTATATTCTGACCTTTGAGTTTTGCATCGCCTGCGGATATATCCATTCAAACAGCCGTTATGTGGACTTGTTTGCCTCCTCTGTGGGCACATCGGCAGAGATCACCGACAAGGACTTTACCGTTCGGTATGCAGCTGTGAACACTGCGCCTATCTCAAAGGAAACGATGAAAAAGGCCGAGCAAAGCCCGGTCACGATGGGCGGCCTGACCGTTCACACCATGCCCGTTGACGGCGGCTATGCCGTATGGACAGAGGATGTGTCGGCTTTGCGTGACATCAAGGAGGACTCCGAGCTTCTTGCAGACGAGCTTGCCGACAGGAACGAAATCCTCCGTTATGAATACAAGCGTGAAGCCAAGCGCCGCAAGGTGGAGGAGCAAAACCGCCTGTATGATCTCCTGCGTTCCGCTACGCAGACGCAGATCGACCGCATTGCGGAGCTCACTAAGGAATACCGCCGAATCTCAAGCACCGATCCCGACAGCGCCAAAACGCTCCTTGCCGAGATTGCCGTGCTGTGCAGCTATATTAAGCGCCGCAAGCATCTGACGTTCCTTACCGACCGAGATATTAAAATAGCGGCAACGGAACTCCACCGGGCCTTCAATGAGTCCCTCCAAACGCTGAAGCTGTTGGGCGTCCGCAGCTCGCTCTATGTGGACGAGTCTCTTTCCATGCTCTCCGGCAAAACGGCGACCGCTGTATTTGATTTTTATGAATCGGTTATTGAAGCCGATATTTTGAATTTAACAGGCATACAGGTAAGCCTCATAAAGGCAAAAACTTGACACCGACAGCGGCACTGCAAACCGGGCGGTTGCAAACCAAGCAAAAATATGATAGTTTATTCTAAACAGCCAAGGCCGACTGTTCCTGTTTTTTTGAGTAAAACCTGTTTGAATTGAGGCTGACGACATGAATATAAGCGATAAAAAACTCCGGAAATTGCTGATCGACAGGGATATGATTATGCTTTAGTATACTGTCTTTGGTAAATGCACATTCGGAATCGTCCTGCCGAGAAGCAAATAAAACTGCCAAGGGACATACCTTGACTGCAGGAGAAAGCGAGAGATTTCCTCTATGAAACGGAATACGAAACAGCTGATCCCCATGATCGTTGTTTTTACGCTCATTGCCGCGGCTTATTCCTGCAGGATGCTTGCCATGCTCGACATCTGCGGGGTTTATGTGAACTATATCCGCGCCGCGCTTTATTTACTTCTGTTTTCCCTTTGGGGTTATTCCCTTGACCGACGCATTATACAGCCGCAGACTCTGCACTGGCTGCGTCTGACCGCGGCGCTGATGCTGCTGTGGCTTATTCTGCGCACGCTGAAATATGAGTTTGTCACTGACCTGACAGTGGCGCGGTACATTTGGTATCTTTACTATCTGCCAATGCTTTTTATACCGCTGCTGGGAGTGTATATTGCGCTGTCTCTAGGGAAATCGGAGAAATTCCGCCTGACCGGAAGGATCGGCGCTTTGGCAATCATTCCGGCTGTGCTGTTTTTGCTGGTGATCACCAACGATCTGCACCAGCAGATGTTTGCATTCAGCAGCGGCGTGCCGGGAGAACCAGACAATTATTCCTATTCCTATTCCTACGGTCCCGTTTACTTCTGCTACCTCGGTTGGACGGTGACCTGCATGTTTTTTTCACTTATCCTCCTTTTGAAGAAAAGCCGCATACCGGGCAGCGGAAAAAGGAAGCTTGCACCGTTTGTTATAGGCTGCGCAACGGTTCTGTACGGGATTTTGTATCTGTCGGGCCTGCCGGCTGTACGCTGGTGGCTCGGGGATATGAATGTGACATTTTGCCTTTTATATGCGGCAATTTATGAAAGCTATATACGCTGCCGAATGATACAGTCCAATACGGGCTATGTGGAGCTGTTTGAGGCGACAACGCTGGCGGCGTGCATTGCGGATCGCAGCGGGAGCATCGTTCTCCGTTCCCGGGCCGCAGGGGAGGATATGGTTTGCCCGAGGGAGGGCGTTCCGCTCATCCGGCCCAACGGAATACGCATTTCCTCGGCACCCATCAGCGGAGGATATGCCGTTTGGCAGGATAACGTGCGCCCGCTGACCGAGCTTCGCGCAAGGTTAAGCGAAAACAAGGCCAAAATAAGAAGCAATAAAGAGAAATTGCAGGAAGCCTATCTCATACAGAAAAAGCTGAATGAGTTGACCGAAAAAAACCGGATTTATGACGAATTGGAAACAAAGTACGGAAAGCAGATAGCCAGGATCGGTCAACTGCTGAAACAATGTGAGGGTGCAGAGCCTGCCGAAATACAAAACCTGCTGAAAAGAATTATTCTGCTTGGCACTTACATCAAGCGCGGCGCTAATCTGTATTTTCTCAGCCTGGAATATGAGCTTCTGCCGCAGCAGGAGCTTCGGCTGACAATAGACGAGGCCGTGCGGGTCATGACCGTTTGCGGCACGGAGTGCAGTGTGGTCTATCACACAACAAAACCGATGCTTTCGGCAGAGGTGGCGCGGCTGTTCGACCTTTTGAAAACCGTTGAGGAGGCCACGATAAACGAGCTGCATTCTATGTTTATCTCCGTGTCCGACAGTGAGATGGATCTGTCGGTGGAGTGTGCTGCGGATCTGTCATTCCTCGTTTCTCCAAATGTAACCGTTAAGCAGGAGGACGGCTTATGGCTTGTTCGCACGATGATAGGAGGTTGGAAGGATGCATAGAATGAAACGCTTAGGCTTTAATGCCATCAAAGAGAGCTTTGACCGGCTTCCCACTGCCGTATGCTTTTTTGATCGCATGGGCAGTATCGTTCTCTGCAACCGACAGATGTATCAATTGAGCCAATATCTGCTTAACAGCGATATGCAGTATTTGGGCGAGGTCGTGGAAGCGCTCCATCATCTTCCGAATGGTGTTGTACGGATTCCGGACGTAGAGAATATCTTTCGCTTTCCCGACAACACCGTATGGAGATTTGAAAAAACAGAGGTCACCGACAAATACGGGGAGAGGTATATACAGCTCACCGCCGCCGATGTCACCGACCTGCAGCGCGCCTTGGTGCAGCTTACCGTGGACAGCAAGAAGCTGCAGGAGGACGCGGAAAAGCTGAAGCAGCTTTCCGATAATGCAGGGGCCCTGGCCCGGGAGAAGGAGCTGCTGGACGCTAAATCCGCCATGCACGACGGCCTTGCCGCCTGCATTACACTGACAAAGCAGTACATAACAGGGGAATTTGACGGTATGGATGCGGGCGTTGTATGCCGTGAATGGGAGAAGGTCATTGCCTTCCGGGATACGATCCGCCTGCCGGCCAGGAAAAAGCTGCTGGACAGCGCCAAGGCCAGCGGTGTGACTGTGCGGATAAGAGGCCAGGAGCCCACGGACGGAGAGGCGGAGCTGCTGTACACGGCTATGCAGGTCTGCCTGAACAACGCCATTCAGTATGCCAAGGCCACGGAGATTTCCGCAAATATTTGGGAAAACGAGGGCAGCTATACGGTGGTGATACGCAATAACGGCAAGCCGCCGGAAAAGGAGATCACCGAGGGCGGCGGACTTACCAACCTGCGCCACCGGATCGAAAATTCGGGAGGGAAGATGACGGTGCAGAGCCTGCCGAGGTTTTCTCTGGCAATCGAGATACCAAAATCCGGGAATTCGGGGGTGAATAACCTGTGACTATGAGAAAAATACTGATCGTGGAGGATCAGGCACTGGCGAGAACCTATCTGTGCGCCTGCGTGGAAAAATGCGCGGACTGCCAGGTGGCGGGCACGCTGTTCCGGGCTGACGCGGCGCTTCAGCGCTGCAATGAGGGGCCTATTGATCTGATTCTCATGGACATATGCACCGAAAGCGACTCGGACGGACTGGCCGCAGCCGAATCCATTAAGAAAATCTACCCGCAGATAAAAATCGTTATGGTGACCTCTATGCTGGAGGGACGGTTTCTTGATCGGGCCAGAAAGATCGGGGCAGACAGCTTCTGGTATAAGGACTCCCCCTCCGGCGACCTTGTGGGTGTGATCGAGGGAACCCTTTCCGGAAAGCACTTCTGGCCGGACGGCGTGCCCAGTGTCCGGCTCGGCAATACGCTCTCCTGCGAGCTGTCCGACCGGGAGATAGAGACCCTGCGCCTGCTCTGTGAGGGAAAAACCAATGCCGAGATCGCCGTAAAGCTGAATGTGGGCGAGTCCTCGGTGCGGACCTATATTAACCGTATGCTGGAAAAAACCGGCTACACAAATCGCAACCGCCTGATGATCGCGGCCGTGGGCAAACGGATGGTCGTGCCCGGCTGCTGGATCGAGGAGCAGGAAGAAAACCAGTGAAAAAGTGAACAAGACAGCGTGCCGAAAAACCCTCTTCGACACGAAAAAATTACCCGGCTTTCAAAAGGCCGGGTATTTTTTTGCGAAAAATGGGCGTCTGTTCATAATTTATTTACAATTTAAGGGGCATTTGTCCTCACTTTTGAGGACAGACAGAGCCGGCGATCCTTGCTACAATAAAGTCATAAAGTAGGGCGGAGCGGCTCCGTCATATGTATCACGAAAAAGGAGGGATGGTTCGATGAAGAAAATCGTGGTCGATATGCAGAATTTTCTGTTTGCCGATTCCATAGCGACTGCTTTCAAGAATTCGGACTATGACATTGCTGTGGTTCGTGCGGAGTCTCCGCGAGATACCATCGAACTGTGCCGAGTGTTCAAACCGTTTGTCCTTTTAATGGAGGTTACCGCCTATACCCCATGGCTGCTTTGCGAGAGGATGAAGCTGCGGGATGCGGTAAAGACGGTGTGCCCGGAATGCAAAATTGCCCTCATCGTGGATTCCAACACCGAAAAACAGGCGGCAAAGGACATCCGGGATGCCAAGAAAAACGGCATCATTGACCAGTTTTTCTACGGGTCGATGACCGCCGAATACCTGATGGATCAGATTTACGCGATGTAAGGACGACATAAGAAAGGTAGGGTGAAGCACAATGAAAAAAAGAAAATGGCTCAGCCTTCTGCTGGCAGTGATGATGCTCGTATCAGCAATGCCCTTCTTCCCGGTGACGGCCGATGCAGCAGATGGCACGGTGGAGGTTTCTACCTGGGCGGAGCTAAAAAAAGCGCTGGACTACACGACAAACTGCTCGGTGGTGAAGGTGGTTAAGGACATCGAAACAAAGTCTCTGAACGGACACACCGGTCTGCATCAGGACAACATCATCTTCATGACGATGGCCATGGACAAGGTGCTGGATCTGAACGGACACACCGTCAATGCGTATGTGAAATACTATTCGGAGGTTGGGCAGGGGTATCTGATCAATATAAGTCATAAGGATGCCCGGCTGACCATCCGCGACAGCGTGGGGGGCGGCGCCCTGATCGGCGAGTTTAATCAGGAATTCTACTATGAGTTTATCAATGTGAGTAAAGGTACGCTGGTTATGGAGAGCGGTACGGTCAAGATGCTGTGTCCCTCTAAAGATAATCAGTATACGAAATGCGCCATCAGCGTCTCCGGTACGGCGGTCTTTAACGGCGGCGAGGTACTGACGCAGGTGACCAGTCCTGGGGGCGAGAAGGAGGAGCGGTATCTTTCCCGCCGGCTGCAAGCCATTCGGGGAGAAGCAGGCGGCAGCGTCACCATCAACGGAGGTACCTTCGACCGGGTGGTTCTGCACAGCGCCCCCACACCGGAGAACCTGGGAAAGTATGAGCTGGTGGTAAACGGCGGCTTTTTCCGGCAGTCCATCGCTCTAATATTGACCGGGGATGTCTATGCCAGTAATTTCGATCATCTGCCCATGCAGATCAACGATGCGTATTTCATGCGCACCACCGATAAACTGGACCAGTGCCGTCTGGTGTTAGGCGGGAAGATGAAAAACTTTTATGACAGAAACTGGGATTACGATATACATTATAACGATATTCCGGGCGCGACCCTGGATGATGCGAAGACTATGATGTGGGGCCTGGTGCCGCACCTTATCAGCGAAAACGGCGCGGTCTTCACCGATGTGCACGACGGAAACTGGTATGTGCGGGGCAATATGCGCCGGTCGGTTGAAAACGGCGGGCCGACCATGGCTTTCCAGGGTACGTCGCTGGGTATTCAGGGCGGCATAGCCAAGGTGATCTCCAACGCCTACGGCGTGAAGGAGGTCCTGCTGGACGGCGAGCCGATGGAATACGGCGAGCGAGGCTTCAGCGCACCCCAGGTGGATACCACTGCGGAGCAGGAGCATCGGGTGAGTTTCGTGATGTATCCGATTTCCCCCATGCTGCGCGTGCTCGGGTACAGCTATTCCAACGAATATTCCACCGGATATATTCGGATGTTCGTTAGTGACCACCATACGGGACAGGGCATGGTGCATTTTCCCAGTGTTCCCGCGTCAGGAGACCAGCCGTTTTCGGTGACTTACTACATTAATGAATCCGATGTGGATGCACTGACCACCATGGAGCTGCAATATGACCTCATGCTGGAAACCAACGGGGTAAAGAAGCAGGTTTCGACCGGCTACAAGGGCGCAAAGGTGGTGCAGTGGGTGGATCATACCCAGACCATCGACACCGTCTATCTGGATATCAGCCAGCCTCTGGTGCAGGGGGATTATAGCAGCGGCACCTTCACTGTGGATGGGAGTGCTCCCTACGCCATCGAGGAAAAGCCGGACTACTGGATGCACGAGGACATATGGGACCTGACCGGAAACGTCAGTGTTCCCGCGATATTGGGGGACCAGTATTCTCGCTTCATCCGTGTGTATCTCAAGGACGGCTATGAGGGGTATAAATTCGATAAGAAAAACCCGCCAAAGATCAAGATCCGGGGCCTCAACCGGGAATGTGACAGTATAGATGTTCGTGTCGCCAATGATGAAAGGTCCCTGGGGGTGTCCCTGGCCTCCCATCCCTCCGAGGTGATCCAAAGCGCCTGGGGTACCGTTGCCGGATTGCGGGCGGGAAGCCCGGTCGGCGGGGTGAATATACAAGAAAAGGGCAGCGACTTCGAATTGAATATAAAGGAGATACAGCGGGTTAAGAACGGCACTGTTTACAGCACAAGCCCCGACGATGTAATTGATCCCGATTATATATATCGAATCAAGGTGGTGGGCACGGGAAAAAATCCGATGACATTCCGCAACGGTCCGGAGCAGTACGATATTACATTTCACTATTATCACAACACGAATGTCAAGCTGCGGATGTACAGTGATACCAACATTGCAGAAAATTATCGTGAAGTGCCGTATGATGCATCCGCCCAGGCATATGTAATAGATTTGGTACCGGAACCGGATGTGATTAATTATGACTATCTGTCTTTGAGCGTGCCACATCCGTGGGCGGGCGAAAGACCGATATATAACAATAATCTGGTTACGGGGCTGCCGGGCGGTGTTTCGGTTGTAAGCTATACATGGTATGCTTCCGCTACGGGGGAGCGGATTCAGGCTGATATGACCTTTAACGCAGGCAGAAGATATCATGTAAACATGATCTTACAGTGCGAAGAGGGCTATTACATAGCTGACGACGAGGAGCTGGATGCTTATGTGAACGGGGAAAAAGCGTATGTAAGCGCGCAGGACGGGAACAGAACAACTCTTACCGTAGGATACACCGTCCCTGTTGCTTCGGGTGTACGCGGTCAGGTGGTGAGCTTCCATGACGGCAGCGATGTGACCGTCTCCCTGTTTGCTGACGGCAGCGCGCAGCCCCAATACACCGTAGCGGTGCCCGCCGGGGAAAAGAGCGGCGGGAAATATACCGCAGTTTACGACATCCCCGAGGTTGCCCCCGGTACCTATACCATGCAGGTGTCGAAGAAAAACCATGTCACAAGAGAGTACATAATAGATGTCGGTACGGAGAATGTGACGCAGAATGTGAAGATCCACCTGCTGGGTGATATAGACGGAAACGGCACTGTCACTACTATGGACTTCATGAGAGCAAATTCTCACGCCCGTGGAGTAACTCTTCTAACAGATTATGCGTTAAAATGTGCCGATGTTGTCGGTACAGACGGAAAGGTCACAACTATGGATGCGATGCGTATCAATGCACATGCAAGAGGTACAGCAAAACTTTGGTAATATGATATCAAGGTTCAAAATGTCTTAATACCTATGTCTCCGCTCCATACGCCTTATGGGGACGGAGGCAAAGGTTTAAGAATATAAATCGCAGAGAAATCTGCGCCGCCGTTTTCGGGACTAAGCGAGACCCCGCAAGCGGTGTGTAAAGAGACGTCCCGCAAATATATTCTTTAAAGGAGGAGCTTGGTCATGAACAAGCGAATCACATCCCTACTGCTTTGTTTTGTTATGGTGTTTGCAATGCTTGCAACTGCAGTGCCGGCGTTGGCTGCACCGATTACATCCACGCAGCTTAAAGTAATACCCGACAAAACAACAGCGTCTCCGGGTGAAACTATCACCTACACCATCATAATGGGGCCTGTATCGGATATGGGTTCTATGCAGATGGTATTGGATATTCCAACAGGTTTGACCTATGTTGAGAATTCCGCAAAACTAACTGACGGTCTCAGAACCACACTTGGATTTGATACAGTAGATTGGACTGAGGTATCAAAAATGGTTAACGGCGTTGCTTCAGCTGCTGACTATGAAAGCGCAACAGACACTGAACTTGCAAAATTTCAGTGTAAAGTGGATGACGGTGCTACAGGCTCATTAGAAGTCGGATTGACAAACCTTGAGTTTGGTTCTTGTCAGACATTTGAGTACCATACTGACAGGTTTTCTGTAGTAAAAACTCCTGTCACCATCACCGCCGCACCGAAGCCGGCGACAGGAATCAGTCTGAACAAAACCGCAACCACCATTTACACCGGCAATACCGAAACTCTGATTGCCACGGTTGAGCCTACCGATACCACTGACACCGTAGTATGGACTTCAAGCAAGGAGTCCGTTGCAACGGTTGACAACACCGGTAAGGTAACTGCGGTAGCCCCCGGCACGGCAACCATTACGGCAAAGGCAGGCGACAAGACCGCCACCTGTACTGTAACGGTAGAAAATGCACCTTGCACACACACAAGCAAGACTCCTATCCCCGCAAAGGCTTCCACTTGTGAAGAAAAAGGCTGGGACGCTTATCAGAAGTGCGAACAGTGCGGCAAGCTGTTTGACACGAACGGTAATCCCATTGACGGGATCCCGTACAGAGCACTCGACGCCGCCGCCCACGATTTCAACACTTCCGAGTGGGGCTACAAGGAGGCCGACGGCCACGCCCATGTCTGCAGACGCAATCCGGCGCACCATGATACCGTGGTGCCTCACACGGCAGGCCCTGCCGCAACGGAAACCACACCGCAGACCTGCACGGAGTGCGGATTTGTGATGCAGCCTGCAACGGGCCATGTGCATGCCGACCATCTTACCAAGGTGGACAAAAAGGATGCTACCTGCACCGCTGACGGCAACAAGGAGTACTACCGGTGCACCTGCGGCAAGCTCTTCGAGGATGCTGCCGCCGCTACGGAGATTACCGATCACAGCAGTGTAGTGCTTCCCAAGACGGGTCATAGCTACACCGTGCAAAAAAGCGATGAGGCTCACAAGAGATCCACCGCTGCGGATTGCCGCGAGTTTGACACCTATTGGTACACCTGCGCCAATGACGAAACCCACAGCGCCAAGGATGATGCCGCCGCTGCGGATAAGTTCTATAACGGCGAGCAGGGCGCACATGTTTACGGCAATGAGTGGGTTGACCGCGGGGAAGCCGGTCACGCCCACAAGTGCCAGTATCACGACGCCTATGATGAAGTGCAGCCCCATACGCCCGACCATGAGGGCGGAGCGACCTACGATTACGCTGTGAAGTGCACCGAATGCGGCCGCGAGCTTGAGCCGCAGCGGGTGCACGGCAGCATTCGCATTGAGGTCCCCTTCAAGCTCACTGTGAAGAAGACCGGCGAAATGGCTCCCGGTCAGGAGACCTTCAAGTTTGCCGTCGAGAAATTCGGCGCCCCCACCACCTATACGGTGGTGCAGGATACCGTGGAGACCAATGGCGAAAAGACCTATGAAGGCAAATTTATTTTCACCATCCGCGACGATCAGGCCGGTAATCTGTCCGAGGGCTTCGTTATCCGCCAGGTCAAGGGCAATGCTGCGGGCTGGACTTACGATGAGACTATGTTCTACGCCATCCCGGTGTTTGTGGACAGCTACGAAAGCGTTGGGGGCTGGTCCTTCTTCAAGTTCGACCAGAACAATGGGCTGGACCACAACAACCCCCTCCAGGAAATTGGCTTCACCAACAGCTTTAACGCCAAGATGCCGGTGACGCCTCCTGCGCCGGAGACTCCCAAGACCGGCGACGGCAGCATGATGGGTCTCAGCATCGCGCTGGTGATCGTATCCGGTGCGGCTCTGATGGGAACGGCCCTGTATTCCCGCAGAAAGAGCAGATAAACGCTCAAACCGGAAAACCGGACTAAAGGATTGAAGCAAAGGGCGGGACGGAAGCCATCCGCCTCCGCCCTTTCGCTTTTCCAAAGAGAATCAAACCGTTGGTTTTCTTTGGAAAGGTAGTGCGGCAACGCAATCTGTGAATATATCCGTCTAAAAAACGACTATTCAAAAAATTGTAAGGGAGGAAGAAAGATGAAAAACAGCAAACAAAAGCAATGGCTCAGCTTTTTGCCGGCGCAGATCATGCCATGGACTATACACGCCTGCTCAAGCATGTGAATAAGACGAAGCCGCTGTGGTAAAGCAGCAGGTGTGCTGACGGAAAGCAAACATCTGGATGCTTTGCCGCGGAAATATTTCAGAATAAAAGAAAAAGAGGAGGTCGACATGAAGAAAACCGCTTTGCTGGTTTGCGCAGTCATATTACTGGTCTGCTCTTTATGCGGGTGTGTGAATTTGCCCGGGAAAAACCCCGGCGGGGACACGATCCCCGGAGGCAACACCGCGAAGGATCCGGATGATAAAAACACAGAGGAGGCCGCTTTTGCGGCGCTGCAAAAGAAAATCGCACAGAGCGGCAGCGCAGTCGCCGTCGCCTTTATCGGCTATGTGGATAGCGAGAGCTCTGAGGCTGACCTGCGCACCTATGTTGCGGGCAGCGAAACGGGAAAGGAATATCCCAGCCTTTCCAGCGCACCGCTTTACATGGCTGAGGGACAGGAGCTGTATGCCATTATACCGCCGAATGACAAGGGAACGATAATCGTGTACCCATCCATGATAACCGAAGACGGCGAGTATGCTGACGACAAGAGCAATCCCCTCCACGTGGGGGAGCCCGGCGAGCCGCTATTGCTGCGGTGCAACCTCAGCGAGATATACTCCAATGTGCTGATTGCCGCTACTGACGGCGGCGGGGCCATGGATTTCCGCCCGTCGCTGTCTATGGAAAACGGGCATCTGCAGGAGATAGCAGGGGTGTACGATTTCTCAACATACGAGGAAGTGCCCGATGAGCGATCCATTCAAATCGCAACAGAGCTTCTTCTGGAAACGGAGGAGGTAAAGCAGGCGGTCATGCAGGGAATGAAGGTTATGTATACCGGAAATACCCAGTGGATCGAAGGCCGTCCCTGCCTGCTGTTTGCCCTGGGAACCGACAGCGAGGAGCAGTTTGTCAGAGAACGTTATTACGGCGTGTGCGACAATCTCGTCTATAGCTACGATGCCATAAGCGATACATGGTCTACTGTCGGGCGGCAATAAAAACAAGGGGAGAACAGTAATTCATATTCCGTGGGGGTCCACGGAAAAAAGAAGTGATCTGCCGGCTCCGGTCGGAAAAGTATATGGATCATTCTCACAATTGGAAAGGAGCTATTATTATGGGACTTATTAAAGCGGGTATCGGTGCATTGGGTGGCACTCTTGCCGACCAGTGGAAGGAATTTTTCTACTGTGAGTCTATGCCCAAGGAGGTGCTGGTCACTAAGGGACAAAAGCGCGTCAGCGGTCGGTCCTCCAACACGAAAGGAAACGACAACATCATCTCCAACGGCTCTGGCATTGCCGTGGCCGACGGGCAGTGCATGATCATTGTGGAGCAGGGAAAGGTCGTGGAGGTCTGCGCCGAGCCCGGGGAATTTACATATGATACCTCCACCGAGCCCTCCATTTTTACCGGAAGTCTGAGCGAAAGCATAATGGAGACCTTTAAGACCGTCGGCAAACGCTTTACCTACGGCGGCGACACCGGCAAGGACCAGCGGGTGTACTATTTCAACACCAAGGAGCTTATTGACAACAAATTCGGCACGCCGAATCCCATTCCCTTCCGGGTGGTGGACTCGAAAATCGGGCTGGATGTGGATGTTTCCGTGCGCTGCTCCGGTGTTTACTCCTACAAGATCGCAGATCCCCTGCTCTTTTACACCAATGTCTGCGGGAATGTGGAGAAGGAGTATACCCGGGACGAGCTGGACAGCCAGCTGAAAACCGAGTTTGTAAGCGCTTTGCAGCCGGCCTTCGGTAAGCTGTCCGACCTGGAGCTGCGCCCGAATCAGATCGTCAGCCACAATACCGATCTGGAAGATGCCATGAATGTGGCGCTCTCTGCCAAGTGGGGCGAGCTGCGCGGTCTGAAGGTAGTCAGCATTGCCCTGGGATCAGTCACGCTGCCGGAAGAGGATGCGGAGATGATCAAGCAGGCCCAGCGCACGGCCATTATGCGGGATCCCACCATGGCGGCAGCCACGCTGGTGGGTGCGCAGGCGGATGCCATGAAGACGGCGGCAGGCAACCAGGCAGGCGCTATGACCGGCTTTATGGGCATGGGTATGGCCATGAATGCCGGCGGCGGCATGAACGCACAGAACCTGTTTGCCATGGGACAGCAGCAACAGCAGCAGGCGCAGCAGGCTCCGGCGGCCCCGGCAGCTCCGGCGGCGGGCGGCTGGAAATGTGCCTGCGGGGCTACGGTCAGCGGCAATTTCTGCCCGAACTGCGGCGCGAAGAAGCCGGAGCCGCAGCCGGAGGCAGGTGCCTGGAAGTGTAAGTGCGGCGCCACGGCCACGGGTAAATTCTGCCCCGAGTGCGGCTCGCCTAAGCCGGCGGACACCGAGGGCTGGACTTGCTCCTGCGGCACGGTGAACAAGGGAAAATTCTGCCAGAGCTGCGGCGCAAAAAAACCCGAGGGCGCACCGCTCTACCGTTGCGATAAGTGCGGCTGGGAGCCGGAGGATCCCACCAACCCGCCTAAGTTCTGCCCCGAATGCGGCGATGTATTCGATGATAACGACAGAAAATAAGACGGCCGCTTAGCGGGAACCGTATTAACGGAAGTGTTATTTCGGTTAGGTATGAACGGCTTAAGCAAAAAAGCCGTTCATACCACCGAAAGGTTTTTGCGCAGCAGGATAAAGCTTCCCTGCCGGCGAAACGACAAAGAATTTTTCGTATGATTTGTTAAGGAGCGGTTTTATATTTGCTTGCAAAAGGAGATCCTGTTATGAGTAAAAGAAAAAAAGACATGAAAATGACCATATTTATCATGGTCGCCGGCATCGGCTTGATAGTTGCGGGTGTAATCGGAATTGTTGCAAGCAGAATCGACAGCAGGGAATATAAAAGCTCAACCGACATACGGAAAATTTCCGCTGTCATTGTTGACTTTTCAACCCAAGACGATAAGGATGATTCCGGTGATGTTCGTTATACAACATATAAATTTAATGTTTCATATGTTATTGGCGGAAAAACCTATAAGGGAAAATATGAAGAACGTGTCTGGTCAAGTTCGAGCAGCTACACAAAAAAATATACCTATGATAAGTTGAGAAAAGGCGACACAATAGATGTCGAGGTTTATAAAACCTCAAAAGGTGATTACAAGATTTCTCCTGAGGGAAGTCCCGTTGTTTTTCTGCTCTATTGTGCGGCAATCCCCGTCGGTTTGTTCTTTGTTGTTATCATGATATGCGACATTGCAAAAGACAACCGAAAAAAGAAAAGCGAAAACGAAATGATCAGCAAGGAATAAATCAGAGGTGCTTTTATGGATTTATCAGTAGCACTGATTATTGCGGCTTCCTTTGCGATATTATGTACATTCTATATCGGGAAAAGAATACTTACCATAGATTTTTCGGAATACAGTTCCAAAAACTCTAAAAAAGCCAAACTGGAAAGAGTGCTTGTGAAAAAGGGCACTCCCCTTCAGAATTCAAAAATCCGAAGAGATATAAGAAAAGCCTTTGAAAGGATTCTGATACCGCTGGGGAATGCGGATCGGGACCTTCTTCCGGCAAGAATGGACCTGGCATTCCGAAATAAAATCGTCAGTCAAATCAACAGACTTAATAGGAATAAGCTTTGCCGCAAAATTTACGTCACGGATGTTGTTCCCATTCCTAAAAACAACTTTGAAACATGGAGCGATGACGGCAGAGAATGGCGGGAATCGGTTCTAAAGTGCAGCACACTGGAGCGTTTTGAGTCAACCGAAGACAACAAGGTTCAGCTTGAGATATACCGCAAGAATTCGTATCTCAGAATACTTCAGTCAAGACACGTTCGCCTCACCGATCAAAAAGAAAATAAGAAAAGCTATTATAACGATATGTTGAGCATAACCTGCCCGTCCTGCGGTGCAAGAGTCAAGCTTGACAGTCAGCAGGTGACCTGTGAATACTGCGGCGCCGTTATTAAAAACGAGTTTTACGATTGGCAGACCGAGGCGTTTGAGATTTATGAATCTATCAGTACAAACCTGAAAAGATTTTTACAGCTTCTTGTGTCCGGCTCCATACTTTTCTTATGTGTCTTTCTGTGCCTATATTTAATTGAGGACACCGAGATTTCCCTTGCCGCCGGCGTCGGTGCAGCGGTTCTGACGTTCGGAGGAATCATCACGCCGATTATCTGCGGGAAAATCAAGCAAGAAAAGCTTGCCGGAAAAATTGTAAGATATTCCGAGAATTATCTCAGGGCCTGCTTAAACGAACACTTTTGGGAGAATGAAAACGACGAAGACCTGCTTGATTTCAGCGTAGGTACAATTAAACTTTTAAAAGTTGCCCACACAGAAGAAACAACAACCGTTACGGCTGACATTTTCGGAACTGAAACCTTTCTTCCCGAAAATCAGAAGCCGTATACAGAAAAATTTAAAAAGAGATTGATCATGCAAAGGGCAAGATATCCCGAAAAACGAAAAGTGGACGGCGAGTTCTTTGCCGAAAAGGATTGCCCGTCCTGCGGCGCCAACTTCATACCTGATGAAAACCACTGCTGTTCGTTCTGTGGGTTTGGCTTACAGGTCAACAATGCAAAATGGATTGTACAGAAAATCAAATAATAAACGGAGGATCACATTATGGGACTGTTTGACAAAAAATATTGCGACATCTGCGGTGAGAAAATCGGGCTTCTCGGAAACCGCAAACTTGAGGACGGAAATCTCTGCAAGGACTGTGCACGAAAGCTCTCGCCGTTTTTCAGCGAACGGCGGAACTCAACCGTGGAGGACATTAAGCGCCAGCTTGCTTACCGTGTGGAAAACGAAAAGAAGCTTGCCGACTTTGCTCCATCGATCACCTTTGACGGGAGCAAAAAGGTATACATCGATCCTATCGGAGAGCGGTTCATTGTTACCGGGGCCTCCAACTGGCGCAGCAGCAACCCCGACCTCATTGCATTTTCCCAGGTGCTGGGGGTTGACACGGATATCCGGGAGAATAAGGAGGAGATCTTTTACGAGGACTCCGAGGGAAACGAGAAGAGCTATGTACCGCCCCGCTATGCCTGCGACTATGAGTTCAATGTGACGATTCGAGTGGATTCCCCGTGGTTTGACGAGATAGAGCTGGAGCTGAGCGACGGCAACCGCCCCGACAGCCCCTATACCGACCTGTATCGCCAATATGAACAGAGAATGCACGAGCTTGCAGATATTCTGATGCGCCGGGATAACAGAAACCGGGTTTGGGACGGCGGCAGTACGATGAATCGGGTGGATAACACAGGCATCCGTCAGGAAGGACCTGCTTCCGCACCCAATGCTATGGGCAGCGTGACATGGGTATGCCCGTCCTGCGGCGCACAAAGCAGCGGAAAATTCTGCGCAAACTGCGGCACCCCCAAGCCCGTAGTCAGCTCCGGCTGTACAAACTGCGGGTGGAGACCCTCGGCGGGACAGGGTATGCCGAAATTCTGCCCGGAGTGCGGCAGACCGCTTCAGTAAATCATGAAGCGCACGGCGTGCAGGGCCGCAGCGGTTATGCTTGCGCTTTTGCCGGTTTTCGGACTTTTCGGCTGCGGCGGAAGTAAAAAGCATACTGCCGACGAGCTTCTTATGCTCAACACCGTTTATTACGGCACGGCAAGGGACCCGGTATACGCCTTTGCTTTAAAAAAGGAAGAAAATGGATGGCTTTTCTCTGCGGACTGCCTTGTGGGAGAGCAGAAGGAGCATTACACCTCTTTCACGGCTTTTCCCGTGACGGCGGAGGATGCGGCAGGTTTCCTTCAGATTATCAGCGAGGGCAGCGAGATAGAGAGGCTTTACAAGCATCGCAATCCAATACGTTTTTTTCACATATCTGACGTACCGACACGCAGCCTGGGAATGACTTTCTCTGACGGAAGCGCAATGGAGAAGGACGCAGAACTCGGCGACAGGGCACTTGCTTATCTCTATGTGCTTGCCGACAGATATTACAAGGAAGCTGAAAGCGCAGCAGAGACTCTACCAGATACAGCAACGAACTGAATATCATCACATAAAAGCAAGAAAAGCTAAAAACAAACCGACGTTGTCAGAAAAAGGAGGAAAATTATGGCCAATCAATGTGCGATCTGTGGTGCGGACATCAATCTGATCCAAACTCAAAAGCTGTCGGACGGCAACTGCATTTGCCGCAAAAACTGCAGGAAAAAGGGCTTCAAGGTATATGACTATGTGCATAGCAATCTCCCGGGTGTCAAGGCGCATCTTGCGCAGGTGGAGCGCGGCACCAAGCTGTGGGACCACTATTTCGTTCCGAGGGAGAAAGCAAAGGATAAGAGCAAAAAGCTGAAGCGCTTAGGCACCTATCTCTATGTGGCAGCGGATATCGGGCTGATGGCGTATGTGCAGAACGACTACAAGTTTATGATGTTCGGCAAGACTACCCGGGCCTGCGTGTACCGCATTGCCGACCTGCGCAGCTATAAGTATGAGGAGCACCTCGTTAAAAACGGCGATAAGACCGAGAAAAAGCCCGCTGCAAGACTCAGCTTTACCAATACGCAGGGCCTTTACGAAATCGTTCTCCCCATGAACAACAGAAAGGATTTTGAAGCACTCAAAAAATACTTCGATACGCTGTTCGGCGTACAGAATACACTCGGCAACGCCTCGAATGTGTGGAAGCAGCAGATGACGGCGGTTAAGGATATCGCGGCAGGCTTTTCTGCCACGGTAAAGGGAGAGGCCGATGCCGGCGACAAGGCGGCGCAGGCAATCGACTCTCTGGATGCCGCGATCTACGGCGACCGCACCGAGTGGATTCAGAAAGCAGATGCGGCCCTTGCGGCATTTAATGGGTGAAATTCTTTAAGAGAGGAGATCTTTTCATGCAAACCTTGCAGGAATATAAATGCCCCTGCTGCGGCGGTGCAATAGCCTTTGACAGCACACTCCAGAAAATGAAGTGTCCTTATTGCGACACGGAGTTTGAAATGGAGGCGCTGGAGGGCTACGACGCCGAGCTGCAGAGCGAAAAATCCGACAATATGGAATGGGAAACCACGGCCGGTGGAGACTGGCAGGAGGGAGAAACCGACGGCCTGCGCTCGTATGTGTGCAAGTCCTGCGGCGGCGAGATCGTAGGCGATGCCAACACGGCGGCCACTGCCTGCCCCTTCTGCGGCAATCCCGTGGTGATGATGGGACAGTTCTCGGGCGCCCTCAAGCCGGATCTTGTGATCCCGTTCAAGCTGGATAAAAAGGCGGCAAAGGCGGGACTGATGAAGCATCTGACCGGGAAACGGCTGCTGCCGAAGATTTTCAAGGATCAGAACCATATCGACGAGATCAAGGGAGTCTATGTCCCCTTCTGGCTGTTCGACACCGATGTGGATGCGCAGGTGCGTTACCGGGCCACAAAGGTCCATACATGGAGCGACAGCGACTACGATTACACCGAAACCAGCCATTTCTTAGTGCATCGGGGCGGCAGCGTCGGCTTCGAGCATGTTCCGGTGGACGGCTCCTCTAAAATGGCGGATGACCTGATGGAATCCATTGAGCCGTACAATATTTCGGATGCGGTGCATTTCCAGACAGCTTATCTTGCCGGCTATGTGGCGGATAAGTATGATGTGACCGCCGAGGAAAGCATTGACCGGGCAAACCAGCGGGTCAAGCGGTCTACCGAGGAGGTATTCGCCGAGACGGTAGAAGGGTATACCACCGTTACGCCGGAAAATACCAATGTGCAGTTCCACGGCGGAAAGGCCCGGTATGCACTTTATCCGGTGTGGCTTTTGAACACCACATGGAACGGTAATCAATATGTCTTTGCCATGAACGGTCAGACCGGGAAATTCGTCGGCGATCTGCCGGTGGATAAGGCTGCGGCCAAGCGTTGGACGTTTTTGCTGGCGGCGATATTCTCGGCGGCTTCCTACGGCGTTGCGTGGGGCTTGCACCTGATAGGGCTGATTTAAGGAGGGGACGGAATGAAAAAGAAAATACTGACACTGTTATTCTCGCTTGTTCTGTGCCTTTGTATAGTGACTCCCGCCTTTGCAGCGCAGACGGATGGCTTCGCAAGCGAATATGAGCGCGTGCAGGACTTGGCGGGGCTGCTCTCCGGCAACGAGGAATCGTCGCTTGTGACAAAGCTTAATGAGCTCAGCGAGCGTCAGAAAATGGATATTGTCGTGCTGACCACTGACACGCTGGACGGGAAAACCCCGCGGGATTATGCCGATGATATTTATGATTACGGCAACTTTGGCTACGGCGAAAGCAGGGACGGCGCGCTGCTCCTTGTCAGCATCGAGGACAATGACTGGTATATATCCACCTGCGGCTACGGCATTACGGTCTTTACGGATGCGGGCATTGAGTATATCGGCAAGCAGATAAAGGGCGAGCTGTCCGACGGTGATTTTGCGGGCGCCTTTGATAAATTTGCCGATCTTTGCGATGACTTCATCACACAGGCAAGGACCGGTGAGCCTTACGATGTAAAGAATCTGCCCAAGGAGCCCCTTTCCCTTATTTGGATTCCTATTGCCATCGTTGTGGGCTTTGTGCTATCCCTCATCATAGTGGGCGGGATGAAAGCAAAGCTGAAAACGGTTCGCTTCCAGGCGGCTGCAAGCAACTACATAAAGGACAGCAGTTTGAACATTAATGAGAGACGTGATCTGTTCCTGTATAACACTGTCACACGCACGGAGAAGCCTAAGAACGACGATTCCGGCGGCGGGAGCAGCACCCACACCTCTTCTTCCGGCACGACCCACGGCGGCGGGGGCGGTAAATTCTGATGCGGATTTACCCCTGCAAAAAAAATACTTTATAAAGGAGAGATTCCCCGTGAGTATCTTTGATAAGCTGAAAAGCACAGCCGGGCAGGCGGTAAATGCCGCCGCACAGTCCCTGGGCAGTAAGCGGGAAACATTTACCTTCGCTGCGCTGCCGGAGAGCCTTGCCGAAATGCAGGCCCTTCCTGAGGCAAGCCTCGACACGCCCTTCAAAACGGCGGCACTTACGGTTCTCGCTCTGTGTGCATATGCGGCAGACAAGAGCATCGGAACGGAGATGTTGAATTGGCTGCGCGGACCCCGTCCGCTGAACGGACAGGAAATTTCTTTCCTGAACGACCGCTTCCGCGATGGCAAGACCTACCTGCCGTTTACCTATTTCGCCGGCTCCACACCGGACAACAACTACACACCCACCCAACCGTATACGATCACCGTTGAGAGCAATCATGTGTCCGGCGAGGAGCAGGGGTATATGAAGCTGTTTATCCCCTGCGGCGGAGCAGACGATCCCCGTCCTATCAAGATGCGCCAGCGGGGCAGCGACGGCAAGTGGTTTTTGTGGGAGCAGTATCTGCTGACCGGTGTGCGCACGCCGAAGGCTGCCGATCCGTGGGCATGATGACTTGACAAGGAGGGGAAATATGGACATTCGGGGAATTTGGAAAGTCAAGGAGGTCCGTGTGCCTACACCGGACGGAGTGAAGGTCTTTACCCCTGACAACCCGCCGCAGGAGGAGCGGTTTGAGGGCAGCGCCGAGCTGATGGGCTATCGGACGGAGTTTGCCGAGGACGGTGTGCTCAACACGCTTATGCTCGTGCCGGAGGAGATGCGCCAGGAGGCTGCCAAGCATGGGGTGGAGGTCCGGGAGGACGGCTACGCCGCTATCGAAAGCACCACCTGGAAGGAAGCGGACGGTAAGTTCTATTACGATACCGGGATCCAGGGCGAGACACTGGGGGAGCCGGTGGATCCCTTCGCAGAGGTCTCCGTCACGGAGGACGGGTGCCTGCTGTATGGGCTGGGAATGATCCTTCTGGAAAGGGCCTGAGCCGGATGCGGATAACCCCTATTCACCCTATTCACAATTCATAAACGGGAGAGGCTTGCTGCGGCAAGCTTCTTTCCGAAGGGCACCGAACGGCTTGCGGTGCCTTTCGGAAAGGAAAAATCCATGAAAAAGCTATTTTTATGGGGTCTGTGCTTGGGTTTACTGCTGCTGTTCTGTTCCGCCTGCGCAAAAAAGCATCATGCGAATGATGACGGCAATGCGTATTACAAATGCTGCTTGATAATACGGGTGATGATCCCGACCGCCACACTGCGGTCTTCATCAATGTGCGTCACGGCAAAAGAAACATCGTCCTTCTTGCCGGGTGTGCGCCGGTCGAGGCAGGTGTGGGCAATGGCATTGGCTCCGTTATTCAGTCGGACATACACCACGCCCTTATGCACATCTGTCACCTTGCCGGCATATTTGCTTTGCACCCGACACTGCTTCAGATAGGTGCGGTTGGTATTCTCGGATACGCTTTTTACATCTGCACGGATGGAAAGTTCCTCCAGACTATCACGGTTGACCTCCAGAATACGGACGAGGATCTGATCCCCGACAGAAAAACGGTCGTTGGCGTCCCCGATCCAATCCCAGGACAGGTCCCGTGCCATGATTGAGCATTCCACACCGAAGGCTTCAATGCGTACTGCCTTTTCCGCCACGGCGATCACACGGGCCTGCACGGTGCGTCCCTCGTAAATGCGGTATGCGCCAGAGGCATCCTGATTCATGTAAAAGACCTGCCGCTTTTTGAGCATTGCTTCCTTGCGGCTTGCCACAACGGTGCGTGTTTTCTGATCCACGCCTTTTACGATGAAGTCGATCTCGCAGCCCAGCATATTGCTGAGCAGCTTGTTCTGGCGGCGGATCATTTCGGTATACTCCGTGCCTTTGAGATTCTTTTCCAGCTTCACGAGCATTTCCTTCAGCGGAATGACTACACGAAAGCCCTTGTAATCTACCACGGCGAGCGTTTTCCCGGCTTCCGTTTCTTCCACGCCGCCGAGCATTCCGGTCAGGATACGATGCGAGCGGTTGGAAGTCAGGATCTCGTGCCATGCGGCATCCATCTCATGTGTCTCGGTCGTAACTTCACCGCCGACCTCCAGCGTCAGAATAGGATCCGTCTTCGGCTTATTCTGCCGATCCGCTGCTGCGGCTTCTTTTTTCTTTGCAGCGGTCTCCTTGGGGGCAGCCGGTTGAGGCTCGGGTAAAGCTTCCTCGTCCACGGCATCCGTTTTCTTTTTGCGGGTGCGTTTAGGCTTCGGCGGCTCTTCGACAGCCGGCTTGATCGGCTCGGCAGGTACTTCGGCGGCAGGTTCGACGGGAACGGGCTCAATGTCGGTCACCTCCGCAGTGCTTTCGGTCGTTTCCACTGCAGCGGTAACTTCCGGCTCTTCTTTTTTCTTAGGCATAGCGTCCATTTCCGAACAGCGGCCTGCGCTGACCAATTCATTGGCAACCGAGATCGGCAGAAAGAAGAAGCCGGTATCCTTCTGGCACGGGGCGTTGTACTCTAAAACTCTGTTGTATTTGCACCATCCTTTAATTTTGAATTTTACCAGCTTGCCTCGGCCGAGCAGCGTATAGGTGATCAGGTGTCTGTCCTGCAGCTCCCTGAGAATGGCAAGCGCCTGGTGCTGAAATCGGGTGCGAAACCACTCGGTCAGCTCACTCACACGGCAAAGCCATTCGCCGGGATATATCGTGTAGCTGATCCCGTCGATCCGTTTATAGGAAGTACGGAAGTTTGCGAAGCAGGACAGCACTGTGAAATGGTAAAGCCTTGATGTGCCGCCGACACGGATGTTTTTATCCTTCATCAGCAGCCCGATAAATTGCCGGTAGATCCGGCAGCGTGGATAGTCCACGATCTGCTTTAACTCTAATTGATACTCTGACATAGTTGTTTCCTCCTTGAAACAGAAAAAGCGGTGCAGAACCAAATGGAACTGCACCGCTTAGGCAGCAAACTATTGATTTTTGCGCCTTTTGTAGTATAATATTCATATAGCCCATAGAGAAACAAGGTTGTTCCTCTGTTGCCAACAAATATTGATACGAGTGAGATACCTGATTTTGAGGTACACGACGGGTACACAAAAAAGTTTTTCTCGCAAAATCAGACTGGTAACTGTAGGAATAACCGCCGTATAAGATACCTCCGACACTCATTTTTATGGGTGAGGAGATATTCAAAACGGAATTCGAGTAACCATTTCCCGGGGGAGGCGCCCTGAAAGCGTCTCCCCCGGATCTCCGGAAAATTTTCGGATAAATCGCAAAATCAGGGCTTGCATTCCCGTTTGGGGCATGCTATAATAGCCGCATCATTTGAATATGACCCTGTGAACCGTTAAGGATCGACATGAAACTGAACGGGGAGGGGACTCTGGAGAATCCCATTGAGTTGGGTGCCGAAGGTGTAAGGCTGTTGTGGGCCGAATCTCTCAGGCAAAAGGACAGAGACGGAATCGCATTTTTGCGTTTCCATCTGCATTCTTCGGAGTCGCTGCAAAAGCGGCTCTTTTATTTTACCCATAAGGAGAGAAAAGAAAATGATCGAAGAAGTATTGTATCCCATTGTGTGTAAGGTCAATGAGTACCTTTCCAACTACATGCTGGTGGCCCTGCTCATCGGCGTGGGTCTGTGGTACACCATCAAGACCCGCTTTGTGCAGGTGCGCTGCTTCGGCGAGGGTATGCGCAAGGTGTTTGGCAACCTGAAGCTCCACGGCGGCTCTCAGAAAAGCGGCATGACCTCCTTCCAGGCCCTGGCCACCGCCATCGCCGCCCAGGTGGGTACCGGCAATATTGTGGGTGCCTCCGGCGCTATCCTCACCGGCGGCCCCGGCGCCATCTTTTGGATGTGGATCATCGCTTTCTTCGGCATGGCCACCATCTATGCCGAGGCGACCCTGGCGCAGAAGACCCGCCGCGTAGATGCCGACGGCACCGTCCATGGCGGCCCCGTGTACTACATCACCACCGCTTTCAAGGGCGGCTTCGGTAAGTTCCTGGCCGGTTTCTTTGCCGTAGCCATCATCCTGGCCCTGGGCTTCATGGGCTGCATGGTGCAGTCCAACTCCATCGGCTCCACCTTCCAGACGGCGTTCGGCATTCCCTCCTGGGTCATGGGCATCGTGCTGGTCATCATCTGCGGCGTGATCTTCCTGGGCGGCGTACAGCGCCTGGCTGCCGTCACCGAAAAGATCGTGCCCATCATGGCCGCCATCTTCCTTGTAGGCGGCCTGGCGATCCTGATCATCGACATCAAGCACGTTCCCGCCACCTTCGGGCTGATCTTCAAGTACGCTTTCCACCCCGAAGCCATCATCGGCGGCGGTATCGGCTACGCTCTGAAAACAGCCATCAGCCAGGGTGCCAAGCGCGGCCTGTTCTCCAATGAGGCCGGTATGGGCTCCACCCCCCACGCCCATGCCCAGGCCAATGTGGCCCACCCCCACGATCAGGGCGTAGTGGCCATGATCGGCGTGTTCATCGACACCTTCGTTGTTCTGACCCTGAACGCTCTGGTCATCATCTGCGCCATGTATACCAAGGGCGGCGTTCTGGCCTCCGGCCAGGTCCCCGATGGCATCAATAAGGCCAACCTGGCCCAAACCGCCTTCGGCACAGTCTTTGGCGAGAAGTTCGGTGCCATCTTCGTAGCCATTTGCCTGTTCTTCTTTGCCTTCTCCACGGTGCTCAGCTGGAACCTGTTCGGTAAGATCAATGCCAACTATCTCTTTGGCCGTAAGAATCCCAAGCTGTGCAATACCATTTATACCATTATCGCCCTGGTGTTCATCTTCCTAGGCACCCTCACCAGCAACGACTTCGTGTGGGAGCTGACGGATATGTTCAATAACCTGATGGTTCTGCCCAACGTACTGGCGCTGTTCGCTCTGTCCGGCATGGTGGTCACCATGCTGAAGGAAGGCCGGGACGACAAGCTGAAGGTCTGATCCTACCACTATCGAAAAACCTCCGGTTTTTCCGACAAAGGGCTCGCAGTCTGCTGTGCGCATACTTTTGCCGCGCAGCGGCAAAATTCCACACTGGCAGACTGAGCGGTATTTTTCCCCACGCACATGTCGCGGTGAAAAATAATCTCAATTTTTCGCGTCTGCGGACGCGAACTCTGCGAAGCTTTTTAGCAAACTGTTAAAAAAATCATCCGGCTCACGCCGGATGATTTTTTTCAGTTTTTCAGGCTCTGCAGCGGCGCGGGGATCCGTCCGCCCCGGGCGATAAACGCCGCGGAGGACGCCTCATGCACCGGCATCACCGGGGCCGAGCCCAGCAGGCCGCCCATTTCGACCATGTCGCCTACTCGCTTACCCTCCACAGGGATGATGCGCACGGCGGTAGTCTTGCTGTTGACCATGCCCACCGCCGCCTCGTCGGCGATGATGGCGGAGATGGTCTCGGCGCTGGTCTCCCCGGGTACGGCGATCATATCCAGGCCCACAGAGCACACGCAGGTCATAGCCTCCAGCTTATCCAGGGTCAATGTGCCATCCAGGGCTGCGGCGATCATGCCCTCGTCCTCGGACACGGGGATGAACGCGCCGGACAGGCCGCCCACATGGGACGACGCCATGACCCCGCCCTTTTTCACCGCGTCGTTCAGCAGGGCCAGGGCCGCCGTGGTGCCGTGGGTACCGCAAATCTCCAGACCCATCTCCTCCAGGATCCGGGACACGCTGTCCCCCACCGCCGGGGTGGGCGCCAGGGACAGGTCCACGATGCCGAAGGGCGTGTTCAGCCGGCGGGATGCCTCGGCGGCCACCATCTGACCCATGCGGGTGATTTGGAAAGCCGTCTTTTTCACCGTCTCCGCCACCACGTCAAAGGGCGCGCCCTTGACGCTCTGCAGCGCGTGGTACACAACGCCCGGGCCGCTGACACCCACGTTGATAACGCTGTCCGCCTCGCCTACGCCGTGGAAGGCGCCGGCCATGAAGGGGTTATCCTCCACGGCGTTGCAGAACACCACCAGCTTGGCGCAGCCCAGGCCCTCCTGCTCTCGCGTCAGGTGGGCCGTCTCCTTGATAATGCGGCCCATCCGGGCCACGGCGTCCATATTGATGCCCGCCTTGGTGGAGCCCACGTTCACGCTGGAGCAGACGAAGTCCGTCTCGGCCAGGGCCTGGGGAATGGCCCGCAGCAGCAGCTCGTCGCCCCGGGCCAAGCCTTTTTGCACCAGGGCAGAAAAGCCGCCGATGAAGTTCACGCCGCAGGTCTTGGCCGCCCGGTCCATGGTCAGGGCAAAGGGCACCAGGTCCTCCGTGTCGCAGCTGCCGGCCACCAGGGCCATAGGCGTTACGGAAATGCGTTTATTAACGATGGGAATACCGAACTCGCTTTCAATATTTTCCCCGGTTTTCACCAGGTTTTCGGCATATTTTGTGATTTTATTGTAGATTTTATCGCAGCAGCGCTTGGGATCCTCACTGACGCAGTCCAGCAGGGAGATGCCCATGGTAATGGTGCGGATGTCCAGGTGCTGCTTGTCGATCATGTTGATGGTGTCAAAAATATTGTTAAGACTCAGCATATTGCCACCTCATTACAGCTTGTGCATGGCGTCGAAAATATCCTCCCGCTGGATGCGGATGGACAGCGCCCTACTCTCGCCATAGTCCTTCATACTGCGGCTCAGCTCGTCAAAGGCGGCGTCGCACAGGGACAGATCCACCACCATCATCATGGTGAAATACCCCTGCATGACCGTCTGGCTGATGTCCAGGACGTTGATGTTATGCTCCGCCAGGCGGTTGCACACGCCGGCGATGATGCCCACCTGGTCTTTTCCCACTACCGTTACGATCGCTTTCATTTTGTGTCACTCCATTTCATCCAAAGTCAGGGCAAAGCTGCCCAGGAAATTCTCGCAGAAATACCGCAGCTCCGGCAGGTCCATTTTGTCCAGGGCCGCCCGGGTCTGCTCCGCCGCCGCCCGGAACTCGCCGTTGCCGGCCTTCAGCTCCTCCAGGCACTTGATGTGGGCGGAGAGCTTGTCCGCTGCCTTTACCAGCTCCTGCACCTGTCCGTCGGAGGGGCGCAGGACCTCCTCATAGTCTGCCCGCAGCTCCCGGGGCAGCATGTCCAGGAGCTTGTCCTCCGCCACACGCTCCACCTGCTTGTAGGAGTCCCGGATCTGAGGATTATAGTATTTGATCGGGGTCGGCAGGTCGCCGGTGAGGATCTCCGGGGCGTCGTGATACAGGGCCGCCGCGGCCACCGCCCCCTCGTCCACACACCCGCCGAAGCAGCGGTTGCGGATGACGGCCAGGGCGTGGGCCAGCACCGCCACCTGGTGGCTGTGCTCCTGGATATTCTCGGTGTAGCTGTTGCGCATGAGGGCCCAGCGATTGATAAACCGCATACGGTTGATGTAGGCAAAAAAGTGGCTCACGGCTCGATCTCTCCCTTCAATAAAGTTCCCTCCACGCCTGTAATGCGCACCGGGCGCAGGCAGTTGTGGAGGTTTTTCCCCGGAGCCTCCACCTCCATATAGTTGGGGGCATGGCCGGTGTAAAAGCCCGGCGCGCCCGGCTGCTCAAAGAGCACGGGGAAGGTCTTGCCCACGCAGCTTTGCAGATATTCTTCGTGGAGGGCGGCAGCAATCGCTCCGGCCCGGGCGGCCCGTTCCTCCTTGACGGATTTAGGAACCTGCTCCATGGCGGCGGCCCGGGTACCGGGCCGGATGGAGTAGGGGAACACATGGATCTGGGCAAAGCCGCAGCGCCGGATAAAGTCCAGGGTCTTTTCAAACTCCTCCTCCGTCTCCCCGGGGAAGCCCACGATCAGGTCCGTGGTGATGGCCATGCCGGGGAAATACTGCCGCAGCAGCGCCACGGACCGATCATACCGCTCCGTGTCATACCGGCGGTTCATGCGGCGCAGGGTCTCGTTACACCCGGACTGGAGGGACAGGTGAAAATGGGGGCAGAGGTTAGGGAGCGCCGACGCCCGGCGGCAGAAGTCCTCGGTGATGGTCCGGGGCTCCAGGCTGCCCAGGCGGACGCGCATCTCCCCCGCGGCGGCGGACACCGCCTCCAGCAGGTCGATGAGGCTCTCCTCCCCCGGCAGATCCTGGCCCCAGGAGGAAATTTCGATGCCCGTGAGCACCACCTCCCGGTAGCCCTCCTCCGCCAGCTGGCGGGTCTGGCGCGCCGCCGCCTCCAGCGGCAGGGAACGCACCGGCCCCCGGGCAAAGGGGATGATGCAGTAGGTGCAGAAATTGCGGCAGCCGTCCTCCACCTTCAGCATGGCGCGGGTGCGGCTTTGCTGCCCGCCGGCGGGCAGGATCTCAAATTCGTGTCGGTGCAGCGCGTCGTCCACCAGCACCCGGGTCTGTTTTTCCTCCGCCGCCGTGAGCAGCTGCTGCAAAAACTCCATGCGCTGGCCGGTGCCGCCGATGAGGTCGATGCCCAGGGCCGCCGCCTCATCGGTATGGGTCTGCACATAGCAGCCGCAGGCCGCCACAACGGCATCCGGATTCATCTTTTTGGCCCGGCGGATCATCTGCCGGGACTTTTTATCGCTGACGGCGGTGACTGAGCAGGTGTTGATGATATAGGCATCCGCCGGCTGCTCAAAATCCACCAGCTGGTGGCCCCGGGCCGCCAGCTCCTGCTCCATGGCCTGGGTCTCATATTGGTTGACCTTGCAGCCAAGGGTATAGATAGCGATTCGCATGGGGTTTCTCCTTGCACTTTGTCAAATCTTCTTGTATAATGTATAGCATTATAATCTATCTTCCGGTCTCTGGCAAGTGCCCGGCGGAGGAAATGAGGTGTTTTTTCGTGCACTATTTGGATAATGCCGCCACCACCCAGGTGCCGGAGGAGGTCATCGCGGCCATGGCGGAGGTGCTGCGCCATCACAGCGGCAACCCCTCCTCCCAGTATCCCTACGGTCAGGACGGCAAAGCCGTGGTGGAGCGCGGGCGGGAGACCATCGCCCGGGCCTTGGGCTGCCCGAAGGAGCGGCTGTTTTTCACCTCCTGCGGTACGGAGAGCGACGTATGGGCCATCCGCGGCGCGGTATGGCACGGCCGGCACAAGGGTAAGCACATCATCACCACCTCCGTGGAGCACAGCGCCGTGCTGGAAACCTGCAAATGGCTGGAGAGCGAGGGCTATCAGGTGACCTATCTGAAGCCGGACAAAACCGGCATGGTTTCGGCCCAACAGGTGCTGGACGCGGTACGGGAGGACACGGTGCTCGTCAGCATGATGCTGGTGAACAACGAGACCGGATGTGTGTTCCCGGTGGCGGAGACCGCCAGGCTCCTGCGGGAGGCGGGCAGCGGCGCCCTGCTCCACTGCGACGCGGTGCAGGGATTTCTGAAGGTCCCCTGCGACCCGGCCGCCTGGGGCGTGGACCTCATGAGCCTGTCGGGGCACAAGCTGGGCGGGCCCAAGGGCATCGGGGCCCTGTACATCAGCCTGAAGCTGCGTTCTTTCCGCCCCCTCCTCCCCGGCGGTGGCCAGGAGATGGGTCTGCGCTCCGGCACCGAGGCCACGGCCCAGATCGCGGGCTTTGCCAAGGCGGTGGAGCTGCGGCTGGAGCACTATGACGAAAAGATCCGGCACATGGCGGACCTGAAGGCCCTGTGCCGGGAGAAGCTTCTGACCATTCCCGGGGTCGTGGTCGTAGGCGGCGGTACGGCGCCGCATATTTTGGCCGTGTCTCTGCCGGGATACCCCAGCAGCAATATTGTGACCGACCTGGGCAGCCAAGGCATCTGCATCTCCGCCGGGTCCGCCTGCCACAAGGGGAAAAGCAGCCATGTGGTGTCCGCCCTGGGCCTTCCCAAACGCACGGCGGCGGGGGTGATCCGCATCAGCTTCGCCCCGGAGACCACGGCAGAGGACATCGACGCGCTGTATGAGGCGCTGCGGGACCACCAGGCCAACCGATGCCCCATGCTGTGAGAAGAATACGGAGCGCCGCGCCGCACAGTAGACGCAATGGCCATCCCTGTTTGGACGGGTAGCATAAGCGCGGAGCGCATCGCGGAAGTAGACGCAGAGACCGTACGAAAGCACGGCACGAATTTCGCAGTGCCGCATTCGCGTGGCCGGAGGGTATCAGATCAAGCTGCATCCTGTCCGCGGAAAGGATTCCAAAACCATTGGTTTTGGCGGCGTTCTTTCCTCCCTTTCTTTCGCCGCAGAAAGAAAGGGAGC
>ERZ791865.1072-NODE-1072-length-29974-cov-6.146830_pt1 | contig 29974 bp, 27 predicted proteins | sample MGYA00509942_ERZ791865 | MGnify/ENA primary metagenome ERZ791865 (study PRJEB30046, sample SAMN00792098) | human gut metagenome | study: EMG produced TPA metagenomics assembly of the A metagenome-wide association study of gut microbiota in type 2...
CCCGCCGTACCGGTCTGGAAGACGTTCTGCCCCGGCTCATCCGCAGCCTCTCGAAGGGCTACCGCCAGCGGGTGGGCGTGGCGCAGGCGCTGCTGGGCAGTCCGCAGCTCATCATTCTGGACGAACCCACCGTGGGTCTCGACCCGGCGCAGGTCATCGAGCTGCGCCGCCTCATCCGGGAGCTGGGCCGAACCCACACGGTCATCCTGTCCAGCCACATCCTCAGTGAAGTGAAGGCCGTCTGTGATAAGGCGCTTATCCTGTCGCAGGGGCATCTGGCCGCTGTCGTGGACCTTGCCGCCGAAGAGCGCGATTTGGAAGAGCTCTTCCTTGAGCTGACGGCTCCGGAAGAGACTTCGGATAAAAAGGAGGACTGATTCGATGCTTGCCATCTACAAGCGGGAGCTGCGCAGCTTTTTTCACGGAATGATGGGCTATGTGCTCACGGCCTTTTTGCTGGCGGCTTCCGGCATCTATTTTCTGGCCCTGAACCTCGGTTACGGCCTGACGGATTTTGGCTACTATACGCTCTACCGCACGATCTTCATGCTGCTGCTCTATTTCCCGGTGCTGGCCATGCGCTCGCTGGCCGAAGAGCGCCGCACCCGCACCGACCAGCTGCTTCTCACCAGCCCGGTGTCCGTGTGGGGCATCGTGGTGGGCAAGTATCTGGCCCTCTGCACCGTGTTCGCGCTGCCCTGTCTGGCCGACGGCGTCATGATCGTCGTGCTCTGGCTTCTGGGCGGCACGGCCTCGGCCTGCGGGGCAAATTTCGCCGCGCTGCTGTGCTATTTCCTGCTGGGCTGTGCGGCCATTGCCGTCTGCGAGTTCTGCTCCGGCCTCACGGAGAACCAGATCATCGCGGCAGTCATGGGCTTTTCGGCCCTGCTGCTGGCCTATATGATGCCCAGCCTCCGCAGTATGTTCAACGCCGGGAGCGCCGTGGCACTGGTGGTCTTTACTGCTCTGTCGGCGGGAGCCTCCCTTGCGGTGGGCCTGCGCACCCGGAGCTTCACGCTGGGCTGCTTCTGCTTTGCGGCCCTCTGTGCCGGGCTGAGCGCCCTGTTCCTGCTGCGCAGCGCATGGCTCACCGAAGCGTTCAGTGCTGTCTTGAGCGCCCTCTGCCTGTTTGCGCCCTTTGAGGAGTTCGTCAACAACAGCTTTTCCATCCCGACGCTGGTTTATTATCTGACGGTGACGGTGCTCTTCCTCTTCTTTACGGCGCAGGGCATCGAGAAGCGCCGCTGGAACTGAGAGGGGGCAGACTATGAAGAAATTTGAGAAAAAGAGCGCAGGCACGCTGGAACGTCTGCGGATACGCAGCGGCATCTATGCCTCGGCGGTCACGGTGCTGGTGGTCGTGCTGGCCGTCCTGCTCAACCTCATCGTCCGAGCCGTTCCGACGAAGTACACCGAGTTCGACCTCTCGGAAGCCGGGCTCTACACCCTCAGCGACAGCTCCAAGGACATCGCCCACGCCCTGACGCAGGATGTCACCATCTACTATCTGGCCGAGACGGGCAGCGAAGACGCCATCATCACAAAGCTGCTGGACCGCTACGCCTCCGAGAGCGGCCACATCAAATGGGAGACGAAAGACCCCGCCGTCTACCCGACCTTCGCCGCCCAGTACGGTGTGCAGTCGGCTGAGAACGGCAGTCTCATCCTCGTCTCGGGGGAGAAGAGCGCCGTGCTGGCGGCGTCCGACCTCTACGATTATGACTACTCCGACTACTACACCACCGGCAGCTACAGTGTGACCTTTGGCGGCGAAAATAAGCTCACCGCTGCCATCTACCGCATCACCAGCGGCGAAGAGCTCCACGCCTACTACACGACGAACCACGGCGAACAGCGCCTCACCGACACCCTGACCGATGCGCTGGAAGGCCAGAACCTCTCCGTCAGCCCCCTCGACCTGCTGACGGACACCATCCCGGACGACTGCGACCTGCTCATCATCAATGACCCGCAGCAGGACTTTGCATCGGCGGGCGGCCTCGTGGATGAGATGTCGGCCCTGCGCGCCTACCTGAAAAATGGCGGACATCTGATGCTCACCACCGACAGCTATTACTCCACCCCGAATCTTGACGCCCTGATGGCCGAGTTCGGACTGACCCGCACGACCGGCCTTGTGGTGGAAGGGGACAGCGGCCATTACCTGAACGGTTACCCCTACTATCTGCTGCCGGATTACGCCACCGACACCGAGAGCGGCACGCTGGACGGCATCGACACCAGCCGCCGCGTCCTGCTGCAGATGGCGCAGGGCATCACCATCACTGAAACGGAGGGCATCGCCTCGGAAGCCCTGCTGGTCAGTACCGAGAGCTCCTACAGCAAGGCGGCGGGCTATGAGATGACCACCGCCGAGCAGGAAGACGGCGACCCCGACGGCCCCTTTGCACTGGCAGCCTATGCTTCCAATACCAGCACTGGCGCAGAGGTCATCTGGGTCAACTGCGGCAACATGGACAACGAGGCCGTCTACCAGACTGTTCCCGGCAACGTGACCTTCCTGCAGGGCTGCGCAGCCTCTCTGGCCGGGCAGGAGGGGACCACCCTCGTGGAGTCCAAGGCGCTGGAAGCTGCGCCCATCACCATCTCGGGCCACACCGCCGCTGTGCTGGGTCTGGTGTTCGTCCTCATCCTCCCGGCGGCTGTGCTGGCCGTGGGTGCAGTGGTGGTGCTGCTGCGACGCCGCAAGTAAGGAGGCACGCCATGAAAGCAAAACAGCATACCCTCATCGTTTTGCTGGTATTCGTCCTCGCCGCCGGGGCGGCGCTGGCCCTGCTGACCCACGCGAACCAGAAGGCCGAACAGGCCGCCAGCGAGGCCGAGGACGGCAGCATCCCGCTGCTGGATGTGACCACCGCCACGCTGGAAAGCGTCTCCATCCAGTATGGCGGCGATACGCTGACGCTCCGGCCCTCTGACGACGGCTGGACACTGACCGAGGACCCGGCCTACCATCTGGATGATTCGGCCTGCAACACCATCCGGACCGCGCTGGCAGGCATGAAGGCCAGGCGCCAGCTCGAGGCGCAGCCCGGCGAGGACTACGGTTTCGACGCGCCCCGGCTTGTCGTAAATGTTTCGGCGGCGGGGGAGAATACCACCCTTACCGTGGGAGCGGAGAACCCCGTCACCGGGGATGTGTACGTCCGGCGGGAGGGCGGCGACGCTGTCTACACCGTGGACGCGGCCAGGTTCCGCTGCATGGAACAGACGAAGGCGGAGCTCTTCGGGGCATTCAGCCCGGCGGGCATTACTGTCTCGGACATCGAGGCCGTGCGCTATACCCTCCAAAGCGGCGAGACGGTCAAGCTGCAATCCGTCTCCCAGTCCACGGAGGCCGACAGCACCACCTACCAGACCGTCTGGCAGCTCACAGATGAGCCGGATGCTGCGTTGGACACCGACAAGACGGACGCTCTGCTGGCCGCACTGGCCAGCTATGTCACCGGGCAGAACACTGCCGCCGACCCTTCCGCCTGCGGCTTCGACGCCCCGCTGGTGACAGCAGAGGTGACGACGACGGACGGCACTGTCACCCTGACGTATGCCATCGGCACCGACGGCTATTATATGATGGTGTCGGGCGACAGCTCTGTCTACACCGTGGACGGCCAGACCGTGCAGGCCCTCTGCCTGACGGCCCGGCAGCTGAAAGCCGACACCTGAGAATTTATCCCAAAAGCACCCGCAGTTCTGCACTGTAGGTGCTTTTATGCTGTATAAGGAAACGCTATATGCAAAATTGATGTAAAACCTGGGTGGGAAAAGCCCCCTCGGAGTCAAAGTTTCGGCAAACATCAGCAGAGTGATTGACATTTTGACAAAGATTGTTTAAGATAGACAGGACAGGGCAGAATAACTGCGCAATGTTACGGTCGTCATGGATGTTGTGCGGGGATGAGTCTGCTCCCACAGCCAGCACATATTGGATGGGCGAGGCATTTTTGCGTCAGACAAGGAGGGCTTCCGCAGCAATCCTGACGGATTGCAAGGGAGAACGACGCGGTATGACACGAAAAAGGCCGTTCAGACGGTGTGGGATGGTTGCGGGAGCAGACTCAAAGTCACCCTAATGCGATGGAAGGATGGGGGAGTAAACCCCTGTCTTTTTTCGTATCTGAGTTACAAGGAGGATATAGGAAAGAAATGAACAACTCGGTGATCGTTTCGCTGCGAGACATCGTAGTGGAATTTGATGGTCAGCGCATCCTGGATGGGCTGAACCTCGACATCCATGACAAAGAGTTTGTGACGCTGCTGGGATCCTCCGGCTGCGGCAAAACCACCACCCTCCGCCTCATCGCGGGCTTTCTGGAACCGACGTCCGGCAAAGTGCTGCTGAAAGGAGAGGACATCACAGGCGTACCGCCCTACAAGCGTCCGGTGAACACCGTGTTCCAGAAATACGCGCTGTTCCCCCACCTGAACGTCTTTGAGAATGTGGCCTTCGGCCTCCGCCTCAAGAAGATGGACGAAGAGACCATCCGCCGCAAAGTGCGGGATATGCTGGAAGTCGTGGGCCTGAAGGGTTTCGAGCGCCGCAGCATCGGCCAGATGTCCGGCGGCCAGCAGCAGCGCGTGGCCATCGCCCGCAGCCTGGTCAATGAGCCGGAGATCCTGCTTCTCGACGAGCCTCTGGGCGCCCTGGACCTCAAGCTGCGCAAGGAGATGCAGCTGGAACTCAAGCGCCTGCAGCGCGAGATGAACATCACCTTCATCTACGTCACCCACGACCAGGAAGAGGCCCTGACCATGTCCGACACCGTCGTCGTCATGAACGGCGGCAAGGTGCAGCAGATCGGCACCCCCGAGGACATCTACAACGAGCCCAAGAACGCCTTTGTTGCTGACTTCATCGGCGACTCCAACATCGTGGACGGCGTAATGCACCGTGATTTCCTCGTCTCCTTCTCGGGCGTCGAGTTCCCCTGCGTGGACCGCGGCTTTGCCCGGGAGGAGAGCGTACAGGTGGTCGTCCGCCCCGAGGATATTGAAGTGGTCTCCCCGGTGGAAGGCCAGCTGGTGGGCGTCGTCAATGACGTCATCTTCAAGGGCGTCCACTTCGAGATGCATGTGGAGTGCGAGGGCCGTGAGTGGCTCATCCATTCCACCCGCGCCTGCACGCCCGGTGAGACCATCGGTATGCGCATCGGCCCCAACGAGATCCATATCATGTCGCGTTCGGAGGGGTGAGGCCGCATGAAGATTTACGATAAGAAACTGGCCTATCCGTACTTTGTATGGATGGTGCTGTTCACGGTGGTGCCGTTGTTCATCGTGGTGTATTACGCCCTCACCGACTCCACCGGCAGCTTTACGCTGGACAATCTGGTGACTGTCAGCGGCTATGGCTCGGTGTTCGCCCGCAGCCTGCTGCTGGCCCTCATCTCCACCGTCATCTGCCTCATCATCGCGTTTCCGGTGGGCTATTTCCTCTCCCGGCTGCGCGTCAACAAGCAGCACATCATGCTGATGCTGGTGATGCTGCCCATGTGGATGAACTTCCTGCTCCGTACCTACGCATGGATGGGTCTGCTGAGCATCAACGGCCCTGTGAATGCCGTTCTGGGCGTCTTCGGCCTCGGACCCTACAACATGCTGAATACCTCTGGCGCTGTGGTGCTGGGCATGGTGTACAACTATGTGCCGTATATGATCCTGCCCCTCTACACCAGCATGACCAAAATCGACCAGAGCATCGTGGAGGCAGCGCAGGACCTGGGCGCTTCCACCACCAAGACTCTGTTCCGGGTGCTCATCCCCATGAGCATCCCCGGCATCAGCACCGGCATCACGATGGTGTTCGTCCCGGCGGTGTCCACCTTCGTTATCAGCCGTATGCTGGGCGGTGGTTCCAACCTGCTCATCGGCGATTTGATCGAGATGCAGTTCCTCGGCAACAGCTACAACCTCAATGTCGGCTCTGCCATGAGCCTCGTGCTGATGGTCATCGTGTTGCTCTGCATGAGCTTTACGTCCAGCTTCGACGAGGATGAGATGGAGGGTGTGTCCTGATGAAAACGAAACATCTGCGTCTGATGCAGCGCGCCTACGTCATCCTGTTCTTCTGCTTCATGTACCTGCCCATCGCGTACATGGTCGTGTTCAGCTTCAACCAGAGCAAGGGCTACGCCCTCTTTACCGGCTTTACCTTTAAGTGGTACACCAGCCTGCTCCACAACGAGTCCATCCTGCACGCGCTGTGGGTGTCGCTGTATCTGGCACTGTTTTCGGCGGTCATCGCCACCGTGCTGGGAACTGCGGCGTCTCTGGGCATCGCCTCCATGGGGCGCAAGAGCCGCCTGCTGGTGACGAATATCACCTATATCACCACGGTCAACCCCGAGATCATCACCGGTATCTCCCTGATGATGCTCTTTGTGGCATACCAGCGCTTTGCGTCTGAGCTGGACTTCCTGCCCGACAACATCATGGGCTTTCCCACGCTGCTCATCGCCCATATCGCGTTCAACGTGCCGTATGTCATCTTCAATGTCACACCCAAGCTCAAACAGCTGGACATCAAGCTGTTTGAGGCGGCGCTGGACCTCGGCTGTGACCCCCGGCAGGCATTTTTCAAGGTCATCCTGCCCGAGATCAGCCCGGCCATCCTGTCGGGCTTCCTTATCAGCCTGACCTACTCCATCGACGACTTCATGATCTCCTACTTCAACTGCGGTACGGTGGAGACACTGCCCATCGCCATCTACTCCATGACCCGCAAGAAGGTCAGCCCGGAGATCTACGCGCTGTCCACCATCATGTTCGTGGTCATTCTGAGCATCATCCTCATCTCCAACGCCATGGAGAGCCGCGGCTACCGCCGCGACCAGCGCGCACTGAGAGGGGGAGATGTCAAATGAAGCGTTTTGTCATTCTTCTGCTGACGGCTGTGCTGGCGCTGACCATGCCGCTGTCGGCTCTGGCCGCGGGACAGATCGAGGTCACGGAGGACATTTCCGTCTCGGATGACTACGACTGGACCCGCTTCAAGGGCCAGAATGTCACCCTGAACGTCTACAACTGGGGCGAGTATATCTCCAACGGTTCCGACGGCAGCGTGGACGTGGTGGCGGCCTTTGAAAAGCTGACCGGCATCAAGGTCAACTATACCACCTTCGACTCCAACGAGTCCCTCTACGCCAAGCTGAAGTCCGGCGCAGCCAACTACGATGTCATCATCCCGTCGGACTACATGGTCGCCAAGATGATAAGCGAAGGGATGCTGATGCCGCTGGACTACAGCAACATCCCGAACTTCCAGAACATCGACGAGGAGTACCGCAACGGAGACTATGACCCCGAGAACGCCTACACCGTGCCTTACACCCTCTGCACCACTGGCATCATCTACAATACAAAGATGGTAGATGAGGCCCCCACCAGCTGGGCAGACCTGTGGGACGAGAAGTATGCAGGCAACATCCTGATGTTCAACAACAGCCGCGACGCCTACGCCATCGGTGCATTCAAGAGCGGCAGCAGCGTCAACCCCCAGACCACGGAGGATGTGGATGCTGTGGTGGACGAACTGAAAGCCCAGAAGCCTCTGGTGCAGGCCTATGTCATGGACGAGATCTTCGATAAGATGATCGGCGGCGAGGCGGCCGTCGGCGTCTACTACTCCGGCGACGCCATCACCATGATCGACGACAACCCCGACCTGGCCTGGGTGTTCCCTGAGGAGGGAACGGTGCTGTCGGTGGACAGCATGGCCATCCCCGCCACCAGTGAGCACGAGGAAGCTGCAGAGATGTTCATCAACTTCATGTGTGAACCGGACGTCGGCAAGGCCAATATCGAGTATATCGGCTACACCACCCCCATGCACTGTGTGTGGGATATTCTGGATGAAGACCTCAAGTACAGCGAGATCGCATACCCCTCCGAGGACATTGCGGCCAAAGAAGAGGTGTTCACTGCCCTGAGCGATGAGGTCAACAGCGAGCTGGACGTGAAGTGGAGCGAGATGAAGAGCTACGACGAGGGCGGCAGCGGGTATCTGTTCCTGATGCTGCTGGCGGCGATGCTGGCTCTGGCCTGCTTCAATATCTGGCGCAAGGTGCGCAGGAAAACGCGCAATATGTATTGAACCTGAGGGGGCTGTGCGGAGGCGTACAGCCCCTTTTTATAAGGAAAGGGAAAGAATATGAGCGAATACAGAAGCTATACGGAGCAGATGACCGTGCTGGACGGCGACAGCGACTTCCGCCGGTGCCTGAAGCCCAGCGCCCTGTTCCGGTATGTGGAACAGGTGTCGGCGGACCACGCCCGGGCTTACGGCATGGACCACGCCTTTTTCAGGGAGCGCCGCAGCGCATTCCTCGTGGGCAAGCAGGCCCTCAGGGTCTGGCGGATGCCCGGCCGTGCGGAGAAGATCAACCTGACCACGGCCTGCGAGGTGTTCAAGAAAGGCACGATGAAACGGCTGACTACCATCACCAGCGAAACAGGGGAGAAGCTGGCCCTCGTGGACTGCCGCTGGATGATCGTGGACACTGAGGCAGGGCGCATCCTGCGCACCCCCGGCTGGACGATGCCGGACTTCCAGAACGACGACCTGCCCGAAGAACTGCCCCAGATCGTCCACAAGAGCCAGCCGCTGACGGCGGCAGGGGAGCGCCGCGCCAGCTACTCCATGTGTGACCTCAACGGCCATATCAACAACTCCCTCTATCTGGACATCGCCTGCGACGCTCTGCCGCAGGAGGTCGTGGAGGCTGCGCCGCTGTCCTTCGCTTCCATCAAGTACCACCGTGAAGTGCCGATGGGCCAGACCGTGCAGGTGTTCTATGCCCCCTCAGGAAACGGCTGGTATGTGCTGGGCCGGAGGGAAGAGCACGCGGCTTTTGAGTGTTATCTGGAATTCGGAAGCTCTGTCACAGAATCTTTACAAAAATAATTACAAAGAAATTACAAAAAACTATTGCAAAAGTTCTTCAAAAGAGTTACAATATGGTTACAGAAAGGGCAAGACCCTTCTGGATCATGAAATCTTTTTCTTCTTGTTTTTTGGAATATCGGGTGTCCGCCATCCTCCTCCGGCTGTTCTCCTTCACAGCTGTCGGCCGACACCGCACAGGCGATATTCCGCTTCGTGTGCAAAAGAGCCCGTCTGGTTTCGGACGGGCTTTTTTGCGTCCAAAAATCCGGAGAAATCGGCCCACAGCGAGGGAAAGTATGACCTTAGGTCAATTTGCCTGTTTTTCTGCAAAGGACATTTATAAAGTTTGGCGGGGCAGGGGTTTGTATTCCGCGTGGGTTTGTGGTAAAGTATATACAATCAATTCCTAAGTCGAAAACATGAAATTGTTTTGATGTTGTTTGATATGATCCGTTGCGGATGCGTTAAGAGAAAAGGAGTTTGAATATGGCTTATTTTTACGAAGAACCCTCTCGTACCTTTGGCGAGTACCTGCTGGTGCCGGGCTACTCTTCTGCTGAGAATGTCCCCACAGCTGTCAGCCTCAAGACCCCGCTGGTCAAGTACCGCAAGGGCGAGGAGAACTGCCCGCTGGAAATGAATATCCCCATGATCAGCGCCATCATGCAGTCTGTCTCCGGCGATAAGCTGGCCATCGCGCTGGCCCGTCAGGGCGGCGTCTCCTTCATCTACGGCTCCCAGAGCATCGAGAACGAGGCCGCTATGGTCCGCCGCGTCAAGAGCTTCAAGGCTGGTTACGTCGTTTCCGACTCCAACCTGGCCCCCACTGCCACCCTGCACGATGTGCTGGAGCTGAAAGCCCGCACCGGCCACTCCACCATCGCCATCACCGCCGACGGCACTCCTAACGGCAAGCTGCTGGGCATCGTGGCCTCCCGCGATTACCGCATCAACCACACCCCGGACGATGCCTGCGTTACCACTTTTATGACCCCCGTTGAAAAGCTGGTCACCGCTCCGGCCAACACCTCTCTGCACGACTGCAACAACATCATCTGGGACAACAAGATCAACACCCTGCCGCTGGTGGATGCCGAGGGCAATCTGGTGTATATGGTGTTCCGCAAGGATTACGATTCCCACAAGGCCAACGTCAACGAGCTGCTGGATAAGAACAAGAGCTATGTTGTGGGCGCCGGTATCAACACTCGCGACTACGCCCAGCGCGTGCCCGCACTGGTAGAGGCTGGTGTGGATGTGCTGTGCATCGACTCCTCCGAGGGCTACTCCGAGTGGCAGAGCCGCACCATCGGCTGGATCCGCGAGCACTATGGCGACACCGTCAAGGTGGGTGCCGGCAACGTGGTGGATGCTGAGGGCTTCCGCTTCCTCGCTGAGGCTGGTGCAGACTTCGTGAAGATCGGCATCGGCGGCGGCTCCATCTGCATCACCCGTGAGACCAAGGGCATCGGCCGTGGTCAGGCTACTGCTGTCATCGAGGTTGCCAAGGCTCGTGACGAGTACTACAAGGAAACCGGCATCTATGTGCCCATCTGCTCTGACGGCGGTATCGTCCACGACTACCACATCACCCTCGCTCTGGCTATGGGCGCAGACTTTGTGATGCTGGGCCGTTACTTTGCCCGCTTTGACGAGAGCCCCACGAACAAGGTGCGTATCAACGGCCAGTATATGAAGGAGTACTGGGGCGAAGGCTCCAACCGTGCCCGCAACTGGCAGCGCTACGATCTGGGCGGCTCCACCAAGCTGAGCTTTGAGGAGGGCGTGGACAGCTATGTGCCTTACGCCGGTCCTCTGGCGGACGGCGTGCAGACCACCCTGTACAAGGTGAAGAGCACCATGTGCAACTGCGGCGCTCTGTCCATCCCTGAGCTGCAGCAGAAGGCCAAGCTGACCGTTGTTTCCTCCACCTCCATCGTGGAGGGTGGCAGCCACGACGTTGTGCTGAAGAACGCCACCCCCAGCATCATGAACGGCTAAGCCTGTTCTGAGCAAGCGATTCCTTTGAACACAGAGACCGCTGCACAGCGTTTGTGCAGCGGTTTCTTTTTGCACAAAAATACTTGCACAGGCAGGGAAATCGTGCTATCATGGTAGAAACGCTCTGTCATGACAGGGCGGCAGATCCTCCTGCCGGGCAAGCGGCAGGCGGCGCAGCGGGAAAGACCCCCGCGCCGGGCATAAATAGAGAGGAAAACGTTCATGAACGAGATCAAGGTCGAGCCTTATATCCCTGACGAGGACTACGATAACCCCGCGATGGTGGTGGACTTTTACGAATTCACCATGGCAAACTGCCTGTTCCTGCATGGCTTTAAGGATACCACGCTGGTGTTTGATATGTTCTTCCGCAAGAACCCGGACAATCAGGGCTATTCCATCAGCGCAGGCCAGCGCAAGCTGACCCGCTTTTTGCTGAACTATCACTTCAATGAGCAGGACATCCACTGGCTGCGCACCAAGGGCATGAGCGAGGAGTTCTGCGAGTATCTGCGCACCTACAAGTGGAAGGGTGATATGTACGCCCTGCCCGAGGGCACGGTCTGCTACCCCCATGTGCAGATGGTGCGCATCGAGTGCGATCTGGTGGGCGCGATCCTCATCGAGACCTACCTGTTGCAGACCATGAACTTCCATAGCCTGATCGCCACCAAGGCCACCCGCGTTACCGGTCTGAACACCCACACCCCTCGCAGCGTCATGGAGTTCGGCACCCGCCGCGCACAGGGAGAGAGCGCCGGTAACGATGGCGCTTACGCAGCAGTGCTGGGCGGCTGCATCGGCACGGCCAACTGTCTGGCAGAGATGAAGTTCGGTGCAGAGGTCAAGGCCGTGGGCACCGTGGCACACAGCTTTATCGAGTTTTTCCCCACCGAATTCGATGCCTTCAAGGCCTTTGCCGATACCTACCCGGATTCGGTCAGCCTGCTGCTGGATACCTATAATATTATGGAAAGCGGCCTGCCCAACCTGATCAAGCTGGACGATTATCTCATTGAGAAATACCCCAACGATCCCAACCGCCGTGTCAAGAGCGCCCGCATCGACTCCGGCGACCTTGCCCGCGGCTCCAAGCGGCTGCGCAAGGCACTGGATGCCGCCGGTAAGCCCTACATCAAGCTGGTGGCCTCCAACGGTCTGGATGAGAAGAAAATCGCCAACATGGAGCTGTACGAGCATGCACACTTCGACTCCTACGGCGTGGGCGAAAACCTCATCACCTCCGCCTCCGACCCCGTGTTCGGCGGCGTATACAAGTTGGTGGCGGTGAAAAAGCCGGACGGCAGCTACACCCCCAAGATGAAGTGCTCGGACTCCGCCAGCAAGGCCATCATCCCGGGCAAGAAGATGCCGTGGCGCCTGTACGATGAAAACGGTCAGGCACAGTGCGACCTGATTGCCATGGACGGTGAGGTCATCGAGGCTGGTAAGCCGGTCACCATGGTCAATCTGGACTCGGACGCCATCGAGCGCACCATCACCTTTACCCCCACCGCTGTGCGCCCGCTGCTGGTGCCGCATATTCTGGGCGGCGAGCTGGCCATTGAACTGCCCTCTATTGCAGAAAAGAAGGCCTATATTGCAAAGCAGCTCACCGAGGAGACCTGGGAGAGCGAGTTGCGTCTGGAGTGCCCCCACAAACACTACGTCAACATGACCCCCGCAGTGGCCGAGTGCCGCTCCCGGATGTACGCCGAGCTGCACGGAGGCAAGGTGTAAGCGGCACCGAATAAGCGGTTTTTCTTGACAAAACAGGGAAACTATTGTATCATAAAAGCCGCTGATTTTAATAAAAATGTTAATACCACCAGATTGCGAATAGCAGTGTGGTTGTAATAATTTTTCCTCACACCTGTTATTCCCGGCTCCCTCTCAAGCCAGAGGGCAGCAGGGCTTTGTAAGCCGGGGTTGCGCCGCTGTGGTGAAATTGGCAGACACGAGGGACTTAAAATCCCTTTCTGGAGACAGAGTACGGGTTCGACCCCCGTCGGCGGCATGTAAAAGCCCAGAATCGTTCGTTGATCCGAATGATTCTGGGCTTTTTCTTTTATGCTTTGCGGGGAACGGGCGGGGCGCTGTTGTCCGTCAGGCCAAGGATATAGTCGGTACTGGTGCGGTAGAAATGAGCAAGCTGGATCAGCACCTCGGTGGGAATATCCCGCTTGCCGGTCTCGTAATTGGAGTAGCAGACCTGTGTGCATTTCAGATACGCCGCAACATCCTTTTGCAGCAGATCACGATCCTCCCGCAGATCCCGGATACGTTGATACATGGTGTTTACCTCAAAGGCTTTATTTAAGGTAAAGTATAGGCATAACGAAATGTTATATTGACATATAAAACAAAATGTTATATCATAGTATCGCGCCGGGAACAGCTGTGAATCTCCGGCGCAAAAGGGGAGAGCATCATGAAACTGGAATTCCGGCAGACGGTGACCTGCAACCATCTTACGCTTGCAAGGGTCTGCAAAACCATCGACTGGCAGCAGCCGCTGCCCCGGTGCGGAGAATATGTGACCGGGCTGGATACGCTGGACGGCGAGCAGGAACTGCAGGTGCACAAGCTGCTGCACCGGGCACAGGACGGCAGCTGCCTTGCAGAGCTGCCGGGCTTTAACATCGCGCAGCTGCGGCTTTCTTACCGGGAGCTGGAGCTGTTGGCAGCACAAAAGGGCTGGACGCTGCAAAAGCTGTAAAAACTTAAATTTCCCTCTTGCATTCTGGCCAATTCGTGCTATAATAGTAAGGCAATCGTTTCCAAGGCCGCTCGACGGGGTAGCCGATATTGAAGGTTGTGATGGGCACATACATTAAATATGGCCCCAATAAGTCAGAACCAGAAATGAGGTGAAAAGAATGAAACAGGGTATCCATCCGAACTACGTTGACTGCACCATCACCTGCGCATGCGGCAACGTCATCAAGACTCGTTCCACCAAGCCCGAGATCCACGTCGAAGTTTGCTCCAAGTGCCATCCTTTCTACACTGGCAAGCAGAAGCTGGTTGACACCGGCGGACGTGTTGAACGCTTCAATAAGCGTTTCGGTCGTAAGTAATTATAGGCTATCTCATGCCGCTTCCTTCGGGAGGCGGCATTTTTGCTTTTTGCGTGGGCAAATATTTCGTTTTCCCACACAGGATTGTCTTAATTTAAACACATTTTCCATCTAAACTATAGCAGTTCCAAACCGGAAAGCATTGGCTCTGCGCTGCTTTCCGCAAAACAGCTTCTGAAACAAAGGAGAGTTTGCTGTGATCGAAGTTTCTCACCTGAGCAAGTCCTACGGCAGCCGCCCTGCCGTGCAGGATCTCTCGTTTACGGTGCCGGACGGCCAGATCTACGGCCTGCTTGGCCCCAACGGCGCGGGCAAATCCACCATTATGAATATCCTTACCGGCTATCTTGCCCCCACCCAGGGCGAGGTGAAGGTGGCCGGCTTTCGTCTGCCGGAGCAGGCGCAGCAGGCCAAAGCCTGTGTGGGCTACCTGCCGGAGCAGCCGCCGCTCTACCCGGAAATGACAGTGCAGGAGTATCTGGACTTTGTGGCAGAACTCAAGGGGGTAAAGCACGCGCAGCGCAAGCAGCAGGTGCTGGCCGCTGCCCGCCGCACCGGGTTGGAGGAAGTGCTGCCCCGGGTCATCCGCAGCCTGTCCAAGGGCTACCGTCAGCGGGTGGGCATCGCGCAGGCGCTGTTGGGCAGCCCGCAGCTCATCATTCTGGACGAACCCACTGTGGGGCTTGACCCCGCGCAGGTTATCGAGATCCGCAACCTAATCCGGGAGCTGGGCAAGGCGCACACGGTCATTCTGTCCAGCCACATCCTCAGCGAGGTGCAGGCCGTGTGTCAGCAGGTGCTCATCCTCTCCAAGGGACGTCTGGTGGCTGTGGGCAGCCCGGAGGAGCTGGGCGAGACCCTGAATCCCGGCAGCCGTCTGCGCGCTACCGCGCAGGGCGAGACTGACACCGTGCTGGCCGCGGTGCGCAATGTGCCGGGCATCTGCCGGGTAGAACTGGAAAGCGCCGCAGACGGTCAGGTCACCTTTACCGCCGAGAGCGAGGACGCCGCCGACCGCCGCGCTGCCGTGTCCCGTGCGCTGACCGAGGCGGGCTGCACCGTGCTGGCACTGGCTGCCGAGAACCGCAGCCTTGAGGAGGTATTCCTTGCACTGACTGAAAAAAAGCCGGAGCAGGAAGCCCCGGCAGAAGGGGAGGAGAATTGAGATGCTGGCCATCTTTAAACGAGAACTCCGCAGCTGCTTTCACGGCATGATCGGTGCGGTGCTTACTGCCTTTATGCTGGCGGCTACGGCTATCTATTTTGTGGCGCTGAATCTGGGTTATGGTCTGCCGGATTTTGGCTACTACACGCTGAACCGCACTATTTTTGTGCTGCTGCTCTACATTCCGGTGCTCACCATGCGTTCCTTTGCGGAGGAACGCCACAGTCGCACCGACCAACTGCTGCTCACAAGCCCGGTGTCAGTGGGCGGCATCGTGCTGGGCAAATACTTTGCCCTTTGCGTCATTTTTGCGCTGCCCTGCCTTGTGGATGCAGGCATGATCCTTGTGCTGAAGGTGCTGGGCGCTACCGGCACCAGCACGCTGGCCAATTTTTCCGCGCTGCTGTGCTATTACCTCATGGGCTGCGCCGCCATTGCTATCGGGGTGTTCCTTTCCGGCCTGACCGAAAACCAAATCATTGCCGCCGTGTCCGGTGTGGCGGTGCTGCTGCTGGCCTATATGATGCCCAGCCTGCGCACTATGTTCACCACCGGCAGTGCGGTGGCGCTGGCATTGTTCACCGCCATCGCCGCCGTGCTCAGCGTGGTGGCGGGGCTGCGCAGCAAAAGCTTTACGCTGGGCTGTCTTTCCTTTGCGGGGTGCTGCGTGGCGCTTACGGCGCTGTTTCTGCTCAAGAGCAGCTGGCTGACCGAAGCTTTCAGCGCAGTGCTCAGCGCCCTGTGCCTGTTTACCCCCTTTGAAGAATTTGTCAACAGCAGCTTTTCCATTCCCACGCTGGTCTACTACCTGACCGTGGCGGCGGTGTTCCTGTTTTTTACCGCACAGGGGCTGGAAAAACGCCGCTGGGACTGAGAGGAGGCCATAACGATGAAATGGAACAAGAACGCAGCCTCTCAAAAAGGCAGAGTATTCCGCAGCGGGCTGCTGTCCACCGCCATGCTGGCGGCAGTGCTGGTGCTGGCGGTGCTGCTCAACCTGCTGGTGCGGGCCATCCCTGCAAAATATACCGAGTTCGACCTCTCCGAGGCCAAAATGTACACCCTGAGCGACAGCACCAAAGCGCTGGTGGAGGGGCTGGAAAAGGATGTGCACATCTATTATCTGTGTGAGACTGGCAGCGAGGATGCCATCATCACAAAGCTGCTGGATCACTACGCCGCCGAGAGCGGGCACCTGAGCTGGGAACAGAAGGACCCCACCCTGTACCCAACCTTTGCCGCAAAGTATGGCGCGGAGAATGTTTCCACCGGCAGTCTGATTGTCACCTGCGGGGAGAACAGCACCGTACTGGATGCCGCCGACCTGTACGAGTACGATTATACCGACTACTACACCACCGGCTCTGCCAGCGTGTCCTTTGGCGGCGAAAAGCAGATCACCTCTGCCATCTATAAGCTCACCGCAGCCGGGCAGAGCCATGCCTACTATACCACCAACCACGGCGAGCAGACCCTGACCGACTCCCTGACCGATGCACTGGATGCCCAGAATATCGACGCCCAGCCGCTTGATCTGCTCACAAGCACCATCCCGGAGGACTGCGACCTGCTCATCATCAACGCACCCACCACCGATTTCTCCGCAGGGGACGGCCTTGTGGACGAGATCAGCCAGCTGCAAGATTATCTTGCGGCGGGCGGCAAGCTGCTGCTGACCAGCAGCGTCTACGCCCAGACCCCGCAGCTGGACGCCGTGCTGGCGCAGTTCGGCCTTGCCCGCGCAGAGGGCATGGTGGTGGAGGGCGACAGCGGCAAGGCACTGTATAACTCTGCATGGTCGCTGCTGCCGGACTACGGCACGCCTACCGAGAGCACCACGCTGAACGGCGTGAATACCAGCACCCATGTCATGCTGTCGGTGGCGCAGGGCATCACGGTCACCGAGACCGAGGACGTCACCGCCGAGCCGCTGCTGAACAGTTCCTCCTCTGCCTACGCCAAGGCCGACATCAACGACCTTACCACCATGGAGCGGGAGGACGGAGACGCAGATGGCCCCTTTGCGCTGGCTGTCTGGGCACGGAACGAAGATACCGGTGCCGAGGTCCTCTGGATCGGCTGTCCCAACATGGATAACGAGCAGCTCTATCAGTCCATGCCCGGCAATCTGACCTTCCTGCAGGGCTGCGCTGCCTCGCTGGTGGGGCAGGATATCCTTGTGGACACCAAGGCACTGGAAGCCGAGCCCATCACGGTGGCAGGCTCTACCGCCGCTGCACTGGGGCTGACCTTTGCGTTCGTGCTCCCGGCGGCGGTGCTCATCGCCGGGGCAGTGGTGGTGCTGCTGCGCCGCCGCAGATAAGGAGACCGCCATGAAAACAAAACAGCGTGCCCTGCTGGCATTGCTGGCAGCGGCAGTGCTGCTGGGTGCGGCACTGTGGGCGGTGACCCGCAGCAACGCCAAGGCCGAGCAGGCCGCCAGTGCCGCCGCCGAAGGCAGCATCCCGCTTTCTTCCTTTGCCGCCGAGGACTTGGAGCAGATCGAGTACACCTATAACGGCCAGACCTACACCCTGCAATATTCCGGCGGCAGCTGGCAGCTGGCACAGGACCCCGCCTATCATCTGGACGAAAGCGCCTGCAACACCATGCGCACCGCCCTGATGGCACTGAACGCCAAGCGCAGCCTGACACCGCAGGCAGGGGAGGACTACGGGCTGGACAGCCCGCAGCTCACCGTTACGGTAACGGCGGCAGGGCAGAGCACCACTCTGACCTTCGGGGCAGAGAACCCGGTCACCGGGGATCTCTATGTGCAAAAAGCCGGGGACGATGCTATTTATACCGTCAGCGGCAATAAAGCCGCCTGTTTCCAGCTGGATAAAGCCGGGCTTTTCGGCAGCTTCTGCCCCACTGGGCTTACGGCTTCTGCCATTACGCAGGTGGCCTACGCGCTGGCAGATGGCACCTCCGTCACCCTGAACGCCGTCAGTGAGCCGACCGAAAGCGCTGACAGCGCTTCTTCCGCTGCCTACGAGACGGTGTGGCGGCTGGACTCTGACCCCGCCGCCAGCCTTGCGCAGGATAAGGTGCAAAGCCTGTTGTCTGCCCTGTGCACCTATGCCACCGCCCAAGCCACGGACGCCGACCTTTCTGCCTGCGGTTTTGATGCACCGGTATTCACCGCCGTAGTCACCAGCGAGGACGGCTCCACCGTGCAGCTGGCCTACGCCTGCGGCACGGACGGGTGGTATTTGCAGGTGGAAGGGGATACCTCGGTATACACGGTGGACACAAGCACTGTGCAGACGCTTCTGCTGACGGAAAACGACCTGAAAACGCAGGAATAATTGCTTTGATGCGCTGCACCAAAACCAAGGTGCAGCGTATATTTTTTTGCGGCTTTTTATAAAGTTTCAGCAAACATCGGCAGAGTGATTGACAATCCGACTGTGATTGTTTATTATAAACCGTGACAGGGGATGTCCGCCGCGCAAGATCATGCTGCTGCGCGGGGCGGAGCATCCCTTATACGCAAAAAAGATGGGGCAGGTTCCCTGTCTTTTTTCGTATCTGAGAATAAGGAGGATAACATATAAAATGGACAACTCGGTGGTCGTTTCACTGCGGGATATCGTAGTGGAATTTGATGGACAGCGCATTCTGGATGGGCTGAATCTGGATATCCATGATAAGGAGTTCGTAACGCTGCTCGGTTCCTCCGGCTGCGGCAAAACTACCACCCTGCGCCTGATCGCAGGCTTTTTGGAGCCGAACGCCGGCAAGGTGTTGCTGAAAGGGGAGGACATTACCGGTGTGCCGCCCTACAAGCGCCCGGTGAATACCGTGTTCCAGAAATACGCGCTGTTCCCGCACCTGAATGTGTTCGAGAACGTGGCCTTTGGTCTGCGGCTCAAAAAGCTGGACGAGGACACTATCCGCCGCAAGGTGCGCGATATGCTGGAGGTCGTGGGCTTAAAGGGCTTCGAGCGCCGCAGCATCAGCCAGATGTCCGGCGGTCAGCAGCAGCGCGTGGCCATTGCCCGCAGTCTGGTCAACGAGCCGGAGATTTTGCTGCTGGACGAGCCGCTGGGCGCACTGGATCTGAAGCTGCGCAAGGAGATGCAGCTGGAGCTCAAGCGCCTGCAGCGCGAGATGAACATCACCTTTATCTATGTCACCCACGATCAGGAGGAAGCGCTTACCATGTCCGATACCGTCGTTGTTATGAACGGCGGCAAGGTACAGCAGATCGGCACCCCGGAGGATATCTACAACGAGCCGAAAAACGCCTTTGTGGCGGACTTTATCGGCGATTCCAACATCGTGGACGGCGTGATGCACAGGGACTTTCTGGTGTCCTTCTCCGGCGTAGATTTCCCCTGCGTGGACCGCGGCTTTGCCCGGGAACAGAGCGTGCAGGTGGTGGTGCGCCCGGAGGATATCGAGGTGGTATCCCCCGTGGAGGGTCAGCTTGTGGGCGTGGTGAACGATGTCATCTTCAAGGGTGTGCACTTTGAGATGCACGTCGAGTGCGAGGGCCGCGAGTGGCTGATCCACTCCACCCGCGCCTGCACCCCCGGTGAGACCATTGGTATGCGCATCGGCCCCAACGAGATCCATATCATGGCGCGGAGCGAGGGGTGATGTGCCATGAAGATCTATGATAAAAAGCTGGCCTATCCGTACTTTGTATGGATGATTCTGTTTACCGTTGTGCCCTTGTTTATTGTGGTGTACTACGCCATGACCGACGCCGAGGGTAACTTTACCCTGAATAACCTTACCTCCATCAGCGGCTACGGCTCGGTGTTTGCCCGCAGCCTGCTGCTGGCGCTTATTGCTACCGTTATCTGTCTGGTCATCGCCTTCCCGGTGGGGTATTTTCTGTCCCGCCTGCGGGTGAACAAGCAGCACATCATGCTTATGCTGGTCATGCTGCCCATGTGGATGAACTTTTTGCTGCGTACCTACGCATGGATGGGTCTGCTCAGCGTCAACGGCCCGGTGAACACCCTGCTGGGCTTTATCGGCCTTGGCCCCTATACCATGCTCAACACCTCCGGCGCGGTAGTGCTGGGCATGGTGTATAACTATGTGCCCTACATGATTTTGCCGCTGTACACCAGCATGACCAAGATCGACCAGAGCCTTGTGGAGGCTGCGCAGGATCTTGGCGCCAACACCACCAAGACCCTTGTGCGGGTGCTCATTCCCATGAGCGTGCCGGGCATCAGCACCGGCATCACCATGGTGTTCGTGCCGGCAGTGTCCACCTTTGTCATCAGCCGTATGCTGGGCGGCGGCTCTAATCTGCTGATCGGTGACCTGATCGAGATGCAGTTCTTGGGCAACAGCTACAACCTGAACGTCGGCTCTGCCATGAGTCTTGTGCTCATGATCATTGTGCTGCTGTGCATGAGTTTTACATCCAGCTTTGACGAGGATGAAATGGAGGGCGTATCCTGATGAAAACAAAACATCTGCGCCTGATGCAGCGGGTCTACATCATCCTGTTCTTCTGCTTCATGTATCTGCCCATTGCCTACATGATCGTGTTCAGTTTCAACCAGAGCAAGGGCTATTCGCTGTTTACCGGCTTTACCTTCAAATGGTACCGCAGCCTGTTCACGAATGCGTCCATCCTCCATGCGCTGTGGGTGTCCGTTGAGGTGGCAGTGCTGTCCGCCATCATTGCCACGGTGCTGGGCACGGCAGCCAGCCTTGGCATTGCCTCCATGAGCCGTAAAAGCCGCCTGCTGGTGACCAACATCACCTATATCCCGGTGGTCAACCCGGAAATCATCACCGGCATTTCCCTGATGCTGCTGTTCGTGGCCTACCAGCGCTTTGCCGCGCAGTCCGCATGGCTGCCGGACAACATCATGGGTCTGCCCACGCTGCTCATTGCGCATATCGCGTTCAACGTGCCCTACGTTATCTTCAACGTAAGTCCCAAGCTCAAGCAGCTGGATATCAAGCTGTACGAGGCAGCGCTGGATCTTGGCTGTGATCCCCGACAGGCTTTCTTCAAGGTCATTCTGCCGGAGATCAGCCCCGCTATCCTGTCGGCCTTCCTCATCTGCCTGACCTATTCCATCGATGACTTTATGATCTCCTACTTCAACTGCGGCACGGTAGAGACCCTGCCCATTGCCATCTATTCCATGACCCGCAAAAAGGTCAGCCCGGAGATCTACGCGCTGTCTACCATCATGTTTGTGGTCATCCTCAGCGTCATTCTGGTGTCCAATGCCATGGAGAGCCGCAGCTACCGCCGGGATCAAAAAACGCTGCGAAAGGAGGGTGCATGATGAAACGCATTGCTGCATTGCTGCTGACGCTGGTTGTGGCGCTGTGCGCCGCATTGCCGGTGTTTGCCGCCGGTACCATCGAGGTGACCGAGGACGTCTCGGTGTCGGATGATTACGACTGGACCCGCTTCAAGGGGCAGAACGTCACCCTGAACGTCTACAACTGGGGCGAGTACATCTCCAACGGCTCGGATGACAGTGTGGACGTGGTGGCCGCCTTTGAAAAGCTGACCGGCATCAAGGTGAACTACACTACCTTCGACTCCAACGAGTCCCTGTACGCCAAGCTCAAGTCCGGCGCAGCCAACTACGATGTGATCATCCCCTCCGACTACATGGTGGCAAAGATGATCAACGAAGGGATGCTTGCACCCCTTGACTACGACAATATCCCCAATTTCCAAAAGATCGATGCAGGCTACCGCAACCCGGACTATGACCCGCAGAACGCCTACACCGTACCCTATATGCTGTGTACCACCGGTATCATCTACAACACCACTATGGTAGACGAAGCCCCCACCTGCTGGGCAGACCTGTGGGATGAACAGTATGCGGGCAACATTCTGATGTTCAACAATAGCCGCGATGCCTACGCCATCGCTGCATTTAAGAGCGGCCACAGCATCAACCCCGCCACCCCGGAAGAGGTGGACGAGGTAGTGGAGGAGCTCAAGGCACAAAAGCCGCTGGTGCAGGCCTACGTCATGGACGAGATCTTTGATAAGATGATCGGCGGCGAGGCAGCCATCGGCGTGTACTACTCCGGCGACGCCATTACCATGATCGATGATAACCCGGATCTGGCTTGGGTGTTCCCGGAGGAGGGCAGTGTGCTTTCGGTGGACTGCATGGCTGTGCCTGCCGCCAGCGAGCACAAGGAAGCCGCCGAAATGTTCATCAACTTCATGTGCGAGACCGACATCGGCAAGGCCAACAGCGAGTACATCGGCTACACCACCCCCATGCACGATGTATGGGAGGTACTGGACGAGGATCTGAAAACCAGCGAGATCGCCTACCCGTCTGAGGAGGACGCCGCCCGCGAGAAGGTGTTCACCGCCCTGAGCGACGAGGTGAACAGCGAACTGGATCTGAAGTGGAGCGAGATGAAGAGCTACGATGAAGGCGGCGGCAGCTACCTGTTTTTGCTGCTGCTGCTGGCTATGCTGGCACTTGCTTGCTTTAATATCTGGCGCAAAGTGCGCAGAAAGACCCGCAATCAGTATTGATCATTCAACCAAGGCTGCCGTCCCGGACGTGGTGCGGCGGCCTTTTTCCGATAGGAGGGAAAGACTATGGAACAGTTTTATTATCAAGGCACCGCCGTGGTAGAAAATGCCGATGCAGACTGCCACAGCCTGCTCAAGGCCAGTGCGCTGCTGCGCTATGTGGAGCAGATCTCCACCATGCACGCCCGCCACTTTGGCATGGACGATAAGTTCTTTGAGGATCACGGCGTAGCGTTTCTGGTGGGCAAGCAGGCGCTGCGGTTCAGCCGCGTGCCCCGCCGTGGCGAGACTTTGACCCTTTGCTCCCGCTCAGAAAAGGCTCTCCACGGCTCTATCAAGCGCGTCACCACCCTTGCGGACGAAGCCGGGCAGGAAGTAGCCATGGTGGACAGCCGCTGGATCATGTCCAGCCTTGAGGATGGGCACATCCTGCGCCAGCCGGGCTGGACGGTAGAGGGATACTGGAACGAGACGGTGGAAGAGGAACTGCCCCTTTTGCTGCATAAGCGCCGGGACAGCCTGACCAGTGCCGGCCTGTTTACGGCGCGCTACTCCCAGTGCGACCTGCACTACCACATCAACAACGCTTTTTATCTGGATATCGTCTGTGACGCGCTGCCGCTGGAAATTATGCGCGATCACGTTGTAAAGTTTGCCTCCATCAATTACCACCGTGAAGTCCCCATGGGGCAGCAGGTGGAGGTGTTCTACACGCCTTCGGATGATGGCTGGTACTTTATTGCCAAGCGCGCGGACAAAACGGCTTTCGAGTGCTATCTGGAACTGGAGCCGGTCAAACAGTAAGTGCCCGGAGGAAAAATGCCTATGTCCAAGACCAAGGAACTTTTTTGCACCTTTTTCAAGATCGGTGCCTTTACTTTTGGCGGCGGCTATGCCATGGTAGCGCTGCTGGAACACGAATTTGTAGAGGTAAAGCACTGGCTTACCCGGGAGGAGTTTCTGGATATGGTCGCCATTGCCGAGTCCACCCCCGGCCCTGTGGCGGTAAACAGCGCCACCTACATCGGCTATAAGCTGGCCGGGATAGCCGGTGCGGCAGCCTCCACCTTGGCGGTGTGCCTGCCGTCCTTTGCAGTCATCTACCTTATTTCGCTCTTCTTCGACCGCTTTTTGCAGCTGACAGTGGTAGCAAATGCCTTTAAGGGCATTCAGGCCTGTGTCATCTACCTGATCCTATCCGCAGGGGTCAAGATGCTCAAAAATCTGCAGCGCACCCCCTTCAACACGGCAGTGGTGGCGGTGGTGCTGGCGGCCATGGTGGGCTGCTCTGTGCTGGCGGTAAAGTTTTCCTCCATCTGCTGCATCCTGTTTTGCGGCGCAGCCGGGGTGCTGACCTACGCGGTAGGGCAGGGGAAGAAAGGCGGTACAAAATGATCTTGCTAGAGCTGTTCTGGAACTTCCTTGTCATCGGTGCGGTGTCCTTTGGCGGCGGCTACGGCATGATCTCGCTGGTGCGGGAAACGGTGCTGGGGCACGGCTGGCTGACCGAGAGCGAATTTCTCAGCTTTATCGCGGTGTCAGAGTCCACCCCCGGCCCACTGGCGGTGAACATGGCTACCTTTATCGGCGCTTCGCAAGCAGGGCTGGCAGGCTCCCTTGCGGCAACGGTGGGGGTGGTGCTGCCCTCCTTTGTCATCATTCTGCTCATTGCGGCGGCGCTGCACAGCCTGATGAAGTATGCCGGGGTCAACGCCTTTCTGGCCGGGGTGCGCCCCTGCGTGGTGGCTATGATCTTAGCCACCGCCTGCACCATGGGGCTTTCCACGCTGGGGGGCTTTACCACTGTTTCCGGCGGCTTTGCCCCGGATGTGCGTGCGCTGGCGGTGTTTGCCCTGCTGGGCATTTTACATTTTGCCTATAAAAAGAAAACGCAGAAAGCACCGTCCCCCATCGGGATGATCCTGCTTTCTGCGGTGCTGGGCGCAGTGCTGTGGAGCATCTGACCCGGCAAGAAAGGATACTGCAATGAACATTACCGTGTATCTGGGTGCAAGCCTTGGCAACGACCCTGCACTGCCGCAGGCTGTGCAGCAGCTGGGGCGCTGGATCGGCGAAAGCGGCAACGCGCTGGTGTACGGCGGCAGCAAAAGCGGCCTGATGGGCATTTTAGCCGACAGTGTGCTGGCCGCAGGCGGCAGGGTGACCGGCGTAGAGCCCAAATGCTTTCTGGACGCAGAGCTGCAGCACGAGGGCCTGACCGAATTGATCGTGACCGAGGATATGCCCGCCCGCAAAACCAAAATGATTGAGCTGGGCGATGCTTTTATCGCATTCCCCGGCGGCACCGGCACGCTGGAGGAGATCACCGAGGTCATCAGCAAGCTGTCTCTGGGACAGCTGGATGCACCCTGCATCCTCTACGACCTGAACGGCTACTACCAGCCCCTGCACCAGCTTTTGCAGCAGATGATCGCCATGGGGCTTTCCACCCCGGCGCGGCAGCGGAATATTACCTTTGCCGCCGACCTTGCCCAGATTCGCGCGATCCTTGAAAAATAATACTGGGAAGCTTGATTCTCAAACGCGAGGAGACTGCTGTACATGGCTTTGTGCGGCGGTCTTTTTTCATAAAAATGGAATACCGGGGCGTCCGCGGACGCCCCGGTACCCCGAAAAAGAAAAAATCATTCCGCTGGTTATGCCCATAGCGCACGCGGAGGGCATTTAAAATCTTTCTGCGCAACCAAAAAGGCCGCTGCACGAAATCAATGTGCAGCGGCCTTTTGCTATCCTGTTATGTACGCTGTGCGCGTTAAACTTAGGCGGCAGTGGTGGAAGCAGCCTCAGAAGAAGCAGCCTCGCTGACAGCGGCCTCAGAGGAAGCAGCCTCGGAAGATGCAGCCTCAGAGGAAGCGGCCTCGCTGGAAGCAGCCTCAGAAGAAGCAGCCTCGGAAACAGCGGTGGTGCTTGCGGAAGCAGCCTCAGAGGTGGAGGAAGCAGAAGCGGTAGAAGTACCACCGCAAGCGGTCATGCCAGCAGCCAGAGCCAGAGCAACAACAGCGATGCAAATATTCTTGAGTTTCATATCAATGATCTCCTTAGTCTTCTTGTAAATGTTTAGCAGCGGGCTTTCGGTAACACCTCACTGCGATGCTATATTCTAGTCCGTTTTTGAAAAAAATCAAGAGGATTTTGGCCGAAAGTTATAATCCGTGTAAAGAATCTGCATAGTTGTCATAAACTTTCGCCAAATGTCAAAGACTTTTTGGTAAAAATAAAGCGTGGGATAGAGCCTGTACCGCCGGGTGGGAAGCACAATAATAGAAATAATTGAAAAAATGCCAATAAAATCCTTTTTATTGGACTGCAAATGTAGATAATAGAGGCACAGCAGGGGACGATCATCCCCCGGAAGGCTGAACGACAAAAATATTGTGGGGGACATTACAATGAAAGATTTTGACTTTGGTTACTTTGGCACCGACGACGAGGGCTATGCCCAGTACATGACCGCATTCGAGCGCAATTTCAGCACCGACAGTACCGACAGCTTTGCGTCCGATGACGCAGACTGCGATGCAGACAGCTGCGACAGCACTGAGGACGATTTCTAAGTCCGCACCCTTTTGCCCGTTTGTGCATACAACGGGCAAAGGGGGAATGTGGCTTGAACCGGATCGTTTTCACACTTGGGATCTGGCTGTTCCCGGCGGCGTGTACCGCGCTGGGCGCAGCTGGGGTGTTTTTGCTGCGCAGGCAAGCAAGACCGGCTACCCGGCGCATCTTGTGCGGCATGGCGGCGGGCATCATGCTGGCGGCCAGCGTGTGGAGCCTGCTGCTGCCGGCCATAGCCCGGTCGCAGGGCAGGGCAGCATGGGTGCCCCCGGCGCTGGGGCTTATTTTAGGCGCTGTGGGGCTTTTGCGGCTGGAGGATGCCGCCGGACAGCTGCTGGCGGGCGGCCCCGGGCATTGCGGGCGCATGGTGCTGGCGGTCACCCTGCACAACCTGCCGGAGGGCATGGTGGTGGGGCTGGCAGCGGCACTGGCGCTGCACGGGGACGCGGATGCTGTAAGCGGCGCGCTGGCACTGAGCCTCGGCATCGGCTTGCAGAATATCCCGGAGGGTGCGGCGGTCAGTCTGCCGCTGACCCAGAGCGGGCGCACCCGGGGGCAGTCCTTTGCCGCCGGGGCGGCCTCCGGACTGGTTGAGCCCTTGGGCGCGGTGCTGGCCTTTGTGCTGGCCGAGTGGGTAGGCGCAGCGCTGCCGTGGCTCATGAGCGCGGCGGCGGGCTGTATGGTGTGTGTGACCGCACAGGAGATGATCCCTGAAGCGGTGGAACCGGATGAAGTGGCCGGTGTCATCAGCATTGTGCTGGGCTTTGCCCTGATGATGGCACTGGATGTAGCCCTATGATATAGTAAAAGCAACACCGGACAGACCTTTTGGCCTGCCCGGCATTGCTTTTATGCAAAAAGGATTTATATCGTCTGCGGCTGCTTCTGGCGCAGCTTACGCCGCACCACCAGCAGGCAGGTCAGGTGCACCAGCGCGGTCAGCGCCCAGCTGATGGGGTAGCTGATGTACAGCATAAAGGGGGTGCGGTTCAGCTGGAAAATCGTTGCGATCCACACCAGCCGCAGCGCACACACGCCGATAAGGCTTACCACCATGGGCAATATGCTGTAGCCCAGCCCGCGCAGGCTGCTGGCCAGCACGTCCATAATGCCGCATAGCAGGTAAAAGCCGCAGATCAGGCGCAGCCGCTCGGCACCGGTGGCAATGACCGCTGCGTCCGAGGAATAGAAGCGCAGCAGCTGATGTCCTGCCAGCGCTGCGCCGCCGCCCAGCACAAGGCCGGTGACCACCGCACACAGCAGGCAGTTGCGGATCACCCGGTCAAGGTTGTGGTACTTGCGCGCGCCGATGTTCTGGCTGGTAAAGGTGACAGCGGCCTGCGCAAAGGCGTTCATGGCAGTGTACACAAAGCCCTCCAGATTGGAGGAGGCGGAGTTGCCCGCCACCACCATGGAGCCGAAGGAGTTGATGGAGGACTGGATGACCACGTTGGAAAGGCTGAACACCGTGCTCTGCAGCCCGGCGGGCAGACCGATGAGCAAGATCTGCTTCAGCGTTCCGGCGTGGAAGGCCAGCCGCCGCAGGTCCAGCCGCAGTGCGCCCTCCTCCCGGACGAGCATCCCGGTCACCAGCAGCGCGGACACGGTCTGGCTGATGATGGTGGCCAGTGCCACGCCTGCCACGCTCATGGAAAAGCCGATGACAAAGACCAGATTCAGCACCACGTTGATGGCACCGGCAGCGGCCAGACAGTACAGCGGGCGTTTGGTGTCGCCCACCGCCCGCAACAGCGCACTGCTGAAGTTGTACAGCATGGTCATGGGCATTCCAATAAAATAGATCTTCAGGTACAGGGTGGAAAGGCTGATCACGTCCTCCGGGCAGCTCATCAGCTCCAGCAGGCCGCGCGCAGCGCAAAAGCCCACCACCGCCAGCAGCACGCCGCTGACTAAGCCCAGCGCTACGGCAGTGTGCACCGTATCCTGTACGCCCTTTTCGTCCCGGGCACCAAAGCACCGGGCTGCCACCACGTTGGCACCCAGCGAAAGCCCGACGAACAGGTTGACCAGCAGGTTGATCAGCGCGCCGTTGGAGCCAACGGCAGCCAGCGCCGTGCTGCCTGCAAAGCGCCCCACCACCACAACGTCGGCGGCGTTGAACAGCAATTGCAGAATACTGGATGCCGCCAGCGGCACGGAAAACAAGATGATCTTTTGCAGCATGGGTCCGCTGGTCAGGTCTGCGGAACGGCTGGTCATAGCCATGAATTATCTACCTCCTATAATAAGCCTTGTGTGAACATAGCAATTGCCTATTATAGCGCGATATTAGGTAAAAAACAAGAGGTGAAGCGCCCTATTCTCTCCAAAAGCGGCAAATATCGCCCGCCGGGCGCAGCCTGCAATTGAAAAATGCTGCCCATACTGCTATAATAAGGCGGTACACCCGTAGAAAACGGAGGAAGTTCTATTCATGTATCGAAATCGGATCAAACGACTGTTGGACATTTTCCTGTCAGCCTGCGGCATTCTGTGCCTTTCGTGGCTGCTGCTGCTTCTGGCTGTTGCTATCAAGCTGGACTCGCCCGGGCCGGTTTTCTTCCGGCAGAAGCGTGTGGGCATCGGCAAGCGGCATTTCCAGATCCTCAAGTTCCGCACCATGCGCATCGACACCCCCCACGATATGCCCACCCATCTGCTGCACGACCCGGAACAGTATATCACCCGCATGGGGCGCTTTCTGCGCAAGACCAGTCTGGACGAGCTGCCCCAGCTGTGGAATATCCTTGTGGGGGATATGGCGGTCATCGGCCCGCGCCCGGCGCTGTGGAACCAGTATGATCTGCTGGCCGAGCGGGATAAATACGGCGCAAACGATGTGCGCCCGGGGCTGACCGGCTGGGCACAGATCCATGGCCGGGACGAGCTGGAAATTGCCGAAAAGGCAAAGCTGGACGGCTGGTATGTGGAGCATATCAGCTTTGGGCTGGATGTGAAGTGCTTCTTTGGTACCATTACTGCCGTTCTCAAGCATGACGGCGTGGTGGAGGGCGGCACCGGCACCCTGCATGATGAAAAATGATCTATTATATGGAGACACCGGAGCCTTGGCTGACGCTCCGGTGTCTCCATTTTTACAGAAAGCACAGCACAGAGCGGCTGAAATTGGCATATCTCTTGATTTATCCCCTGAAAAGCGTATAATAAAACAGTACACAAGACGTTAAAGGAGGATTCCTGTATTATGGAACGCACCTATATCAATGAGGCTCAAAAGGCCATCGGCGGCACGGTGAAGGTGCAGGGCTTTATCGAGAACCTGCGCAACAGCAAGTATATGGCATTTATCGTGCTGAAGGATATTACCGGCAAGCTGCAGATCACGGTGGAAAAGGCCGACCACCCTGAGCTGGTGGATACCATCGACCAGCTCACCCCGGACTCTGTCATCACCGTCACCGGTAAGGTGATGGAGAACGACTACGTCAAGATGGGCGGCGTGGAGATGATTCCCGAGAGCATCGAGGTGGAGAGCACCGCCAATGCACTGCCCATCGTCCGCAAGGAGATCGCAGCCACCAAGAAAAAGAAGGCTGTGGAGCGCTCCAGCATCGACCAGCGCATCGACTACCGCTGGATCGACCTGCGTACCGACGAGAACCAGTTGATGTTCAAGGCACAGAGCTGCTTCGTCAACGCCATGCGCAAGTTCCTGCTGGACCGCAACTTCATCGAGATCCACACCCCCAAGCTGATCGCTGCTGCCAGCGAGAGCGGCT
>ERZ791865.1074-NODE-1074-length-29937-cov-6.554849_pt1 | contig 29937 bp, 47 predicted proteins | sample MGYA00509942_ERZ791865 | MGnify/ENA primary metagenome ERZ791865 (study PRJEB30046, sample SAMN00792098) | human gut metagenome | study: EMG produced TPA metagenomics assembly of the A metagenome-wide association study of gut microbiota in type 2...
GGTATTTTATATATAATAAGAAAGATCCTAACAGAGAAAGTAAAACGAAACGGAGGGGCGAGCCATGCTTTTCAAGGTGCTGGCCGTGGGCGATGTAACAGGCGAGAGCGGCGTGGACTTCCTGCGCGGGAAGCTGCGGGGTCTGAAAAAGGAAAAGAGCATCGACTTTGTGGTGGTCAACGGGGAAAACGCCGCCGGAAACGGCCTGCTGCCCGCCCATGCGGAGGACATCCTGGCCGCCGGGGCAGACGTCATCACCCTGGGCAACCACTCCTTCGGAAAGACGCAGATCGCGGATTTCCTGGAGGAAAACCCCTACATTATTCGCCCCGCCAACTTCACGGGCCGGGCCCCGGGTCGGGGCTGGGCGGTGCTGGACTGCGGCCGGGTGCAGGTGGGCGTGATGAATCTCATCGGCCGCTGCAATTTGGATTTTAATGCCGAGAACCCCTTCACCACCGCCGACCGTATTTTGAAAACTGCCGACAAGCCCACCTTTACCCTGGTGGATTTCCACGCCCAGGCCACCAGCGAGAAGCTGGCGCTGTCATACTACCTGGACGGCCGGGTGTCCGCCCTGTGGGGCACCCACACCCATGTGCCCACCGCCGATGAGCGGGTCTGCCCCAAGGGCACGGGCTACATCACCGACCTGGGTATGACCGGGCCGGCGGAATCCGTGCTAGGTATCCGGCCGGAGCAGTCGGTGGAGTTTTTCCTGGGTGGTCTGCCGGGCCGATACCGGACGGTGGACGGCCCCTGCAAGCTGCAGGGCGCCCTGTTTACACTGGACAGCAGCACCGGCCTGTGCGCCGGGGTGGAGCGTATAGAGATACGATAAGGAGGACAACATCATGTCAGTTGAAAAAGTGAGAGAATATCTCAAGGGCTACGGCGTGGCCGACCGGATGCAGGAGTTTACCGTGTCCAGCGCCACGGTGGAGCTGGCGGCGGTGGCCGTGGGCGTGGAGCCCGCCCGTATCGCCAAGACCCTGAGCTTCAAGGTGGACGAGACCCCTATTTTGATCGTGGCCGCCGGAGACGCCAAGGTGGATAACAGCAAGTATAAGCATTTCTTCCATACCAAGGCCAAGATGCTCACCCACGAGGAGGCGGTGGAGCGCATCGGCCACGCCGTGGGCGGCGTGTGCCCCTTTGCCCTGCCGGCGGATGTGAAGACCTACCTGGATGTGTCGCTGAAGCGGTTTGAGACGGTGTTCCCCGCCGTGGGCAGCGCCGCCTCGGCCATTGAGCTCACCTGTGACGAGTTGGAGCGCTGCTGCGGCGATAACTTCGTGGAATGGGTGGACGTGTGCAAGGGCTGGCAGGACGACCAGCCCCAGGCATGAAGCTCCTGCACGCGGCGGACCTGCATCTGGACAGCGCCTTTGCGGGCCTGCCGGAGGAGAAGGCGGCCCTCTGCCGCCAGGAGAGCCGGGACATCCTGCGCCGCCTGGTGGACTGGGCCAACGATCACGCCGCGGATGTGATGCTTTTGGCCGGGGACCTGTTTGACTCCGACCGGCTCTATAGCCAAACGGCCCGGACCCTGGCCATGACCCTGGGGCGCTTTCGGGGCCGGATCTTCCTGGCCCCCGGCAACCATGATTTTTACGCCCCCGGCAGCGGCTACAGCGCTGTGGACTGGCCGGAAAACGTGCATATCTTCACCTCCCGGACGCCCCAGACGGTGCTCCTGCCGGAGTGGAACGCCTCGGTCACCGGGGCGGCCTTCACCGCCGCCGAGGAGTGGGAGCCTTTTGCCGGCGCAGCCTTTGCCGGCAGCGAGGAGGCCATTCGCCTGGGCGTAGTCCATGGAGAGGTCACCCGGGGCGAGAGCAAATACCGGGCCATCTCCCCGGCGGAGATCGGGAAAACAGACCTGACGTACCTGGCCCTGGGCCACGTCCACCGCTATGGCGGCGTGCAGCGGGCCGGGACCACCGCCTATGCCTACCCCGGGTGTCTGCCCGGCCGGGGCTTTGACGAGACCGGGGACAAGGGCTTCCTGTTCGGCGATGTGACGGCGGAGGGGACGGACCTGGAGTTTATCCCCTTTGCCCGGCGGCGCTATCAGAGCGTCACGGCGGACGTCACGGACCGCGACCCGGCGGAGGCTGTCCGCCAGGCGCTGGAGGGCGACTGCGGGCAGGACATCTGCAGGGTACTGCTCACCGGGGCCCGGCGGGAGGGTTTTTCCCTCCCGGTATTGGAGGAGGAGTTGGCCGGCCTGTGCGCCTCCCTCACCCTGACGGACGAGACCTACCCGGAGGAGGACGTATGGGCCCGCTGCGGGGAGGATTCCCTCCGTGGCCTGTTCCTGCAGGACCTGCGGGAGCGGTACGACGCTGCGGATGGGGAGCGGAAGAAGCAGATCCTCCAGGCGGCGCGCTTCGGCCTGGCGGCCCTGGATAACCGGGACTAACCTTTGTTGGAAAATTCCTTTGGAATTTTCCAACAAAGGTCTTGCAGTCTGCCGCGCGCATAATTTTTGCGCGGAGCGCAAAAATTCCACACTTGCAGACTGAGAGGTATTTTTCCCCACGCACATGTCGCGGTGAAAAATGATTTCAATTTTTCGCGTCTGCGGACGCGAACTCTGCGAGGCTTTTTATAAGAGGTGTGTATGAAAAGAATTCTCATGATCGGCACCGGCGGTACCATCGCCTCGGAAATGACCCCGGAGGGGCTGACGCCGGAGCTGAACACGGAGCAGCTGCTGGAGTTCATCCCGGACATCGGCAAGCTCTGCCAGGTGGACTGCATCCAGCTGTACAGCCTGGACAGCACCAATATCCAGCCCCAGAACTGGCTGGGGGTGGTGGACACCCTGCGCAGAAATTACGATGCCTACGACGGCTTTGTCATCAGCCACGGTACCGATACCATGGCCTACACGGCGGCCGCCCTGAGCTACCTGGTCCAGGGCAGCGCCAAGCCCATTGTCCTCACCGGTGCGCAGAAGCCCATTTGGTTTGACGGCACGGATTCCAAGCGCAACCTGACGGACGCCTTTCTCTATGCCTGCCGGGGCTGCGGCGGCGTGCAGATCGTCTTTAACGGCAAGGTGATCCTGGGCACCCGGGCGAGAAAAACCTTTTCCAAGAGCTTTCAGGCGTTTTCCAGCGTGAACTATCCGGACCTGGCGGTGCTGCAGGACGAGCGTCTGCTCCAGTATATCCGCACGGAGAGCCTGCCCCGACCGGTTTTCTATGACACCCTCTGTGAAAATGTGGGTCTGCTGAAGCTGATCCCCGGCACCAAGCGGGAGCTGGTGGCGTTCATGATGGAGCACTACGACGGCATCGTGGTGGAGAGCTTCGGCGTGGGCGGCTTGCCGGAATATCCCGGTCAGGAGTTTTACCCCCTGGTGCAGCAGGCGGTGGAGCGGGGCAAGATCGTGGTCATGACCACCCAGGTGCCCAACGAGGGCAGCGACCTGTCCGTGTACCATGTGGGCGGGCACTTAAAGAGCACATTGCACCTGCTGGAGGCCTTTGACATGACCACCGAGGCCGCCGTGTGCAAGCTCATGTGGATCCTGGGCCAGACGAGAGAATTCGACCGGGTGCGGGAGCTGTTTAATCGCCCTGTGGCCTGGGACATCCTCACCCAGAGCTGAAAAGAAACAGGAGAGGAGTGGAAAGCATGCCGGGTCCGGATCCGAACAGTATCTATCCAAATGAGAACATCAAGCAGGTGGTGTATATTAAAAATGTCATCACCCGCCCCAACATTATTGTGGGGGACTACACCTACTACGATGATGTAAACGGCGCGGAAAATTTCCAGCAGCATGTCACGCACCACTATGAGTTTTTGGGCGACAAGCTTATCATCGGGAAATTCTGCGCCATCGGGCGGGGGATCGAGTTCGTGATGAACGGCGCCAATCACCGGATGAAAAGCGTGACCACCTATCCCTTCAACATCATGGGCAGCGGCTGGGAAAAATTTACGCCGTCCATGGAAGATCTCCCTCTGAAAGGGGACACAGTGGTGGGAAACGATGTGTGGATCGGGCAGAACGTTACGGTGATGCCGGGGGTGCATATCGGCGATGGCGCCATCATCGCCGCGGATTCCGTGGTGACGAAGGATGTCCCACCCTATTGCGTTGCCGGCGGGAATCCCTGCCGGGTGATCCGGCAGCGCTTTGATGAGGCGCTCACCGCATTTCTGCTGGAGCTGAAATGGTGGGATTGGGACGCGGACAAAATCTTCCGTAATATGGATGCTCTGTGCAGCGGCGACCTGACGAAGATCCGAAGTATTCAAGATTGACGGCGCCCGGCAGCTATTGACAATCCGCCTCCCGCACGATACAATATTAATTTAGGGAAATTCATTTTTTAAACCAATTCATAGAGAGTTAGGAGATACATCATGGCCAAAGACCAGAGAAACGTGGAAGCCATCACCCCCATGGAGGTGGACTTCGCCAAGTGGTACACCGATATTTGCCTGAAGGCGGAGCTGGTGGACTATTCCAGCATGAAGGGATTCACCATCCTGCGCCCCTATGGCTATGCCATTTGGGAGAATATGCAGAGCATTATTGACAAGGCCCTGAAAAAGACCGGCCATCAGAACGTGGCTATGCCCGCCCTGATCCCCGAGAGCCTGCTGAAGAAGGAGGGTGAGCTGGTGGAGGGCTTCGCCCCGGAGGCAGCCTGGGTCACCATGGGCGGCAGCGAGAAGCTGGAGGAGCGCCTGGCCTTCCGCCCCACCTCCGAGACCATGTTCTGCGACCACTGGCACAATGTATTGCAGACCTACCGGCAGCTGCCCATGCTCTATAACCAGTGGTGCTCCGTCATCCGCTGGGAAAAGACCACCCGCCCCTTCCTGCGTTCTCGCGAGTTCTGGTGGCACGAGGGCCACACCATCCACGAGACGGCTCAGGAGGCCATCGACGAGACGGAGATGATCCTGGACCTGTTTGCCGACTTCTGCGAGAAGTCCCTGGCCATGCCTGTGGTCAAGGGCCGCAAGACGGACAAGGAGAAGTTCGCCGGGGCCGAGGCTACCTATACCATCGAGTCCATGATGAAGGACCGCAAGGCCCTGCAGTCCGGCACCAGCCATTACTTCGGCAGCAAGTTCTCCGAGGCGTATGACGTCACCTTCCTGGGCCGGGACAATAAGCTCCATCACCCCTTCCAGACCTCCTGGGCGGTGACCACCCGCCTGGTGGGCGCCGTTATCATGACCCACGGCGATAACAATGGCCTGGTCCTGCCCCCGGCTATTGCCCCCATCCAGGTCATCGTGGTGCCCATCGCCCAGCATAAGCCCGGCGTGCTGGATGCCGCTGCCGAACTTCGCGATCGGCTGGAGAATATCGACCTGCGGGTGAAGATGGATGACAGTGAGCAGTCCCCCGGCTGGAAGTTCGCCCAGTACGAGATGAAGGGCGTGCCTCTGCGGGTGGAGATCGGCCCCAAGGATATGGAAAAGCAGCAGTGCTGCATCGCCCGCCGCGACACCGGCGAGAAGACCTTCGTGCCCCTGGCGGACCTGGAGAGTGCCGTGCAGACCCTCCTGCAGGATGTCCACGACAATCTCTATGCCATGGCCGAGAAGAACCTGGAGGACAACACCTTCGACTTCACCTCCTGGGGGGAGGTCAAGGAGATGGCCCAGGGCAAGGGCGGCTTCGCCCGGACCAAGTGGTGCGGCAGCCTGGCGTGTGAGCTGGCCATGAAGGAAAAGGCCGGTGTTTCCAGCCGCTGCATGCCGCTGAAGCAGTCCGGCACCACCGGCAAGTGCCCCGTGTGCGGCAAGGAGTGCACCACGGACATCTACTGGGGCGTGGCGTACTAAGACACCTGGCGAAAAATTCTTTCGAAGTTACGGCTTTGCCATGACCGAGGAGCGAAGCGGCCATGGGAATCCGCTCTATTTCCAAAGAGGAACGGATTGCCGCACCGGTGTGCGCACCGGCTCGCAATGACATTGTGTTTTGAAAATTAGCAGACCGGCGCGGATTCTTCCGCGCCGGTCTTTCATATGAAAAATGCGAGCGCGGATATTTTCCGCACTCGCATTTTTTCAATCTATGGAAACCTTGAAGAGCTTGCGGCACCGCTCGCAGCAGTAGGTGGCGGTGCTGTCGCTTTTGACGACTAAATGCCCCCAAAAGCCGCAGTAGGGGCAGGTTTTCTTTTCCATATCAGCGGCTCTCCTTCCAGTAGCGGTAAATGGGACAGCTCTCCCGATTGTCGCGCTTGCAGAAATCCTGATACTGGTCATAGCTGACCCGCTCTTTCTTGATGGCGCAGTAGTTGTCGCCATATTTTTCCATGGAATAATCGCACTTATCGCTCATGGCCGATCCTCCGTGGATTAGTCTGGCTCGAGGCCGGTGCCCTGGCAGTGATAGCAGATGCTGCCGTCAAACATCCGGCCTGTCCCGCCGCAGCGGCAGCAGGCTGCGCGGCAAATGAAGCGTTTGCGGATGCAGCAGTGCTTCTTAAAATAAGCGTACATAGATGATTCCTCCCCGGTTGAAAATGTTTTTTATTTGTTAAAGTTGTAAAGGCCTAAAATAGCGTCTATCACATCGGCTTGCCAAAGGCCCTCCTCCTGCAAGGCGAATTCATCAGCGGAGCGAGTAAGAAGACCTTTGAGACCCTTGGCGTCGGCCTTTTTATTTGCTTGGGTATTTTCTGCGGAGTAGCCGAGCAAGGGGAACGAAATGGCCTGGCCGTTTATGACGATGCCGATGTCAAAATAGTGCGAGGGGGGATTGGGGTGCGAGATCACAAGCATAGGGACCTGGCTGCCAAACAGACCGCCGCTTTTGGCCACATCTTCACGGACCGAGGCCGGAATGTTTTTGGCCTTGAAGGCATCGGGGAGAGACGACTTGAGATAGTGGAGCGTTTGACTCGCGCTGTCGCTGCAGCGGAAAGGCCTGTGGGCTTCCCCACGGAATTCTTTAACATTGTATGCCATGGAAACATCTCCTTTCTTTGTCAAATATAAATATACTAAAGTATTTCATAAATGTCAAGTATTGATTGATAATTGTATTGCAATATTTTACGACAGGGGGCGTTTCATATATTAAATGAACGCATACGGGAACTGCGGATGGAGCAGGGGTACACGCAGGTGTCACTGGCGCAAAAGCTGAACGTGTCAAAGCAGGCGGTGTCCAATTGGGAAAACGGCAACATCCAGCCGTCTATTGATATGCTGATCCGGCTGGCGGATCTGTTTTCTGTGACCACGGATTATTTGCTGGGCAGGGAATACGCGCTCCAGGCGGACCTAAGCCGCCTGCGGCCGGAGGCGGCGGGCCACATCCTGCTGCTGATACAGGATCTGGCGGAAAACGGCCCGGCGGATTGAAAAAAGGGAACTGCTCTATGGCTGACTACACAGAGATCCTGCGGTCGCTGCGGGAGGACTGCGACCTGACCCAGGCACAGGTGGCGGCGGCGCTGGGGACCACCCAGCAGGTCTATGCCCGGTATGAAAAGGGCGTCAATGAGCTGCCGGTGCGGCATTTGCGGGCGCTGTGTCTGCTGTATGGAGTCAGCGCGGACTATATTTTGGGCCTGCCGGTGGGGCTGAAGCGTCCTCGGTAAAAATTTCGGCACACCCCACAAAAATATTTCGGAATTTTATAAAAATAAGAGAAAATCCCCTTGACAAAAAGGGGATTTTCCTATATCATAAGCAGGTACGCGTGCCATGGGTGCTGCACACCCGGGGGCGTTTACAAATGCGATGAACCGGGAGATTGCTCCGCAAGGAGGTAACTTCCGGGGAGTATGTCCGATAATCGGGCGGCTGAGAAGAACCTCTACGCCAGCGTAGATCGCTGTGCCAGAGTGACACCGGCCGGAGTTCGTGCCGGTGTTTCTTATGAGCCGGAATGATACGCACGGATGAGCGTATAGAAATTTCTTCTCGCCGTACGGAACGCGGCCCTCGCAAAACAAAAACCGTACGAAAAAATGGAGGAACAAACCAAATGGCAAAAGAAATGATCCGCATTCGCCTGAAGGCCTATGACCATCAGGTCATCGACCAGTCCGCAGAGAAGATCGTGGAGACCGCCAAGCGCAACGGCGCCACCGTGTCCGGCCCCATCCCTCTGCCCACCAAGAAGGAGATCGTCACCATCCTGCGCGCTACCCATAAGTATAAGGACAGCCGTGAGCAGTTCGAGCGCCGCACCCACAAGAGACTGATCGACATCACCAATTCCAACCCCAAGACCGTGGAGGCCCTGATGGCTCTGGACCTGCCGGCCGGTGTGGAAATCGAGATCAAGCTGTAATTATACCTTATATAATATAGCCCATCTCAACCCCGATCCCGCGCCGGAGGGCGCACCATCATCAACATTGCTTGCAAGACCATCGTCCGTCGACTTGCGTGAGACGGACGGGGTTAAGTCGGCAGAGCAAGCGGCCTGTACCCAATGCAGACTGAACTATGCCGACCAATAACCTTTAAGGAGGATCATACATGAAAGCAATCATCGGCAAGAAAGTTGGCATGTCTCAGATCTTCGACGAAAACGGCAAGGTCATTCCCGTCACCGTCATCGAGGCGGGTCCCTGCACCGTCGTCCAGAAGAAGACTTCCGAGAAGGAAGGTTATGAGTCTGTCCAGCTGGGCTTTGAGGATGTTCCCGAGCGGAAGCTGACCAAGCCCGAAATGGGCCACCTGAACAAGGCTGGCGTGGCCCCCAAGAAGTACCTGCGCGAGTTTAACCTGGAGAACGCCTCCGAGCTGAACATCGGCGACATCGTCAAGGCTGACACCTTCGCAGAGGGCGACTTCGTTGACGTCACCGGCACCAGCAAGGGCCACGGCTACCAGGGTCCCATCAAGCGCCACGGCGCACAGCGCACCCCCATGAGCCACGGCGGCGGCCCCGTCCATCGTCATGCCGGTTCCATGGGCTCCACCACCGATCCCAGCCGCATCTTCAAGGGCCACATCGGCGCCGGTCAGATGGGCTGCGATACCGTCACCGTCCAGAACCTGGATGTGGTGAAGGTGGACGCTGAGCTGAACCTCATCGCTGTTCGCGGTGCTGTGCCCGGCCCCAAGGGCGGCCTGGTCCTCATCAAGAGCACTGTGAAGACCCACCGCGTCAAGAATGTCGAGTCCGGCATCAGCAACAACCCGCAGAAGGCTTCCGGCCGCAATCCCCAGAAGGCCTCTGCGCGTAATAAGTAAGGAAAGGAGTGCTTGAACAATGTCTACCATCAAAGTTTTGAACATGGCCGGCGCAGAAGTCGGTACCGTGGAGCTGAAGGACAGCATCTTTGGCATTGAGCCCAATGAGAGCGTCGTTCACGAAGTGGTGAAAAATCACCTGGCAAACTGCAGACAGGGTACCCAGAGCGCTCTGACCCGTGCTGAAGTTTCCGGCGGCGGCAAGAAGCCCTGGCGTCAGAAGGGCACCGGCCACGCCCGCCAGGGCAGCACCCGTGCGCCCCAGTGGACCCACGGCGGCATCGTGTTTGCCCCCAAGCCCCGCAGCTATTCTTATGTCCTGAACAAGAAGGTCAAGAGACTGGCTATGAAGTCTGCCCTGTCTGCCAAGGCAGCCGCAGGCGAGATCATCGTGGTGGATTCCATCAAGATGGACGCTATCAAGACCAAGGACTTCCGCACCTTCCTGGGCGCCGTCAAGGCGGAGGGCAAGGCTCTGGTGGTCACTCCTGCCAAGGATGAGATCATCGTAAAGTCCGCCCGCAACATCCCCGGCGTTGAGACCGCCATGGCCAACCTGATCAATGTCTATGACATTCTCAAGGCCAAGTACCTGGTCATCGACAAGGAAGCCCTCGCAGTAATCGAGGAGGTGTTCGCATAATGGCTAACGTATACGACATCATTATTCGTCCCATCATCACCGAGCGTTCCATGGCTGCTACCGGCGAGAAGAAGTACGTCTTCGAGGTAGCGCCCACCGCCGGCAAGATCGAGATCAAGAACGCCGTGGAGAAGATCTTCGGCGTGAAGGTGGCAAAGGTCAACACCATCAACTATGATGGCAAGGCCAAGCGCCTGGGCGCCGGCCGTCCCGGCAAGCGCAAGAGCTGGAAGAAAGCCTATGTCCAGCTGACCCAGGATTCCAAGACCATCGAGTTCTTCGAAGGTATGGTCTGATAACGGAAGGAGTGTAAAGAATGTCTATTAAAACTTTTAAGCCGACCACACCCTCCCGCAGACACATGACTGTCAACGGCTTTGACGGCATCAACAAGCACGCCAAGCCCGAGGCTAGCCTGACTGAGGTTCTGAAGAAGAATGCTGGTCGCAACAGCTATGGCCGCATCACCGTCCGTCATCGCGGCGGCGGCGAGAAGCGCAAGTATCGTATCATCGACTTCAAGCGCGACAAGATGGACATGGAAGCCACTGTCCTGCAGCTGGAGTACGATCCCAACCGCAGCGCCAACATCGCGCTGGTGCAGTATGAGGACGGCGAGAAGCGTTACATCATCGCTCCCGTGGGCCTGAACGCCGGGGACAAGGTCCTCTCCTCCGCCGCTGCCGACATCAAGCCCGGCAACTGCCTGCCCATCGCCAACATTCCCGTGGGTACCGTGATCCACAACATCGAGATGCATCCCGGCCGCGGCGCCCAGCTGGTCCGCTCCGCCGGTGCCTATGCCCAGCTGATGGCTAAGGAAGGCGAGAACGCCCAGATCCGTATGCCCTCCGGCGAGGTCCGCATCATCCGCACCAACTGCACCGCCTGCATCGGCCAGGTGGGCAACCTGGAGCATGAGAACGTGCAGATCGGTAAGGCCGGCCGCAAGCGCCACATGGGTTGGCGTCCCACCGTCCGCGGTTCTGTTATGAACCCCTGCGACCACCCCCACGGCGGTGGTGAAGGTAAGTCCCCTGTCGGCCGTCCCGGCCCTGTCACTCCTTGGGGCAAGCCTGCTATGGGTTACAAGACCCGCAAGAAGAAGAACCCCACCGACAAGTTCATTGTCAAGCGTCGTAATGTGAAGTAAGGGAGGCAAGAGAATATGAGCAGATCTATTAAAAAAGGCCCGTATGTTGCCCCGGAGCTTCTCAAGCGGGTTGAAGAAATGAATGCAAAGGGCGAGAAGAACGTGCTGAAGACCTGGAGTCGCAGCTCCACCATCTTCCCCGCGTTCGTGGGTCACACCATCGCCGTGCATGACGGCCGCCGTCATGTGCCCGTCTATGTCCAGGAGGACATGGTGGGTCACAAGCTGGGCGAGTTCGCTCCCACCCGCACGTTCCGCGGCCACGCGAAGTCTAAGTAAGAAGGAGGATGCAGAATACAATGGAAGCTAAAGCTTATTTGAGATATGTCCGCATCTCTCCCCGCAAGGTCCAGATCGTGTGCGATCTGATCCGCGGCAAGGATGCCAAGACGGCCATGGCCATTCTGATGCAGACCCCCAAGGCGGCCTCCGAGCCCCTGGTGAAGCTGCTCAAGAGCGCCTGCGCCAACGCAGAGAACAACTTCAACATGGATCCTGAAAAGCTGGTGGTCACCCAGGTGTTCGCCACTCCCGGCCCCATTCTCAAGAGAATGATGCCCCGGGCCCAGGGCCGTGCTTATCGCATCAACAAGAGAACCTCTCACGTGACGCTGGCCGTCGCTGAGAAAGAGTAAGGGAGGGAGACAGTTTTATGGGACAGAAAATTAATCCCCACGGTTTCCGCGTGGGCGTCATCAAAGACTGGGATTCCCGTTGGTATGCCAGCAATGAGAAGGTAGGCGACCTTCTGGTAGAGGATCACAAGATCCGCGTGTACCTGAAGAAGCTCCTGTATGCGGCCGGTGTCTCCAAGATCGAGATCGAGCGTAGCAGCGAGGTCGTTACCATTTACCTGCATGTGGCCCGTCCCGGTGTGGTCATCGGCAAGGGCGGCACCCAGGTGGAGGAGTATCGCCAGAGCGTTGAGAAGCTCATCGGCAAGACCGTGAAGCTGAACATCGTTGAGGTCCGCAACCCCGATATGGACGCGCAGCTGGTGGCCGAGAACATCGCCGCTCAGCTGGAGAAGCGTATTTCTCACCGCCGCGCCATGAAGAATGCCATGGGCCGCGCTATGCGCGCCGGCGCCAAGGGCATCAAGTGCAACTGCTCCGGTCGTCTGGGTGGTCGTGAGATCGCCGGCTCCGAGCACTATCACGAGGGTACCATCCCCCTGCAGACCCTGCGCGCCGACATCGACTACGGCTTCGCTGAGGCTGCTACCACCTTCGGCCGCATCGGCGTGAAGGTGTGGATCTACAAGGGTGAAGTGCTGAGCCAGGCTCTGCGCACCACCCCCCGTACCCTGGACACCAGCAAGCCCTACCAGGAGCGCCGCGAGCGCCGCGGTCGCCGTGATGGCGATCGTCGTGGTGGCTTCCGCCGTGATGGTCAGAACGGTGGCTTCAACCGTGACCGCAACGGCAGCCGTCCCCAGGGTGGTTTCCGCAAACCCGCAGAAAAGAAAGAAGGAGGCGCTCAGTAATGCTTCTGCCCAAGAGAGTTAAGTACCGCAGAGTACACCGTGGCCGCCTCACCGGCAAGGCCACCAGAGGCAATAAGATCACCTACGGTGAATTTGGCCTCGTAGCGCTGGAGCCCGCATGGATTACCAGCAATCAGATCGAAGCCGCCCGTATCGCCATGACCCGTTATACCAAGCGTGGCGGTCAGGTTTGGATCAAGATCTTCCCCGATAAGCCTGTTACCGAGAAGCCCGCTGAGACCCGTATGGGTTCCGGTAAGGGTTCCCCCGAGTATTGGGTAGCCGTTGTTAAGCCCGGCCGTGTCATGTTTGAGATCGCCGGCGTTTCCGAAGATGTCGCCCGCGAGGCTCTGCGTCTGGCCAGCCACAAGCTGCCCATCAAGACCAAGATCGCCAAGCGCGAGGACGTCGCCGCCCAGGAAGTAGGTGAATGAGATGAAGGCAACTGAAGTACGTGCAATGAGCGTTGAGCAGCTCAATGAAAAGCTCGACTCCCTGAAGAAGGATCTGTTCTTCCTGCGTATGCAGCACGCAACCAATCAGCTGGACAATCCTCTCAAGATCGCTGAAACCAAGCGTGATATTGCCCGGGTGAAGACCGTTATCCGTGAAAAGGAGGAGAAGTAATATGGAAGAAAAGAGAATTTCCTCCCGCAAGGTCAGAGTTGGCAAGGTAGTTTCCGACAAGATGGACAAGACCGTGGTCGTGGCCATTGAGGATCGTGTCGCTCACCCTCTGTACAAGAAGATCGTCGGCCGCACCTATAAGCTGAAGGCCCACGATGAGGAGAACACCTGCGGCGTAGGCGATATTGTTAAGGTGATGGAGACCCGCCCCCTGTCCAAGGACAAGCGTTGGCGCGTGGTCGAGATCGTTGAGAAGGCTAAGTAAGGAGGTAACCGAGAATGATTCAGCAAGAGTCTTATCTGAAGGTTGCCGATAATACCGGCGCCAAAGAGATCAAGTGCATCCGCGTCCTGGGCGGTTCCAAGCGCAAGTACGGCAACATCGGCGATGTGATCGTCGCTTCCGTGCGCAAGTCCACCCCCGGTGGCCAGGTGAAGAAGGGCGAGGTCGTCAAGGCTGTCATCGTTCGCAGCGCCAAGGGCGTTCGCCGTGCCGACGGCACCTATGTCCGTTTTGATGACAACGCTGCCGTCCTCATCAAGGACGACAAGAACCCCAGAGGTACCCGTATCTTTGGGCCCGTTGCCCGCGAGCTGCGTGACAAGGACTACATGAAGATCCTGTCCCTGGCTCCCGAAGTAGTTTAAGGAGGGGCCGAAGAATGAATAGTCTGAAAATCAAGAAGAACGACAAGGTCGTCGTCCTGTCCGGCAAGGACAAGGGCAAGACCGGCAAGGTCCTGGGCACCGTGCCCAGCGAGGCCAAGGTCGTCGTGGAAGGCATCAACATGGTCACCTGCCACATCAAGCCCCGCAAGCAGGGCGAAGAGGGCGGCATCGTGAAGCGTGAGGCTGCCATCTATGCCAGCAAGGTGCAGGTCGTCTGCCCCAAGTGCGACAAGGGCACCCGCGTGGCCTATAAGATCGTTGACGGCAAGAAGGTCCGCATCTGCAAGAAGTGCGGCGCTGAGCTGTAAGAAAGGAGAGAGGTAAAATGGCACGACTGAAAGTAAAGTATACCGAAGAAGTGGCTCCCGCTCTCTTCAAGAAGTTCGGCTACAAGTCCACCATGCAGATCCCCAAGATCGACAAGGTGGTCGTGAACGTCGGCTGCGGCGAAGCCCGTGAAAACCCCAAAGTTCTGGAAGCAGTCTGCAAGGACCTGGGCCAGATCACCGGCCAGAAGGCCATCGTGACCATCGCCAAGAAGTCCGTTGCAAACTTCAAGCTCCGTGAAGGTATGCCCGTGGGCGCCAAGGTCACCCTGCGCGGCGACAAGATGTGGGAGTTCCTGGATCGTCTGTTCAACGTGGCTCTGCCCCGTGTGCGTGACTTCCGCGGCATCAGCGCCAACGCCTTCGATGGCCGCGGCAACTATGCCCTGGGCATCAAGGAGCAGCTGATCTTCCCCGAGATCGAGTACGATAAGATCGACAAGATCCGTGGTATGGACATCGTCATCTGCACCACCGCGCAGAGCGATGAAGAAGCCCGCGAGCTGCTGACTCTGGTCGGCGCTCCCTTTGAACGCTGATTAGGAGGAGAAAAAAATGGCAAAGAAGTCTATGATCCTGAAGCAGCAGGCTCCCGCTAAGTTCTCCACCCGTAAGTACAACCGCTGCAAGCTGTGCGGCCGTCCCCACGCCTACCTGCGTGACTACGGCGTGTGCCGTGTCTGCTTCCGCACCCTGGCTTACAAGGGCGAGATCCCCGGTGTCCGCAAAGCTTCGTGGTAATTTTTCCGCCATACTTCGTTGGCGCGGCTCGGCGTACACAAAGTACGCCTTCGCCTTGCCGCCTCGTCTGGCGAAAAAATCCAGCACTGATACTGTCGCTGTAAATCGGGGGCAGCATCCCGCGTGAGAGCTTCTCTCCGCAACCAAGTGTCCAAGAGCGTAGGTGACGCTCTGGCAATATAGGATGGCGAAAGGTCACTGTTAATTAAACATCGGTCCGCCGGTGCGCCAAATTAGCAGTGATACCTCGCTGCCTCAACAGGAGAAATTCCTGTAACTCTAAATTAGGAGGATAATCAACTATGCACATCACTGATCCTGTTGCCGATATGCTCACCCGTATCCGCAACGCCAACAATGCCAAGCATGAGACCGTGGATGTCCCCGCTTCCAACATGAAGAAGAGCATCGCTCAGATCCTGCTGGACGAGGGCTACATCAAGTCCTTCCAGATCGTCGACGACGGCACCCAGGGCACCATCCGCATCGCCCTGAAGTACAACGCCGGCAAGGAGAAGGTCATCTCCGGCCTGCGCCGCGTGTCCAAGCCCGGCCTGCGCGTCTATGTGGGCGCCGACGAGCTGCCCCGCGTGCTGCGCGGTCTTGGTATTGCGATCGTATCCACTTCCAAGGGCGTCATGACCGACAAGGCTGCTCGTGCGGCTCATGTCGGCGGCGAAGTCCTGGCATTCGTTTGGTAAGGAGGTATTTGAACAATGTCTAGAATTGGTAGAATGCCCATTACCGTTCCCGCCGGTGTGGAGGTTTCCATTGCTGCGGGCAATGTTGTCACCGTCAAGGGCCCCAAGGGCACCCTGGTGCAGACCCTGCACCCCGAGATGATCCTGGAGCAGGAAGGCAACATCATCCATGTTAAGCGTCCCTCCGACGACAAGGCCCACTGCGCTCTGCACGGCATGACCCGCGCTCTGCTGCACAACATGGTCGTTGGCGTCAGCGAAGGCTTCAAGAAGGAGCTGGAGATCAACGGCGTGGGTTACCGTGCCGAGAAGAAGGGCAATGAGCTGGTCATGAACCTGGGTTATTCCCATCAGGTCATCGTGCCCGAGATCGATGGCATCACCATCGAGGTCCCCGCTCAGAACAAGGTCGTCATCCACGGCGCCGACAAGCAGAAGGTCGGTCAGTTCGCTGCCGAAGTCCGCGAGAAGCGTCCTCCCGAGCCTTATAAGGGCAAGGGCATCAAGTATGTCGATGAAGTCATCCGCCGCAAGGTCGGTAAGACCGGCGCCAAGAAGTAAGGAGGTGTGCCGATATGATTAAAAGACCCAATACCAACGCTCAGCGTCTCAAGCGCCACAAGAGAGTGCGCGCCAAGGTTTTCGGCACCGCCGAGAGACCCCGTCTGAATGTTTTCCGCAGTGAAAAGAACATCTATGCCCAGGTGATCGACGATGTGGCCGGGAACACCCTGGTCGCCGCGTCCTCTCTGGATAAGGCCATCGAAGGCAACGGCGGCAACAAGGCCGCGGCCCGCGCTGTGGGCAAGCTGGTTGCCGAGCGCTGCAAGGCCAAGGGGATCGATACTGTCGTGTTTGACCGCGGCGGCTATCTGTATCACGGTCGTGTGGCCGAGCTGGCCGAGGGTGCCCGCGAGGGCGGCCTGGAATTCTAAGAGAGGAGGATAACTGACAATGGCAAGATTTGAAAGAGAACAAAGCGAGTATATCGAAAAAGTAGTTGCTACCAACCGTGTATCCAAGACGGTTAAGGGCGGTCGTGTCATGAAGTTCTCCGCTCTGATGGTCGTGGGCGACGGCAAGGGCAAGGTCGGTTACGGCCTGGGCAAGGCCGCCGAAGTTCCCGAGGCTATTCGCAAGGGCATTGAGGATGCTAAGAAGAACATGATCCAGGTTTCTCTGTCCGGCAGCACCATTCCTCACGAGGTCATCGGTGAGGCTGGCGCAGGCCGCGTGCTGATGAAGCCCGCCGCACCCGGTACCGGCGTTATCGCCGGCGGTCCCGTGCGTATCATTATGGAAGCAGCCGGTGTGAAGGATATTCGTACCAAGTGCCTGCGTTCCAACACTGCAGTCAATGTTGTCGCCGCCACCTTTGAGGGCCTGAAGGCTCTGCGCACTCCCGAGGAAGTTGCCAGAACCCGCGGCAAGAGCGTGGACGAGATCGTGGGCTAAGGAGGAGTTTGAATTATGGCTAATCTGAATATCAAGCTCGTCAAGAGCCTCAACGGCCGCCTGGAAAAGCACATTGCAACTGCTCATTCCATGGGCCTGCGCAAGATCGGTGACACCACCGTTCAGCCCGACAACGCTCAGACCAAGGGCAAGATCGCCAAGATCGGCTATCTGCTCCAGGTCACCGAAGTAGAATAAGGAGGTGCGAGAGAATGAAACTGAATGAACTGTCTCCCGCAGTTGGCTCCACCAAGGAAGCCTACCGCAAGGGCCGCGGCGCCGGCTCCGGCAACGGCAAGACTGCCGGCCGTGGTCATAAGGGTCAGAAGGCCCGCTCCGGCGGCGGCACCCGCATCGGCTTTGAAGGCGGCCAGATGCCTTTGGCACGCCGCATCCCCAAGCGCGGTTTCAACAACATTTTTGCCAAGCCCCTGGAGATCATCAACCTGTCCGCTCTGAACAAGTTCGAGGACGGCGAGACTGTGAACGCAGAAGCTCTGCTGGCCAAGGGCATCCTGAGCAAGTGCGAGTATGGCTTCAAGGTTCTCGGTAACGGCTCCGTTACCAAGAAGGTGACCGTGCAGGCCGCTGCTTTCTCTCAGGCTGCTAAGGACGCGATCGAAGCAGCAGGAGGAAAGGCAGAGGTGATCTAAGGTGATTCAGACGATTCGCAAAGCCTGGGGCATCCCCGAACTGCGCAAGAAAATCATCTTCACCGCACTGATCCTTCTGATCTTCCGCATCGGCAACGCCATCCCTGTCCCCTATGTGGACACGGGCCTGCTGAATGATTATATCAATCAGCTGAGCACCACCGTCCTGGGCCTGTATAACGTCATGTCCGGCGGCGCCTTTGCCGAGGCGACTGTTTTCGCACTGGGCGTGCAGCCCTATATCAACAGCTCCATCATCATCCAGCTGCTGACCATTGCCATCCCCGCCCTGGAGCGGCTGGCAAGAGACGGCGGCGAGGAAGGCAAGAAGAAGATCCAGTCCATCACCCGCTATGCTACCGTGGCCATCGCCATCCTGCAGGGCTGGGGCTACTACATGCTGATGAAGAACTACGGCATCCTCACCAACACCGGTGTTTGGGCCGCCCTGGTCATCATCGCATCGTTCATCGCCGGCTCCTCCTTCGTTATGTGGATGGGTGAGCAGATCACCGAGTTCGGTATCGGCAACGGTATCTCCATCATCCTGTTCGCAGGCATCCTGTCCCGCGTGCCGGCTATGGTCTCCTCCATGGTTTCCGGCCTGAAGGCGGGCACCCTGGCCTGGTGGGCTGCTGTGCTGGTGATCATCGGCATCCTGGCTCTGATCGTGCTCATCACCTGGGTCAACGGCGCCGAGCGCCGCATCCCGGTGCAGTATGCCAAGCGCCAGGTGGGCCGCAAGATGTATGGCGGCCAGGCATCCACCCTCCCCATGAAGGTGAATATGTCCGGCGTTCTGCCCATCATCTTTGCCCAGTCCATTGCCATGATCCCCTCCACCATCGCCGCTTTCTGCAAGCAGCCGGAGAAGGGAACCTTCTGGTATGGCTTCCTGAACGCCATCGACACCAAGTCGGTGCTGTATATGATCTTCTACTTCCTGATGATCATCGGCTTCAGCTATTTCTATTCCACCATTCAGTTCAACCCCATTGAGATCTCCAACAACCTGAAGAAGAACGGCGGCTTCATCCCCGGCTTCCGCCCCGGTAAGCCCACCGCAGACTTCATCAAGAAGGTCCTCAACAAGGTCACTCTGTTTGGTGCCATCTACCTGGGTATTGTGGCCATCCTGCCCCTCATCATCGGCAAGGTCGTCAACAATGCTGCTCTGTCCATCGGCGGCACCTCCGTCATCATCGTTGTGGGTGTTGCGCTGGAGACCGTACAGGCGCTGGAATCCCAGATGCTGATGCGTCAGTATAAGGGCTTCCTGGAATAAGAGGTGTTTTTATGAAACTGATCCTATTAGGTGCCCCGGGTGCCGGTAAGGGGACCCAGGCTGACATTCTCAAGGTCAAGCTGGATATTCCCACCATCTCCACGGGTAACATTCTGCGTGCAGCTGTGAAAAACGGCACTCCCACGGGCCTCAAGGCCAAAGAGTACATGGACGCGGGCAAGCTGGTGCCGGATGAAGTGATCATCGGCATCATCAATGAGCGCCTGCAGGAACCGGATTGCAAGAACGGCTACATTCTGGACGGCGTGCCCCGCACCATCGCCCAGGCGGAAGCCATGGAGCAGGCCGGCATCAGCTTCGACGCTGTGGTCGCCATCGAAATTCCCGATGAGAAGATCGTCGCCCGCATGGGCGGCAGACGGGTCTGCGAGAGCTGCGGCGCCAGCTACCACATTGTGAACATTCCTCCCAAAAAGGAAGGCGTGTGCGATGTGTGCGGCGGCAAGCTCGTGCAGCGCAAGGATGATAACCCCGAGACGGTCCGTGACCGTCTGGCGGTTTATCATAAAGAGACAGAACCGCTCAAGGGTTTCTACGAGGCCCGTGGGATTCTGAAAACTGTGGAGGACCAGCCCACCGTGGCCGGTACTACGCAGGCGATCTTGGAAGCACTGGGGAGATAAGTCATGATCACCCTGAAATCTGCCCACGAGATCGAAGCGATGCGCCTGGCGGGAAAAATTACCGCGGCTGCCCGGGCCCTGGCTCGGGAAATGGTAAAGCCCGGCGTAACAACCCAACAAATTGACAAGGCAGTGTTCCACTTTATCCGGGAGCAGGGGGCTACCCCCTCCTTCCTGCACTACAATGGTTATCCGGCCAGTGTATGCGTCAGCGTCAACGACGAGATCATCCACGGCATCCCCGGCAAACGGGTGCTGCAGGAGGGTGACATCGTCAGCGTGGACGTGGGCGCATACATCGGCGGCTACCATGGCGACTGCGCCGGCACCTACCCCTGCGGCCAGGTGTCAGACGAAGCCATGCGCCTGATCCGCGTGACCCAGGACTCTTTCTTCGAGGGTCTGAAGTACGCGCGGGAGGGCTGCCGCCTGTCGGATATTTCCCACGCGGTGCAGACCTATGTGGAGGCAAACGGCTTTTCCGTGGTGCGCGAATATGTGGGCCACGGCATCGGCCGGAACATGCACGAAGCGCCTGAGGTGCCCAATTACGGCAAACCCGGCCATGGTCCCCGCCTTCTGCGGGGCATGACCATCGCCGTAGAACCCATGGTCAACGCAGGCACGGCGGCCATCAAGCAGATGCCCGATGGCTGGACGGTGAAAACCGCCGACGGCAAGTATGCCGCCCACTATGAAAACACCATTCTGATCACCGCCGGCGATCCGGAGCTTCTGACGGATGCCGAGAAATCACTGGTGTAAGCCTATGAACATTGCCAAATCCAACATCGTAAAATCTACTGCCGGCCGGGACGAGGGAGACTTATTCTTCGTGCTGGACATACAGGGGGAGTTCCTCCTGCTGGCAGACGGCAAGAGCCGCCGTGTGGAAAAACCCAAGAAGAAAAAGTGCAAGCACGTTTCCTTCGTGGGGGAGAGCCACAGCGTGGTCGCCGAGAAGATCAGGAGCAGCGAAAAAATCACAAATAGTGAGCTTCGTAAAGCCTTAGCTGCCTGCACAGGCAGCGGTAATCAAGACCAGGAGGGATTATAGCTTGGCAAAATCCGATATGATCGAAGTGGAAGGCGTAGTGGTTGAATCCCTGCCCAACACCACATTCCAGGTAGACATTGGAAATGGACACACCATATTAGCGCATATTTCCGGAAAGCTCAGAATGAATTTCATCAGGATTCTGCCCGGTGACAAGGTGACAGTGGAAATGTCGCCGTATGATCTGACCCGGGGCCGGATTACCTGGCGTAGTAAGTAGGAGGTTTATCAAAATGAAAGTAAGACCGTCCGTGAAGCCCATGTGCGAAAAGTGCAAAGTGATCCGCCGCAAGGGCCGTGTTATGGTCATTTGCGAGAATCCCAAGCATAAGCAGAGACAGGGCTAAGATGAAATTGGAGGTGCTTTAAGAGTATGGCACGTATTGCCGGTATTGACCTGCCCAAGGATAAGCGAATCGAGATCGGTTTGACCTATATCTATGGTATTGGCAGAAAGAGCGCACAGGACATCCTGGCGCAAACAGGCATCAACCCCGACACCCGCGTGAAGGATCTGACGGAGGCCGACGAGGCTAAGCTCCGTGAGGTCATTGACCAGAGCTACACCGTGGAAGGCGATCTGCGCCGCCAGGTGGCCCTGGACATCAAGCGTCTGACCGAGATCGGCTGCTATCGCGGCATGCGTCATCGCCGCGGCCTGCCCGTCCGTGGTCAGCGCAGCAAGACCAACGCCCGTACCCGCAAGGGTCCCAAGAAGACCATTGCCAACAAGAAGAAGTAAGGAGGGAAGATAGAATATGGCTAATGCTAAGACCGGCAAGAAGGTTATCCGCCGCCGCCGTGAAAAGAAGAACATTGAAAAGGGCCAGGTCCATATCCGTTCTTCCTTCAACAACACCATGGTAACCGTTACCGATGCACAGGGCAATGCCCTGTCCTGGGCCTCCTCCGGTGGTCTGGGTTTCCGCGGCAGCAAGAAGTCCACTCCCTTCGCCGCCCAGAGCGCAGCTGAGACTGCCGCCAAGGCCGCCATGGAGCATGGCCTGAAGACCGTTGAGGTCTTTGTCAAGGGCCCCGGCCAGGGCCGTGAGGCTGCCATTCGTGCGCTGCAGGCCGTGGGCCTGGAAGTGACCATGATCAAGGACGTCACTCCCATCCCCCACAATGGCTGCCGCCCCCCCAAGCGTCGTCGCGTGTAATCGGAACAAGGAGGATAAATAGATTATGGCTAAGAATATGCAGCCTATCGCCAAGCGTTGCAAGGCGCTGGGTATCTCTCCTGCTGTCATGGGTTACGCCAAGAAGGAGACCAAGCGCAACCCCGGCGGCCAGATGAGAAAGAAGAAGAGCGAGTATGCCATCCAGCTCAATGAGAAGCAGAAGGTGAAGTTCGTCTACGGCATCCTGGAGAAGCAGTTCCGTATGTATTACGAGAAGGCTTCCGCCATGCCCGGCAAGACCGGCGAGAACCTGCTGACCCTGGTTGAGCGCCGGCTGGATAATGTGGTCTATCGTCTGGGCTTTGCCATGACCCGCCGCGAGGCTCGTCAGCTGGTGAACCACGCCCATTTCACCGTCAACGGCAAGAAGGTCAACATTCCTTCCTACCTGGTGCGCGTGGGAGATGTGATCGAGGTCAAGGAGAGCAGCCGCTCCTCCGCCGCCTTCAAGCGCTTCACTGCAGAGGATGCTCCTCTGGTCACCGTTCCCACTTGGCTGGAGCGTGACAAGAATGCGCTGAAGGGCACCGTGACCAGAATGCCCGCTCGTGATGACATTGATATGCCCATTGAGGAACACCTCATCGTCGAGCTGTACTCCAAGTAATAGGGTCGAGACCCTCAAACTGAACTGGAATCGAATACGGTGCGGAGCGTAAACTCCGCCCAACTGAAATGAAGGAGGGTACTGCATGATCGAAATTGAGAAGCCTCAGATCGAGTGTATTGAAACACCTGGCGATGCTTCCTATGGAAAGTATGTGATCGAACCCCTGGAGCGCGGCTACGGAACGACACTGGGCAATGCCCTGCGTCGGATCCTGCTCTCCTCTCTGCCCGGCACTGCAGCCACCAGCATCAAGATTGCCGGTGTCCAGCACGAGTTTTCCACCATCCCCGGCGTCAAGGAGGATGTCACGGAGATCGTGCTGAACATGAAGAATCTGCTGACCAAGCTGCACTGCGAGGGTGCCAAGACCGTCTTTATCGAGGCTGCCGGCCCCTGCGAGGTTACTGCCGGCGACATTAAGCCCGATGGCGAGGTGGAGGTCCTGAATCCCGAGCTGCACATTGCGACTCTGGACGTGGGCGCCACCCTGAGCATGGAAGTGACCTTGAGCCACGGCCGCGGCTATGTGTCCGCCGACCGGAACAAGGCCATGCGCCCCGGCGTTATCGGCGTCATCCCCATCGACTCTATCTATACCCCTGTGTATAAAGTCAACTACACGGTGGAAAAGACCCGTGTCGGCAACATGAGCGATTTTGACAAGCTGACGCTGGAAGTGTGGACGGATTCCACCATCTCCGCTCGGGACGCCGTGTCCCTGGGCGCCAAGATCCTCTGCGACCACTTTGCTCTGTTCACTGATTTGTCCGACAATGTGGGCGGCGAGCCCGTCATCGTGGAAAAGGCCGGGGACGATCAGAGCAAGCAGCTGCAGATGACCATCGAGGAGCTGGATCTGTCTGTGCGCAGCTTCAACTGCCTCAAGCGTGCCAACATCAACACCGTGGAGGATCTGATCTCCAAGACGGAAGAGGAAATGATGAAGGTCCGCAACCTGGGACGCAAGTCTCTGGAGGAAGTCATCAACAAACTGGCCATGATGGGTCTGCATCTGGCCGGCGAAGAAAACAACTAACCTGCGCGATCCCGCGCAGTAAGATCCTTACAAGGAGGAAACAGAAATGCCCGGAACTCGTAAGCTCGGTAAGACTACCGATCAGCGCATGGCGATGCTCCGTCAGCAGGTCACCGATTTCCTGGATAACGGCCGTATGGAAACCACCATCACCCGTGCCAAGGAGATCAAGCCCCTGGCTGAAAAGATGATTACCCTGGGCAAGAAGGGTGATCTGGCAGCCTATCGCCAGGCTTTGAGCTTCATCACCAGAGAGGATGTGGCGCACAAGCTGTTCAAGGAGATCGCTCCTGAGTATGCAGAGCGCAACGGCGGCTATACCCGCATCATCCGCACCGGCGTCCGCCGCGGCGATGCTGCCGAGACCGCCATCATCGAGCTGGTCAAGTAAGCAGTCCGAATGTAAAAAAGCCCTTTGCTATGATGCCCGCGTCATAGCAAAGGGCTTTTTTCATTTGCATTACCCGTCCCGCCGGGGCTTGCGCCGAGGGGACCGGGATGGTATACTGGGCATGTAAAGCTGAAGTTGCCCCCAAAAACAGACCGCGCAACCTCAGGTAGGTGGTAAAACCTGCCTTGGGCCTGTATAATAGGGAAAAACAGAAGGGGAGGATCGGATAGATGCAGATGATACGCTGCGCTGCCTGCGGCAGACGCTATGATTACCGTCAGGAGGGTTGCTGCCCCCACTGCGGCGCCTATAACCGCCCGCCCCGACAGGAATGGGTGGGAGCCGACGGCACCATCCACCATGGGGAAAACGGCGCCCGGCCCCGTCCCGGCAAGGTGTGCTATGAGGAAAAAACCTGCTACGAAGATAAGCAGTGCTTTGAGGAGCAGACCCGCAAGCCCGGGAAGAAAGCGGCTTCCGCCGCCGCCCAGAGCGGTGAGCGGGTGGTGAAAAGCTTTCAGAAGTCCTTTAAAACCCATTCCGCCAGGAGAGGAACACAGAATAGCGGCGCAGTCACCGGGCTGATCGCCTTTGTGCTGGTGTTTGTGCTGAAGGGCCAGCGGCCTGCTGGATAAAATATTCCAGGGCGATAACAGCGGGAACAACGGCGGCTGGTCCGACAGCAACGATGATTGGAACTCCGATTACCGCGATATCGACGCCGACTGCGGCGATGAGATCGACATCAACGACGACTTGACGATTCAGTTTTTAGGCTATGTCTCCGGCGACAACGGCCTGGTATATGTCCTCTATTGGGCCAATGACGATGACCTTGCCAGAGAGCTGTTGGAAAGCGGTTTTATCATGCTTTCGGACGGGGCGGAGGACTCCGGCTACCCCTCCAGCGATGTGGAAGACGGCTATATAATCTTCAGCACCGATGCCCCCGGCACCCAGTGGCAGGATCTCATCATCTACGGCTCCACCGCCGGCGACATGATCACCATCCGCGGCCTTCTCCCCCACGAAGGTGTCGATGTGCAGGAGTATGGGCTCCCCAGCGACGCCTCCCTGGCAGCATAAAAATCGCCCCGCGAAGCGCATCCGTAGGGGCGGACGACTCTGTCCGCCTGCTGCACAGCTCTCAATATATCCGTAGGGGCGGGGTTCTACCCCGCCCGCCTATTCAGAACTGCCCTCCGCGGCGGCGCGCATGAGTACCCCCTGCAATCCAAAAAGCCGCCCGAAGCATCTGCTTCGGGCGGCTTCCTATTTACTTCGCAAATCGATCGGCTCTGCTTACAGGCCGGCGGCGACCATGCAGTCCAGCACCAGGGTCAGAACGATGAACACAGCACCGACCCACTTGGTGGCCTTGGCCAGCTTGGCGTCAATGGTCCGGGCCTTGCCCTTGGACATATAGGAATCGGCAATGCCGCCGATGGCGCCGGACAGGCCCTGGCTCTTGCCGGACTGGAACAGAACGATCAGGATAAGGACCAAAGCGGCCAGCAGCTGCACGATGGTGATAGCAATCAACATAATATTTTTCCCTCCGATTTATTGGATGCCCGCAGGCATAATATCCATCAAGTAATGCCCATAATACCATATTCCTGTATAAAATGCAAGCAGAAAAGCGGAAAGAAAACAAAAAAATTACTCGAACAGTTGTTGCAACCCGCGAAAACCTGTGTTATAATAAAAATAAGAAAAATGCAGGAGGGGATTTCATGCAAAAGCTCACCGCCATGCAGCAGAAGATCTATGACTATATTGCCAATGCCGTCCGCACCCAGGGTTACCCGCCCTCTGTCCGTGAGATCGGGGAGGCCGTGGGGCTGAAGTCGCCCTCAACGGTGCATTTTCATATTAAGCACCTGGAGGAGCTGGGATACATCACAAAGAGTGGCCGCAAGGGCCGCGCCCTGACGCTGACAGAGCGGGAGAGTCCGGCCGCCCCGGCCGCTGCGCCCCGGGAGGCGGAGATTCCCGCCGGCCGCGTGCCGGTGCTGGGCGATGTGGCTGCCGGTACGCCTATTTTGGCGCAGGAGCATATTGATGATTATATCCCCTTTGACACCCAGGGCCGGGACGGGGAGTATTTTGCTCTGCGGGTCCGGGGCGAGTCTATGCTGAACGCCGGCATTCTGCCCGGGGACCTGGTGGTGGTGCATCAGCAGCCCACGGCACATAACGGCGAGATCGTGGTGGCCCTGTTGGAGGATGAGGCCACGGTGAAGCGCCTTTCCCGCAGGAACGGAGAGGTTTGGCTTCTGCCGGAAAACGAGGCGTACAGCCCCATTGACGGCCGCCATGCGTCCATTCTGGGCAAGGTGGCCGCCGTCGTGCGTACCTATTCCTGAAGATAAACTGCGCCCCATTTGTTGGTCGGTATGATAAACTGCCCGACAAATGGGGCGATATTTTATGCCGAAGGAATCGGAGAACAAACGATAAGCGCCGGAATTTAAAGAGCTGGTCGTGGCCGCAGAGCGGAGTGACCGCAATGCCCTGCCGCCTGCAGGCGGTCAATTCGGCGAGGACCTCTTGGCAGATTCAGGAGCAGGCCCGCGGCCGGGCTTGCTCCTTTTTTGCCCTTTCCATGACTCGTTTATGCGCCTATTTTCGCCTGGGCCTGTGATTTTTTCTGTTCTTTCCTCTTTTTTTCTCATATGTGTGGACAAAGAAAGCCGGCTGTGCTATCCTTATTTTGAATAAGTATCCCCCGGCACCTTGTGACAGCCGCCGGGCAGAAAGGGTGGGCTTTCTCTTGACAAACTCCTCCGCAAAACCGAATCGCATCAAGCGGGTCCTCTCCGCTTTTTTGGTGGCGCTCATGCTGACAAGTCTTGTGCTCCCGGTGCTGGGCATCGTCGGCGAGGATGCCTACGTCAACGACGACGCCATCAACGTCCGCTCCGGCCCCGGCGTGCAGTACGCCACGGTGAAGTTTTCCGGCAGCGGCATCATGCTCTACCGGGGTCAGTATGTAAAGATCATCGCCACACAAAAAGGCTCTGACGGTGCAGACTGGCACCAGATCGTTTTCACCTGCAGCGGATACACCAAGGTGGGCTTTATGCGCAGCGATTTCGTCACCCGCATCGGCGACGACAGCGCCTATCAGACCTACCTGGAGGAGCAGGGATTTCCCAAGAGCTATCAGCCCTATCTCCGGGCGCTGCACGCCGCCAGCGGCGGCCACTGGAACTTCGTGGCCGACAAAACGGGGTTGGACTGGGCACAGGCTTTGGAAAACGAAGCCACCCTGGGCCGGGCTTTCATCCACGGGAGTTACAGCACCGCCCTCCGCTCCACTGCCCCCGGTGCCTACAACAGCGAGACCGGCGAGTGGAAGCAGTATGAGCCTGGCTGGTATGCCGCCAGCGGCAATACTGTGGCTTACTACATGGATCCCCGCTCTTATCTGACCGGCGGTGCCTGTATGGCCTTCCAGGTCCTCTCCGGCAGTGGGGCCGCCACCCACGATCAGGTGGCCATGGTCCTGCGGGACTGCCAGTGGGCCACAAGTCAGATCGTTGACGAGTTTGTTCAGGCGGGGGCCGAGGCCAATGTCAGCGCCATATATCTGGCGGTAAAGGCCCGGGGCGAAATCGGCACCTCTGCCACCAAAAACGCCACCGGCTATCCCCTGAACCCGGAGGACGGCGGCGGGACCTACTACAATTTCTTCAACATCGGCGCCTACGGCGGCGACGATCCCAATTACAATGGCATTCTCTATGCCCGGGATGAGGGCTGGGACACCAGCTATAAGGCCCTGCTGGGCGGCGCGCAGTTCATCGCCCGCTCCTATATAGCCAAGGGGCAGGATACGCAGTATCTCCAGCGCTTCAATTTTACACCCACGGACACCTACACGCACCAGTACGCCACCGATATCACCTATGCCTATCAGGGTGGGTACAGCACCTACCGATCCTATGCCAACAATAACCTGCTGGATGTGGATCTGACCCTGTCCGTTCCCATTTTGGAAAACATGCCCGATGTCACCAAGCTGCCCACCGCCGCGTATGAGGAGGAATATACCCCTGATCCGGATCCGGATCCCGATCCCGACCCGGACCCCAAACCGGACCCTGACCCGGATCCCGAGCCCCCAGTGACCTATGATTACGTGGGCAGCCTCAAGCTGCGCCTCGCGGATTCCTACCTTTCGGGCTTCACCCTGGGCACGCCGGTAAAGGCCCTCACCGCTCAGATCAGGGCCATCAATCCCGACGCCGCCGTCACGATGACGGACGGCAGCGGCAAGACCGTTTCCGATTCCGCCCTTGTCTCCACCGGCCAGGTGCTGACCATTCGTGACGCTGCCGGTACCTATACCTACACCTGCGTGGTGTATGGGGATGCCAATGGCGACGGCCGCATCGCCGCCACGGATCTGCTGGCGGTGAAGAAACATATCCTGGGCGTCCAGACCCTTACCGGCGCTTATGCCCGGGCCGCTCAGCTCTCCGGCAGCAAGATCGCGGCCACCTCGCTGCTGGCCATCAAGAAACATATCCTGGGCACCGCGCCCATTGTGCAGAAATGAAAAGCAGGTGTTTTATGAAGCGTTTCAGAAGATTCTCTCTCAGCTTGCTGCTGATGCTCGCCATGCTCCTGTGCATGGTGCAGACGAGCTTTGCCGACGGCATTTCCGTTTACGCCGGTCAGAGTACGGTCAGCGTGGGCAAGACGGTTGCTTTCTCCATTACCGTCCCCTCCGGCTCGGAGGCGTGGACCTATTCCGTGTCCTATTCCGGCAACCTTACCCTGGAGTCCGGCGACACAGCTCCCATGGGCTTTGAGGGGGAGAGCCGCACCAATCAGCTGGTGTTCCGGGCCAATAGCGCCGGCACCGGCACCGTGAGCATCTCTGCCGGGTCCTACTGCATCGCCGGCGTAGACTACGATGCCTCCGGCAGCGCCTCCGTGACCATTGTGGCCGCCGACGCGCCGGACGACAGCGAACCTACCCCCGCTCCCACTCCCGGCGGCGGTGGTGGCGGCAGCGGCGACACGCCCAGCCCCTCCCTGAGCGGCAATAACGCTCTTTCTTCTCTCACCGTCAGCGCCGGCACCCTGACCCCTGCCTTTGACCCGGCCATTACGGAGTATACCCTCTCCCTGCCCAGCCGGTCGGACCGGCTCACCATCACCGCCGGCCCGTCGGATTCCCGGGCCACGGTCCAGGGCGACGGGGAGATCCCCCTCCAGGGCGATGAAACCAGCCTGTCCGTGACGGTCACCGCCGAGGACGGCTCCGTCAGGACCTATACCATCGCCGTCCGTGTGGCCCAGGCCCCTACGCTGTTTTTGGATTATAGGGGCCAAAGGCTGGGCGTGGTGAAGGATGTGTCCCAGGTCACGCCCCCTGCGGGCTTTGCCCCCGCCGAGCCCATGGCCTATAACGGCGATACTCTCCCCGTTTGGATGGATACCACCGGCGGGCGCACCCTGGTCTACCTCCTTGACGAAAAGACCGGGGCCCAGGGCTTCTATCTCTTCTCCCAGACCACCGGCGTCCAGTCCCCCTACCTGCCCATCCTCTGCGGCAGCATCACATACATTTATACGGATATTCCCCAGGACCTCTCCGCTGTCCCCGGCCTCACGCCGTCCGCGGTAAAGGCCTTCGGCCAGACCCTCAACGGCTGGACCTATAACGATGCTTCCCTGCAGGATTTCTGTGTGCTGTACCTCATGGATGACGCCGGGAACTACGGCTATTATACCTACGACTCCCGGGAGGAGACGCTCCAGCGCTTCAGCGGTGCCGTCTACGCCGATGATGGGGGCCAAATCCTGCGCGTTCCCATGCTGTATGTATATATCGCCGGCGGTGCGGCGCTGGTACTGCTGATTTTGCTGATCGTTTTCGCCTCGGTAGCCGGCAGCCGCGGCAAAAAGCTGCGCCTGCTGCCCGATACCGGCGCGTCCAGCCCCGTGGCGGATGAAGATGACCCGGAGACCACTCCCGATGCCGCGCCCGCGCCCGAGCAGCCCCTCGCTGCCCCACCGCAGGAGGAGCCGTCCCCGTCCGCCGAAGCCCCGGAG
>ERZ791865.1084-NODE-1084-length-29732-cov-3.158540_pt1 | contig 29732 bp, 30 predicted proteins | sample MGYA00509942_ERZ791865 | MGnify/ENA primary metagenome ERZ791865 (study PRJEB30046, sample SAMN00792098) | human gut metagenome | study: EMG produced TPA metagenomics assembly of the A metagenome-wide association study of gut microbiota in type 2...
TGGCTGGCAACGTAAAGCTGCTTAGCCATTATCTCAAATTTTAACGAACTATTGCTAAATGCTTGTGTTATTGTTTTCATTCCGTTTCTACACCTTTAGGTTGTACAATCAGTTCCAATCGCTTGATATCGTCTTCTGTCAGCTGGATGTTTCCTCCATTTCTGTAATAGTCGAGCACTCTTTCAGCACCATGGTGTCCCAATACAGCATGTTCTTCTGCTTTCATATAATATTCCACAGCAAGTTGCTTGTTTGATTTGCCATTCTCATCAGGCTCATAATAGAGGTCGCCAAGAATCAGATTGGCGAGAGGTACACGATGAGCAATTATGGCAAGCTTTGTTGCATCTGCTCTCAGCCTGCCTTTCCAATCTGGTATGGTTAACAGCAGTTCAGCCAATGAACAACCTTGTTCAGCCGCATCCTTAACCATGTTCATTCCTGATATGGTGTCACCTTTATCTATAGTTATAATTCCAAGAAGAGTTTTAGCTTCTGGAGATCCATTATTGCTTAGCACATGTTCCACGCTATCTGTACATTCTTGAATATACGACTTATAGCCATCCATCAATAAAAATAGAGTTTTGTATTCATGTCCATCTGGCAAGCCGTAGATATAGTCATCCATGCGATTGATTGCTCCACGCCACTCAGCCATGTGAGCCATAGTAATCATTCCGAAGAAATCCTTCTTCACACCGATACCATCTCGATAACAATCTGCCAGTTTCAGATATGCCGAACCATCGCCCCAGCGAGCTTGATAGAGCAATGACATGATTGAGTCCTGCGGAGTAACAGTCATGCCATTCTGCTCTGTTAACTTCTGTGAAGACAAAGTTTCCTCCATCACCTGTTGCTCTGAGCAACTTGCAAGAAGCAACATCGTTATTAAATATAAGCACCAATTCTTCATCTTTTATAACTTTGTGTTTGGTTCTTACTCAACATCGTATTAGTTTTTATAGATTACTTACCAATACAGTTTATGCTTGCCGCATATATCACATTCATTCCATGGAATATGTTCGTCAACATGAACATGTCCACTGCCTTTAAATGTTGGCATCCCTGTAGAATAATTTGGATTTATGCCATACCCACTTCCTCCACAACTACTACATTCCTCAGAAATGAGTCCACCAAGATAATAGTAGTCATATCCAGTACCATGACAATATCCACAATACAAATAGCCATTAGGAGGCAAAGATTTCTTGTCTGCAGAACAAGATGTCATTGTACTTAAAAACATCATCATTAATATAATCCACGAATACATATTGAATCTCATCTCACAATACCCTAATTCGTGTCGGGCACAACTTCTAAGTTTGTTATTTTGTATGTTTATGATAATAGAGAGAGAAAAGTAACCTCTAATCTATCATTTCATTGGCTTGACATCATCGAAAATCATCTCTTTTTCTATCAAGAAAATCTTTGGTCAGTTTTACCAGCCTTTTGTTTGCAAGACACAGATGTTCCTGCAAGTTCTTCTTGACAGCATTACTTCCTATCTTTCCTCTCTTGTAGTTTTTGATGAGCAGATTGACATTTTCAAGTTTGCTACTTAGCAGCCATTTAAACAGCTCACCTTGCTCCCGAGGTAGGTCTGAGTAGCATTCTTCAATGGCTTCACTATGTGCTCGATAGGTGGTTAGCGTGTACATATAGTCATCATGTATGAGTTTGACCATTGCCCTGTCAGTACACAGGCCTACCAGTTGTTTGTATGCTTCTATCAGTCGATAGTCAATAAGCATAACAGAACGCCAGGCTACCATATTTATATCTGCTTGGCCGCCACCATCGTATGATCTCATGACTCCATCAATCACATGGAATAGCTTTTCGTAACTGTCTGGTTCTTGCCATTCACCACCTGTTTTTTCATAGAAGTGTTTCATCTGCTGTCGTGCCACCTCATGCCAAACAAAGGATGCGCTGGCTTCATCCATACCCGAATTGACCATACTTGCGTATGAATCGAACAGGGCAATAACGATAGAAATGGAGTCTTTGTAGTCTTTTGTAATCCACTTGTTATACTCTTTATTGTCCATGCCCAAATCTTCCAAACTATAGCTGTTAGTTTTGCTGTACGCTGTATCAGCAATTGCCAGTAAAGAGTCGATTGTTTGTTCTGAACAAGTAACGTATGCCATCACTTTTTTCTTGTCAACATCCAGATGTTTCAAGACAAATGGAATGCTGTCTTTAGCAACCATCACAGTATCGGATTCCTGATTATCCAATCCGCCTTTATTTCCTTTACAGGATACTACGGAAAGGACAAACAGAAACAATACCGAAATTCTGAATATTTTTAAAGTGCTCATGTGTTTGTTTTTTTTCATTTTCTCAACAATGGTGTTATTTTGTCAACCAATGCGATTGCTTCTTTTTGTTCGGGCATATTGTCTTTTGCTAGAGTTACTTGCACATGATAAATAGGAGCGTTCTTACCTTTTGCTACGTGCAAATAGCTGAGCGATTTTTTTTGACACCACTTGAGTTGAACCAAAGTGTCGCAAACAAATGTTTCAGCTACATTTGCCAAAGAATCTGTGGGGATGTAAGGCACCTTGTCGTAGTTGTAACAGACTGAACCATTTTTTAAAGCCTTAATGTGAACAAGTGTTTTGTTTGTCGAAGGAGTTGTGACCCTCACTTCTAATCTATCATCAAGATGATAGCTATGTTCCGAAAGGTGTTGCTCTACAATCTTACAAATGCGGTCTTGCAACAGATGGTCAATGTCGTCATCGGTTCTGTACTTGTTATTGCAAATATCATAGAGGGTATAATATCCATTCTTACGCAATTCGAGTTCACCAAACCAATGTCTCGGTGTATGATAGTAAAATGCTTCATACTCAGGCTCCACCAATATTCGATATCGGTCACGCAATCCTACACCTCCCGTTTCCTTGTTCTCGATGTAAAAAATACCAGGATAAGAGTCAAGACTATAATAGGCGGTTCTCCCTACACCCAAACCGGTGTATTGGTTATTGCCAATGGCTAAACTTGGTAACAATCCGCCTAAGTAGATACTTGTAACAAATGCAAGCGCTAATTTTTTCCGACTTTTGTAGAAATCACTGCACACGTAAGCAACCATGCAAAAACTGATGCCAAGCATTGCGATTCGCGATAGTTCTACATGAATTTGAGCAAAGAAGAATAACAACATGGATGCAACCAACACCCACATTTTACTATTTGACCCTCCATAATATCTGTTTAGCAAATAAAAACTTAACGTGGGGGCTACAATACAGGCAAACAAACATAATCTTTCCTCCATATTAAGCCCTGCATACAAAGCTCCTATCGCTATCAACAGCAGGGAGCAGCATGTTCTTGCCCTTTTCTCCGTCCAAAGTAGTCTGCCCAATGCGTCTTTCCATGTCAAGGTGTCTGTAAGACAACCCTTACGGAAGATATTGACGAAAAAGACCACCAAAGGAACTACCCACAACCATGTAGCCACAGCTAAAGTAAGCCCTACATACCACCATCGGTTAAAGTCAAGGTTCAACAATGGAAATACTTTTGAGGCGAGCTCACTAAGTTTTATGTCAAGCTCTGTACTGATAGCAAAGACTGTCAATCCCATGAACAGCAGTTCTGGAATCCATGATTTCTTTTCCCTATGGTAAAGCGTGAACGAGAGCAGCAGACGTGACATAATAAGTAATATTATTACAATCCATGTTGCAGGGGTATCGACCCATGCTATTCTGCTTCCCAATGCGGCTATAGTCCACAATGAACAGATAACCAAATCAATTTCTAATAGTATCTTTCTCATCTTGTTTCTCTTTTATTCTATTTCAATCAATATTGCCGTATAGTTGTCATCACCTTGTTTTAATACATCGAGTATATCTTCCAAGGGCTTGTCGTCCAACATCCTTGCTTGTAGGATGTCGGGTGCCATGCTCTTGTACAAGCCATCAGAACAGAGTAAAATCCTGTCTCCTTTCTGAATGGTGAACTGCCTAATGTCGGGAACAGCGACTTCTGGACGGTAGCTGAAGAAACAGCGTGACACCACTTCCCATCCGAAGTCGATACGCACATGATCTTCGGTTTGGTAAAGTAATCCCTCAGCTTGCCTTTGCAGGTAGCAACGGCTGTCGCCCACATGGGCTATTGTCGCCTTGTCACCTTCAATGCTGGCCATGACCATCGTAGTACCCATCTCTGCATGGCTGAGGTCATAGGATTTCTGGTTGATGGCATTACAAGCCTTTTTGCAAGCCATAACAACTTTTTGGTCACTGTCTGGAGTGTCTGTATTATCCTGCCAGTATTTTGAAATGGCATCGCAGACAACCTCACTTGCCACCTCGCCAAACGAATGACCGCCCATGCCGTCACATACTATACCCATAAAGCGATTGTGCTCTGGCATTTCCAGAACGTTAAAGCAATCTTCATTATTGTTTCGTCGACCAGTCTTGCTGATTGTCGCATATTTGATTTTCATTGTCTTTTGTTTTTATGTTTATATTGTTTATGAGAAAGAAGTAACCTAACGATACTCACTCAATATACTTTTCCAAACGAGATTCGCATGAGCAATAAATAACACTCAAAAGGATTATAAGTAAAGCACTTTTTTTTAATTGTTGTTTCTTTTTGTTGTTAGATAATCTGTTTTTATAAATAGTAGTAATATCCCATGCCAATGTAGATATACTGAGTTCTACCATAGAAGTTTCTTCCTGTTTGAACTATATAATCAATATTGTTCAATCGTACTTTCCACACTCCTTCTTTATCTTTATACAACGTGGCGTATCGGGTGACTATATTCCAGCAACCATTGTAATATGAGTAAATAGGAACTGTAGAACTATTGCTAGTGTTGCGTCCCCTAAATGAGGTGGTATTTTGAACAGGAACAGACACATAACCATAACCTCTACATGCTTGACAAGCTACAGCCCCATACATAGTCATCCATCCTCCAGCTCCTCTACAGTTGTTACAAACAACATTCTGATAATTTTGAGCGTTTACTGATGCAATGGCGCAAACGAAAAGAATCAAAGTACAAATAATAGACTTCATATCTCAATACCCTAATCCGTGTCGGGCACAACTTCTAAGTTTGTTATTTGTCTGTTTATGAGATATAGAGTACCGAAGTAACCATTTACTATCAGAAAAAATCTGCGTGGAAAACAAAAAGCAGAAGACCATGGAATACAAACTACATAGCCTTCTGCTCTCTTATACTTTCAGAATAATCCTGCTGATTGATTATCTTTTCAAAGTGAACTTCTTTACAACCTTACCTTTTCTGTCAATAGCTCCATAAAGATTGATTTCTTCATCATCTGTCATACCGAATCCATCTTCATCACGATAGTACATACCATCAGGGTTAAGCTGCCATTCCACCTCTGCCACGCCATTTTTATATTGATATACATGACCAGGAAAATGAAATGAATGCGCTTTTGCTCTTTCAAAAGCATCTTGTGGAAGCCCTTTCAGACTATCCCAGTCAATATCTTCATCTGTCACGATTTGCAGCACCTCATCAATAGACATGAACTCGTATGCGCATCTTGCCTCTTTGTCCATCAAGTAACGTGGTTTCCAATACCGCCCAATCACCTGAGTCACTAATGCCATATCTTCCCCCAAATCATTTTGTACAAGTGGTAGACCTTGATATTGTGATAAACATAATTCCCTATATAGTTTTTCCTCTTCTGACATATTTATATCATTGGACTTTCCCTCTTCATACACCAAATCCCATGGATTATCATTACAGATTACTAACCCCTCCATCTTACCTTGTACAAAATCATTTTCATCTGTATCATCTTTATTCTTAGCCTTAGCAAGGCATCGGAGTTTTCTTATCAAATCACGTTCTTCTTCATTCGCAATATCATAAGCAATTTGAATGTAACTGTCAAAAGAATTTTGAATCGCTTTGGTTGCTTGCTCCGATATTTCATCATTACCTTTCTTGGCAATAATGTTCATCGCACAGGCCATAAGCCGTCCAGCAAATCGTGAGTTACTTAGGTTGGGGGCATCACCTAAAACTTCGCTATATCCATCTTTCAGTTTGATTGACACATTATTTCCACCTGTTGACTTGGCTTGCATATTCATCTTAACGTCCTCGTATGATTTATATCCAAATATGGCAGCAGCTAAAGATGCAAAATTCTTATCGTCAACAACATCAACTGTGTGAATCATTGTCTCTTGAATTTCATTAGGGGTATTCTCGGACAACACATCAAAATCCTTTATCGTAGCAACTGCTATTTTGTACCCTTCGTCTTTTTCTGTCAGATAAATATTTGTTCCTGGAAATCTATCTGTAGAACACTTGCTAATTCTTTTAACTTCATAGTTAGCTGCAAATGCCACGTTAGCATCTACAGGTATAGGAAAAGGAACATATACAAGTAGTCTATTTCCGTCCATACTGGTTAATGCAACATTGAACACACAATGTTTGCCTTCTACTACAGTAGCAAATTTGTTTCCCTCTCGATTGGGGCTGATTCCTGACGAAGAGAACATTTTTGCAATACTGTCTTCAAGAGTAATAATATTTAGAGAAGCATTGTTGTCTTTATTCTTGAAAAAATCGAATATTCCCATAGTTCAATGATGTTTATGTTTGTATCTTAATTCTTTTGCGACCTAATCAATAATTTCCAATAATTCTATTTCAGTTGTCCTTACCCCATTGAAAACATTGAGGTCAAAGACACTTTTTATGTAATGAGGTGTTCTTGACTGACACCCCATTCGTATCAAGTCAAACACAATGGCACCGTCAATACATTTTATCGGACATGACCTTTCCAAATTTGGCATATACATATCATCACAGATGAAATAACCTTTCCAAGTTGCATAGTTTTGCCCTTGTGCATGAAACCAATTACCAATACGCATATCACGCTCTATTTCATAAAAGCCCACTGGTGATTTCATCAATGTTGCTTTAGTGCGTTCAAATTTAATATCCTCTTTGTGGAGTATAGCAGAGCAGAATTTGATGCGTTCCTTAACTATTTGTGGCATTTGGTTTACATGAATTTTTCCCATTGCATGAATTGGGTTATAGTAAAACTCATAATAATCATTTGTTGCCAACACCCAAAAACAATCGCTTACATATAAGGTGTAGCCTTCTTCCTCTTTAAATCTGTCTTCCCAATAGAAAGGCACATTATGTGGTGATAAGAATTCTCTCATACTAACATACCCTTATTCGTGTCGGGCACAACTTCTAAGTTTCATAATCTATCTGTTTATGAGAGATAGAATTTAAAAGTAACCCTCAAATCATAAAAAAAACTGTTTTTCTTTTTTCAGTCATCCTCGCTGATTTTGCAGTACTGGATTTACTCTTTGGTTTGTTTATGACAATTGTTCCCAACATGATTTTCCATCCTTTTTTATTTGAAGAATGAAATACCAAACAACAATACCCAATAGTCCAACTGGGAATGATGATGTTAGCATAGCTAAAAGTCCTCCAATTATACTTGATATGGTTAATAATAAGAATCCACTTTTACGCCAATTCAAAAGCATGATGATGGCTATAATATTGATTACTCCAAAAACTCCACTTACTATGGATAAAGGTATTGCTGCATCAGGATAATTACTTCCCCATGCCTGCTTCGGGAAGAAGTTCATCAAGCTCACTAATACATTAGCAACGATCGAGAAATATAACCATATTGAAACAAAGGCATTTCTCTCTTTATACGGAACAAATGCTTCGCTAGAAAAATCGGTGTGCTGATCAAATGTAGTATTTGATAAATCTGCATTCCTTTTTTCGTCAGACTTGTCGATTTTGAATGATTTTTGTGACCAACCACAATATGGACATCTCTCTTGATAATCGTCCAATTCATGTTTACATCCACTGTTTATACATAATTTCATATCTTAAAACCCTAATCCGTGTCGGGCACAACTTCTAAGTTTGTTATTTGACAGTTTATGGGATATAGGGTACATAAGTAACCCTTTACTCCTTAGCTAAAGTGGTATTTTAGACACATCATATATTTCTTTGAATAATTTCATCAGCATTCCTCTATCTGGTTTAAACATTTTAGCAGGTTTCTTCAAAGGCCTCTTTTCAAAAGAAATAGCATTCTGTATTTGCTGGATAGCTTCTGATAATTGAGTTTCATTACATACTTGAATAAACACTCCACCAGTTGCTGTAGCGATTTCTTTAATATTATCAAGATTCTGACCATTTTCAACAAGCGTATTTCTCAATTCAACGTCATCATATATATCATCTCCATTTGTATCAATACTATCCTTGAAAACGTAATAAACTGAATCCATCTTGCTTGCAAAAGCAACAACATCCACTCGAATACCATTTTCTAACAGAATATTGGTTAATGTATTAGCAGAGATTCGACTGCAATTGTCAGAACCATCTGTTAAGAGGATTATTGATTTTTTATCGATTTTACCAGTCTCTCTATCGGTAATTGCACTAAGAATCGCATCGTACACTGCAGAGCCATCATTATTAGAGTCTTTTATGCTATTCGCATACTCTTCTAAATCGTCTTTAAAAATCTTATATGGATGCTTTGCAAAGATTGTCAAATCGTAGTTCCTATTAATGTTTGGCAGAAATCGCTTCATAAAAGCATTTTCTAACTGATAGTAATTTGCTCGCAATGTATCTTCTGTTGCGAAGAGAGAAGAAGAACGGTCTAACACAATACCAACTGAAGACCGAGTATTTGCAACAGCCGTCGTATTGATATTCTTATTGTATAGTTCTTTAGGTGTAACTTTTAAATAAACTGGTTTAATAGTTAGAACGGAATCCCTCTCTATTCTACATGATTTACCATTGATAAATGCCTCAAAAGGATCTATGTTAGGATCATGTTCCGAATAAAACGCTTTAAAAGAAGCATTTTCAATTTTAATAGTTCCTGCCTGTAGTGGTATTAAGTAATACTCATCCCATAATACAGTTTTTACAGGCATTTCCTTATAAATGGTTTCTTTAAAAGTCTTTTGTGTATCTGTCGGTATCTCATGCCTAATGGCATTGTCAACTTCTAAATCTTTTAGCGTATTAAGCGACACTACATCTAAATTCGTAAATAAATGGATTTGGCATTTGATACTATCACCTAATGATATTTTATTTTTATCTACTACTGCCACTATTTCTAATATTTTGCTTTTGGCAGTATTAACAGTTGTGTCCTCCATGTCAATATCAACCATGCTGTCTTTTTGTTTCCTATATTTTGCATCATTGCTAACATAAAAAGACATATCGTCAGTGAAAGATTTTTCATTTCCAACGGAATCTGTAACAGTAAGGGATGGAACATTATACATTCCTGACTTGTTACATAAAAAAGTATAAGTGAAGATTATCGACTTATGCGTTGTCAGCTTGCCATTATCCATTTTAAATGAATTATAGGTACTTGTATAAGGTCCTGCCAACAACTCCATAAAGCTATTTTTGATTTTTAACGGTTTAGGAGTTATCTCAAATTCTTTATCATCTTCTACTATATATTTGATTTTAAATGGTTCTGCAACACTTACTGTATCATTATAAGAGACAGAAAACTTTGTCTGTGCACACACACTAAGATTCGCATAGACAGCAATAAATAAACTTATAAAAAATGATTTCATACAAATAGTTTAAAAATCAGTACTCTCGAACAGGTCTGACAGACATTCCACGCCACCTAGGACATGAATCTATCATTTTGAAGTCTTTATCCATATACAAATATTCATTACAATTAGGCATCTTGCTTACATCACTAGACCAGTAAACTCCATAAGAGCCTTTATAAAAATCCTTGTTCCCATCTCTAAAACCATTCTTCGGTAAGAATATAGCACATCCATTTGAACCGATAATCTTATAGCCAGGCACTCCTTTGTAAGTTGTTTGAACAACAATTGCCAAATTCAGTAATTCTTTCCATTCTTCAGCAGAAGGCATATGCCACCATTCTCCTTTTATACATCTCACAATATCGTATGAAGGATTCCCTTTTATGCATTTTACAGTGTCTGGAATATAGTAATCTACGCTGTCTCTACTTCGTAAATTGCCAGTTATGTCTCTACAACCAAACAAACCACCACATTCATCAACTTTATTTGCTCCTAAATTCATTGATGACCAGTTTACACTAACTCCTAAATCCACAGGATCATATAAGCATATTGGGATGTTACTTGTTTCGCCTTCCTCGGACGTATAGTCTATAGTTGGTTCTTCTAATTTTATGGAGTCTGGCCAAGCATTCAAGATTTCAAGAGATGGGTAAGCAAAAGTTACAGAAGCAATTTTCTCTTTATTAGAATTTCTATACCACTCATATCTCATTTTCATATTCAGTAAAGGAAACCCTTTTGCTTTCTTCAACTTTTCTTTATCAATTATGGCATCCATGTTTAGTTGCATCTGTCGAATGGTACCCTTCATGTCTTCCATTGAAGTGGTATTTGCCACAATATCTGACACCAGACTACAATATGTAATGGTATTGTTTTTAATTTTTATAGAATCAAGAGTAATTCCCCAACCCGCTTGTGTCGGCAATGCTTTTTGATTTAATCTGATACCTCTAAGCATTGTATATTTCTCTTTCATTACTTCATCCACGTTGCCACCAAATTTCTTTATTGTTGCTACTTCATCAAAATCATTCATGTCAAATGATATTCTATGAATAATCTTGTTTGGCGCACCATGTAGTATACCTGTTCCTTTGATGTTAAACAACAATCTTACTTTATTCAGACGCAATTCATTTCCCATTTTGTGATAGTATATAGATTGTCCGATGTCTGCTACCATTTGTGATTTAAATAGCATATATAAAATCCATGTTTCATCCTGTGGAGTTCCATACAAATTAATATTTTGAGTATTTATAGAACCACCATTTTGCTCATATGCATCCTCTATATTTTGTTTGATTGATTCAGAGTCTGTGCTACCAATCATTTTTAGGTATGCTCTGTAAGAGTCTGACTCTTTATCTATATGACATACAAAAGTAAGTTTGTTCTTATCTACTTGACAGTAGTCTATACAAATTCCATATACGGATTTTGGCAACTGACAAAACTCAATTATATCATCAATGGCACTTGCCTTTATTGTTGCAATATGCAACAGCAAAGCCATAAATACTAAAGCAAGACGTTTAACCATATACTTCTATTCTTTATTCCACAATGCTTGATACACATTCTTTCCTTCACATTTCAATAACATTAAAAGCATGAAGAATATTATTTTACCGATACTTGTCCATACACCTTTGAAAGACATACTCCTTGCAACGGAATACATTGTTCCATAGTCATCCACGTTGATATTGCAGTACTGGATATACGCAATTATTGCGTTTATCAGGCAACCAATTACCAATAAGTAGAAGCCAACTTTTTCTGCTTTCAAAAGCCAATAGAAACCAGCAAAGGCAACACATACTGTACAAGTACTTCCAAGAGTATAAAGGTCAAAGCCATTGCCTCCTTTCATGAGGTTTATCAAGTTCATAATCAAGCCTAAGCCAGAAAAGGCAATATTAAGCCACAGAATAGCATTGAACCATGAATTCAAACCATTTCCATTCTTCAGTTCCATATTATTTTCCCTAAATTCGTGCCGGGCGCAACTTTTATTCTTTACATTAATTTTCTCTTACTCTCTTCTCCAAATATCCAATCGCAAAATCCAATGTTTTGATGATGTGCGGTACGATGTCCTTGGCAGATTCTAGGTCTGTAATTTTGTGGTCGTAATCCAAGGATACTTTAGCATCATCTTTTTCAGACAAAAGAGCCTTGATGAACTTCACATTTCTATTTGTTTCATTCACGGCATCCTTTAGCAACTCCTTATCATACAAGGGAAGTCCTGCCACAAAAGGAATGCAGAAGCGTATCATGCTTTCATCCTTGCCTACCACATAGAAATACACTTGTCCGTTGTACTTGAAATGCCAACCTAAAGAAGGCATCCGTATCGTTTGTCCGCACATTTGGCGAATTTCGTTTACAATTTCTTCCTGCTTCATATTCACTATAGTTTTGTTATACTATTTATGATAGAGGAGAGGAATATGTAACCAATTCTTTCAGAAAAACACAATGATATTACATTTTAATCCGTTGCTATAACATAACATACAAATGCTACAAACATTGCCCACAAATTACAACAAATGAAATGTAATATATACAGCCATACAGGTGCTTTTGCCTTCACCAATAAAAACATAGTCACAAAGTAAGTAAAGCACATGCATGTCACCATACTCCATACTCGATACTGTGGTTGTAGAACCTTCCATCCTTCAGGATTGAACATATCTCTGAATAAAACATTCAGAGGCCATTGAAAGAAAAAGGGTATTGCTAATGACAACAATACACAAACGAAAATAAGCAATGATTTTTTCTTCATGTTCTTATTAATAAAATTAGTCCAACATTACAAACGCAGCCCAATGGAATGGATCGGGATGCTTCTTTCTGATGATTTCTTTGGCTTCCTCGAAAGCCTTACGCTTGTTCCATGCATTATTGGTGTCCGCAAGCCGTTCATAGAATGTGGTCATAAACTCAGAAGTTGTTTTGTCGCTCACACTCCACAATGACATAACAATTGTTCCAACTCCAGCTTTTTTGAAGGCTCGTTGCAAACCATATAATCCTTCAGATGTCACCTTACCTTGTCCAGTCTGACACGCTGACAATACTACCATATCCGTATTGCTCAAATCCAAACGTGCTATATCATTAGCTGAAAGTATTCCACCAAGTACACCTTTAGGTAAGGGTTTGCCTAACCACGCAGCATTACCACCAGACAGAACAAGTCCTGAAAGAGACATAGCATCTGTATAGCCTTTGAGATAATCTACATTCTCCGCTCTATTTGGAGTGTAGTAAAATCCATGAGTGGCAAGATGAAGCAATTTAGGCGATTTGCCGTGCATATTTAGGAAAGACTCTTCTGTGCCGTTTTTGCCCATATACGAAGAGACTTGCCATTTATTTCTTTTCAACAAGTCTTCTATCTTCAAGATTTCTTCTTTTGTTCCTTGTAGATTATGAAATACGGAATCACCTCGAGCAATTTCACCACGCAAGGCAAGCAAATTCGACAAATCATATTTCTTGGACTCTTCTGCCATTGCTGTTGTCTCCAAGTCATATTGCAAACCGCCATATAATACCGCAGTATTAGCCTTGTTACTATTACTCTTGGATTTCATCTTCACCAATTCACGGGCAGAAGACAACCGTACAAAGTTATAATGATTACCCAACAGTGTACCATCTGCCAAAGGTAACGATTCTAAGGAAACTTGAAAAAGTACTTGCGAAGGGACATAATATATTGTTGATCCTTTTGGTATGTGATTTTTCAAAGGTTGCCAAATTAGTTGTATAACTTCTTCAGAATAGTCTGTATCATAAAACAAATCTGGTCTGGTAATACCAAGTGAGGATATTTGCTTTTCGGCAAACAATGGTATCAAATGAGGATATTCATGCTCCTTATTAATAATAAAGGCTGCATATCTCCTGCCTTCCGAATCTGATACAAAATCAGTGAAATCAACTAAAAACTCATTTTTACATAGATTTGATTTCACAGAGAGATAATCAATGTCCATAAAGGTTGTGAGGAAGCCATATTTGCGATACTTTGCAAATATGTTTTTATTTCTAATGCTTAATTGTGCTGTTACACTCATTATGCTATCAGCATACAAATTGTAATCTTTTTCCATTTCTTTTAATTGCATCTGCATTGAGGATAACACCGTGTATTCATGCAAAAGTTCTTTATCCTTTGTCGCTTTTATAAATTCATAGGTGGAACGTTCTGAATCTAAAAGGAATGATTTTGATAATATCAACGCATCATAACATGATTGTGTAAATTGAGACTCATATTCTTTTGCTTTAATAGCAAATGGAGCCATATTCACAAATAAATCAGAAACTTTCGACCATAGTCCCTTGCGCTCTAATGGTGTAAGATACCCCATACGCTGTTTCATGAATTCTTTTATTTTTTCTACAGCAGATACATACAGCCTTTCGCCATTTACGATATTTCCTGCAAATCCATATGCATTTGCCAAATGACCAAGTGCCTGAATATATTCCAAATTATCTTCTCCATACTTCTTCTTTAATGCTGTGGCATATTGTTCATATAATATTTTGGACTTTTCATAATTCTCTAATTTATGTTCCATGCCAGCCATTAATGGTAGTAGACGTATCCTGTCTCCGTCTGCTTTTGAGTATTTGGTAGATAAAATAGTGTCCGCTTCCTGGTAATCTAATAGAGCCTTGTTATATTCGCCAAATGTTGAATGACAAAGCCCACGTACTATATATAACTGCTGTTTTTCTCGTGGCTCTTGTATCATGTCCAAACTAAAGAACAAAGAATCGAGAGCTTTTTTACAATTGTCAGAATCTTTCATTTGCCTATAGCTATAGGCAATAGCTCTATATGGCATATAATAATTAGCATCATTTTTCAATGTGTGATTTTGAAATGTTTTTTTGCATAATTCGGCAAATTTCAAAGCCTCTTGTGGCTTATTCATTAAGTTATACAACTCCCTAAGTTTAAGATACGATGTGTATGGGTATCCATCTAATTTAATGTAAGTATGTGTTTGCAATAATTCAACATTTTTCTTATACCACAATTCCGCAACCTCGTATTCTCCGTTATTAATGGCATCGTCTCCTTTATAGGTGTTATATTCAATTATTAGTTTTGTATCTGTTGTGTTATTAATAAGAGAATCCATTCGAAGAGATATTTCTTCTTGTTTGCTCATGTCGCCCAATTTAAAATATAATTGATAAAGATCATTGTATATAGACATTAGCGTAGACATTTCATTGGATTGATTTGCCAATTCTTTAGCTTTTTCAAAAAAAGAAATTGCTTCATTTGTTTCATAAAGATGCATTTTCATCGCAGCCATATTTCGCAAGGCTGAAATTGCATTGGGGTAGTCTTTGATTTTGTAGTATTCCTTATAAGCAGTTTCCATACATGGAAAAGCATTGCCATAATCATGTTTACTCTGATAAAAAGCTCCTTCAAAATACCAAGTTAAAGGTATTTTGGGCTCTATATAGGCCGAAAATCTTTCATTCGCGCAAAAAAGTATTTCTTTGAATATTTTCCTTGCTTCTGCGTATTTTGCTATCGAATGATCTAAAAGGTTTCCTGCATACATATATCCATTTAAGACAAACCAATAGTCAATGTCTTTTTTTTCTAAATTGGTGAGTTTTCTTTTTAGCAATTGTTTTGCCAATAAATAACCTTCTTTGTAGCGTCCCAAGGTTTCATAACACATACAAGCCATCGTCTGACTGCACACATATACTTGATGCTCAACCTCATTTCGCTGCTGTTCTGTATTTCTTCCGACAAGGAGAAAGGCATCCAGTGCTTCAGCGGTCTTCTTGGCATTGTTCAATGCAAAGGCTTCATTCATTTTAGCCGTGACTTCTGCCTCGGTCAATGTCTGCGCTTGCATCTGCAAACCACAACAGAATAGGACTAACGACAATAGCAATGCTTTATTCATGATGCAATGATATGGTATCTGTTGATATTGAGTCATTGTTAATACTATCTGTTGGTACGGTCATATCAAACACATCGTTTTCATCGCCACGCACATTGTCAGTAGGGGAGTTTTCTACAAACAGAGGATTGATGGCAAAGAAGCCTATCACCAATATAGCAGCAATGCTTGAAGTCCAAAGCCAAGTCTTTCTGTGATAGTGAGACTTCATTTCCTTTTGAAACTCTGTCATGGCTTTCAGCTTCTCTCCACGGCTCACAATCGCCTGTTTAACATTCTTTGTAAACTCATATTGCTCCTTTTTCTCTGCATCCTCTTCTATCTCCTTCAGAAACTGTGCCTTGTCTTCCTCCGACATGGTATCACTATGAAGCAAGTATTCGTCTATTCTGTCTTGAAAATTATTATTATTGTTCATATCCATCTGCCATTTTATGAGTTCAAATAGTTGTGATAAATGTTTCGTGCTGAAGTACGTAACGACTCCATGCACTTGTGCTTCTTCGTTTTGAGGGCGTTTTTGGAGTCTATCGTTGGTATTTCCAACAGAATTGTGTCCAAGTCCTTTTCCTCATAGTAGAACTTACTCAATATCTCACAGCACCGCTCCGACATATGTGATATGACATCAGCAATGATGTCAAGCATCTTGTTGTCCTCCGAATCATACAGCATATTGATGTATTGCTGGGCATCAAATCCTTCTTCCTTTATCTTTCGTCCCATTTCTGTTTCTGGGTCAGCATAGGTTGGATGCTCCCTTACCCATTCCAAATACTTGATACGAGCAATCCCCATAAAATAGGTGAGGATGCTACCGTTCAATGGCTCGTTGTTCTTGCCCATCACTCTGCCATCGCTCACGTAAATCTTCCTGCGCTCGATATTCTCCCACATCGCAATGAATGTGTTTTGGAAAATTTCCGTGGCAGATTCCTCATCAGCGAAGAACACGCCACGGTAGTTTGCCCAAAAGTACTTCGAGCAATAAGCATACAGTTCCGACTGTATTTTTCTATTCTTATCGTACATTCCAGCAACAAGCCGAGCTTCTTTCTCTTGTTGTGGTGTACGCATTAGTATTGTCTTTGCCATTTTATCTACTCAGTATGTCTGTTATGTTGTATTTATTGATGTCCTCGCCTGTCATTTCTGGCTGTTGTGGTCTGCTACAGGTATTGCGGTTGACGAACTTTCTGATTCGTCTCATAAACTCGTCGTTGTTTACTTTATCACTATTCTTCAGTTCTTTCCACAATGCGTAAGTCAGTTTACCAACAGCAGGACTTTTCATTTCGACATTCACTTGGTCGCTTCTGCAAGCACTGATGGTGATCCATCGTTCCGCCAATGGCTTTGCCTTAGTATTAATGATATTCTCTTTGCCTTTGTCACCCATGAAGAACGATTTAATCGCCTCAAAGGTCTCATACAAGCCACGAGTATTTAGACTATCAACCACCAACGTGTCTTCCACACCTCGTACTATTTCATCATCTTCTCCACGAGTGCCATCACCACTATGGCAAGCATCTATCGCCACAAGGAGTTTTCCCTTTGCTCCGATTTTGTTACGAATAGCATTGAGATACACATTCAGTTCATCGTCTGTCAGATGTTTCTCACCATGGTAATTTGCGCTTGCTTTCCTACAAGCATCATACGGAATCCAACATTCATCCAGTCCGTCTTTCTCGTCATTATGTACATCCGTCATCTGTTGTCCATGCCCAGAATAATGGATATATACCACATCGCCATGTTTGCATGATGCCGTCATTCTCTTGAATGCCCTAACAATGCCAACCTTTGTTGCCAGTCGATTTACCAATGTCGTGACAGATTTGAAACCTGCATTTTTCAGCATCGCTTGAACAAACGGAACATCCTTGTCGCCATTGATTTTGTTCCAAGCCTTATCCTGCTGTTCGCCTAACCCTATAACCAAAGCTCTCTTTGTCTGTGCTGTGACAGACAAAGAGAGCAATAGGAGAAGGTATGTGATGATTTTTGTTTTCATCCAGTATTCATGTATATATATAGGTTACTTCTCAAAGTGTCTTATATCAGTCAACAAAGTTTCTTAAGATAGTTGCCTATTTATCTTAGGATACTTTGATTTACTTATTTGAAGGGTTATAATATTGAATTTTTCGAAACTGAATATACTTGCTGTTGTATTCTGGGGAATATAAATCTTGAAAATCCACGGCTCGTTTAGTCCAGTTTCCTAAAGAATCTTTTTCTAAATACTCATATGAACAATATGCAAAAAGAGATCCATTCAATTTCTCTATAGGGTAAGACTCTCCGTATATCTCTTCTTTTAGAATATTATTTTCCTTATCAAATTCGGTAACAAGTGTTGTTGTATTACTTTCCGCCCATTCTAATATTTGTACAACTCGGTTAGATGTGTCGTATTTATATTTACAACCGCTCATTTCACCCTCAACAGAGACTATAAATCCTTTATTATTCCTCAATACTTTATATGGAGTATCAGAATTGTCAGATTCATAAACCAGAACACCAGCTTTTGTAAAATCTCTAATGTCGCTACAAATAGTACTATCATTTGTGTATGATTCACAATGCCTCACATTACCATATAAATTGCACATCTGTAAATCTATACTTTCATATTGTTTATTGTCAGAACAGGACAACATAGTGCACAATATAGAGAAATTAATAATAAACACATTAAAAATCTTCATCGCTTTTGTAGTTATAGAGTATAAATATATAAAGAAAGAGGATTGGAGTATGTTGTACATTTGTTTTTATGTCCTAAGTAGCACAATTCCCATCACAAATAGTATCATTAGCCAAATGACAGCTATCACCTTCGAACTCCAGTGGATATAAATTTATTAGTTTCAAAATTTATTGTTACTAAACTTTTACTTGAAGGTTTGTTACCTTCTTTTCTCTCACTAAGTATAATTCCAACTATAATGTTTGCTATCGAAGGTACTATTATTTGGAATAAGAACATTTTCGTGTTCATAGGCAAGGTGGATTTAAAACTCCAACCTTTCTTTCTATGAATAAAGTAATTTTATTACTTCGTGCCAAATTACATTAGTTTTGCAAATAGCCATAATATTATAATAGCACCAACAATGGCTGTTATCAATTCCCCAATCCAACCATATGCAGAAATGCCGAGTAGTCCAAACAACCAACTACCAACTAAACCTCCTATAATGCCAAGGAAGAGATTGACTAAACAACCACTTCCTTCTCCTTTTTGCAATCGACTGGCAATATAGCCAGCCAATATTCCACTTGTAATTCCACTAATCATTTTGACTTTGTTTTTTCCAATCCTTATACTCTTTTATATATTTCTTGAAATTTTTAAAATCATGAAAATGAATAGAGAGTAATGGTTTGATATGCTTGCTTTTGGAAATTGAGATTTCACCTTCCTTCGTTTTGACGATCCAAGCAGATCCGTTGGTTTTTCTGTTTTTTGCCCTATAATCAGACTTAAGTTTTTCCTTTAAATGTTGTTCTGCTACATTTAATTCCAAATTGTCATCAAACTCTAATATTATTTGTAGGGAGTATGCTGTCTTGCTTATAGGCGTAGCATTTGCTACTAAAACCGCATCATAACTTGAATATTTACCAACAAACCACTTTTCGATTTCCGAATCTGCGTTTTTATCCCATTTTGTAAATCCTTTATCCAAAAGGCTATTACTAAAGTTTTCTATTTCCCCATCGATTGAAATATCATTGAACAATAAATGCTGTGCATTACAAAACAATGATAAATTAACAAAAAGTGCAATCAATAATGTTCTCATGGTTCTACTGTAAATTCACCTTGCGTTATATGTTCTTCTATTGTATAATTCTTAAAATTAGAAGAGCACTTCGCAGTTACAACATGGTTACCTATAGAAATGTTCTCAACATTATAAGAAACAGAATATTTGTTAGCCTTGTCAGAACTTTCTGCGACTTTAGTGCCATCAATAAAATACGAAATGGACTTTATAACATCTTTTCCATTTATTGTAGTCGAAGAACTTATGCCAACTGAAACATTATCAGAAGAGAAACCTCCTTCTCCTATGCTGAAAATTACATTCTCATTCTGTTTTACTGATGTAGGATTAACAACAACCTTTCCGTAGAAAGTAGTAGAACCTTTTATCTCATCCTCTTTATCACAGCTTACAAGAACAAACATTCCAAATAGTATCGCTGTTAGTGCAAATAAATACTTTTTCATAATTTTGCCCTATTTGTGTCGGGTGCAACCTTTATTTCTTTTACAATTTTCTTAAACCAATTAAAGTTCTGATGGACTGAACTTTATGATACAAACACTACCAGATGTGTCACCGACATATCGATATGATATTCCAGTATTTGCTTCTTTACAAACACTTATCATTTGTTTCATCATTGGATCAGGAGCAGACAATGCTTGTTTAAGGTTTGCTTTTATTGCCGCCTTATTTTGTTCTATAACATCTATCGAAACTGAGTTTTCATCTACGCTATAATTATATACAAAATTACTTCCTTCAAGAGATACCGTTGACAAAATAGTAAACTCGTCTATTTGCATTGGGCATTGTGCATTTGTAGAAGTAACAAATATTTCCAGTAAGTCACGAGGCGAAATTGGATCAATTTTTCCTTCTGCCAAGTCCTTTACCTCATCCTTAGATACTTTAATCCTTATATTTTCATTTGTGTCTTCTGTCTGCATAACTAATGTAATCTTAGAGTCCGCTTTGGCAATCTCTTTCATTAGTTCAATACCAGACTCCGATTTCGCCCAGTTGCCCATCATAGTTCTTTTAAGTGTGTTCTTTAGTTTGTTTAAAGCAGAAATCTTGAGAGGCATATCTTTACTGATGGTCATAGTCATTACAACCTCGTCTTCGTCCTCGTCAAATTCCATGCTTGAAATCTCACCGACCATACCTAAATCAATAGGACACTCTTTGTTTGCGGTTTCAATGTTAGCTTGTAATTCTTTTTTAGACGAATCACAAGAATTAAGAACAAAGGATGACGCTAACAGTAATAATGTTGCTAAAAGAAAATGTCTCATACATTTCAACCCTAATTTGTGTCGGGCACAACTTCTAATTGTTTTGTTTGTTTATGAATATTCGAAACTTGATGTAACCCTTTCATAAGCAAAAAACATTGGTTAGTGTTTGTTAAAAATTGGAGAAAGTAAAGCTGTTATTATCTTGTCTTGTAAGTTTGTTGCCAGAACTATCATAAATTGCAATGTCAAATGTAAGTGAGCCACTCCAACCATATGCCATATTTAGTCCTTGATAAGGCATAAATAGGGTCATTGTAAATGTTGTGTTTTCGTAAGGAGCCGTATCAGACTTAGATACACTCACTTGGTTGCCATAAGCATTGTTCAATTTTGTGGAATTATCTGCATAATAAAACCAAGCCGTTGCTCTTACAGTACGTCCTTGCATTCCACTAACATCAAATTTCAATTTGATATTCATTCCTTTCACAAATCCATTCATGATATTATGAACCTGCTCAATACTTGTGATAGAAGCTGTTGGGCCAGAACTTGCTGCCTGTTCTATATCTATACGAATTTCTTTACCAGCTGCTTTTACTTTCATATAGTCATTACGAGAACTTCGACTGTTATTTCTTTCACAAACCAAAGAAAAACCAGATGAAGTTTTATTTTCTATGCGGCACCACGACGGAACGCCCCAAGTTTCATATGAAGAGGCACTTGTATTAACACTATAGTATTCTCTACCACCAGATTCGCCGAAGTATTTGGACTTGTCTGTGGTACTTCCATCAACTTTTAGATAGGAAATATTTGGAACACATGTAAATGTTGTACCACTTTTTCTTGTAAGTTCATGTCCACCACCTGAAGAATAATCCCATATTATGACATCAACCCTCAAAGTTCTACTGTATGTGCTAGATAAATGTAGCTCTTTATATGGTATTTTTACATCAAAGTCTGTATATACTGTATTGTCATATCCTGGGTTTATACTACGGCTTACAGCAACACAACTTGGATTTCCTGTTGTTCCATAAGAGTCATTCGTATCTATCAAAGCATTTCCACTTGTATCATAAAAGTAACATGATACTTTTCCAGAATGCCCCTTCATACCAGAAATGTTAAATGAAACATTAACTGATAATCCTTTCTCTCCATCAACATCAGCATTGTTACTAACACTTACAGACTTTATTGTTGCATCCTTTGAAGAGGATGCTGTTCCTCCTGATTGAGAGATATTTATTCGCTTTTCTAAATTACCTGCTTTTACTGTAAAATAATCAGTCCTAGAACTTGTTGTTGTGTTAGCATCTACTCGAAGAGTTATAGTATTGCCATTGGTTGACAGATGTCCCCAGTCATATGTCTTTGTGCCTATTTTCCATGAGGAACTTGAATTGACTGTAATTGTTCGACTACCTCCTGCGGAAGGAAAAGACAACGATTCAGACGAGACTGTTAATGAATTTCCTTTCCCTTGTGAAATATCAACACGAATACTTTTTGAACCTGAACTAATTGTAAAATAGTCAGTTCGTGAGGATGATGAATTATTCGCATCAACTCTTAAATACAAGGTATTTCCACTTCTTGACAAATGACCCCAATTCGCTGTATTTACAGATATTTTCCATGCTGCACTTGATGACACTGTAAAAGTTCTATTTCCTCCATCTGAACCAAAACTAGCGTATTGAGAAGATATAGAAAAATAACTTTTCTTTGAGGCAGACTTTACTGGTTTTTTCTGGCTTTGTTTAGGGGCTGTAGAAACGACTTTAGGCTTATTTGAATTTCCCTTTTCTGTAGATGAAGAAACTTTCGGTTGCGTTTTTTGAGTGGAACGAACCGTTTTTGTTCTGTCAATAGTCTTTCTTTTTTGAGCAAAGCAAGTGACAGAACAAATTAATATACATATAGTTAAAGTTAAAATTCTCTTCATCTTATCAATAAACTTTTTCGCCTTTACTTAGCCTGTACAACTTTTTATGGTCATACCAATTACCAGTATAAGGATTGTTATCTTGAAACGTACCAATAAAGTGCGAATTGTCGGAGTTCATATATAACATTCCTTTTACCCATTTGTCTCCAGTCATTTGACCATAATAATAATCTCCATCTTGATAGAATAATATCGCAGTGCTATCTTGGCGTTCGCCTTTCTTAAAATTACCAATATAGTATTTTCGCCCATCTTTATCATTAGCAGGATAAATGGCTACACCAACTCCATTTGGCTTTCCATCCTCTAATGGACCATAATAAACGAATTCCCCTGTCTCATAATGAGTAACTTCTGATGGAAACAATACTTTGTTCCATAAAACAAAGCCGAAAACCAAGACAATGATGCCAAGTATTGCTACCCAAGTTATATTTTTTTGTTTAGCCTCGGCTTTTCTCAGTTTGCTCTGTAATTCAATTATTTCTTCTGATTTTTGCTTAGTTTTTTTTCGCAAAGATTCTATTACATGAGGAATGTAACCACTCTCTATTCCTTCTCCATCATTTACAATAACTTTATTGTATTTATTTGTCATTGAAACGATTTGACCATCTGAAGCATTTTGGTCTAATGATGTTGATGTCTTAACACCATTGTAAATGGTAGTAAGTGGTTGGATATTATATTTTGAAGCATTATTCTCAAATTCTGAGTTGATATATACTTTCAAATGCTCATAATCTTTAACACACTCATTTAATGCTTTAACGTTAAACTTTAAAACTCCATTTTCGGAGTACCTTATTAACTTTCCAGACTCAACCAATCGCTTTTCAATAATGAAGCGAAATAATTGTATCAATTGAGTTGGTTTAGATATTCTAACTTTATTAAAGATTAGGCAAAAACCGAGAATAGCATTAGTGCCAATTCGTTCTGTATAGACGTAATGCACTAAATCCATGTCTCTATATATTACTAATCTTGCACCATCTACTCCCTCTTGCAAATTTGAAAGAGTTGGGGCAGTATAATCGTCAGGGTATTGACTATACCGCCCCTCCGGTGTTCCTATTATATAGAAACTAAAATTCATATATTATTGTTCAAATTCTATTACTCCATCAGATTCATTAAAAGTATGTTTCGGGAGGTTGCTTATAACGTTCTGCCCTATCAATAACGGTGCTTTTGCACTAGGAGAAACCATTGCATCTATATCTTTTAGGATTAAATACTTGTTGTCTTGTCCTTGAATATAGATTTCTCGAATTGTAAAGATTGCAGACTCTGTAGTTGAACCATCTGCTATTTGGGACAATGCTGGACCTTTATAATCATCCATGCTTATTTTGCCCTCCTTAGCCAATTTCTGAAGTTCAAGCAAAGAAATGCAAGTTACAGATGCCCCTGTGTCCCACCACATATTAAACGGAACACCGTTAAGTGATACTTGTACTTCTGCAAGACCAGATTCTATCCTTTTGAAAGGAACAAGAACCTTACTTCCGCTTAACTTTACTTCTGTAACAGAAGTTGTGTCTTCGTCTCCCCAAACATTATTTCTAGCAGAAGGCTTTTGGTGGTTGCCGCATGACGTACTTAATATTATTGCCATACAAATTATTGCAATCGAATTATTTTTCATATTAAAAATATTTTTTAAATCTATTATATCTATCTGTTAGACCTGGACGGAAATATTTCAATTGTTCACTAGATAAAGTATTGAGATTCATTTCCTTTATTTCATGAATTAGAGATTGAACTTCGTCCAAGTCTTTTTCTATTTTCTCTCTAATTGCAGCATAAGCAATAGAGCTGTTGCCGAGAGTCTTTTCTAATTCCTTTGCCGTATTTTCTGTGTCAGTGATTTTGTTTTTCAAATTTATAATGGCCTTTATAATTTGCACTCGTTCTTTAAGACAAAGGGGTACATCACCCAATTTTGTGAAATCTTGCAGAAAAATAAGAGTGTCAGGACTGGTGAGAATCAAAAACTTATGTAACTCATCTTTTAGAAGTTGGTTATTTTCTGAAAAAGATTCAATTTCTTTTCTGAGAAGTTTTGTAAGAGAGTGGTAGTCTTCATTCTGCATTTGTAATGAATCTAACAATTCTTTCTTTCCACAATCCTTCATAACGGAATCCCTATGTTCAATCTTATTTATAAGTAAAAACAACTCATCGTTCTTTTGAGCGTAGATACTACAGAAACCGAACAAAAGGATAATAAATAAAACCCCTTTTTTCATATTCTTATTCATTAAATGTTCTTTTTTGTACACCTGTAATAGTTATTACTGTTCTTGTATCTAACTTTATCGTATAACCCTTTGCTTCAGCAAGTTTGACGGTACAACGCTTTCTATTGTTCTCAAGAATTTTACCATTATTGCTGGTGACGATGACATTTGAGCCAAGAAGTCCCTCATAACCATTTTGGGAACCAGACTTTAAAATTTTAGAAATTGTTTTACCATCTACTTTGGTATATTGAACAGTGTATACCGTATTTTTCCCTGCGACAGTTTCACCAACTTTCTCTTCTTTTTTAGGCTCTTCTCTGGGAGTATTTATTAAACGAATCTCCCATTCGGAAGGAAATAAATTACGATGCTTTTTAAGTATTTCTTTACCAACCATTATATCCTTTTCTGTAATCTTACTCTTTTTAAGAATGTTCAGCATTTTGTTATAATCGGTAATTGTCTCTCGCCAAGTGTCTTTGTCATCTTGATTAAAGCCGATGAAATCCAAAAGTTCATTATTAGCAATATAAAATCGTTCAATTTCCTCTTGTGCAGAAGTTGAAGTGTCTAAAATTCTCCACAAATAATCATTTACCGATTGCTTAATTATGGATTTGTAATTATTAGCATCTTGTTTCCCTTTAATATACTCAAATAAATCCTTGTACTTAAAAGATTTTATAAGTCTATTAACTTCTTGGATATCCACATCGCTATCATTGGATCTCTTTTCAATTTGTGTTGAATCAAGTTTTGCAATATCTTGATCAACATTGTCATTTTTCATATTTGAAAAGAAAATGACAATAATGATTACAACAATAACCAATAGCCCCACCGAAATTCTCACAAAGTATTTCTCTATAGGAATATTATTTTTAAGGGTTTGTAAGACACCTTTCTCTGGCTCTTGTTGCTTTATGTTTCTGCAATCATCACAAATCTCTGTTTCTGAATTATAGAAAGCATCGATGGCTTTTTTCTTTCCACATTTTTTACACACTTTATAGCCCTTATTGCCTGCAGAATCTATGTAATCATTTTTCTCGCATTCCTTGCATTTTGTTGATTCTATAGAACGGAAATGTGATAATGGTTTGTATTTTTTGCATGAAAAGCAATATAAGTTTTTTCCCTGTGGAGAAGTACTTGTTGAAATAGTTCCTGTTGATTTTGACTGTAAAGTCAAAATTTTATCTTTTAAAGAATTGTACTTCGATTCGAGATTCTTAAATTTATTTTTCTCTTCTATATTGTCAATGGTAGGAAGATAATTCTCTAAGTTTATGCATATTTTTTGAACTTCCCCTTCTATTTCTGCCAAATTAGTAACAGAGGTGCAACTTATATCAATAGCTATAGAAAGGAGATTTTCTGTAAACTTATTGCATTTTCCATCAAGCTCCTCATAACTATACTCAATGACTTCTGAGTCTGCAATATTTCCACATGCATTAACTTCTTCCTTTTCTAATATTTGAGAGGAAACTGAAATCCAACTGTATTTATGGAAAACTTCAAATAAACGTTTTTCACTAACAGGTTTGGTGAAACATACAATCTGACCAACATTTCCAGCAAAGAATGATTTGTCGTATTTTGCAATTTCAACTTTTACATCATCAGCTTGTTCTGATTTCGTTATAATATTGGGAATATTATTTTTTAGCCAATTAACCTCATCTGAAACCTCTTCAAACTTATGAATAACATAGCATAAAACGCCATCTTCATTCTTTTTAATTATGCGCTGTTCTTTTACCAGCTTATCAAAAAGATAGTCAAACCATTCCAAAAGTACTTTAAAATTAGGACAATATTGATAATCGTCAACAACTAACGACATTCCAAAAAAGGAGTGTAGAGGTTGACGTTCTACTTCTTTTAGTCCATATTGGAGATAACTATAAATAGTTTCTCCATTTTCCTGGCGATTCACCATCAATCTACGCCCTCTACGAGATGAGATGTAAAATCCTTTGAAGTAGTTGTTTAGATTTGCATCTTTCTCATAGAAGTCAAAACCGTGCGGAACGCCATATATATATGTTCTTATCATTGACTTTCTATTACTTTTTGAATATTGTCTATTTTATTGCATTCCACAATTCTTGGCAGTACCAATCTTTTTCTGGTGTCCAAACCTCACGTCCGTCATTAGTCTTGTTGAATACGCCAGATGAAAAACATACTACTTTAAAGTTGTATGGACCATACATATACTTTGCTATTCCTGTATTTTGGTACCGTGTAAAAATGCCAGGATACTGTTGTTTTATGTTATTAAAAAACACCTGTTTGTTAGGTTCTCCATTTGCCTTATACTGATGCCTATGCATATCAACCTTGTTGAACAAAAATACAACACGGTCATTAGGGGAAATGAGTCCTTGCATACTACATATCTTCTGAGAATATAGATTGCGTTCATTCTGACTACTTCCCCAATCTTGCTCAACAAAGAACACCCATATTTTCTTGTTAGGGGCTGTTCTTATGGTATTTATGTAAGTCGGAAAATTCAGGTTTGCACTTCCGTCAAAATAATGCTCACCTGGTGCCTCAAGTATCTGACATAATGGGTTGCCTACTGAGTCAAGAACCTTTACCAACATAAAACTGATGATGTCTGTACCTCCTGGAGCATATGCACTATATGCCATGTCTTTCAAACCTGCGCACATTTTTGCATAGTGTTTATCCGTTTGAGGACGAAACACAGCTTCTGGTACAACCTGATAATCGTGTTGCTCTAAAAAACGGATCATTCTCAATAATGATAGAGTCTTACCAGATGCAGGAGATCCAAAGAATACGACAATAGGAGTTTTTGTATCTGGGATAGCAACTGTAATATTGTTAACATCTCGTATTTCATCATCGGTATATGTCTCTTGAACAACAGGGGCCGGATTATCACCAATTGTATTGGCGTGTTGATTGTCGTTAATCAAATTATCGAAATTAGCCATAACTATCTTCTATATAAATTTATTATTAAAGTGCGTTATTGTTATCTTTGGCGAAAGCAAAGTTGAAAAATACGAATCCAGCGAGGTCAACCAATAAGGCGATAAAGACCCACCAAATAAAACCATGTCCACTATATTTATCGGTAGTGAGATAGTCTTTCCATACATCAGGCACACTTAACATTTCCTTAGCCTCAGGCATTGCACCATCTCGTGTATAACGTTCTTTATCCTTATCTTTAAAGACTATATACTGAGAGTTCGCTTTGATAAAAGAGTAACCATTAGCCAAATCGTCACTTGCAGCCTTGATAATATCATTATTAACACCGTCCATCTTGTTCACATCAGAAAGAGCAATTTCGCAGTTTTTAATCAAACCTCCTAGAGTTTTGGAACCCATCATCTGCTTCACTTCTTCTATTTCTTTGTCACATTTTGCACGATAGAGTTTCAATTGCTCATAAGCCTGTGATTGATAATAATTTATTGCTGTTAACCATTGAGATCGTGTCGTTCCAACATTTGCTACACGCTGAATTTTCTTATTACCTTTATCTCCTTCAAACAAAGTTCTATCCAATTCTACTAAGATGGTCTCAAATCTGTGTCCTATGCCTAATGCACTTGGATTGTCAATTTCTGCGACCATTCGTAAGATGATAGCATCAACTGCATCTTTCTTAGACTTGTAACGGTCTTCTATTTTCTTAACCTCAACATTGTTATCCTTAAGTCCTTGCAAATACCCTTGCGTACGAGTTAAATCAGATTTTATGATTTCCTTTATGGAAGCACGATAAAGTAATGTATGAGTGTTTGTGGGAAGACTTACCATTAACCAAAAAATTAGTAAGCCAACTAAACCAAAGAACAGATGACCTCCACGACTGGCAAACAATCCTTGTCCAAAATCGCCAAATCTTTCGAATCCCTTGATAAAACGAGAGAAGCAAATAGATGCAAGGATGTAAAAAACTACAGCAATAAGCCATGCTCCAACAATCGTGATGGAAGGCTGCCAAATAAACAGCGACTCCGCTGTCCAAAAACAGCTAAATCCTGCAAGAGCAACAAAAGCAACAATGCTAATGATTCTTTTAAAGTTTAATGTTTTCATATGTAACTTAATTATTTTGTTTATTCTTAATGGGTTGTTCTATTAAAAAGTAACCATTTATAAGTGCATTTCTAAAAACGCACTCGGTACATATGCTGTCACAACCGTCACCAATTGATCCACAACAACTCCAACCCTCTGTTGCCCCTGCCATCGTGCAACTCTTCCAACCACCCCTTTGAATACACCATCAATAACCTTTACCAACTGTCCTTTCTCGAACTTTGGCACTTCGACTAATGACACGATTGTATTATCCGCATCGGCAGCACAGATGATTTTGAGACTTTCCATCTGATAGTCTGGAACTATCATAGGAACCTTCTCTATTCTGCGCCCAACGTGGACGTGACGATAGTAAAAACGAAGGAATGGGAGATTTACGTTGTCGTAAACAAAGGTTTTGAGTTGTTCTTCGGTACCGTAGGCGAAGAAGATGTTAGGTAAACGTGACTCTGTAACAACTTTGCGCTTACCTTTTATAAGTTTTACAGTATCTGTAGTAGGATAGAAAGCCGTGATACCTTTGGCAGTCATATAGTCGTATGCTTTTTTCTCTCTACCATAGGTGGTGCGTAAAGCATACCAATGAGGAATTTCTTCCTCTTTTTGCGCTTTAGACTTACTTGCTATATGGGCATTTCTGGTGGACACCCCTGTTTGTGAACTCTCGGCGGAAACTGTGCTTTGAGCTT